>Ga0224557_1000192_pt1 | contig 71886 bp, 66 predicted proteins | sample 714S31014metaG_FD_180677 | JGI IMG/M metagenome (GOLD analysis project Ga0224557, IMG submission 180677) | Peat soil microbial communities from Stordalen Mire, Sweden - 717 S3 10-14 | ecosystem: Environmental > Terrestrial > Soil > Wetlands > Peat | place: Sweden: Norrbotten County, Stordalen...
GTCCAACGTTTACCCTGGAACGACGTATACCATCTCCGGAACGCAGCTGAATGGACTGACGCAGGGTGCGTATTACGGCGACGACTTTCAAATGGCGACTAACTACCCGATCGTGCAGATTACCAACACTGCGACCGGCCACGTCTTTTACGGCCGCACGTTCAACATCAGCAACCGGTCGATTGCTCCGGGCAATTCGTCCTCCACGGACTTTACGGTCCCGGCAAATATCGAGCTGGGCCCGAGCACTTTAGTGGTCATCGCGAATGGCATTCCATCGACGCCGGTTTCCATCGGCATCGCGGTGCCGACCGTGGGCGTAGGTTCCAGCCTGAATCCGTCGGTCTACGGGCAGGCTGTGAGCTTTACCGCAACAGTGACGGGTGCGAGTCCGACCGGTAACGTGCAGTTCAATATCGACGGCGGCGCTTTTGGATCGCCGGTGACGCTGGCGTCGGGTTCAGCGACTTCGGGCACGATCTCCACGCTGGCTGCGGGACCGCACACGGTCACGGCCGTCTACTCAGGTGACACGAACAACGCAGGAGGCACGGGCACGCTGGCGGGCGGCCAAACCGTGAATCTGGCGAGCGCGAGCGTGAGCGTCGCTTCGAACCTGAATCCGTCGACTTCCGGCCAGTCAGTGACGTTTACGGCAACGATCAGCGGCGAATACGGCCTGGTGAAGGGACGGAGCAACACGAAAGCGAAACCGCAGGATGTGGGCGGGAGCGTGACGTGGAGCGCGAATACGGGTTGCGGCACGACCACGGTAACATCGGGCAATCCGGGAGTAGCTTCGTGTGTAACCACTACGCTTCCGGCCGGAAACGACGCGATCACGGCAACGTATTCGGGCGATGTCAACCACAGCGGAAACTCCGGCGCGCTAACCGGGGGCCAGCAGGTGAACCAGTTTTTGATTGCTTCTCCGGCCAGCCTCAATTTCGGCAGCAGAGCTATAGGCGGGGGCCACGCGATGCTGGTAGCGGTTCAGAACGTGGGCGCCACGAAGGTAACGATCGGCACCGCTTCTATCACGTCTACCGGCGGGGACCTGAACGCTTTCACCTTCTTCGAATACTGCAAACCACTCACGCTTAAACCCGGGAAGGAGTGCTTCATCGGGGTAACCTTCAAGCCCCATACGGCAGGTTTGTCCACGGCCACGCTGAACATCCCGAGCAGTGCTCCAGGCAGTCCGTTGGAAGTTCCATTGATGGGCACGGGAGTGAACAAGAAGTAGGAAACCCCAAAGTCCTCGTAGGCTTGAGGATTTGTGAACACGGAGTACGGAAACGCCGCCCGGCCTCGGGCGGCTTTTCTTTTCCAGCACGTGGAAAGTGGGAGCGTCAACTGCTTTCGCGATGCGCGGACTCCCATAAAGCCCTTTGGCTGTGTAAAATTAAGACGTCAATCCCAGAGTGCGGCGGAAAGCCTCGCGTCCCCCACCCCATCGGGCCAAAATCAGGCCCGCCGGGGGCCCCGGTCCCGCTCAGAATTCCTACGAGATCGAAGGAGATCCAAACCAGCAATGTCGATTCCCGCCACCCAGCTCCGTCCCGGCATGATCATCAAGCACAACAATGACTTGCACTCCGTATTCTCGGTCGAGCACCGCACGCCCGGCAACCTGCGCGCCTTTATCCAGGCCAAGCTGCGCAACCTGCGCACCGGCGCCATGTTCGTGGAACGCTTTCGCTCTCCCGACCCGATCGAGAAGGTCAACGTCGACGAGGTCAACATGGAGTTCCTTTACTCCGACGGCGACGACTACTACTTCATGAACACCGAGAACTACGAGCAGACCCACCTGACCCGCGACACGCTGGGCGACGCCGTCGATTACCTGACCTCGAACCTCCAGATTAAAGTCGAATTCTTCGATGGCAAAGCCGTGGGCATCGAGCTGCCGCAGACCGTTGTGTTGACCATCGTGGAAGTCGAGCCCGGCCTGAAGAGCGCGACTGCGTCAAGCGTGACCAAGCCCGCCAAAACAGAGACCGGGCTGGTTGTGCAGGTCCCGCCCTTCATCAACGAAGGCGAAAAAATCAAGGTAGACACGGCCGAAGGCACGTATTTGTCGAGGGCGTAGATTAAGGTCAGAGGTTAGAGGTCAGATTGCAGAGGTAAGAACCGGAATTCTTGGCGTGTAGTTTACGAGATGGGATTTTCACTTCTGCAACCTGACCTCTGACCTCTGCAATCGAACGATGGCGTCCGCAAAAGATCAATCTCCAGCTCTGGCTCGCCGCTTCCTGGTTCGCGGCCGCGTTCAGGGCGTCGGCTTTCGCTGGTTTGTCGAGCGCGAGGCTCACATCCTGCTGATCGCAGGCTGGGTCGGCAATAATCCGGACGGCACCGTCGAGGTGCTGGCTCAAGGCACACGCGAACAGCTGACAGGCTTGCACCAGCGTCTGCGCGAAGGCCCGCGTGCCGCGCGCGTAGATAACGTAGAAGTTTCCGATGCTGAGCCCGTTGCCGGACTCAGTTCGTTCCAAGTTCGCGGTGGGTGACGGATGGTGACCTTGACCTAAAACCGTGAGCCAGTTCACCAGTGCGGTTGCGCCCATGGCGCTCACGGCAAAGCGGAGAGAACATCGGTCTTGCTGAATTCATCGCCCTTAAACAGCAGCGGTTCTCCGGTGGTCTTGGCGAGGGCATAGGCGAAGCAATCGCCGAAATTCAAACCTGCCGGATGCCGTCCTTTGCCGAAATCGTGGAAGGCTTGTCGCGCGGTATGCGCGTGCTCGACGGTGACGGGTTCGATCACGATTCCAACGCGACGAAAAAGAGCGTCGCATTGCCGCAGTACATCGGCGCCGAATTGACCTTCAATGACGGTGGAGAGTTCAAGAAAATTCCCGGCAGAAATGCGGCAGCGCGGGGCGCGGCTGACAGCTTTGATGTAGAGTTCGCTATCCGGCTCATCCGCAAGGATGGCGATGAGAGACGAAGTATCGAGGATCATTTCGGAAGGCCGTGTTCGTCGTAGAGAAAGTCGGCGTGATCCAGATACGGACGCTTGATATGGGCGGCAGCCCGTTTGGCAATGGCGCGAATATCGGCGGCGAGCGTCTCGTGATCTTGCTTGTGCAGGCGTTCTAAACGTTGGCGAAGAGACTCGGTGACGGCGTGGGTCAGGGTTTCGCCAGTTTCCTCGGCGATCGCCTGTGCGAGCCGGTGGGCCTCTGGGTCCTTGACGTTGAGGCTCATGTCTCTTGCTTTCTGTACCATGACTCTACCTTTCTTTATAGTAAACTCGTACGTATTCTCAGGGCAAGGGCACGAAAGACACTCATCCCGTAAAGGATTAAAAACAAATGACAAAGGCGATCCCAATCGACTGCGAAGCACTCAAGAAGCTGATCCGCGAGGTCCCCGATTTCCCCAAAAAAGGCATCTTGTTCTACGACATCACCACCCTGCTCAAGGACAAGCTGGGCTTTGCCCGCCTGATTGATGCGCTCTCGGCCAACTACATTGGCAAGGAAATCGACCTCATTCTCGGCATGGAAGCGCGCGGCTTCATCTTCGGCCCTGCGCTCGCCTACCGCCTTAACGCCGGCTTCGTCCCGGTGCGCAAGCCAGGCAAGCTTCCGGCTGAAACCGCGAAGATCAGCTACGACCTCGAATACGGCTCGAACGCGCTCGAAGTCCACAAGGATGCCATCCAGAAAGGCCAAAGGGTCTTGATTGTGGACGACTTGCTGGCAACCGGTGGAACCGCAGTTGCGACGGCCAAGCTGGCTACCGACCTCGGCGGGCAAATCGCTGGACTGGCGTTTGTAGTGGAATTGGATTTTCTAAAAGGGCGCGAGAAACTGGCCAACTACGACGTCTTCTCGCTGCTGCACTACGACCGGTAATCGCGCAGCGGAAGAGTTGGATGTCTCAGCGCACGAGATACTGAACACCGCGGACGATGCCTGTCCAAAATGCTAGGCCAACCGCCAAAGATGCGGCGTAGGAGAGAATTGCGATCCAGTGCGAATGCTGAACAGGGTCTTCTTCATGGAAGAACATGGGGGAAAGGCTCCTCCGTAACCTTGAGTGCCAAGCAATTGTTCGACCGATGGCCACTCCTCGCAAGTAGTTGAAAACGCCGTCGTGGCTTCGCAGCCTTTCTGGCGTACTAGGTCAAATTGCCTAAGGCCCGAGAATTTTCTTCCAGGGCCTTCCCCACGCTAATGGAATTTACGACCTGGTTTGGTGACTCTTGGAATGGTGGTGTCTTCTATTGCGCCCCCTTCGCTTATCACCGCCATCGCCGGTAGTACAATCCCGCCATGGGCGGACTGCTTCAGCCGAATGCAAACCCCACCACCGAGGCGGAGGAATCAAGCCTGCGGCCGATCGCGATTGGGCTAGCGATCGTTGCAATGCTCATTGGCATTCTCGTCCTAATCCTCAGATCCGAACAGAAACCGCCTGCCGAACCTCCGGCATATGCTGCCAACCTCAAGTTCTCGGACCTGAAGACAAGCGCCGCGCAAAACTTCGTCGGCGCAACCGTCAGCTATCTCGATGGGACGATTACCAACACCGGCAATCAGACCGTGATCCATGCCATCGTCGCAGTAACGTTTAAAGACGACATGGGCCAAACTGCCCAGCGCGAAGAGCTGCCGATTCACGTTCTCCGCACCGGCGGGCCGTACGATGAAGCGGTGGATCTCAACATGTCGCCGCTTGAACCGGGTCAAAGCAAGTCTTTCCGCCTGACGTTCGAGAACATTTCCGCGCAATGGAATCACGCGTATCCGGATTTGAAGGTGACGCAGGTAGCGGTGAAATAAGGTTAGAGGTACGAGGTCAGATTGCAGAAGTGAACCACGAGCCGCGAGCTTCGAACGATCTTGGTTGCTCGTTGCTCGCGGCTCGAAGCTCGTAGCTCCGTTACAATCTCCTCGTGCCCGAAATAAAACCATTCCGCCTCACGGAGTCGGTCAAAGCTGCTGGTTGAGCGTCCAAGCTGAGTCCGGCGGTGCTGGACACGGTGCTTGGGAAATTAGCCCGGCAACACGACCCGAACGTTCTGGTCGGCTTCGATCATGCCGACGATGCCGGCGTGTATCAACTCACGCCGGAGACGGCGCTCGTCCAGACGGTCGACTTCTTCACTCCCATCGTCGACGATCCCTACATCTTCGGCCAGATCGCCGCCACCAACGCGCTCAGCGACGTCTACGCCATGGGTGGTAAGCCTCTGACTTCGCTGGCGCTCGTTTGCTTCCCCGACAAAGCCGACATCGCGACCCTCGAGCGCATTCTCGCCGGCGGCCTCTCGAAGATGATCGAGGCCGGATGCACCGTGATCGGCGGCCACAGCATCCGCGACGAAGAAACCAAATTCGGTTATGCCGTGACCGGCGTTATTCACCCCAAGCGGGTGTTGGCGAACCAAGGGGCAAAGCCGGGCGACCGGTTGCTGTTCACCAAGGCGCTCGGAACCGGTGTAATTTCGACGGCGATCAAGAAAGGCCAAGCCAAACAAAGTTGGATCGACGCCGCCGTAGAGTCGATGACCACGCTGAACAAGATTGCCGCTGAAGTAATCAATAGCTTTCAGCCATCAGCCATCAGCCATCAGTCAAACCCAGTCCACGCGCTCACCGATGTTACGGGTTTTGGGCTCATCGGGCACGCTCGGGAGATGGCGCTGGCTTCGAACGTGGGCCTCAGAATTAACATCGAGGAAATCCAGATCCTCGAAGGTGCGCTCGACTGTATCCGCGCTGGCTTTATCCCTGGCGGCCTGAAGGCGAACCGCGAATTCGCGGAGTGCCTTGTCGGCTACGCCGACGGCGTTCCCGAAGAAATTCGCACGCTGCTGTTCGATCCTCAAACCGCCGGCGGACTGCTGATCTCAGTCAGCGGAGCCGATTCTGGTGCGCTTTCTGCAGCGCTGCAGAACGCGGGCGTGCCCGTGGCCGATATCGGTGAGGTCGTGCCCGCAAGCAAGCCGCTGATCTCGGTCCGCTGATTTAGAGCGCCATCAATCGTGGATCATTTCCCAGATAATCGCGAGATGGTGGTCGTCATGTTCCGCTACAAAAAATAAATGATCCACCAGTCGCATCGGCACTTTGAGGCGCGGGTGCTGGAGAACATGCGCAAACAATGCCGCGTCGAGTTGCTGAAGGCGATCCACCATTTTTAGCCGAGCCCGCCGAAAATCAGCGAGAATACTGTCTAACGCCCGAGAATTGTAGCGGGCCTCATCAGTCGAGCGATTACTCAGGTCAGCCGCTGTGAGTTCATTCCTGCCAGCAACAAAGTCTTCGACGCGGGCCAACCACAACAGCTCAAGGGTCAGCAAATGTCCGGCGTGCTCCTGTGCCGACCACTTCCCTTGCGACGCGCGTTGCATCCGATCGGCAGCGCATCCACGCACAACCTCTTCGAGCCGTGCCGGAGTTCCACGCAAGCGCATGCACAAATCGGGATACAACTCGACCGGAAACATAAATTCAAACTTGCGCTCAAACCAGTTTGCGACTCGCGTCATATAAACGTGACCCTCCGATTCGCTAATCACGAACGAACTCACTCACAAGAACTGCGACCCTCTTCCGCATTAATCTGCTTTCCGGAGTTATAGATGAAAACAATCGAACTGGGTCGCAGCCGAGGCGGTCGTCCTACGCGGGCGTTGGCGCTGCAGACTTTCCTAGCCGCCGAGCAACTTGTTCACTTCCGCGTAAGGCACACCGTCAGCGATCGCACTGTATGTGCCTTCGGACTTGAGTTCCTCGGCCGCGCGCCGCAGCAAGCCGAGGGTTGCGCGCATGAAACCAGAACCGACGCTGACTCGCGCCACGCCGAGTTTTTCTAGTTCCGCGATCGGCGGCGTTCCCGGTCCCGCAAGAATATTCAACGGACACTGAACACTCGTCACGAGGCGGCCGATGGTGTCGGCATCTTTCAGTCCCGGCGCAAACACGCAATCGGCGCCCGCATCGCGAAAGGCCACCAGTCGCCGCACCGCTTCCTGAAAGTCGGCATCGGGATTACCCCCAGGCAGCAGGTAAATATCCGTGCGCGCATTTAACACGATGGGCACGCGTAACTGCGCAGCGGTTTCGCGCGCGGCCCTGATCTTTTCTACGGCGCGCTCAAGGGTCAGGAGCGGCTGATCCGCCCGGCCGGTTGCGTCCTCGAGGTTCATCCCGACTGCCCCGGCCTCAATCACTTCGCGCGTGGTGCGGGCCACGTCTTCCGCTGTTGAACCATATCCCCATTCAATGTCGGCAGTGACGGGCACTTTCACCGCGCGAACAATTCGTCCGATGCGGGCGATCATCTCCTCACGCGAGATGCGTTGGCCGTCAGGGTACCCGAGCGAGAATGCAATACCCGCCGACGTCGTGGCGATGGCCGGGAAGCCGGCTTCCTCGAAGATGCGCGCGCTGGCGACGTCCCACGCATTCGGCAACAGCAACACACCAAGACGATGATGCTGGCGAAAGTCGATTGCTCTTTCAACTTGAGTAGTCATATTTATCAGGGTGGGGACGCGGCTTGCCGCGTCTTCCTGCCGGCGGGCGAAGCACTGCACGCCTTGAGACGAGGCAAGCCTCGTCTCTACGGGTGACCTCTCTGCTCTCCTTGTGTCCTGTTCCGCATGCGAGCTAAGAACGTGGGCAGGTGCACCACGGCCCTTCCCACCGTACCCCTACCGATTTCCTGCTGGCCATCGTGTGCGGTCACGCGCATGGTGTAGAAACGTCCATCAAACGACTCCAGTTCCGCCACCGCGCGAATCCGCATCCCGATCCCGCTCGCCGCCCGGTGCTCCACATGAATCAAAGTACCCACGGTGATCTCGCCCTCGCGGCAGAACGGTTGCAGCGCGTGAAATGCGGCCGTTTCCATCAGCCGAACCATGTCGGGAGTTGAGTATACGGGCGGCAAATTCGGATTGTGACCGGCGAGGGTATGCTTCCGGTCCACAGTCTCTTCCGCTTCGCCGCGCGTACCAATGGGGATAGGCCGGGCCATGAATGTTTCCCAACAAAGTCTATCGCATCGGCTGTTGCTACAATTGAACGAGAAGTTTCCCGCCTGGCTTTGGGGCTTTATTGAGCTGCGTGAATGCAATCGTTCAACGAATATTTCGACGTGGTGGTGGTCGGCGCCGGCCATGCCGGATGCGAGGCGGCAATGGCCGCCGCGCGCATGGACCTGAAGACGGCTCTGTATACGCTCAACGTCGATTTAATCGCGCAAATGTCGTGCAACCCGGCCGTTGGCGGCATCGCCAAAGGACACTTGGTCCGCGAAGTGGACGCCCTCGGCGGCATCATGGGCGAGATCACCGACGCGGTAGGAATCCAGTTTCGATTGCTCAACACTTCGCGTGGCCCCGCGGTCTGGTCACCGCGCGCGCAGTGCGACAAGCAGGCCTATCGCCTGAAGATGCGCGAAGTGCTGGAATCGCAGTCCAACTTGAAGATCAAGCAAGCCGAGGTGGCGGATGTGATTGTGGAGAAACAGTCGTTGGTCGATGGTCGTCAGTCGTTCGCAGGTTCGGCTGAGAATTGTCATTCCGAGCGGGGCGAGGGTCCTGCATTTGCCAACGACCAACGACCAACGACTAGCGACCGGATCACCGGCATCCTTCTCCGCGACGGCCGCCGCGTCTCCGCCCGCGCCGTCATCATCACCACCGGCACCTTTCTCAACGGACTCATCCATTGCGGCGAGCAGCAATACCCTGCCGGACGCTCCGGAGAAGCGCCTGCCGTTCTGCTCGGTGAAGCGCTCAAGAAGCTCGGCCTGCGCGGATGCCGTCTGAAGACCGGCACACCCCCGCGCCTGGATGGCCGCACCATCGACTGGTCCAAGTTTGAAGTTCAGCCCGGCGACGCCGACCCCACACCGTTCAGCTTCCGCACGCACCAGGTGGCGCATCACGATAAGCAAGTGCCCTGTTACATCGCGTTCACAACCGAGGAAACGCACCGCATCATCCGCGAAAATGTGCACCGCTCGCCGATGTACAGTGGACAAATTCAATCCATCGGACCGCGTTATTGCCCTTCCATCGAAGACAAAATCGTCAAGTTCCCCGACAAAGCGACGCACCAGCTTTTTCTCGAACCCGAGGGATTGAACACGCACGAAATCTACGTCAACGGCATGAGCACATCGCTGCCAATCGATGTGCAACTCGCGATTCTCAAGTCGATCCCGGGACTCGACCAGGCCGAAATGATGCGCCCCGGCTACGCCATCGAATATGACTCGATCGACCCGACGGAACTGAATCGCACGCTGGAGACGAAGAAGGTCCCGGGTTTGTTTCTGGCCGGCCAAATCAATGGGACATCGGGTTACGAGGAGGCGGCCTGCCAGGGCATCATGGCGGGGATCAACGCCGCGCTGAAGGTCAAGAACGAGTCGCCGCTCGTACTCGACCGCACCGAGGCCTACACGGCCATCCTGATCGACGACCTGATCTCCAAGGGCACGAACGAACCCTATCGTATGTTCACGTCGCGCGCGGAGTTCCGTCTGCACCTGCGCATCGACAACGCCGACCGCCGCCTAACCCCACACGGCCGCCGCGTAGGGCTGATCTCCGACGAGGCCTGGTCCGCCTTCCAAGCTAAGCAGCAGCGTCTCGCTGAAATGAAACACTTACTGGATCGCACGAAGCTCACGAGCGCGATGCTGCAGCAGATCGAGTCCGCGACCACCAACCAATCGTCAGCCGCCTCCGGCTGTCCAGTTGAGCCAAGGTCCGCAGACCTGCCCACCGACCAACGACTAACGCCCAGCGACTTTTCTGGAGCTCTCGGTCAACCACTATCTCAATTTCTGAAGCGCCCCGAAATCACGATCGACCCGCTTGCGCCAGTGTTGCGCGAGCTTGCGCCGGCTTTCTTCCACTGTTCCTCTGACCCCCAACCACTAACCACTGCCCACTTGCCCTCAGAGATCCGCAACGAACTCAAATCCATCGAGACCGAAATCAAGTACGCCGGCTACCTCGACCAGCAGCAACGCGCCATCGACCGCCTGAAAAAGGCCGAGCAGCGCCACATCCCCGGCTGGTTCGACTACCAGTCCGTCAGCGGCCTTTCGCGCGAAATGCAGGAGAAACTGCGCAAGGTGCAGCCGCAGACCATCGGGCAGGCTTCGCGTATTCCGGGAGTAACGCCCGCCGCGGTTTCGCTCATCAACGTGTACATCGAAATTCAGTCGCGACAACGGGAGCAAGCGGCATCCGTATAACCACACGGAGCTTTCGAAAATACCTGGTTGTTGGATCGGTCACTTTCCAGAAAGAAACAGTTCCGCCGCTTTCTGCGCTTCTGCAGGGTTTTCCACGCGCGACGAGATAATCTTAGCCTCAGCAAGCCGGTGTTCGTGCTCAAGAGCCTGCGCCAAGAGCATGTAGGTAACATCGGTGGGATGCACGGCAACGGCATGCGAGTAATGCCGAATGGCCTCGGCCCAGTCGCCATTCTCCTGGGCGAGCAGGCCGAGGCCGACCATAGCCCGCGTGCGACCAGGCACAAGCGAAACCGCCGCCTCAAAACACTGCCGTGCCTTTGTCGACTGTCCTATTCCGCGATACGCGAATCCCAGGCTGGCATAGGCTGAAGATCGAGCATCCGCGTCCGTGGTGTGGAGAACGACTGTCTGATAGCGCGCGATGGCGCCCGACAGGTTGCCGTGGCTTTCTTCATAAGCGCCAAGATTCATGTTGACGAGCGGGTCGTCGGGGCGAATAGCCACAGCAGCGCGAAAATGGACAACGGCTTCCTCCGCTCGCCCGGCATTGAACAGATAATCTCCGAGGTTGGTTTCGGCCACGTAGTTGTTTTTAGTCAGTCTCGCTGTGCGCTCCCAGAAGGTGGGGATATCGTGCCAATAACCAAGTTGAATATGAGTCAGGACACCGAGCACGAGCAGCGAGGCAATGGCTGGAATGGCAAGGCGTTTGTCGGGCACGTTGCGCGCCTGGGCCCAGTCGGCCACCAGGCAGATCAGCATGAGAAACACTCCGATCAGGGGCAGGTAAGCGAAACGATCCGCCATTGCCTGAGGACCAACCTGCACCAGTCCAATCATCGGCACCAGGCTTCCGAGAAACCAGAACCATCCAACGGCAAGATATCGCCGCTTGCGGGCAAGAAGGACCCAGACTGTGACCGACCCTAGCAATAGCGCGGCTCCAACTACTTGCCAGACCGGGTAGAGCCGGGTGGGGTGCGGATAGAGTGCGACGAGACTTAAGGGCCAGAACGCCTTTTCCAGGTAACCGACGTAGGCGATCAAAGCAGTTTCCAGTCGTAAAGGGAGGCCGAAGCGGGCAAAGCTCTCAACGGCAGCCCCGGCCTTTTCGGCGGCCATCGTAATCACGGCGCTCGCCGCGGATAGCAGCAGAAGCGGCAGTTTCTCCAATGCCAGCCATCCGTACCACAAATTGGCTGGCTTACCGCCTTGCAGGCGACTGTCTGAAGAAGCCGAAGGGAAGATCCTGCCAAGCGGCCAGTAGTCCCACAACCAGAGCAGGAATGGAAAGGTGATGACTTGCGACTTGCTTAACAGACCGAGTGCAAAGAGAAGAAACACCGCCGCGTAGCGATAGAGGGCGGGTCTTCGCGTGTACCAAACGTAGGCATGCAGGGCGAGCAGAACAAACATCATGCTCAGCACATTCTTCAATTCCGCCGCCCAAGCGACAGACTCAACATTGATGGGGTGAAGAGCGAACAGAGCGGCCACCATCAGGCTGCGCCAGCGAAATCCCGTGGCGCGCTGAAACAGCAGGAACAGGAGGACGGCGTTTGCAGCATGCAGCAAAACGCTGACGTAGTGATGGCCACCCGGGCTCAAGCCGAAGAGCCGATAGTCGAGCATGTGAAAAAGCCACGAAAGCGGAGTCCAGTTCCCCTCGTGGAAGGTGGTGAAGGCCCATTTCACCGTGGACCACGTCCATCCTGCCTTTATATGCGGGTTGTTAACGATGTACCGCTCGTCGTCATAGTTGATAAACCCATTGCGCGCGACCGTGTTGTAGGAAACCTGCACAGCTACGACCAGGAGGAGGGATAACAGCAGAGTGGATCGCTGAGAGGATAGAAAACCGAGCGGGGGATCCCCCGTGGCCGGGTGTTCAACACGCTTTGGCGCAGCAGCACAGGACGAGGAGGTCATCGATACAACTATTCTGACCCGCGCGAAAGGGCTTTGCCGCCGGAACTACCGGTTGTAAGTTCCCTTGGTAACCACGATAGACGTGTGCTTCAGGTCCGCGGCCCAGGGTTTATTGCCCCGGGGTTCATTGCCCCGGTTTTCCGGAAGCGCTCGCCTTGAGCAGGGCCTCGCGCAAATCCTCGTAGGACATAGCCCCAGGGTGGTACATCGTAACCAGGCCGGCGCGATTCAGCACCACCAGGGTCGGGGTCGTGCTTGCACCGTAGACCTTGAAGTTCTGTTTGCTCAACGGCACCGGCATATCGAGCAGGGTTGAGTAGTACCGCTGACGGACTAACTCGATGTAGTCATACTCCTGCGCGGCGGTGGCATCGTTGCCATACGCGGCATAGCCGTAGAGCTGGGTGGGGCCGATGAGGGCGAGCCCTTGCGGAGCGAACTCCTGCCGTAGCCGTGCGATCACGGGCACCTCGGCCTTGCAGTCGGCACACCAGTGCGCCCAGAAAAACAGAAGAACGGGCTTGCCCCTCAGCGAGGCCAAAGCGGGCGGCTTCGGCGCAAGATACTGCGTAGTCTCGAGCGCCGGAGCCGGATGGCCCACCAGCGACAGTAAGTTCAGATTCTTCTGTAGCCGCGGGCCGATCGAAGTCGTTCCATAGCGTGCCAGCGCCCCGCGAAGCAACCGAACCGCCGCCGGTCCCTGTCCCTTTTCCGCCATGCTCTGCGCCAGAACTTCGTACGCCGCGCCCAGGGCGATCGGCAGATGCGGCTCGGCATCGAGTCTACCTTTGGCGAGCTGCTGCTCGCCCAGGGTACGGGTTTCAGTCGCATAGAAAGCGGCTTTATCCCATTGCTGGCTTGTCGCGGCGCCCCGCGCCATCCACGAGAGCGCCTCTAAGTACTCCGGCGTCACGCCCTGCCGCGATTTGTAACTGGAGAGCTCAGCCTCGGCGCTAGAAATGGCGTTCCGGGACAACTGCGTGCGCACGTCCTCGATCAAATCTGCCTGAGCCGGTAAGGACATGGCGCAGAGTAAGACAGTTGCCACTAACCAAGAATTTCCCATCCCGATTCGCATAACTCTATGATGAATCAGGCTTTAGAAAGTTGCAAATAGGGGGCGCGGTTGCCGAGGACAGCGACCGGAGTTACTTAGGTATGGGCAGAACTGGCTAGCATTGGGCCGCCAAAGTTGGCTATACTACAAGCGCGTTTGATCTTTGCGGTTGTAAGCAGTACCCCGCTCTACAGCGTGACCTGCCTGCACTATCCAACAAGCTTCAGCGCATACTTCAACACAAAAGGAACACGGCAACACCATGGAAACAGGAACAGTAAAGTGGTTTAACGACGCAAAGGGTTACGGGTTTATCAGCCGCCAGAACGGCGAGGATGTGTTTGTGCACTTCTCCGCCATTCAGGCCAACGGTTTCCGCAGCCTCCAAGAAGGTCAGCAAGTTCAGTTCGACGTTGTAAAAGGGCCGAAGGGCTGGCAGGCAGAGAACGTCAAGGGCGTCTAAACCACCATCAAAATTCGGAACATCCGAAGGGCGGCTCAACAGGCCGCCTTTCTTATTTCTACGCGGCTGCCTGCTCTGCTTCTTCCACCGTAGCAAAGAACCGGAAGAAATTATCCACTCGCGTCACTTCGAGCGCCTGGTGAATTCGCTGATTCACGCCCACCAACCCCAGCGACCGGCCGTCTTTTTGTCGGCTGACGTAAGCCCCCACCAGGGCTCCAATTCCAGCTGAATCGGCAAGCGGAACCGCGGTGAAGTCCAGAATCAGGCCGCGCGAGGTGTCGGCGCGCACCTTCGCCTGGAAGCCAAACACGTTGGTCAGCGACAGTGGCCCCGAAAGACGCAGGATGCGGATTCCCTCCCGCGACCCGTGAAGCTCTTCAATTTGCAGTGGTTGGTCGGGCATGGAGGGAATGTTAACGGTTCATGACAGCCCCAACATTAAAACCATGTTAATTTTTGGGGTAGTGGGCCTGCCGGGTGGGAACCGTGCCTTCGATCTTTCCGAACGGCCACAACCATGGGGACTCGATATCGAAATTCGCTTGCTTTAGTCAACGACACCAGCGACCGGCAGACCAGGCGCGAGCGTCCCCCGGGATCATGAAAGGGAGTCGACCGAGACGACGCCCCTGCTCGTCCTGCCGGCCGGGGTTGGGCCGGCGAAGAACTCTACCATTGTGGCCTTTCTGCCTTGACACAAGTATCGAGATTGCGGGAAGGTCGTGGTCCGCGACCTCAGCGGCTAAAGCAGATGAAACGCGCAGCGCCCATCGCGGCGCTGAAACGCTGCGCCACCGAGAAACGGTAGCTCTTCTGGAACTTGTCCTGGTCTATCGCTTCGGCCGTTATTTCCCGGGGATACGGACGGTTCGCCCCCAATTCACTTCTTCTCCGTCTCTTGCTTTTCGGGCGCCGGGGCTGCGGCCGGTGTCGATCCCTTTAGTTTTGCCAAGGATTGGTCGACGCGGCTCTTGAAATCGCCCTCGTCGTTATGGATGAGACCGCTGTAGGCAGTCTGAACCTGCATTTCGCACGAGTCGCCCTTTCCGTTCAACACGACGGAGTTGATTCGTTTGCCGCCCGCCGTACCGCCAATGACAAATGAAGCGGTCATCTCGTCCTTGTCGATAGCTAGAATTCCATACTTCCCCGAGTTTCTCAGGGTGTCCTTTACAGCAGGCCACAAGGTAGCGCAGGAAACGGAATACGTTTCGTTGTGGGTCTTGGCAAAAGCAGGGACGGCGATGACTAATACAAAAATCGCGGCAATAACTTGTTTCATGGAAGCGTTCCTCCTTGTTGATAAGCGTCGGCAGTCTAACACGATCATTTGTGAAACGCAGTGATGCCATGCGGTAGGTAGGCACAGACCGCGAAAGTCACGCCCTTGTTAGAACGACGACGAGCGGATAGCAACTCACCAAAAAGACGCGATGGGGCTCCTCTTAGTCGATGTGTTCCCCTTCTTCAAACACTCCCTCACCCTCGGGCAGGACGTCGGTTTCGCCCGCGATCCAGACGTAAAGTGTGGGAAGCAGGAAGACGCTCATGATCAAGGCAGCAATCAAGCCGCCGACGATAACAATGGCGAAATGCCGCTGCGAGTCCGACCCAATCGCGTGCGAGAGAGCAGCGGGCAGAAGTCCCAGGGTGGCCACAAGCATCGTCATCAGGATCGGGCGGAGCCTCTGAACTGCTCCTTCAACTGCCGCTTCTTCAATCGAATAACGCCGCACCCGCAGCTGATTGATGTATTCGAGCATGATGACGCCCGTTTGCACGCACACCCCAAACAGGGCAAGGAAACCGACGCCGGTGGAAACACTGAAGTGTGTGCCCGTGATGATCAGGGCGATCAGGCCTCCGATGGGAGCGACCGCAATGTTGGCCATGATCAACAGCGTCCATTTATACGACTTGAACATGGTATAGAGGATGATGAAGATGATCAGGATAGTAATAGGCAGCACAATGAGCAGGCGCGCGTTGGCCCGCTTCTGACTCGCGTATTCTCCCTCCCAGTCGAGCGTGTAGCCGAGCGGCAACTTGACCTGATCGTTGACTTTCTTGATCGCTTCTTCCACCGTGCTGCCCAGGTCGCGGCCACGCACGCTGTACTTGATCGCGATGTAACGGCGATTGCCTTCGCGATAGATTTCCGAACCGCCGTCCGTCGCCTTGATGCGGCAGAGCTGCGCCAGCGAGACGCGTTCGCCGGAAGGAGAGAGCAAGCGAATGTTTTTGATCGCCTCTTCGGTGCTGCGGTATTGCGGGAGATAACGCAAAGTGAGGTCGTAGCGCGCCTCGCCCTTTAGGATCTGTGTGAGAGCGCTGCCGCCGACAGCGGTTTGGACCGCGTCCTGCACGTCGGCGACGTTGATCTGGTAGCGGGCGGCGGCCTCGCGGTCGACGGTCACGTTCAGGTTAGGCTGTCCGAGCACGCGGAAAACTCCCAGATCCTCAACGCCGTCGATCTTGCGCATGACCGCGACGATCTCGTCGGCCTTCCCTTCGAGAACCTTCAAGTCGTCGCCATAGATCTTGGTTGCCAGCTCTCCCTTCACTCCACTGACCGCTTCTTCCATGTTGTCTTCGATCGGCTGCGAGAAGCCCCAAAACACGCCAGGGATTTTGTCGAGCTCGCGCTGCATCGCGGCAATCAGTTCATCTTTGTTTTCGTGGAAGACCGGGCGCCATTCCTCCTTCGGCTTCAGGTCAACGAAGTATTCGGTATTGAAGAAGCCGGTATTGTCGGTTCCATCGTCAGGGCGGCCGACCTGGCTGGTGCATTGCGGGACTTCGGGGAACGAGCAAAGCACGATGCGCGCCTGATTGGCGACACGAATGCCCTCGTCGGGTCCCGTGCTCGGAGCGAGCGTACCGCGCACCCAAAGCGCGCCTTCGTCCAAATGCGGAAGAAATTCGGATCCAACGAAGCCGCCGAACGCGAGTACATTCCCCAACACGACACTCAATGCACCAATTCCGACTGTGATCCCGCGGTGGTGAATCGCCCAGCGCACCGCAACGCGGTAGCGGTCGATCAACCACGTCATGACCGGATTCCGCCACTCACTGGCCCCCTTGGCAAAGGCAAAGCTCGAAAGAACCGGGGTGACGACGATCGAGAAGAACAAGGCGCCTAGCAGTGCAAAAGCCATGGTCCAGGCCATGGGCTTAAACAGACGCCCTTCCACGCGTTGCAACGTGAAAATCGGCAGGAAAGCAGTAATCGTGATGACGATAGCGTAGAACACCGGGCGCTGAACTTCATGGGCGGCGTCGCCGATTTTTTCAATCGGTGTCCTTGTACTCCCGTTCCCGCGGCTCAGAGAGTGCACAATGTTTTCCACCAGTACGATTGCGCCCTCCACGAGCACTCCAAAATCCAAAGCACCGATGGACAAAAGATTGGCGGGAATTTGACTCAAATCCAGGCAAATCGCAGCGAAGAACAGCGAAAAAGGAATCGTCGCAGCGACGATGAGCGCGCCTCGCACGTTGCCCAGGAACAGAAACAGAATGATCGATACCAGGATCATTCCCTCTGAAAGGTTGTGCAGCACGGTGTGGCTCGTGTAGTGCACCAGAGTGCTGCGATCGATGAAAGGGACAATCTTTACGCCCGGAGGAAGGATGTGATCGTTAAGCTCTTCGACCCTTTTGTGGATAGCATCAAGCGCAGCGTCGGCGGTAGCGCCTTTGCGCAAGAGAACAATGCCGGAGACAACATCGTCGTTGTCGATGATTTTGCCATCTTCACGGTGAATCGTCCGGGCGAATTGACCGAGCCGGATTTTCGGACCTTGAGAAACGATGGCAATGTCTTTGACACGGAGAGGCGTGCCATTTTTCGTGAGTATTACAGTCTCCGCAATGTCCTGGGAGCGGTCCACTAGCCCCACGGAGCGGACGTTGATCTGCTGCAAACCCTCCTGGATGAAGCTCCCGCCCGCATTCGCGTTGTTATTGGTAAGTTGCTGCTCGATCTGCGCCAGGCTGAGCCCGTAAGCGACGAGCTTGTTCGGGTCAACCCGGACCTGGTACTCGCGCGTAGGGCCGCCAAAGCTGGCGACGTCGACAATGTCCGGGACGCTTTTGAAACTCTTTTCGACGACCCAGTCCTCCAGGGACTTGAGTTCCATGGGGTCATAAGCGGGATTTGTGCTGTGGAGGGTGAAAAAGTAGATCTGGCCGACCGGGCTCCAGTCAGTGCCCATTTGCGGGTTGACCCCTGGCGGGAGCGTCACCTGGCTGAGTCGTTCGAGGACGCGTTCGCGATTCCACGCGTTATCGGAATCGTCGTCGAAAATCAGCTTGATATCCGAGAGGCCGAACAGCGAGAAGGAACGCAGATGAACGATCTGCGGGATGCCGTTCATGCCGTTCTCAAGCGGAATCGTAACCTGCTGCTCGATTTGTTCGGCCGAAATTCCCGGCCACTGCGTGATGATTTCTACATAATTGTCCGCGACATCGGGATAAGCCTCGATGGGCAATCGCTTGAATGAAATAATGCCCCATACAAAGAGGAGCAGCGCCAACCCCACCACCAGCAGGCGGTTATTGAGCGCGAAATCGACAACGCGGCGAATCATCTATGGCTCCGTAGCATCATTGCTCCACCGTGTTCTGCAGCGGAAGGGCGTTCGAGACAACCTGATCCCCAGGTTTGAGTCCACTCAACACCTCCTGCATGTTGCCCGGGAGCATCCCGCCGGTAACAATCTCGAGGCGCTTGAAATGGCCTTGGCCGATCGGTGCGTACACCCACTCGCGGTCATGCAAGTGAAGAATCGCAGCGGCTGGAATAACCGCGTGCACTTCCGGTTGCTTGCCATAAAAAGTCGCCGTAACAAACATGCCGATGCGCATCAATCCCGGGTTAGAAACTTCAATGCGTACCTTGGCGGTATGCATGGCCGGATCGAGAGTGGGCAGGATGTTATCGACGCGCCCCTTGAACACTTTGCCGGGATAAGCGTTCAGGTGAATATCCGCAGACTCGCCAACGCGCACGGCATCGAGATCGTTCTCGTAAACGTCGCAGACGATCCAAACGTAAGAGAGGTCGGAGATGGTGAACGGATTCGGCCCCGACAGCCCCTGAACGCCGGAAGCAGTCGTGACCTGCTGATCGGTAATCACGCCCGAGATCGGCGCAACCACATCGACGATGCCGGAAGGATGGTCCTTGTCGATACCGAGGAGATGCAACTGTTCGGTTGCGGTATCGAGGTCGACCTTAGCGTCGGTCGCCGTCGCCTGGGCCGCCTCCAGAGCGCTCTGGGCGATGGCTCCCTTGTCATAGAGAAGCTGCGCGCGGTCAAGCTGCTGCCCGGCGAGGCGACCCTCGTTTACGGCCTTGAGATAGAGCTGGTAGGCTCCGGCGACGTCGTTGCTGCGAACCCGCAATAGAAGCTGACCTTTCTTTACCGGATCGCCCAACCGAGCCTTGATCTCGACGACACGCCCGGCAGCCAGCGAAATCACCGGCACGGCGCGCGCGATATCGGGCTGCACCACGCCGGTCACGTTGAGAGCAGGCGCGGCTTTGTGCTCGACGGCAGTCACCAGCGGAAACTGATCGGAATGATCGACCTTGAAGTTGTTGGAATCGAGATCCGGCTCGACCGTGGCCTTGGGCGGCGCTTCGGCCTTGGGATCTTCCTTGCCAGTGCACGATACCAGAAGCAACAAAGGCAAGCCGAGTGCAGCGGCTAGAGTCATGCCAGCGAATTTGGATTTCATTGGATCACTTCCTGGCCGACGGCCATATTCAGCTGTGCGGCAGCCGTCAAATATGAGCCCACGAGATTTACATAGTTCAGTTGCACGCTGCGGTAGTCGCTCTCCGCGTTCAGAAAATCGAGAAGTGAAGCGCCGCCATGCTGGTAGGAAAATTGCACGGTATCCCGCACCCGAACCGACATGCCGAGGTACTTCTCTTTATAGGGCCGCAACAGGTTTAACGTGCTGTCGAGCGTCGCGTAGCCCGAGTCAACATCGCTGAGCACCTGGGCTTCGGCCGCCTCGCGCAATTCTTCGTTGCGCTTGATGTCGAGCTGCGTCCGCAGCTTTTCTCCCTGATTGCGGTCGAAAATGCGGAGCGGAATGTTGACGCTGACGCCAATTGTGTTAATGGCGAATGGATTGTTAGTAGACGAGTTGTGCGTATACCAGCCGCTCAGGGTCGGGTCGGTCGAGCCATTGGCGATCGCCAGCTTGTGCTCGGTTTGAGCCTTGTCCACCGCCTGAATGGCGGCCCGCAGGTCCGGCCGTGTATCGAGTGCGATCTTCCGGAATTCGTCCCGCGATTGCAACTGGTCGTTGGAATCGTAACTCCCGGTTACGTCGAATTGGTCAATCGGACTGCGGTCATCCAACAGCGTAAGCAACTGGATTTTCGCCGTGCGCAAATTCACTTCGGCGGTCTGCACGTCCGATTCATACTGCACCCGCTGCAGTTCCAGACGATCAAGATCAATTTGCGCGATATCGCCGGCTTGGAAGCGGGTCCTGCTGATTTCGAGGATGTGGTCCCAGTAGGCCAGATTATCTTTCGCCAGTTGCAGCACCGCCTTCGCCTGCAGCGCCGAAACGAAGGCGTCGCGCAGATTGAAGAGCAAAGTTCTTTCCAGATCGGCGTGGCTCGATTCCGCGATCAGGGTGCCCTTTTTCGCGCTCTCCAACCGCAGGTGCCGCTTATGACGCCGTTCGATAAGTTGGCTGACGCTGGGTGTTTCAAAGGTGCCGGCGAATGGCTTCCAGACACCATGATTGGGAGCGATTTGCGTGCCGTCCACCGACAGACCGAGATCGGGATTGGGACGGAGGAACGCGGTGATTTCCTGCGCCCTCGATTCCTGAACGTTCAGCGTATCGGCTTGCAGAGTGGGATTGGTCGCTTCGAATTTGCCGCGAATCTGCGGCCAGGTATAGCTATTCTGCTGCTGTGCCAAAGCGAAAGACGCCAACAGCACAATCGAAGCGGCCGGAATGAAATTGCGAAACCTGAACATCCTGAACTCCATCACAGTGGGAAAAGTGGATGCCCAATGCGCCCATCTGCAAATCTCTTCGGTCCCGATTCGCCGCAAAGAAACCCCAGCGAACCTTTACAGCGAGAATGCATGTTGGGAGGGAGGAGGAGCGCGTCCGTAGGGAACGAAGCCAACGACATTGCCGAGCGAATGCGGAGAAGAGGAAAGAACTGTGCCCACCTGCTCGAACATTACTTCGAGGGAAGCCGATGCGGGCAAAGCGGGCAGCGAAGCATGGTTCAGGACATGGACAGCACAGGCGCAGTGACCACTGTGGCGAAATCCGCGCTCTGACTCTTCCATGGCCTGACTAGCGGCGTGGAGATCATCGCTGGCCGAAATTACCGGGAAGAGTAGAACAAAGGCGCAACCAAGCGTGCAGATAATGACAAATGAGGCTCGCGTCCAGGGCTCGGACGAAACCCGTTGCCGCCACAGCAGATACGCGGGCAGCAGCAGGGCAAACCAGCAAAGATTAAGAAAAAGCTCCATCCAATATGGCAGCTCCACGAGAAGACGATCGAACACCTTCTACCAGAACAGCCGTTTCAATAATTTCAAGATATCAAAGCATAGCACAGGCATTACAAGTGACTTGGGTACTCGCTGGGAGGCACGCAGCCCGTTTGACTCGCTGCGAACTAGCTCACACGCGCCCCTAGAATCGTCCCCGAGCACGCGCCCAGCCCAATGCGGCGAAAACCGTCGCCTTCGCAGTAGCCGTGAAGAATGATCTCGTCCCCATCCTCCAGAAATCTTCGTTGCTCTCCGCTCGGCAGCGTGATTGGTTCCCGGCCGCGCGAAGTCAGCTCGAGCAAGCAGCCACGCGCGCTCTTATCGGCGCCCGAAACCGTGCCACTAGCCAGCAAGTCCCCGGCGCGCAGATTACAGCCATTGCTTGCGTGGTGCGTCAGCAGCTGCGCCATCGTCCAGTAGAGATCGCGGAAATTGCTCCGGCTGAGGACCACGGGAGCAAGGCCCATCTCACGCATCCGCGCCGACAGTAGGGAGGCTTCTAAACTTAGGTTGAGACCGCCATACTGCTGATCGTCGGAATCGAAAAGGTAAGGCAGCGGCGCAGGATCGCCTGCCGGACGCGCAAAAGCTCCCGCGCGAAACGGAGCCAGCGCTTCCAAAGTCACAACCCAAGGCGACAGCGACGTGGCGAAGCTCTTTGCCAGAAACGGCCCCAGCGGCTGATACTCCCACGCCTGTATGTCCCGAGCCGACCAGTCATTCACCAGGCAGATTCCAAAAATGTGGTCCTCCGCCTCGGCAAGGGGAATTCGCGTTTCCATTTCGTTGCCTGCGCTCACGAAAAAACCGACTTCCAGTTCGTAGTCGAGTGCTTTGCTCGGCCCGAATTGCGGCGCTGCTTCTCCGTCCCGCGTTTGTCCCAGCGGACGCCGAACCGCCGTACCACTTACGACCAGGGACGAAGCGCGCCCGTGATACCCGATGGGAACGTATTTGTAATTCGGCAGCAGCGGATTGTCGGGGCGGAACAATTTGCCGACGTTCGTGGCATGAAAGACGGAAGCATAGAAATCCGTGTAGTCTCCCACGGCTGCAGGAAGAAGCATCTCCACTTCGGCCTGCGGCACGAGATGCCGTGAAACGGCCTCGCGATCCGAAGCGGGCCCATCGTCGCGCAGCAGAGCGTGAAGACGACGGCGCAAAGCGCGCCGCGGCCCGGAACCAAGCGCCATCAGCGCATTCAGCGAAGCGCCTCCGGGACAATCCGCACCACACGCTTCTGCGGCACCTTTTACGTCCGAGTCGGCAAGTAAACCTTCACTTCCAACCCCAGCGACGTCCAAAACTCGGTCGCCGATGGCTACTCCAACCCTTGCATCAGCGTCTTTATCGTGGCGTCGAAAGACCCCGAACGGCAAATTCTGAATGGGAAATTCCGACGCGGCCGCATTCGCCGATTCCACCCAGCTTCGCGCCTTAGGATCGTGGGTCTCGTCTAACAAAGGCTTCATAGGAGATGGAGAGAACGTAAATCCTCAATCGGTTCCGTAAACGAGCACGACCCAAACGAGACCGCAAAGTCCCTGCGCGCCAGAGACAAATCACGGGCGCTGAGCCGGTGTCCGCGCCAAATAACTTCGTCGGAACCCCAGTGGAAACCTTCCGCTGCCTGCTCCTTGAGCAACTTAACCGCGAGCCCGGTTTCCATGCCCGTGCGTACAAATGCCGCGGCAAGAAAAACATTCAGGAAGCCGTGCATGATTCCGGAGGGACTGTCGGGCCGATATGTGAGCCGATGCATCGAGCGCAGAGGATGGTGAAGGCCAGCCGTCGCCTTGAACGATACGCCCGCCGCGGCGCACCGCCTAATGAATTCGATCACGCTCTCTGGCGCGGGAAACTTATCCGCCGTTTCACCGCCGGTCCGAATCTTGGCACGCTGCCCGCAAGAACCTGCCGCCGCAACGCAATCACTCAGGGCTCCGGCCGCTGCTTCGCTAGATGTTGTCTCGCCAGTCTTTGTTCCGCAGTCCCAGGGAATTTCGAAATACGTCTCCAGTTCCGCCGGGATTATTCCAGAGATCCGCCCGATCTCTGCCGGGCTTGTACCCCGTACCTCCACCGACTCGATTTTCCACTTGTTTGGCGCTCGTCCGGCCGCTTCGCGCGCATTGAAATCGTAAACGCTGGCAAGATCGGCCGACACATCTGTGCCAAGCAAGGCTGACACACCACAACGCGATTGCGATTGTGCGCCAGAGTCCGGCAGCCGAACCAGCACAGCCTCAAATTCGCCGAGTCGCGCGGCCGGAACAATGAAGCGCCCGAGCATCCAGCCGAATTCTGACCGCGAATATAAGTAGTAATTCGCTAGCGCCGGAGCCATCCCCAGCGACGCAGGAGGGAATAGTCCGGCGTAGTCGATCAGATTTCGCAGCAATCCTGCGACCGACTTCGTCGCGCTTACCGGACTTCCCGTCGTCTCCTGCGACTTGACCTCCATCCAGCTACCCTTCAGCTCCATCGAACTTCTTCCGCAGCCCCTGCCAGCACTCGAAATATTGACGATCGAGTTCAGAAGTCTCCAGCGCGAAGCGGGTCGGCCGGCACACAAAACGTGTTTCGAACATGAATGCCAGCGTGTCTTTGATGACAACCGGCTTCAGTTCGGCGTTACTGGCCTTTTCGAATGTCTCGGTGTCGGGACCGTGGCCGGCCATGCAATTGTGCAGGCTCGCGCCACCCGGCACGAAGCCTTCCGCCTTGGCATCGTACTCGCCGTAAATCAGCCCCATGAACTCGCTCATAAAATTGCGATGAAACCACGGTGGGCGGAAGGTATGCTCGGCCACCATCCAGCGCGGCGGAAAAATCACGAAATCCAGATTGGCCGTGCCCGCAATCTCCGATGGCGCGGTCAGCACCGTATAGATCGAAGGGTCGGGATGGTCGAAGCTCACGGTGTTGATGCAATTGAAACTGGCCAGATCGTATTTATAGGGAACATAATTCCCGTGCCAGGCAACCACGTTCAACGGCGAATGATCGATCGCCGCTTGCCAGAGGCGATCTTGAAACTTGGCCACAATCCGGTAATCGCCGTCACGATCTTCAAACGCGGCCACCGGAGCGAGAAAGTCGCGCGGATTCGCCAGTCCGTTGGCCCCAATTGGGCCGAGATCGGGCAACCGTAGCAACGCGCCGTAGTTCTCACAAATGTATCCGCGCGCCGCCTTATCGAGCAGTTCGACTCGAAAGCGAATCCCCCGCTGAATCACCGCAATCTCGCCGGGCGCGGCTTCGAGAATCCCCATCTCCGTGCGCAGCAATAAACGCCCCATCTGCGGCACGATCAGCATCTCGCCATCTGCGTTGTAGAAAAAACGATCCGTCATCGACGCATTCGCCACATAGACGTGAATTCCAACGCCCGAGTGCGTGTGCGTGTTGCCGTTGCCGGCCATCGTGGTCATGCCGTCCACAAAATCGGTTCGTTCCGATGGAATTGGAATTGGAGCCCAGCGCAACTGGTTTGGCGGCGCGGGCACCTCGTCAAACGGCGCGCTGCGCAGTTTGCCCGGCTCGATGGGTTCAAATGGCTTATGCGCCACCGAAGGCCGGATGCGATACAGCCATGTTCGGCGATTGGCTACCCGTGGCGCGGTGAATGGAGTCCCACTCAACTGCTCGGCGTATAAACCATGGGCAACCTTCTGCGGTGAGTTCTGTCCGCGCGGCAGAGTACCGGCAACGGCCTCGCTGGCGAACTCGTTGCCGAACCCCGACTGGTAGCCGAACTTCGTCGCCTTGTGTGTATTCGTTCCCGGCTTTGCTGCCTTTGTGCTGGCCATCGTCTAAAGATTCCCTCGCCGCGCCTGCTCCAGTTCGATCGACTCGAATAAGGCCTTGAAGTTGCCTTTCCCGAACCCGCGGCTCCCTTTGCGCTGAATGATCTCGAAAAATACGGTCGGCCGATCCTCCACCGGCTTCGAGAAAATCTGCAGCAGGTAGCCTTCCTCGTCGCGGTCCACAAGTATACCGAGTGACCGCAGCGTGCCGATCGGTTCTTCAAGCGGTCCCACGCGCGTAGGCAGAACTTCGTAGTAAGTGTCAGGCACGCGCAAGAATTCGAGTCCGTTGCCCTGCAGCTTGTTCACCGTAAACAACACATCCTTGCATTGCAGCGCGATGTGCTGCGCCCCCGGCCCCCCGTAGGCTTCCAAATACTCCTGGATCTGGCTCTTGTTGCGCGCCACCGCCGGTTCATTGATCGGAAACTTCACCGAATACGAGTCGTCTGACATCACGATGCTCATCAAGGCGCTGTAGTCGGTAGAAATGTCCTTGTCGTCAAATGTAATGTAACGATGGAACCCGAACACGCCTGCGTAATATTCCGCCCAGTGCTGCATTTGCCCCAGTTCCACGTTCCCGACGATGTGGTCAATGCGCAGGATCCCGCAGTCATCGCCGGCTACGGGAGTCGCCACAAAGCCGGGCAGAAACGGTCCCTTGTAATCTTTATACGAGATCAGCGAATGAATTGTGTCGCCGTAAGTATGAACAGCGGCGCGCCGGATGGTGCCGTGCTCGTCACTTGCGTCGTGCGGTTCCGCCGCCGGCTTTGCTCCGCGCCGCACGGCTTCAGCGAATGCTTCATCGGCGTCAGCGACTTCCATCGCAATATCCCGCACACCGTCGCCATGCTTTCGAATGTGCTCAGCAGCCGGATCGTCCGCAGTGAGCGGCGTCGTCAGCACAAAATTCGCCTTGCCTTGGCTCAACGCGTACGAAGTGCGCTGGCGCTGCCCGGTTTCCAGTCCGCTGTAAGCAACCTGCGAGAATCCGAAGCCCTTGCGGTAATAAAAAGCCGCCTGCTTCGCGTTGCCAACGAAGAATTCAACGTGGTGAATGCGCTTCAATTTGAGAGGATTTTCCATACCTTCCCCACCCGGCTCCATCTTCGCACACTTGCGTAGATGCAATGTAGTGGCAGCGCCGACGCTAACGCAATTCAATCGATACTACTTCGCCAGTGTGCTTGCCCGTCGCGCGGTAATTCACCGATGCCGGCCGGTTTTTCCAGTCGCAAGAAAACTGATCTTCGCCAATCACCAGCAGCGTTTTGTAGTCGGAGGCGTGCATCGTGTACGAGGTCATGCCGCTAATAATCGTGATCAATACGTCAGGAGGTTTTGAGCAATCGCTCTGAACGATTTTCCCTTTCAAATTTTCGACGGGGCCAGTGCTGCCGGGCTTGGGCGCCGCCGGCTTCGAGGCAGCAGAGCCGGTATCCTCACCGTCGGACGCATTTTCCGCCCCGCTGGCAGGCGCGTCTGCTTTTGCAGTTTGTTGTGAACGAATCCCGTACTTCTCGAGCGTGGGAAGGTCATCCAGTTCTTTCTTCGCCGCCGATGCCGCTTGCCGATCCGGTCCCTCCTTCAAACGGGTAAATAACTCCCGCGCCTGATCCCATTTCTTGGCGGCGACGTAGATTTGCCCAAGATTGAATTGATACTCCAGGTTTCGTGGTGCCAGAGCGATTGCCTCGCTCTGCGCCTCCAGGGCAGATTTGATTCCGCCGCCTCCCACCCGCGCCATTCCCAGCATGTTATAGGCGTCGGCCATCTCCGGATACCAATCCACCACTGCTCGCAGATCCTGCATCATGTTGGCCAACCCCTGCATCTCTTGCTGCGCTGCCTGCGCCGCACGATACTTCACCACCGAACGGTAGTACCAAATCCAGGGATCGCGCGCATTCAGCTCTCCCGCCTTGCCCAGATCGTCCGACGCCGCGTCAAAAAGCTTGTGCTGGATATGATCCCGGGCCAATCCGCGATGCGCCGCCTCGTTGTCTTTCGGGTCCGCCGTCAGAGCCTGCAGATCGCGCAGCGCCTGATCCCGATGCTCCGGAACGCGCGCCATCATATCGTCGATCGTGGCTTTCGCGTCTGCCTCTGCCAACGGATTGACGGCTACAGCAAGATCGTCGCTCGTGATCGGTACCGGAAAATGATAGGGCTGCGCAACCTCCATCGGATCGACGGTCGGTCTCTTGGACTGATCGAGCGCAAGGCCTAAGTTGGCAAGCGAATTGAAATACGTCCTGGCCGCGTCTTCCATCTGCGTTGGCGACAAGTCAAACGCCTGCACCATCGCCTTATCGACCGGCATTTTCTGATTCAACACGAGATCGAAATAAGTCCCGACCTCCGGCATCTTCTTTTTGTTGATCAGGTAGTGCACCACCATCCACGATTGCGCGTAATAGAGTGTGTGATGCGAACCTTCACGCAGGCCTGAACCGTCATGCTTCATCGTGAACAGATCCACCATCCCGATCCACACCGGCGAACTCACTAACTGCGTCAGCGATTGCGGTGTCTTCGGGTCCCGCATCACGTTGTCGAAAATGTCTTCATGCCATTCCGGGGCGAGTTCGGGATCTCCTCCAATGTTGACTTCCTTGCCGATCTCGACTGCCCCGAAATATTCCGCCATCCCTTCATCGAACCAGCCCTGCGCGGGCGGATAGTTGTAGTTCAGAAAATAATGTCCCAGCGAATGCGCGATCGCGCGCCAAGGCTCGATTTCAAACAGATTTAGCCCGATGTAGACGCGATCATAACCAGGAACGTAGAAACCGCCCGCCATGCTCTGTTTTGCCGGAGCCACTTCGCCGTACCGCTTATCGCTCTTGAAGGCGATCACCGTTATAGGAACGGGCATCTTCAACTTATCCTTCATCAGCAGTTGCCCGAAAACCGCCCGCATCTGTTCCATCCGTAGCGCCACTTCCCGCCCACGCTTCTCTCCCCCATCCGTCAGCACGGAAAAATGCGCGGTGTGCACCTCAATCCACTTGGGCTCGTCCTTGGCGAAAGCCCCGCTGGGAAAAAAGGCGGCCAGCAGCAGGCTGGAAACGACAACGCCGATATGTAACGAAGGCTTCATGGAGAACACGTGGACTAACGGAACGGTCTTGCAAAAATGCTAGCACGCTTGGTCCGTTAGAGGCGCAAACTCAAAATTGGCGATTAAGCACTGGGTGACCTTTGCTTTCCCTTGGCCCGAAGCCTCACCGCACGTTACACTTTCGCCCGTGACCTCGGCCTCCTCTTCCCGTCTCGCCTGGATTGATTGGATGCGTGGCCTCGCCTGCGTGCTCATGTTTCAAACGCACTGCTACGATTCATGGCTCGGCGGCGATGCGCGCCACGGTCTGTTCATCAAAGATTCGCAACGCCTCGGGACGCTGCCCGCGCCGCTCTTCCTTTTTCTAGCCGGAGTCTCCTTCGCGCTGGTGACCAGCAAACTGGTTCGGAAAAATGCTACGCCCGGTCAGATTACCCGCGCCATGGTCCGCCGCGGCGCTGAAATCGTCGGCTTCGGCCTGCTCTTTCGCCTGCAGGAATATCTCATCGCCTGGGGCTGGGCGCCGTGGACCGATCTTTTCCGCGTCGATGTCCTCAACATCATCGGCCTGTCGATGATCATGATGGCATTGCTCTGCGGTCTGGTTCTGCAAATTAGAGCCCTCCGACTGCGGACCCCGGGCCTCGCCGTCGATCCCGCACGTGGGCCGTGTCCGGCTTCAACCGCCGCCATGCCGGTCGCCACAATCGCCACAGCCGCGCTCGGCGTCGTCGTGCTGATTGCTCTGGTGACGCCACCGCTATATACCACCTGGCGACCAACATGGCTCCCGTGGCAAATCGAGTCCTACATCGACGGATGCCACAACCTCGGCTCTCCTCAGCCCTGGCTGTTCTGCATTTTTCCCTGGAGCGGTTTCGCCTTCGCCGGCCTGGCCGTCGGCGCAGTTCTCTTCAGCGATTGGGCGCGCGACCGCACAGCGCAGGCCCTCGCGTACTTGGCAGCCGTGGGCGCGGCGGCCATTTTGATCGCCTACCAACTCGACCACTCTTCGCTACAGCTCTACTCCACATACGACTACTGGCACACCAGTCCCAACTTCTTCATGATGCGCGTCGGCATGCTTCTTCTGATCGCTTTCCTCACCTACGCCTGGTGCCGCTGGGGCCTCGCCACCCGCGGTTCCAGTGTCTGGGGTTTCAGCCCGTTCATTCAACTCGGCCAGGCTTCCCTGCTTGTCTACTGGGTGCATATCGAATTCGTATATGGACGCTTTTCGATCCTTCCCAAACGCGCCGTTGGCGTTGCCACCGCGACGAGAGGCCTGCTTGAGATTTGCGTCTCCATGCTGATCCTGTCCATGCTTCGCACGCGCGTCGACTGGAACGCGCTACGCGTTTCGCTGCGCGCCCGAATCTCGCAGCCGGCAGGGTAACGTTGGACGGCATGACATCGGTGCGATCGTCGAATGCCTCCTTTGTGACAGGCGACCTTTCAGCGCCCGTCAAATCATGATGGAATAATTCCCGGAGAAAAAACTGCATGCAGGCAAACGGTCCCAGTCCACGCAGATCGCACATTTCGCACACATCCGTTGTCGTCCTGATATCGGCTCTTGCGTTTCTAGCCGCCTGTCATCGCCCTAACGCGCAGCGCCGCTATTCGATGACGGGCGAGATCATCGCCATTGATCGTGCGGCCCACCAATTGATCGTCCGCAACGATGACATTCCCAATTTCATGACCGCCATGACCATGCCTTTTGCCGTCAAAGACCCAGCCATGGTGGATCGCGTTCAGGCCGGCCAGCGAATCAAAGCAACTTTAGTCGTCACCGACACTGAATCGTGGCTCGAAGAAGTCCAGGTGACCGCGCAGCCTCCCGCCGACGCACAACCGCATAGCGAATTGCAGATTCCCGCCGAAGGCACGCCCGTTCCGGATTTCGCTTTCACTAACCAGGATGGCAAACGCGTCCACCTCGCCCAATACAAAGGCAAGGTCGTGCTTTTGACGTTTATCTATACGCGTTGCCCGATGCCCGACTTTTGCCCGCTGATGATGAACAACTTCCGCGAGATCGAAAAAACTCTGAAGCAGGATCCGACCGCTTACGCTCGCACCCATTTGCTCAGCGTGACGTTCGACCCGGACTTTGATACGCCCACCGTACTCCGCCACTACGCGCTCACCACAACTTCAGTCCCCGCAGACGAACTGTTTAAGCATTGGGAGTTCTTGGCTCCGCAGTCAAAAGATCTCGACACCATCGCGCACTTTTTCGCGCTTTCCGTGTGGAAGGAAAATGAAGGAAAAGACAAAGGCCAAATCACGCACTCGCTGAGCACGGTGATCATCGACGGCAACGGGAAGCTCTACCGCTGGTACCACGGCAACGACTGGAGACCCGAAGACTTACTGCGAGAAGCAAAGACCGCAGCGGGGATAAACTAACCCCGTAGGCATCTCTAACCGATGATTGCCACTAATCCGAGTGATGTTTCCAACAGACGTAGATCACTGGCGCGGCTGTACACAGCCTTAGTAGGTGCACTCATCTGCGGAATCTTGGGGCCGGCATTGCCTCTTCTTGTACTTGTCTTTAGGGAAACATCGTCATTCCGTGAGGTGTGGGCGGCGTTATACGTCTTTGTCATGACATGGCCGTTCGCGATTATGTTCGTCGGCGCCCCCGGAATCTCATTTGGAGCAATCGGCGCGCTCTGGATTCGTTTTCGCTCCAAGAGATCCCCTGCCAGACGACTCTTACTCGAAGCACTTTTGCTTGGTGCCCTACTCGGCGCAATCGTCCCGCTCACGACGCGCATCTTTGGCCCAAACAGTCGCGAGTTCTTAAGGTACGTAACGCCGGTAGCCGCCATAACAGGTGCCATCTGTGCTTTCCTTGCCTTCCACACGCTGAAAAAGCTTGGTCTCCTTGTCGCGATCCAGGTTGGTTAGCGATTCCACTTATACTTCCGAGCGCCTTATCGCAGACAACTGCACGATCGCAGTCTCCACTAACTTCACCCCAATCGCCCAGTTCTTCCGCGCAGCCGATGCGTCGTTCCCGTAGCCATTTATATACAACGTGAAATAGAACCCTTCGGGCATTTCTCCCGCTTCGCCGAAAAAACATCGCCGCACGCACACTTCGACCGCTGCGCCGATCTCCGGTGCGCGCCGCAGCAACTCAGTCAGCCTCCGGGCAAAGCCTTCGTGGAACGGCAGAGATCGACGCTGCTCAATATCTGAAAAAACCAGATCAACGTAGCTGGCAAATTTGTGCGACGCATTAAAAATCTCTTCCTCCGCACTCAGCTCTTCCGTTGCCCATACATCGCACTTGGCGCTCTCAACCACGCTGCGTGCGGAGTTCACTCGACGCAGAAATTCCGCTAACTCGGCAAACTTCTCTGCCTCCTCGACCTTCGCGATCAACTCCGGCTGCCGCTTCAAATCGAAATAGGCCAGCTTCCCTGCAGGATCCGTCCAGGGAAAATCCAGCACCGGATCTTCGCGGCCCAACTCGATCGAGAAATCGGCATCCATCAGAAGTCATCGCCATCCGGCAGTGGTCGCCGCCATCAGAATCTGCGCAGAAAGTTCAGCATCGTGTTCTCGGCCCAGTAACCGTCGTCCCGGCCAGCATCATCCCCCCTCACGCCGTTTCGCGCCCCGATAAACGCGCAGTGCCCACCATCCTCGGGTTCAACAAACGTGATGTTAGGGTTGGCCAAAATCTTCCGCCGAGTCTCCGGAGTAATCCGGATAAAAGGGTCGTTCGCCGAATGCAAAACCAGCGTGGGAACGGCGATCTGCGCCACCACGTGCGCCGCCGATGCCCGGTCATAGTAATCGTCGACACCGGTGAAGCCGCAATAGTAGGCCGTAACCTTGTCGTCAAACTCACGCAAGCTGCGAATGCCGCGCAGCCGCGTAGGGTCAAAGTGATCAGGGAACAGCTTCGCCTTGTGGAGCATCCTGCGCCGCAAGGCCCACAAGAAGTAGGTCTCGTAAATCCGGTTCGCCGGCTCGTGCAAAGCATCCGCCGACACCGCCAGATCCAGCGCCGGACAGCACGCCGCCACCGCCCGAAACTCCGGCGGCCCCTGCGTTCCCCACTCTCCCGCCAGCTTTAACACTAGATTTCCGCCCATCGAAAATCCCGCCAGCGCCAGCCGCGAAATGCCATCCCGCGAGATCAAGTTCCGTGCCACCGCTGCCACATCGCCCGACAATCCCGAGTGGTAAAGCACCGGCGCAAGCGCCTCCGTTCCGCCGCAATTGCGCTGGTTGTAGCGGATCACGTTCATACCCGCCGCCAGGCCCTTCTCCGCAATGCCGCGCGCATACTGCGAATCGCTCGACCCTTCCAGCCCGTGAACCACGATGACCGTCAGCGCTTTCGTCCGGTCGGCTTGCCAATGGCAGTGGCATAGCACGCGCACGCCCGGGGCCACTTCAACGAACCGCTCCTCTGGCTCGGGCAGCCTCAACCGGCGCTGGATCAGAAAGCTGGCCACGGTCTGCAAGTGGCCGCCCCGCAAAAAACGCCGCGGCACGAAGGGTGCTGGTTTTTCAGGTGATTGCGGAATACCCACGTCCTGATTTTAAATGGATACAGATCTTCTCACGGAGTTGCTTCATGCCCATCTTCGAGTACGTCTGCAAGGAATGCCAGCACCAATTCGAAACTCTCGTCTACGGCAAAGAAAAAGCCGCTTGCCCGAAGTGCGAAAGCAAGAGACTCGACCCCAAGCTCTCCGTATTCGCGGTCTCGGCGAAGGGCAGCGCCGGTCCGTCCCTGCCGTCTGGTCCCTGCGGATCGTGCGGCAGCCCTGACGGCCCCGGCTCGTGCGCGTGGAAGAATTAGGCAAGTCCCCGCCAGTAACCACCTGGAAATAACCAACGCGATCTTTCGCGCCAACGCATCTCGTCCTATGATCGCGTTGGATTAATTAAGCATGGACCGGCGCAAAGAGCCGCGGCTCAGGGTCGAATTTCCAGTGCGCATCTGGGGGGTTGACCGGATGGCACACCCGTTCGCGGAGGTCGTGCGGGTAAAAAACGTGAGCTTGAGCGGCGCCATGCTGTTGGGGGTACATGCCAAGATTCGCGCCGGCGACCTCCTGGATGTGCAGCATGGTTCACAGCGCGCGCAATTCCTCGTTGCCTGGGCCGAATCAGGGGAGGCTGGCCTTGAAGCCTTGCCCTACGAGCCCTGCATCTGGCAAGTTGCGCTACCGAAGTCTGACATGGTGGGGACCGGATAGGCCATACGCCGAACGGCATTAATCGGCCAACTAACGTGGATTCACGTGGCCGGTTCCCACTTTTACTTTCTCTGTTGTCGTTTCAGCTGCTTTCGTTTCGCCGAGAAATCTCGCGAACACTTCATTCGATAACAACCGGCCGCGGCCGGTGAGCCGTACCGTTGTACCTTCCCTCGCAATCAGCTCTTCGCGTTCACATTCCTCAATCGCGGGCTCAAACGGCGCAATAGCATCGGGGGTGAATTCCGCGCGGAGCCGCTCCAGATCGACGCCCCGATTCAGCCGGAGCCCGAGGAAGAAACTCTCTTCAATCGCCGCGCCTGCGGTAACCACAGTGACCGTGTTCGCAGCTCGGTTCATATAGCCATCAAGCGACTCGGGCGTCGCAACCCGCACCGCCTCGGGAGCCTGCTTTTGGGTGGCGCAGCGCTTCAGCGCTGCGATATGGCCCACCTTTCGATCTGCGGCTTTAGCCGCTGAGGGCACTGCCGCCGGCAGCATTGAGTGCGCATCTACCCCAAAACCCAGATACGGCCGCCGCGTCCAATACTTCAGGTTATGTCGCGACTGAGCCCCCGCCCGCGCGAAATTCGATATCTCATACTGCTCGACTCCCGCCGCATTGAGCGTCTCGCACGCCTGCAGATAGAAATCTGCCGTCGCCTCATCGTCGGGCACAAAGTGCGCATGGTAACGCGTGCCCCCGGCAATAAGTTCCCGGCCCAGGCGCGAGTCTTCATCCACCTCCAACATGTAAACACTGGCATGCGGCGCGCCCAGCGCAACCGTGTCCGCCAATGAGTAAGTCCAACTCTCCGCCGTCTGGTGCGGCAGTCCGGCAATCAGGTCAACGTTGATGCGGTCGATCCCGGCCGCGCGCAACCGCGCAACTTCCTCGATCACCGTCGAGCGCTTGTGCAGCCGGCCAACGGCTTGCGCCTCCTGGTCGACAAATGACTGCACTCCCAGGCTCACGCGATTCACACCGCATTGCTGCAAGGTCTCGATGAGAGCTGAAGTCAATGTCCCGGGCGCGCACTCAACCGTAATCTCGGCATCGCGCGCCACGGCAAATTCCTCGCGCACGGCGTTGAAGATGCGCAGCAGTTGCCCGCCAGCAAGAATAGATGGCGTCCCTCCGCCCAGATAAATCGAGTCGACGTTCTCATCCAGTGTGCATCCAAGTTCCGACGCCGTTTCGTGCGAGCGGCCGATATCCTCAATCACGCGGGCAACGTAATTCTCATACGCGGACTTCGAGAACACGTCTGAAGCAAAGTTGCAGTAGCTGCATTTGGTCCGGCAGAACGGCACCGAGATGTAGAGGCCCAGAGACACGCTGCACATATTGTATGGGCGACCGCGCGCACTGCGATCGCAGGCCTCGCTTAGAATGACGAATAGGAGTTACAACAGAAGAAAATGAGCGACGAAAATCTCGAAGCCCTGTGCCAACATTGCGGTCAAACTCTTTCAACTTTCCTTCATCAGATGGAGCGGCACAACGCCGAAGTCGTTTGCCCAGCTTGCGGCAAGACCCAGGACGAAACCAACTCGCCCTCCGAAACCGGAGAGACACCGAAAAGCCTGAGCGACACCGTGCATCCCAGCCCGGCTCCAGGCAGAAAGCGCCCGAAGAGTACTACTCGGCCACGCTCCCCAATCAAACCCTAAACAGGGGCCGCCACTCCAGTGCGCGCCACCAGCGCCGAGATCGTGTGGGCGCAGATTTCGTCGGGCGTTCCCGTTGCAGCCACGGATAGCAGTAAACCAAGCGACTGGTAGAACTTGATCAGCGGCGCCGTACTGCTCTCATAGGCCGCCATGCGCACTTTAATCGACTCCGGACGATCGTCCTCCCGCTGAAATAGTTTTCCTCCACAGCGGTCACACACACCCTCAACCTTCGGCGGTTGGCCTGTAATGTGGAATACGGCCTTGCACTTTTCGCAAGTGCGTCGGCCGCTCAGCCGCGCCACGATTTCCGCCAGCGGCAGTTCGTAGTTCACAACCGCGGTAAGCCGAATCTCCTCGCTTGCCATGAGCTCTTTGAGCGACTCGGCCTGACCCAGCGTGCGCGGAAATCCGTCCAGCACGAATCCTCCCGAGCAGCGGATGCAGGCCGCGCGCTCGCGCACCATTTCCCACACGGTTGCATCGGGCACCAGCTCGCCGCGGCGCATGTGGTCCATCGCGGACTTCATCGCCGGACTCAGTTCGCACTCGCTTTGCTTCGAAGCCGCCCGAAACAGGTCGCCGGTGGAGAGATGGCAGGCCTTCAGTCGCTGATTCAGCAGATACGCCTGCGTGCCCTTGCCTACGCCCGGCGCTCCCAGCAGCACCAAGCGCCACGGCGCCACGCTCGGCCGGAGCGCGTCTGTGCATTCCGAGGAAGCCCCCTGGAACCACGTCCCACGCTCGTCTTTGGTTTGCTTTGTGCTTTGGTCTTGCAGCTTCTCGGATGCGGCCATGGCATCTCCTTTCGCCGTCAGATCGTCGTCAGACGGATACGGTGAATGTAGGCAAACACCGCACGGGGCGCGGTGACGGCAGTCACATCGTTCTGTTCAGGAGCATCTTAGGCAAGATTCAAGCCTGGGTACCGAGACGCCCAACTTTTCCATCCTCCGCGGTCGTTTCGCTATCTATTTAAGGTAGTCTTTACTCGTCAGCGCGGTTCTCGGCGAACAAATGGCCCAGGAAGAAGAGATAATAGGCAAAGCGTATGATGGCCGGCTTATGCGGCGGCTGCTGCGCTACCTCTATCCCTACAAATGGCACGTGATCGTCGCCTTGGCGGCCATTGTTCTGAAGTCATTTGCCGACGTGCTCGGGCCGCTCCTCACCAAGACCGCCATCGACAAGTACCTCACCAAATCGCCCAACGCGCACTCCTGGATCGGCGACCGCCTGAGCAGTTCGCCGATGACCGGCATCGCCCAGATTGGCGGCCTCTACATCGGCCTGCTGGTTCTTACCTTCGCCCTCGAATTCGTCCAGACCTACCTGATGCAGTGGACCGGCCAGAAGGTGATGTTCGACCTGCGCAGCCAGATCTTTCGCCACCTGCAGCACATGCACGTCGCCTTCTTCGACAAGAATCCCGTCGGCCGCCTGGTCACGCGCGTTACCACCGACGTCGACGCCCTCAACGAGATGTTCACCGCCGGCGTGGTCTCGATCTTCGAGGACGTCTTCGTCCTCACTTTCATCCTCGCCATCATGCTGAACATGAACTGGAAGCTGGCGCTCGTGACGTTTGCCGTCCTTCCGCTGATCATCTATGCGACTAAAGTCTTCCGCGACAAGGTGCGCGATTCCTACCGCCGCATCCGCACCGCGATTGCGCGCATCAATTCCTTTCTCCAGGAAGCGGTCTCCGGCATGCTGGTGCTGCAGCTATTCAACCGCGAGAAGCGCGCCCACGACCGGTTCTCCGAAATCAATGCGTCGCACATGGAAGCCTACAAAGACGCGATCCTCGCCTACGCGGTCTATTACCCCGTGGTCGAAGTCCTGTCGTCCATCGCCATTGCCAGCATCATCTGGTTTGGCGGCGGCGAGATCCTACGCCACCTGACCGTTGCCACCGCATCCATCTCTTTCCCCCGGAACAGTCTCCCCATCGTGCGCCTCGTACAGATCTCGATGACGCTCGGCACGCTGGTGGCTTTCATGTCCTATGCGCAGCGCTTCTTCCGTCCCATTCAGGACCTGAGCGAGAAATACAACATCCTGCAAGGCGCAATGGCCGCGGGCGAACGTGTCTTCAAGCTGCTCGATACGAAGGTTGAGATCACATCGCCTGCGATCACGAAGAAGGCAACAGGTCCAGGCCGCATCGAATTCGATCACGTCTGGTTCGCGTATAACGCGGGTGGAGCGACGGACGCCCTCGCTCGTCCCGCCGAGCGAGGCTCGGCCGCAGTGGCCAACGGAGACGAAGCCACCAGCGATGCCGTTCCCGACTGGGTTCTGCGCGACGTGACTTTCGCCATAGAACCGGGCGAAACCATTGCCGTCGTTGGCCATACCGGAGCTGGCAAAACCACTCTGATCTCTCTTCTAATGCGTTTCTACGATGTGCAACAAGGCGCGATCCGCATTGACGGCGTTGACATCAAGGAAATGAACCTCGACGACTTGCGCGGCCGCTTCGGCGTCGTGCTGCAGGATCCGTTTCTGTTCAGCGGCACGGTGGAAGGCAACATCCGCCTCGGCACCGCGCGCATTCAGGACGAAGACGTCGAGCAAGCCGCCGAAGACGTGAACCTCGCCGACTTTATCCGCACCTTGCCTGGAGGCTTCAAGGAAGAAGTGCGCGAGCGCGGCTCCACGCTCTCGACCGGCCAGAAGCAGCTCATTTCGTTCGCCCGCGCTTTGGCGCACGATCCCAAGATCCTGATCCTCGACGAAGCCACTTCCAGCGTCGATACCGAAACCGAATTCCGCGTGCGCGACGCGCTCAATCGCATGGTCGAAGGCCGAACTTCGCTGATCATCGCGCATCGCCTCTCGACCATCCAGCGCGCCGACAAAATCATCGTCATGCACAAAGGCCAAGTCCGCGAAATGGGCACACACCAGCAGTTACTCGCCAATCGCGGCATTTACTACAAGCTCTATCAGCTGCAGTACAAGGATCAGGAGATTCCGGTCAACAGCTCGCAAGCCTCGCAGTCGACGGTAAGCGCCAGCGACTGAAATCGTCGAGATCCCCCTCCCACCGATCTTTTAGAATCAAAGATTTAGCGATATTTCCCGCTAGATCTTTGAATAATAAGGACTTATTTGTAAAATATTCCGGACAAAGGAGTTAGCGGCTTGCTGAGCCTCCCAACAGGGTTCAGGGCGCGGCCCTTGCATTTGGAAACGCAATCACCGCCAGCGCCAACGAATAAGGCCCCATAATTAGGGGATCAGATACCTTCCTTCTAACCGGTCCCCACATGCTTACTCCGCAATCCCGCCGCTGCCAGGCACAGTTCGGAAAACACTCGAGCAGTAAACAATGATCGCGTGCCCGCGTTTTGCAGGATCTTTGGAACATTACGGCGCAGGTCGCGATTCATCTTCATCATCTGCGGCACGGTCGGTTGGTTGGGCCTGACGAAGGCGTTGCACACTTCGCGCATCACCCCGCGCACGGTCCCATCATGAATATAAGGGTCGGTGCCGTCCAGGTCGCTCATGGACTTTGCCAAACGGCGTTTCACCGATTCGAAGACAAACCACTTGTGGCGGGGATTGGCTCGCGCCCACGCTACAGCCAAGCCAAGTTCGAAAGGCATGTTGAAGCGTGGCGTCCGCGGTGCGTTGGCATCAAGCTGCACGCGAGAGAGATCGTGAATGGAGTATGGACAGCTTTCGATAAGCGAAGCGATCCGGTCCAGCCTGCGGTTGCCGCCGATGCCGAGCGTCGCGCGCGGCAGGAAACCCATCGCGCTGAATGCTGCAATGTAGGCCAGATAAAGGGGCTCGAAGTGTTCGTCGTAGGGAATGTTGAGGAAGACGCGCTGCTGTTCGGTTCGTGGCATGGCGACAGCAAGACGTGGTCGCGGGGCCCAAAACTATTATTTGGAAATTAGCGGATGCGAGCGGACTTTGCGCGTGCCGTTCGGCGTTTCCCAGCCCTAAGCTTGTGCGGACCCGGCACGACGTCGGTTCCAATCATCGTAAGAATTCGCTTCGCCCTTTGGCGCGGTATGCCCAATTCCCTGGCTGTATCCTCCAGCGAGAGCGGTTCAAAATCGAGCTTGGTGCGGCGCGACATCGGATCCTTCCTGGCTCTCCAACGTCTTAATTTTATCATGCAGGCGGCAGCGCCCTTCGATTGATCTGCTTGATTCAATCACCTCGTCAAAGAAACGTCCCCATTTACAATTCACCCGTGCAAATCCTGATCTCCGCCGGCGAGGCCTCGGGCGAAATGTATGGCGCGCAGCTCATCGAATCCCTGCGCCGCCGCGATCCGGCGCTCACTTTCTTCGGCGCCGGAGGCGAGCGCATGCGCGCTGCCGGCTGCGGTATCGTCGTTGACGCCAAGGACCTTGCCGTTGTCGGAATCACAGAAGTCGTGAGCCATCTCAAGAAGATTCTCGGTGTCTACAAGAAGCTGATCCGCGCGGCTGACGAGCGTCGTCCCGCGCTCGCCGTCGTCATCGACTCTCCCGCTTTCAACTGGCGCGTCGCCCGCCAGATGCGCAAGCGTGGCATCCCGGTGGTCTATTACGTCTGCCCGCAGTTTTGGGCGTGGCGGCAAGGCCGCGCGAAACTTCTGCGTAAGTACATCAACAAGGCGCTCGTCATTTTTCCGTTCGAAGAAAAGTTCTACCGCGACCGTGGAGTGGATGCGACTTTCGTAGGCCATCCGCTGGCCGATCTCCCCAGGCCCGCAATTACGCGCGAGGACTATGCCGCACAGCATTCGCTCGACCCCGCCAAGCCCTGGATCACGCTCATGCCCGGCAGCCGCCGCAAAGAAGTGGGCATGAACCTGCCGGCCATTCTCGAAGCAATCGCGCGTCTGGGACCAACCTATGAATTCTTGCTACCGGTGGCGCGCACACTCGAGCCATCGTTCCTCCAGCAACTCACCGGCGACCGCAGCATTCGCTTCGTCCCAGACGCCCTGCCCGCGCTCCGCCACGCCCGCGCCGCCATCGTCGCCAGCGGCACGGCCACTGTCGAAGCAGCGCTGATGGAAACGCCCTTCGTCATGGTCTATCGCGTTTCTCCGCTCACCTACGCCCTGGGCAAGCCGCGGGTGAAGGTTCCTCACTTTGCCATGGTCAACTTGATTGCTGGAGAAAGAATCGTCCCGGAGCTCGTGCAAAAGAACTTTACGGCCGACAACATCGTTGAGGAGTTGCGCAAGATTATTTCCGACGGCCCCGCACGGGAGGCCATGATTCGAGGCCTGAAGTCGGTACGCGAGAAGCTGAAGAAGCCGGAGGGTTCCGGACATTCATCCGCTGACCCAGCCCCGGTTCACCCCGCCGACCGCGCCGCGGAGATCATCCTCCAAATGCTGAAATAGCTGGTGGGTTTCGTTCAAGCCGACGCTTCGGCAAGCTCTGGGTAAAGTAAAAGAGATGTAACCCTTGTCCCGCCAGCATCTTTTGCGGGAAAATCAACATCATACAAATTGCTGAGCCGAATTCCGTGAGCCCCCAGGAGAACCTGCTGATGCTCTTCCACTCTCGACCAAAAGGTCGGGCGCGCCGTGCGAATCTCATTATTTTGCTTTTGGTGGTCGCGGCCGCCGCCGCGCACGCGGCCGAAAAGCCCCGCCTTCACGTCGACGACTACCAGATCGCGGTCGAACTCCTGCCGGAAGCTCACAAGCTAAGCGCCCACGCCACCGTCAAAGTCACGGCGCTGGAAGACCTCAACGTGGCCACGTTTCAGCTCAATAACGCGCTGCGCGTCACCAAACTGGTAGACGCTAATAACAAGCCGCTGAGTCCGGAACGCGTCACCCAGGATTCCACCATCCGCTTTGGTTTGGATAGCGGGCTCGTGAAAGGCGCCAGCACCAGCTTCACATTCGACTACGAAGGCACGCTTGAGAATGCCGATGACAGCCCGATTCAGGGGCTGAAGCTCGCCTATGTCGGCCCCGACACAAGCTATCTTCTCTACTCCGGATTATGGTTTCCGGTAGCGGGATATGGCGTCAATCGATTTACCGCGACCATCAGCGTCACCGTCCCGGCACACATGGTGGCGATCGGGAGCGGCAAAGAACCCGCGCCTGCCAAACCCGCCGCGAAGAAGACAGAGCTGGCCGCCTCCAAGACCTACACGTTCGCATGGAACAAACCGAGCTTCCCCGGCACGATTATCGCCGGCGCGTTCGAGGAATTGAAAAGCGACGAAGCCGGCGTGGACCTGCACGTATTCTTCAAGCCCACGCACCAGCCTCTGGCCGCCGAATATGCTGCAACCGCGGTCAAGGAGTTCACGTTCTTTGTGACGCAGTATGGGAATGCACCGTCGACGCGTCTGCAGGTAGTGGAAATTCCCGACGACACCGTTCCCTCGTCCTACGCTCCTGAAATCGCGGCAGTCGCCAGCCGCGCCATCAGCGAAAAAGTGAATTACCGCCTTCTAGCCAACACCATCGCTCATCAGTGGTGGGGTGTTTCCGTGAGCCCGGCATCCAAGAACGACTGGTGGATCAGCGATGGCTTCGCGCGCTATTCCGAAGCCCGGTACATAGAAACCGCTGCCGGAAAAGCTGCGCTTGAAGACACGGTGAAGGACATGTCGGTGGTTGCGCTTGCCTATGACAGCGTGCCCCTTTCGAGTGCCGAGAAGCTCGATTACTTTTCGCCCGACTTTCAGTCGCTGGTGACCGACAAAGGCGCCATGATCCTGCACATGCTGCGCTACGTTCTCGGCGAAACCAAGTACTTGAAAGCGATGCGCGAGTTCGCTACGCAGTTTGCCGGAAAATCGGCCAGCACCGACGATTTCCGCAAGCTCGTGGAAAAAGTGTACGGAGAAAAGCTCACCTGGTTCTTCTCGCAATGGATGGATTCGACGAGCGCGCCCGAGTTCAAGACCAAGTACACGGTCTACCGCCTCGGCAGCAACAAGGGTTTCCGCGTCGTAGGCGCAATCACCCAGGATCTTGATCTTTTCCGGATGCCGGTCATTCTGCGGGTCGACACCGACGGACGCACCGAAGAGAAGCACATCGAAGTAGTGGGCACCGATTCGCCATTTTCGGTGGAAACCTTCGGGCGCCCGCGTCGGATCTCGGTTGATCCGGATAACCACGTGCTGACCAATTCGAAGGAAATCAGGATGCGGTCGTCGATCGTGCGTGGGCAGGGCCTGACGCAACAAGGCGATCTGGCCGGCGCGCTCAGCGAATTCAACAAGGCGCTCGAGGTCAACAAGAACAGCTCACTCGCCCACTACCGCATCGCCGAAGTCTTCTACATGCAAAAAAACTATCAGTCCTCGGCAAACGCCTACCGTGAATCTCTAAATGGCGATGGCGATCCGCGCTGGACCGAGGTCTGGAGCCATCTGCAACTGGGCAAGATTTTTGATATCACCGGCCAGCGCGAGCGCGCTGTAAACGAATACCGCCAGGCGCTGCAGACCAACGACAACACGCAAGGCGCCCTCGATGAAGCCCGCCGCTACATGCAAAAACCCTTCGAGCGCGAACCCGGTCCCGAAGCCGAAAAGTAGAGGACCAGAGTAGTGTTCTGGGGCAACCCGGCCGCGAGCGGCACACAAAGCTGGGCCGCTCGCGAACCGGAAAGGCGAATATCCAGGGTTTATTTGTAGGTGGCGTTGGTGCGCACCAGATTATCCCGGTGCGGAGTGAAGTCCACCATGGAGCCGAATGCCGGTCCATTCATCGGGTTGGCTTTCATCGTTTCCCGCAGCGCCGCATTGACCTTGTCCAGGCCTTCGGCATTCGCGGTGATGTAGAAAATCCAGAACGTGCCGGGCGCCTCCGTGTGAATCGCTTCCGTGTCGATCTCGTACTCGTGCAGCGTGCCATCGGCAAGCAGTTTCTCCATCAGCGGCGCGATGAAATTCTTGCTGAGCGTCTCCACGGCATCGTCCGGGGCATCCGCTTTCAACTTATAGGATGATCCGTGCGTGTAGGCGCCCTTCCACGATCCCGCATGCCAGTTGTAGTACCGGCTGACGTAAATGGCATCCGAATGCCTGGTGGAACTGGCCAGTACTGGCGTTACCGCGCTGCCCGACGAGTAGAACTGATCCAGCACGTTCATCAAGCCAGCCATCGACATGGACGACCACCATTCGTCGTGGGTAAAGCTGTCCGGTTGATGAACCAGATTTACGTCGTTGCCATATCCCACCAGGGCCCCGCTGGCAACGGCTTTATCCAGGATGCTCTGGTCGGCCGCGTCCGCCTTGGCCATGTCTCCCCACTGCCCGCGCGGAATATTCCAGAGCGAGACGTACGAATACATCGGCGGTTTTTCCTTCACTTCCGACATTTGCGCGCGGGCTGGCGCCGGCGTAACAACCGATGCTGCCAGCAGACACACCCCTGCAAAAACTCCCCACAAGTTCTTGTTCATGTTTGTTTTATCCTCGAGGCTTACGCCAGGATTTTGGTCGTTCTATCCTGAGCGCGCAGGAAGTGTACCATCGAGGAACTCCCGGACCGTCTGAATCTATCTGAAGATAAAGAGGAGCAGTTCCTGCGGGGAGATAGCTTTGCTTGCTCAGGGTTGGTCTTGACCCGGGTTGCGGTGGCGCGTAGAGTTTTCACAGGGGTGAGTGGTTTCATGTCCAGCGAAAGCGCCAAATACTTTAAGTTCGGCTCGGTTACCGTGCTGATTCTCGTCTCGCTCGGCTACCTGGCCTATACCGGCGTTCAGGACAGCAGCACAAGCTACTACGTCACGATTCAAGAGCTGCAGAAGATGGCACAACACGGAGACAAGGCCTACTCCAAGCACTTGCGTGTCGCTGGAAACGTCGTGCCCGGATCGATCCGCCGCACCGGCACCCAGGTCAGTTTCATCCTGAAAGAAAATGATCTGACCCTGCCTGTTTCCTACACGGGGACCGAGGCTCCGCCGGACACATTCAAAGACGATTCTCAAGCCCTGGCCGATGGCAGCTTCGGCCGCGACGGCGTCTTCCACGCCAAACAACTTCAGGCCAAGTGTGCGTCCAAGTACGCGCCGAAACCGGGTCAACCCGGAGCGACGCCTGCCGGTGAACCCGCCAAGAGCATGTCGCAGAACACGGGTTCCACTTCCGGCATGGGCAACTAGAACTGCCAACTAGAGTTCAGCGCCCCTGGGGCATTACAATCCAAGCGAATTGACTGACAACGCGGCCGTCATCACCGTCACCAACCTGATCAAGCAGTTCGGCCGCTTCGCCGCGCTGCGCGGCGTCACCGCGGAATTTGCGGGCGGCAAGCTCTATGCCATCCTTGGCGACAACGGCGCCGGCAAAACCACGCTGCTGCGCACGCTAGCCGGCCTCAATCACGCTTCCGGTGGCCAAATCAAAATTCTCGGAGCGACCAAATTCCATGACATCTGCGACCAGGTCGGCTACATGGCGCACCCGTCCCTGCTCTACGACGAAATGAGCGGCATGGAAAACCTAGCCTACTTCGCCCAGCTGTATGGCATCACTGACGGATCGCGAAGCGCCGAAGTGATCCGCGCCGTCGGCCTGGATCCCACGCTCGCGCGTCCTGTAGGCCAGTACTCGCAGGGCATGCGCCAACGCATGTCGCTAGCCCGCGCCCTGCTCAACGATCCCAAGATTCTTCTGCTCGACGAGCCGTTCTCGAACGTCGATCTGCATTCCGCCTCCGACATGGTTCACCTGCTCGCAGGATTGCGCGATCAAGGCAAGACGATCTTTGTAGTCACTCACCAGGCATCGCTGCTCGAAAACGCGGCCGATGAGTTCGTCTGGATGGAATTCGGAAAGATCGCAGCGCGCACGCGCGATCTGAAGCGGCTGGAGAGCGCACAATGAGCGCCGCACCTCCCGGCATCACGCGCGCCACCCTGCTCAAAGACCTCCGCCTCGAGTGGCGTTCGAAAGACGCGATCAACTCGATGCTTTTCTTCTCGCTGCTGGTGGTGGTCGTCTTCAGCTTTTCATTCGATCCCAGCGCCGAAGAATCCCGTCAAATCGCCGGAGGCCTGATCTGGGTCGCTTTCCTTTTTGCCACCGTCGTCGCTCTCAACCAGACCTGGGCCCGCGAGCTGCGTAACCAGGTGCTCGACGCCTACCGCGTCTCGCCCGCTCTTCCCAACTCCCTTTTCGTCGCGAAAGCGCTAGGTAATTTTGTCTTCGTCAGCATGCTCGAAGCGCTCATGACCCCTCTGTTCATCGCGTTTTATCGCCTGCGCTCGCTCGGCCCCACATGGCAATTGGTGCTCGTCGCCGTCTTGGGAACCTGGGCGCTGGTAGTCAACGGAACATTCTTCGCCGCCATGTCGATCCGCACTCGCAGCCGCGAAATCATGCTCCCGCTGCTCTTGTTCCCCATCTCCATCCCCGCCATTCTCTCCATGGTGCAATCGACCACCTCGATTCTGAACGGCGAAGGCGCCCGCTTTTGGATCGTGTTGCTTGTCAGCTACGATCTGGTGTTTACTACGAGCTGTCTGCTGTTGTTTGAGACAGTATTGAACGCAGAATAGCTGCGAGCTACGAGCTTCGAGCTACGAGCAAACCGAAGCTTACGGCTCGCAGGTCGTCACTCAAAGCCTGCAGCGAATGACACGAACGCAGAATGAGAGTCGTACGCTTCGAGCTAGAATGGCTCATGCCTGCTCGTAGCTCGCGGCTCGTAGCTCGAAGCTAACAATGAAACGCGTCTTCCCCATCCTCGTCATCCTGACCGGCATCCTGCTGAGCTACGCCATGTACATGGCGCTCAGCCCGAACGGCGCGCCCACCGAGCAGACCATGGGCAACGTGCAGCGCATCTTCTACTACCACGTGCCCTCCGCCTGGACCGCCTTCATACTATTCTTCATCAACTTCGGCGCCTCGATCTACTACCTGATCAAGCGCTCGCCCACGGCGGATATGGTGGCCTTGGTGTGCGCCGAAGTGGGCGTCGTCTTTTGTACCGTAGTCCTCATCACTGGCCCGATCTGGGCACGCCCCGTGTGGGGCATCTGGTGGACCTGGGACATGCGTCTCACCTCGACGCTTGTCCTCTGGCTCATTTACGTGAGCTACCTGTTCCTGCGCCGCTTCTCGTCGAGCGGACAAACGCCCCTGCTCGCTGCCGCATTGGCCGTAATGGGCGCGCTCTGTGTCCCCTTCGTCTATTTCTCCATCTGGTTCTTCCGCACGCAGCATCCCCAGCCGGTCATGGGAGGCGGCGGCTCGATCGATCCCCGCATGTTGCACGTCCTGCTGCTGAACTGGCTGGCGTTCTCCTGCTTCGCCTTCCTGGTCTGCTGGTCGCGCTATCGCCTGGAGAAACTGCAACGTCAAGTCGATGAAGCCCACGCCATGCGCTCCTTGATGGACGAACCGAGTCAGCGCGGGATGGATACGCCAAGGAGCGCCCGATGACAACCAACCCCTATCTCTTGGCCGCCTACGCCGTCACTTGGGTCATCCACATCGTGTATCTAGCCACCATCGTCTCCCGCTACTCGCGCCTGAAACGCGAAATTGACGAACTGAAAAAATAAATCCAATTCTCCGATCGGAGACCGCCGATATCGGCTCCAACCCGCAAACCGGCGAGGCTTTTCCTGACACCTGGCACCTGACACCTGTTCTGCCCCTAGCAACCATTCCACCCCTTTCGCGCTTCTCATTAGGCGACGTCGGGCGTTCGCTCAGCTTGACCAGCGTATCCCTTGGATGTAAAAGTATTCATTTGCTATTAGCCCAGTTCTGTTGACAGGTACGCACCGGCTCGCTGGGGCGTCGCCCCGCGTGGTGTGCGTGCCTTTCTTCTTCTCACCCACAAGATTGGGAAATCGGAGGAGTTCGTGAATCGGAATTACCATGCGTCGGCAGCAAGTACGGTGGCAGGGAGTCCAGCAGGAGGTTCGGTGAGACATTCACAAACAAATTGGGGGATGAGGGCCGCGCTGCTCGCCGTCATCTTGTTGGCCGTCGCCGGCATCGTTTTCCGCCTCGCGGCCACCAGAAGTCTCGGCCAAGCCGCCCAGTTGCCCGCCGCTCATGCACCGATTTCCGCCACTACCGTGTCGTTGCCGCTCTACTTCGAGCCTAACCAGGGCCAGACCGACCCCCAGGTCAAATACCTGGCTCGTGGTGTGGGCTACGGCCTGTTTCTCGCCGCCAATGAGACCGTGCTCAATCTCCAGCGGCCCGCCACCAAGGATCAACCCGCCACCGCCAGCCTGATCCGCATGCATCTCGAAGGAGCCAGTGCCGCCGCCCGCATCCAGGCCGCGCAACCGCTCCCGGGCAAGAGCAGCTATTTCATCGGCAACGATCCCTCCAAGTGGCATCGCAATATTCCGCAGTTTGGCCGCGTCGAATACCAGAGCGTCTACCCGGGAGTCGACCTCGTTTACTACGGCAACGACCACCAGCTCGAATACGACTTCCGCATTGCACCCGGCGCCGACGCCAATCAGATTGCCCTCAACTTCCAGGGCGCTTCCGCCCGAGTCGAAGGGCGCGATCTTGTTCTAACCACGAACGGCGGCGACGTTCGCTTCCATGCGCCTCACATCTATCAGTCATCGGCAAATCGGCAGTCAGGCGACCACTCCCCCGCGAGCCAGCAAACCGATATCGCGGGCGGCTTCCGCCTGCTCGCCGCAAATAAGATCGGTTTCACGGTCGGCCCATACGATCGCTCCCGCGAACTCGTCATCGATCCGGTTTTGAACTACTCCTCCTACCTCGGCGGCACAGGCACGGAATCGCTGGTGAAAGTTGCCGTGGATCAGGCCAACGAGATTTATCTCGCCGGCTCGACGACAGCACCCATCTTTCCGGGGACATTGCCCGGCCAGCAGAACATTTTCATCGCTGTTTTGAACACGGGCAACTCGCCGCAGTTGGTGAATTCCATCTACCTCGGCAGCTCCGGAACCGACAATCTGGCGGGAATCGCCGTGGATGGTGGCTTTAACATTTACATCGCGGGAACTACCATTTCAAACGGTCCGACCTTCTTTCCCACCACTGCGAACGCCTTCCAGCCTGGGGTAGCCGGAACCCACGGATTTGCCAGCCAGCTTGTCCTTGCAAGTGGCGCCTACACGCTGAACTATTCCACCTATCTCGCAGGCAACGGGGCCGACACCGTCACTGGTGTAGCCGCTGACGCCAGCCAGAACATCTACGTCACCGGCACAACCACCTCGACCAACGATCCGAGCAACGATTTCCCCTCCAATTCTTTTGCCTATCAACCCTGCCCCTTCGAGCCCGAAACTCAGAGCGCGCAGACCGGCTGCACCATCACCACCGGCCCGCCCCAGTTCTTCGCCAGCAAGATCAGTACGAATGCAGCTCTAACCGGCGCTGAGAGCATGCTCTACTCCACCTACTTCGGGGGCGGCAATCCGGCAAACGCGACCTCGACCGGCGGAGGCGTTGCCGTTGACTCCAGCGGCTACATGTACTTCACCGGCACCACCACCATGCAGAACTTCACCACCACTGGACTTGGGGCAGCTTACCCAATCCTGAATGCTTACCAGGCTTGCCTCAACCAGCCAGGCTCATCGCAGGGAACCGTCTGTGGCCCGGCCACCAACCCGACCGACAGCGATGCCATCCTGGTCAAGTTGAATCCCAGCCAGGGCGAGCCCGGAGCGCCTCCGTTCTTCTCCACCTATCTCGGCGGCAGTTCCAACGACGCCGGCATCGCCGTTGCCATCGACGGAGCCGATGACGCCTACGTCACCGGCTCGACCAGTTCCGGCGACTGGAGTTGTCCCGGCTGTCTGGCACCGGCTCCTTTTGGTTATACCGACACCAGCGCGAGCAACGCGTTCATCGCCGAGATCAGCAACCAGACCACGACCAACACCATCTTTCCCCTGAGTTATTTCGCCTGGCTCGGGGGCACGACCGCAGACGGCGACCAAACCGTCGGTCAGGCCATCGCGGTGGATTCACAGGGAAACGTGCATCTGGCGGGGCAAACCTTTTCTCCCAATCTGCCCTACAATTTCGCCTTCGGTACCTTCCAGGGTTCCGGTTACCCGAATTACCTTCAAGCTTATCAGGGGAACGGCGATGCTTTCGTGGCCCTCGTCTTTCCTTCCGTTATCGTGACGGATGGTGATTACGTCACTTATCTCGGGGGCAGCGCGCTGGACAACGGCACCGGCATCGCCTTGGATTCCAGTAATAACACCTACGTGGCGGGGACGACCCTTTCTCCCCCCTCGACACCTTGTAGTCCACCGTGCACCTCTCTAATCACCGGTTTCCCCATCACCACCAACGCGTACCAACCCGCGTTGGCCGGGTCCAACCCCAATGCTTTCGTGACCGTGCTCGGCAGCAGCAGTGACGTCGTGGTCACGGCAGCCAGCGGCAGCCCGATTCCCATCCCCGCCAACGCCGGAGTGGGAGCCACTTTTAGTTTTAACGTCACCAACAACGGCCCCAACCCAGCCACCAACATTACCTTCAACGCCAACATTCCCACCCCCTATTCCGTTGCTCCGACCGCGAACGTCCTGACCGGGGGCGGAAGCTGCGACAACAATTTGTCAGGCGGACAAACCTATATTCCGTGCCACATCTTTAACCTGAATGCCGGAGCCACTGCCGTGGTGCAGGTGGTCGTGACCCCACCCACGCAGCCGCCTCCCCCACAGATTTCCGTCTCCTGCTCTTTCAGCGTCAACAATGGACCCACCACTAGTTGTCCCAGCGCTGCCGATCAGACGGACAACGTCGTCGACTTCACGATCAATGCCAATCCCTCGAGCGTGACCGTCACAAACGGCGATCTTGCCAGCTTCTCCATCACGCTGGCCCCGCTGCTGGGCGAAAGCTACAACGGCACCATCACGTTGACTCAATCCTCTTTGCCTTCGATCGTGACTTCCACCACTCCAACCTTCCTTCCCAGCGCGACCGTCCAGCTCGACGGCACCGGAGCGCAAGGGGTGACGCTAAACATTCAAACCGTGGCCCGCCCCGTCAGCACCGGCAGCCTGTTCCGGCGAACCTCGTGCTACGCCACATGGCTGCCCCTAGGAGGCCTCAGCCTCGCCGGACTGGGTATCGGCGCCGGACGTAAGCGCCGCCGCTGGATTGCGGGCGCATTGCTCGGCCTGGTCGCAGGCTTGCTCTTGCTGCAACCCGCTTGCAGTTCGAACAGCAGCAACGTCGCCACTAGCCAGGGCACCGCCGCCGGAAAATATACAATCACCGTCACCGGATCGTCGTCGACCAACGCGTCGCACCAGACTCTTTTGACGTTGTTCGTGCAATAGCCGGCAACGGTTTCGACTTGCATTTCCGAAAAGCCTCCGCTCTTGCGGGGGCTTTTTCTTTAGCCCAGCAGAGCATTGCCGGGAGCATCCTGTATTCGATAGCGGTGGGCCGTCAATGGCGAGGAATGTAGCACTCCCCCCAAACTACGGCTGTAAGCTATTCAAAAACCGGCAGATCCAGTTCTTGACGTTTATTACATATTGCGATATCGTTATCGCGATTTGACATATATGACGCTCGGGGAGAAAATCCGTTACCTGCGCGAAGTCGAAGGCTCGCTCCGCAACCTGGGCCGTCCCATGACCCAGCAGGAGCTCATGAAATCGATTCGCAAGGAGACCGGCAAAGCCATCAGCCAGTCCTACCTTTCGCAGATCGAGGGCGGCAAACGCCCGCACATCACGCAATCGACGCGCACCCTGCTCGCCCGCTTCTTCAAGGTCCATCCCGGCTTTCTCGTGGATGACCCCGAGGGCTACCACACCGAGCTCACTTCGGACCTGCGCACCACCGAAGGCCAGCTCGATGTCTGGCTGCTGCAAGGTTCGGAGCGCTTCGCCGGCGACCCGCCCTTGAGCGAGGCATTAGTCAAGGCCGCGCGAGAGAAAGACACGCGCCGCGCGATCTTGCTGCTCGGAGAGATTCTGAACACGCCCGATCTCGCGAACCGGTTATTCGAGGCACTGCGGCCTGAAATAGCGCGAACCGCAAGCCCGGCAAGGAGGCGAAGCCTATGACCTGGTCTGATTTTTACCTAATCTGTTTCGCCGTCGGATTCCTGCTCAGCGCGATTTCGTTCATCGCCGGCGGTTTGCGCTGGCACCTGCATCTGCCGCATTTCCCGCACGGCGGAATCGGACACATTCCCCCACACCTGCCAATGGGCCACGGTTCCGCGGGCCCGGGCGCGGCAGGTCACGCACCGGCCGCACCAGGGCAGCCTGCCCAAGCAGGCCTGAAGGGAGGGAGCGCGGCCGACGCTTCGCCTTTTAACTTCATCACGCTGACGGCTTTTCTGGCGTGGTTCGGAGGCACAGGCTTTCTCATCACGCGCTTTTCGAGCGTCTGGGCCGCACTTGGCCTGCTGATTTCCATCGCCGCCGGCTTGGTGGGCGCAGGGATCGTGTTCCTCTTTATGACGCGGGTACTGATTCATCCCGAGGAGAACATGGACGCCGCCGACTACGAAATGGTCGGCGTGCTCGGACGCACCTCGCTGCCCATCCGCACAGGCGGCACTGGCGAAATCATTTATTCGCAGGCCGGAACCCGCCGCACCTGTGGCGCGCGCAGCGAGAACGAAAACGCCATAGCAAAAGGCGTAGAAGTCGTAGTGACGCGCTACGAAAAAGGCATCGCCTACGTGCGCCGCTGGGAAGAAATGAGCGGCGAGTAAAGGTAGTTGATTTAGCTCGTAGCTCGAAGCTCATAGCTGGTTTTTATGAACCGACGTCTCTTCCAATTCGCAATCGTCCTGCTATGGCTGGCCTTGCCGCTAGTCGCGCTCCAGTATCGGCAGGCATGGGACCAGCTGCCTGTGCACATGGCCACCCATTTCAACGCCGCCAATCAGGCCAATGGCTGGATGTCGCGCGGGGAGTCGCTTCGCTTCATCCTGCGCATGTTGGCCATTGCGCTGACGGTGAGCACCATCGTGTTGGTAACAGTCTCCTGGCACAAGGTCGAGGCCTTCACGTGGGCGCTACTTGCTATGTTTGCGCTGGTGATCGGATTTCTGATGTCGGCCAACCATGCCGTCCTGAGCTACAACCTGCACGCAACCCCTGTTCATCCGGAGCGAATGCTGGTGTTGCTTGTGCTGGCCGTGGTCGCCCTGATCGTCGTTTACATCGCCTCTCATCGTCACCCGCCTCTGCCCGCCGGTGAAACGTTGGCCGTGGAAACTCACGCCAGCCGCCTGTGGGGCGTAATCATTCTTTTGGCGCTCCTCGGCCCTGCGCTAGCGGTGGCGCTCGTGCCCGTTGCGCCTGCGCGTTTTGCGCTGGGCCTGGTGGGTTTCATCGGCGTAGGCGCTTTCTTAATGGCCTGGGGCGGTTTTCAATATCGCTTTATGCCGCACGGCGTCGAAATCAGTATGCTCGGATTCCGCCTCCGCTCGATCCCCCGCTCGGCCATTCTGAGCTACTCGATCGAGCCTTGGGCCTTCATTCGCGGCTACGGCATTCGCGGCATCGGCGACACACGCGCTTACGTGTGGTGCAACAAGGTAGTCCACATTCGGATGTCGAACGGCGAAGTGTATCTAGGCCACGACGATCCCGAGCGCGTAGTCCGCGATCTGGATCAAATGATGGGTTTCGTAACCAGAGGTTAAAAGCGAGAAGCGCAGCACAAAGCGGTTTTGATTTTGGTTCTAGCTCGAAGCTCGTGGCTCGTAGCTCGAAGCGGTTTTCTAGGAGGCGATATGGTGTTAGGCATTGCAATTGAAATCTGGATCATCATAGGTCTGGCCGTTCTGGCCGTACTGTTCCTCATGAGCATGCTCGCCCGCTTATACCGCAAAGCAGGCCCGCATGAAGCGCTGATCGTATACGGCTTTCGCGGAACCCGCGTGGTGCAGGGCCACGGCACGGTCATCTTTCCGATGGTCGAAAACTGCCGTGACCTCTCGCTCGAACTCATGTCGTTCGATGTGGCGCCGCAGCAGGATCTCTACACCAAGCAGGGCGTGGCCGTCACGGTCGAGGCCGTTGCTCAAATCAAGGTGAAGTCCGACAAGGAATCCATCCTCACCGCGGCCGAGCAATTCCTCACCAAGAGCGATCAGGAACGCGAAAGCCTGATCCGCCTGGTGATGGAGGGTCACCTGCGCGGCATCATCGGACAGCTCACCGTCGAAGAAATCGTCAAGCAGCCCGAGATGGTAGGCGACCGCATGCGCGGCACCTGCGCCGACGACATGAACAAGATGGGCCTAGAAGTCATCTCGTTCACCATCAAAGAAGTCCGCGACAAGAACGAATACATCACGAACATGGGCAAGCCCGATGTCGCCCGCATCAAGCGCGACGCCGACGTAGCCACCGCCGAAGCCGAGCGCGATACCGCCATCAAGCGCGCCATGGCAACGCGCGAAGCCGCGGTTGCCAAAGCCCAAGCCGATCAGGAACGCGTGCTCGCCGAGACGCTCTCCCAGGCCAAGCAGGCCGAATCCACACGTGACCTTGAGATCAAGAAAGCACAGTATCTCGAAGTCACGAAGAAGCAGCAAGCACAGGCCGACAAGGCGTATGACATTCAAACCGCCATCATGCAACAGCAGGTGACGACCGAAACCGTGCGCGTGCAGCAAGTCGAAAAAGAAGGACAGGTCAAAGTCCAGGAAGCGGAAATCAACCGCCGCGAAAAAGAGCTGATCGCAACCGTGCTGAAGCAGGCCGAGATCGAGCGTCAGCGCATCGAAACCCTCGCCAACGCCGAAAAGGCGCGCCTGATGGCCGAAGCCGAGGGCCAGGCGTCTTCGATCCGCCAGCAAGGCGAAGCCGAAGCCGAGATCATTTTCAAGAAGGGAGAAGCCGAAGCCAAAGCAATGAACGTAAAAGCCGAGGCCTATCAGGAATACAACCAGGCGGCCGTGATCGACAAATTATTCGCGAGCATGCCGGAAATAGTAAAAGCCCTGGCTGCGCCGCTCGCAAACGTGGACAAGATCACCATCGTCTCCACCGGCAACGGCGACGCCGCTGGCATGAACAAAATCACTGGCGACATCACCAAGATGGCCGCGCAAGTCCCGGCCCTCTTCGAAACCTTGAGCGGCATGCCGCTAGGCGAATTGTTAGGCAAAGTCCGCCAGATCGGCGACAAGTCGCCCAAACCGCAGGATCCGGGGACCGGTGCGAAGTAGTAAGGAAAGCTGGTTGCCCCATCCTTGCGCGCTTTTTGCGCAAGGGTGGGATTTCCCATCAGTTTCTATTTGGGGAATTGTGGGTCGGGAATTTTGGGTGGTGCAGCGCTTCAGCGCTGCGATAACCAAGGTGTTGCAGGACGGCTTTAGCCGCTGAGGTGAACGACGATCGACGATTTCAGGAGGTCCCCGTGCAAGACGAAGTACATCACGCAAGATCGCTAGGCCTGTCCGTAGCCCTCGGAGGCGCCATGGGCGCCGCCATCGGCGCGGCCACCGGTCACATGGGCATCTGGGTCGCCGCCGGAATCGCAGTCTACATCGCGATCACAATCGTCGGCGGCGCCTGGAAGGCAAATCGCAATTAAAGGGAGATCACCGTCAACGGTGGACGGCACGAAATCCCGAACGACCAACGACGAGAGGTGCTATATGCCATTACTGGAGCGCGTTTCCACATTAGTTCGTGCGAATCTCAACGACCTGATCGATCAGGCCGAGGACCCGGAAAAGATGATCAAGCAGGTTATCCTCGACATGCAGAACCAGCTTCTGCAGGTCAAGACGCAAGTCGCCATCGCCATCGCCGACCAGCACCTGCTCGAAAAAAAGAAACAGGAGAACGACGACAAAGTGCAGGAATGGATGCGCAAAGCCGAGTTCGCCGTCGACAAGAAGCAGGACGACCTGGCCCGCGCCGCCCTGCTCCGCGTGGAAAGCTATCGCGAAATGAGCGCCGGCTTCACCGAGCAGGTCGAGGATCAAAAAGCGCAGGTGGAGAACCTGAAGTCCGCCTTGCGCAAGCTGGAGCAAAAGCTAGCCGAGGCGAACACGAAAGCCGATCTCCTGATCGCGCAGCACCGCCGTGCCCGTGCCGCCAGCAAAGCCACCGACGCGCACTCCGGCATGAGCGCGAACTCCAAGTCGCAGACCTTCGACCGCATGAAGAAAAAAGTCGCCCGCGAAGAAGCCGTAGGCCAAGCCAAAGCCGAACTCTTAGCCGACGACGTAGAAGACCGCCTGGCCGCGCTAGAAAAAGAAGACCGCATCGAGCACCTGCTGACGGAGTTGAAGGCAAAGCGGGGCGCGTAGGCGCCGCGTTGTTGCCGTTGTAGCGCCGGCGTCCCGCCGGCTGTCGCGGGGGCATCTTGCCCCCGCCCACAACAGGAGAGAAGGAGCGCAATGACTACTCGAATCAGAACGATCCTCGCCAGCGCAGCCTTATTGGTAACTTTGTTCGCATGCTCGCTGAAAACCGCTCATGCTCAGCCAAAGCCCGAGCAACTCGCCCAGCAATCCGCCGAAAGCTGGCTCGCGCTCGTCGACTCCGGCAAATACGCCGAGAGCTGGCAGCAAGCTGCATCCATGTTCAAAGCTCACGTCACCAAAGACCAGTGGCAGAGCATGGTAGGATCTGTCCGCGATCCACTTGGCAAGAACACATCGCGCAAGCTGAAGAGCGCCAAATATACGACTTCCCTGCCCGGCGCTCCCGACGGCCAGTACGTCGTCATTCAATACGACTCCAGCTTCGAGCACAAGCAGTCCGCCATCGAAACCATCACGCCCATGCTCGACAAGGATGGCCAGTGGCGCGTCTCTGGCTACTTCATCAAATGAAAAGGTGCGGCCAAGGCAGAACCGTCGGATGATTCCTGAAAGACATCACGGCCGGAAGTCGTAGGCTGGTTGCGCCCCTCGCTGAACAAGGAGTTCGTATTGAACCCGTCCATCTGGGCAAACCATTCTGCCGGATTGAAAGTTATCGGGTCCATAATCGCTGTGTTTTACTAGTATAAGTCGGGCGGCAAATCCCTCGTCACGCCGTCGAGGTTTACGTTCGGAGAGGCACCCATGCGCAAGCTCTTCCATTTCGACTCGCCCGCCGACCCTTACGTCGCCGATGCCGCCGTGCTCTGCTGTTTCGATCATCGCATCGCCACCGCCGTTCGGAAGTTTCTAAAGAAGCAAGGCATCGAGCGCGCGGACATGATCGTCGTCGCCGGCGGCGCCAAAACCCTCGCTTCCCCGCGCAACGATTTCGAGCAGGATTTCATCCTCGAGCAGGTCCGCATGTCGATCCGCCTGCACCAAACCAAACGCGTTCTCGTAATGAGCCATTCCGATTGCGCCACCTACGGCGGCCTGGCCCACTACAAAGGAGACCGCGCCGCCGAAGCCGAGCATCACCGCACCGAACTCGTGCGCGCCGCGGAATTGCTGGCCAAGAACTTTCCCGGCATTTCAATCGAGCCCTATTTTGTGACGTTTGATGGAATCTGGGAATTGCGCGCCGCGGACAATGGGAAACTGACCTTAGAACCCGCAAAGCGGCTGCGGGTTGTCTCGAAGTAACGCGCTTCTCCGTCATTTTTGTTAGCAACTCTTCGCGAACCTCCGGGTTTGTTCCCTGCAACGGCTGATCTTCAGAAACTCGCTCAGGCGAAGCGCGCCTGAGTACAACGAAGCTCTGTTGATTGAACCGGAGATTCACAGGAGAGATTCATGAAGCAAATCGGAATAGTAGCGACCCTAGTCTTCGCGCTCGTCACGGGAGGCTGCGGCATGGGCCACGACGGCGGCAATATTAACGGAAATTGGACAGCCACGTTAATGAACACCACGGGAACGCCGGCCTTCGCGTTCGCCACATCTTTCACACAGAGCAGCGGATCGGACTTGAACGTGGTGAACTTCACGTTCAACACTCCGGGCACGTGCTTCGAATCGCAGCAGACGACCGAAACCGGATCGTTCTCACTCTCCGGAAACTTCAACGGTCAGGTGTCGGGCAGCTTTGCAATGACGATCAAGACCACGGGCGCGACCGATGACATTCTCACGCTTCAAGGCACCGTGCAAAACGGCAAAATCACCGGCACGTGGACGCTCACGGGCAGCACCTCATGCACCGGCAACGGCAGCTTCACCATGACGCCGGCCTAGGTCGGCCGCGGTCTAGAAGAGATCGTGAGCGTTTGAAAGGCGGGACCGGAAACCGCGTGGCGCTGCGCTCCAGCGTCACGCGGAAGCTTTGTCAATCAGCGGCAACGGCTTCTCCAGCGGCAGCGGTTTTTCCTGAGGCTGCGCGGCATCAAGCTCCAGTTGCTCCTGCCCGCTCAGCGCGGTGACTTTGCCGCGATAAGTCTTCAGATGCCGCTGCGCGGTCTCAAACGCTTCCTGCGCCTTGTTCAGATTCTTGCCCACGTTCTCGAACTGGTTCTGGAAAAAGTCGAACGACTTCTGCGCCTTCGCCAGCTCCGCGCGGCTCTTTTCAAAGCGGCTCGCGACTTCGTACCACTTGTGCACCAGCGCAATCGTGTGCAGCGTCATCAGCAGGGTGTTCGGCGAAACCGGAAACACATGTTGCTGGTTCATCCAATCTCCCAACTCCCGGTTCCGGATCACTTCCATATAAAGCGTCTCGCTCGGCAAATACATCAGCGCAATTTCGGTCGTGCCGTTCTCCGGTTGAATGTATTGCTGAATGCGCTTGGCCTCAGCCTTCATCACGCGCACCAGCGCCACCCGCGCCTCCGCGATCTCCGCCTCATTGCCGTCCCCAAATAGCGCCAGCACTTGCTCGCGCGGAAACTTCGCATCAATCGGCAGCTTGCGGTCGGGAAAGTAAATCACCGCATCCGCGCGCCCACCACCCTCGCCCGGCGACGCTTGAAGCGCAAACATATGCGCCGGCAGAAAATCCGACAACAGCCGCTCCAGGCTAGCCTCGCCGAACTGCCCGCGCAGATGTGGCAGCTTCAGCAGATTATTCAGATCGTTGATCGAGTGCCCCAGCGCCCCTACTTCGCGCAGTTGCTCTTCCGCCGCTTTCAAATGCTGCTGCACTTTTTCAAACTGCGCAAAGCCTTCCTTGATGTTCTGATCGAGTTTCGTCTGCACCTGTTCGGTAATCGCCATCAGCTTGGCATCCACGCGGTCGCGAATCCCGTCGAGGCTCTGCGCCGTCTGCTGATTCAGGCCCTGAAACTCCACCTTGAGTTCTTGGGTTGTAAGTAGTAAAGATCGGGTCAACTCGCCGCGCCCGTCGGCCAGACTCCGGTTCTGCTCGTCCCGCCCGGCCTTCAGTTGCTCCTCGACTGAACTGCGAATCTCTGAAAACCCTTGCTGGATGCGGTCTGTCACCTGCTGTCGCAGGTCCCCTTTAGTCTGCTCCAACCTACTGGCCATGTCGGCAGTGCTGATACTGATCTTCTGGCCCAGTTCGCTATTGAACCTTTCGAGTGCCCCCGCAACTTCCGCCTTTACATCCACTTGCGAGGCCGCCGAAACGCGCCGCAGCAAAGCAGCCGAAAACCCAAGCAGGACAAGGGTTCCCACCAGCACGGTAACCAGTAATACGGTCTCCATAGTAAGTAGCTAGGGTGAATTCTAGAAGCTAGCGTGGGACTTGGAAAGCGGAACTTTCAAGGGGCCTGGAATCCAAGCACACGCGATGAAGTGGCTGATTGCGACGCTCGTAGTGTTAACGGCGATGTCAGGCTCGAGCTTCGCAGCCAGCCCTTCCGCAGAAGCCGCACCCAACATCGAAGTCCACCCCCAGCAGCCCTCCCCCAACTTAAGCACAGCGGCCTCCGACGAAGACACCGCCGCCGAAACAGCCCTCCTCGAATCTGTGAATCGAAGCCGCAAGCAAGCCGGCGTAGCGCCGGTGCGGATGGAAGAAAGCCTGCGTCAAGCTGCCCGCTTTCACGCCCGCCGCATGGTCGCCACGCGGCAACTCGAACATCAATTTCCCGGCGAGCCCTCCCTGCTGCAACGAATTGCCGACGTGAGTTCCCTTCCCCTCGACCGTGCCGGAGAAAACATCGCCGACGTAAGCTGCCCCGACGACGCCCATGACCTGCTCATGCGCTCGCCGCCCCATCGCGAAAACATTCTCGATCCTCATTTCAACGTAGCGGGAATCGTTGCTATCTGGAGCCACGGTCGCCTCTACGTCGTGCAGGATTTCGGCCACGCCATGCCATCGTATTCGGCGCACGAAACCGCGCGGAGCGTAGGCGAAGCCCTCAACCAAGTGCGCGCAAGCAACGGCTTGTCCGAGCTAGCGCCATTCTCACCGCCCCACCTCGACGAGGCCGCCTGCGCCCTCGCGAAAGAGAATCGTCCCAACGCAAGAATGGTTGCCGCCTCCTATACCAATCGAAAGGTGATCACCTACACGCAGAGCACCCCCGACGTCTTGCCGCCCGCAGCTTCGGACGTTCTGGAAAATCCCAACCTCCGCCATTTCGCCGTAGGCTCCTGCTACGCCCGCAACGCCGCCTATCCCACAGGAATTTACTGGGTCGCGATTCTGCTGTATTAAGCTGCGAGCTTTGAGCCGTGAGCTTCGAGCAACCCTAAGGTGTCGATGTCATGCTGAGTGGAGCAGGTAGGTCGTAGCTCATAGCTCATAGCTCGTAGACTCGCGTTCCTGTGCTACTCTTCCCCCATCTGGCCCGCCCGTATGCAACAAGCCTCGCGAATCCGCGTCGGCACCGCCGGCTGGTCCTACAAAGATTGGGACGGCATCCTCTACCCGCCCGAAGTCACGCGCAAGAAAACCCATCCCGTCGAATACCTCGCCCGCTTTTTCGACGTCATCGAAATCAACACATCCTTCTACGGACACATCCGCCCCGAACTCGGCCGCCTCTGGTCGCGCAAAGCCAAGGCCGTCAATCCCAATTTCGTTTTCACCGCCAAGCTCCATCGCTCCTTCACGCACTCCCCGCTCGCCGTCATGGAGCCCACCTCCGCCGCCAGCATCCGCCCCAACGAGCAAGATGAGCGCCAAGCCCGCGAGGGCCTGGAATCGCTAGCCGCCGAAGGCATGCTGGGCGCGCTCCTGATCCAGTTTCCCATCTCCTTCAAAAACACCAGCCTGAACCGCGAATATCTGGAACAGCTTCTCCGCCAGTTCATCGAATATCCGCGGGTGGTCGAAGTCCGCCACGAAAGCTGGAACCAGCCCGAAACCCTCGCCCAATTCCTGCGCCACAACGTAGGCTTCTGCAACATCGATCAGCCGCTGATCGGGCGCTCGCTAGCGCCCACCGAGTACGTTACGTCCAGCGTAGGCTACGTCCGCCTCCACGGCCGCAACTACGAGCAGTGGTTCGAAAGCGACAACCGCGACGACCGCTACAACTATCTCTACAAGCCGGCGGAACTCGAGAAGTGGAAAGAGAAAATCGAGATCATCGCGCAGAAGGCGCAATCGACTTTTGTGATTGCGAACAATCACTACAACGCGAAAGCTCCGGTCAATGCGCTGGAGCTGCGCCACATGCTGGAAGGAAGAAAAGTCCGCGCCCCAGAGACGCTGGTCAGGCACTATCCCGAATTAAAGCCGATCTCCGAAACCGAAGACGCAACTGGGAACTATTCCCTGCTAGCGTGAATCCGACGTTGCCCAGCGTTCGGCTTCTCACGGTGACGGCGGCGGTGGAGGCGGTGGCGGCGGTAACTGCCGCCAAGAGGTCAGCTCTTCGGGCGGAATTACGGAAGCTTGAAAGTGTATCCAGAGAAGTAGTGCAATAAAAATGAGCAGAACAATGCCCGCAGCACGCCCTACGAGCCTGGCGGAGGGCCTGTGAATCGAGACCCATCTTTCTAGCGTGTGCGGACTCAAGGTGGCCACAAGTCTCCATGCGAAATAGCAAAATAAGGCCACACCCCAGATGAGGCCGAATGGCCCTATTTGCCGATAGGGTCGATCCGCGCTGCTGAGGGTGGAATAAAACGTTCCAAGGGCTACAACTCCGACAGCGAAGACGCATCCTATTGCCTGTCGAGCAATAGTCATCGATTTTGAGCGCTGGCCGCTGCCCAGGCGACCGCGCATACGATCTAGCATCGCGCCTAGCCAGTACCACAGGGCACCGATGGCCAGTAAAAAAGAGGCTGTCTTGCGCTGACAACCAGATGAAAGGCTCGCGACGATAAAAGACGCGGTTGTCGGACCAACTTGCGAATCGGACAGGATAAGCCGCCGTCAGAGCTGGAAAATTGAGAGCGTACGATATCCGGAGAAGCGGCGGCGGCCAAGTTGCGCGGCGACCTACCCCAGTGCAATCGCCGATGAGGTGCGGGCGAGCTTTCCACTCGGACGGCGCGTAGACAAGGGCGGCAGTTGCCAATGCGATCTGCAGTAGCGGCAAAGCCCAGCGCCAAGAGAAGGTCCTCATGGCGATATTAGACACCGCTGCAACTCTTGGTGGGGGTTACGGCAGTCACAATGGGCCGATGTCGATACCGTAGCTCAACCGTTAAGAAATCGCCTCTCTGGCAAGGGCAAGGCCGTCAGTGACGTTAACAGGCGCTACCGCTCAAAACCTGGCCCAACGAGCCACATCCTGTGGTTCCCACGCCCGCCGTAGTTTAAGATTCCCTGTCGACACCACAACCCAATGCTCACCCGCATAGCGACCGCCGTAGTCCTAATCCCCCTGGTTCTTCTCCTGGTCCTGAAAGCGCCCGCCTATCTGCTCGTCGTAGTCAGCGCCGCCGTAGCGCTTCTCGCCATCGCCGAGTTCCTGAAGCTCACCACCCACTACGCCGTCCAGCCGCTTTCGTCCCTCACCTACGCCTACGTAGCAATCTTCTTCGTCTTCGAAATCGTCGCGACCTCGAACCGCACGCCGCTAGTTGAAACCACCGCCACCATCTACGGCATCGCGTTAGCCGCCGCGCTCGCGCCGTTCATCTTCTTAACCGCCGCCATGCGCCGCCCGCAAATGAGCACCGGCTATCCCGCCGCCGCCGTATCCGTCTTCGCCTTCGCCTATATCGCCATTCCCATGGCCCTGCTCGTAGAAATCCGCCGCCAGCCCGCCGGAGCGATCTGGGTTATCTACACCCTGCTCGCCGTCTGGGCCGGAGACATCTTCGCTTACTTCGTCGGCAAATCCCTGGGCCGCCACCGCATGTCGCCCAACGTCAGCCCGAAGAAAACCTGGGAAGGCGCAATCGCCTCAGTCGCCGCCAGCGTGATCATCGGCACCCTCTGGATGCAGCACGCCCCCGCCATCAGCGCCGCGCTGCTGCGACTCGGCCTCATCGAGCGCCGCGACGGCATATTCGGCCTAGAGCAGCCTCAGCTCTGGCCCATCATCCTGCTATCCGCCGCCGTCAACATAGCCGCGCAGCTCGGCGACCTGGTCGAGTCCCTGATCAAGCGCGGCGCCGGAGTCAAAGATTCCGGCTCCATCCTCCCCGGCCACGGAGGCATGCTCGACCGCATCGACGCCATGCTCTTCGCCGTCCCCGTAGTGTGGGCCTTCCGCGCCTGGCAGCTGATGCAGTAGCACGTCAGCGCCTCCTCGATAGCAACCTCCTGCAAGGTTCACGAACCAACGTCTCATTTAGGAAACGGTCGTCTATACTGTCTCGACCTAACTTCCAAAGGAGACCGAATATGCTACGTAGTGCTTCGTCGTTTTTGTGTCTGGTCCTCGCCGTGTTGGCCGTCGGCTGTTCGAACGCTCCCACCCCACCACCTCCCGACACACGCGCCGCCGATGTGCAAGCGATCAAGGACGTCGAGGCAGCATGGGTCAAAGACGCTAATTCCAAGGATGCCGACAAGTGGGCCAGCTACTTTACCGAAGATGGCAGCGGGCTTTACCCCGGGGCCGCGACCCTGAACGGCAAGGCAGCCATCAAGGCGGCGATGGTGCCGTACATGAGTGACCCCAATTTTTCGCTGACTTTCCAGTCCACGCGGGCGATGGCCTCTAAGAGTGGTGACATGGTCTATTCGCAAGGCACCTACACTATGACCATAACCGATCCAAAAACCAAAAAGCCCATGACCGACCACGGAAAGTATCTGACCGTGTATACCAAGCAGGCCGACGGAAGCTGGAAAGCCGTTGCCGATACCTTCAACTCTGACTCGCCCATGTAAGCATTCACATTGGACGGATTCCCCACTCAAGCCCGGGTTTGGCTTGAGTGGGGGCTTAGCGCCCGAAGAACGGCCGCGCCACCCGGCCGCTCTCAGTTCTCAGGAAAATCGGAACCGTTCTGTCAAGCCACTCTCTCGCCTTCTTTGGAGCTCCATTCCCCGCATAGCCAGCACTCTCGTGCGCACAAGGTCGTACCGCTGTGGTCGGCGGATTGCTTGCATGTGTTTGCTGGAAGGCTAGTTTCTTAGGATCGTCTAATGCTGGCGAAAGCCATCGACTCTGCTCCAACAAGTTCTTGCGATCCAAGGATTCATGCCGGGATCAGCACGCCGCCCCGGCGGCAAGGATGACGACTTATTACCGAGGCTACGGACCCCGCGACTTAGGACGCAGACCCGAAGACTCGGACGATGGAGATGCGCAATGTCGACTCAGCAACTGAAGGTCGCGACCAAACGTGGGATTCCGAAATGCCCAACGGGAATTGCTGGATTGGACCAGATCACCGAAGGCGGTCTGCCCAAGGGCAGAACGACGCTTTTGTGCGGCACCGCGGGTTGTGGCAAAACAGTTCTGGCTATGGAGTTTTTGGCGCGTGGCGCGACCGAATTCAACGAGCCAGGCGTGTTCCTGGCGTTCGAGGAGACGGACAAGGAACTGAGCCAGAACGTCGCCTCCATGGGCTTCGACCTTCCCGCTCTGTCTGCCCGCAAGAAACTGGCCGTGGACTATGTGCGGGTCGAGCGCAGTGAAATCGAAGAAACCGGAGAGTACGACCTGGAGGGGCTTTTTATCCGCCTCGGCAACGCGATCAATGCCATCGGCGCCAAACGCGTGGTTCTGGACACGATCGAAGCCCTGTTCTCCGGGTTCACCGACACCAACATTCTGCGCGCGGAACTGCGGCGGCTGTTCCAGTGGCTGAAGTCCCGCGGGGTCACCGCGGTCATCACCGCCGAGAGCGGCGACGGGAAACTGACTCGTGCCGGGATCGAAGAGTACGTGGCCGACTGCGTGATTCTGCTCGATCATCGGGTCGAGGACCAGACTTCGATCCGGCGGCTGCGCGTGATCAAGTACCGGGGCACGCTGCACGGGACCAGCGAATATCCCTTCCTGATTGCAGAGACCGGCCTTTCGGTTCTTCCCCTCAGTTCCTTGAAACTGGAGCATAAGGCATCCACGCAAAAAATTTCGAGCGGCGTTCCACGGCTGGACGCGATGCTCGGCGGAAAAGGCTTCTACCGCGGGATGAGCATCCTGGTCTCGGGCGGCGCGGGCACCGGCAAGAGCAGTCTGGCAGCCCACTTTGTCCAGGCGGCGTGCAAGCGCGGCGAGCGGGCTCTCTACATGGCTTCCGAACAATCCACCGATGAAGTACTGCGCAACATGCTCTCCATCGGGATCGATCTTGAGCCCTGGCTGCGGCGCGGTCTGCTGCAGTTTTACGCGGCCCGGCCCGGCACCTTCGGACTGGAAAAACACCTGGTCACAATTCACGACATCACCACCACCTTTGACCCGAAGGTCGTGGTCATCGATCCGATCACAAACTTCGCCGCGGTGGGCACCCATTCGGAAGTGAAATCCATGGTGACGCGTCTGATCGACATGCTGAAGGGCCGGCAGATTACCGCCATGTTCACCAGCCTCACTCCGGGTGACAGCTCGGCGGAACTGAGCGAAGTCGGGGTTTCATCGCAAATGGATGCGTGGCTGCTGTTGCGCAACCTGGAATACAACGGCGAGCGCAACCGCGGACTGTACGTGCTCAAGTCGCGCGGCATGGCGCACTCCAACCAGATTCGCGAATTCGTCCTTACCAACCACGGAGTCCAGTTGCTCGATGTCTACATCGGGCCTTCGGGATTCCTCACCGGTTCCGCGCGCGTGGCGCAGGAAGCCCGGGAGAGGGCGGAAGCCGAGGAGCGAAAAGAGCAGTTACGGCACAAGAGCTTCGAGCTGAAACAAAGGCACCAGCAACTGGAAGCGCAGATTGCCAAGATGCGTTCCGAATTCGCGTGCGAGGAGCAGAGCCTGTTGCGCGCCGCCAAGCAGATGGAATCGCGGGAGAACCAAATCGCCCTGGATCGCGTGCAGATGGGTCATGCCCGCCAAGCGGACAGCATCCCGGCGCACAGCAACGGCCACGCCTGAAAGCGCGGCGAGCGTCGGAAAAACGGAAGCGACTGGGCAGGACGGAAGCGGCAAGAAGAGGAGCCACGGAATGAATCGGAAAACGGCGAAACAAGACGGGAAGAAAAAAGGGCAGAAAGCGGCCGGGGAAATGTGGAATCTGCGCCTTTACATCGCGGGAGAGACCGCACGATCCATTGCAGCTCTGCGCAATCTGCAGAAAATATGCGACGAGCATCTGCCGGGAAAGTACCACACCGAGGTGATCGATCTTCTCGAAAGCCCGCAGTTGGCGGCCGGAGACCAGATTCTGGCGGTGCCCACGCTGGTGCGGATGCTCCCCCCTCCCCTTAAAAAGATCATTGGAGACCTGTCGAACACGGAACGAGTGCTGGTGGGGCTCGATGTGGTTCCGCGGTAGATTTCGCCCGGGCGCGGCGGAACGGCGAGGCGTAACCAGATGCGCGCCCACTCGCGTTCGAAAATCGCCTTTCCATTAAAGGGAAGAAGCTGTGGCGTCTCCATCCATGAAGAGCCAATGCGGACGGAACCTGCGAGCGGAACTGGAGCACACCCAGGCTCGCCTGGCCGAACTGGAAGCGACCATGAACGCCATCTACCGCGGCGAGGTGGATGCGCTCGCCGTCGGTGGTCCCCAGGGCAGCCGAATCTTCACGCTGCAGAATCCGGAAGAGCCTTATCGCATCCTCGCCGAGCGGATGAGCGAAGGCGTCGCCACGCTCTCGGCGGAGGGCACGATTCTGTTCTGCAACCAAAGACTGGCCAAAATGACAGGTCTGCCTCCCGAGCGGATGCTGGGCGCGCCCTTCGTCTCAAAGCTGTGCGAAGAGGATCGAGCCGGCTTTCCGGGGTTGGTGCAACTGGCATTGCAGCATAATGTGCGTTCCGAAGGACATCTGCTGCAGGAAAATGAGAGCGTGCTGCCCGTGCAGTTGTCGCTCAGCCGCATCCTTCTCCAGGAATCCGGGGAAGGAATCTGTCTGGTAGCGACCGATCTGAGCGAACGGGTGCGGGCCGAGGAAGAACTGAGGCTCAGCCGGGAGCGGCAGCTCCGCCTGAAAGACGAACTGCTCTCCCACGTTTCCCACGAATTGCGCACGCCCCTCGCCTGTATCCATCAGTTTACGACCATCTTGCTGGATGGCATCTCGGGGGAGCTTACCGCCGACCAAAGCGGTGTCCTCGAAATCATCCTGAAGAGCGCGAATCAGCTCCGAACGATGATTGACGACTTGCTCGAGACCGCTCGCATTGAGGCAGGAAAAGTAAAGGTCGCGCGCTCTTGTGTCGTGTTACAGGACGCGGTTCGGGAAGCAATCCAAATGCTGCGCGGGACCGCCGCCGAGAAAGGGATCGATCTTGAACGCGAAGGGCACAGCGAACTCCTGGTCTATGCGGACCCTCGTCGGGTATTGCAGATTCTGCTGAACCTGATCGGCAACGCCCTCAAGTTCACGCCGGCCGGGGGACACGTAGAGGTGAAATATGGAGTCGCGCCCGGCGAACCCGGTTACGCCCTGGTGACGGTGGAAGACGACGGCTGCGGAATCAGCGAGCCGGTGCAGGCGCGAGTGTTTGAACGCCTTTATCAAGAAGGGGGTTCCATCGATCAGGGACACGAAGGACTGGGATTGGGTCTGGCCATTTGCAAGGAATTGGTCAGCAGCCACAAGGGCAAGATTTGGGTGGAGAGCCAACCCGGAAAGGGCAGCACTTTCAGCTTTACTCTGCCTGTCTACTCGCTCGAGAGAATACTGTCACCGGTGCTGACCGAAAACGGGACGCTGCGCAGGGCGGTCTCGCTGATCCTGGTAAGGGCCGTTCCCAAGCCCACGACAGCGGCGATTGAGCAATGGAGCAGAACCCGGCGCAAACTGAACGAACTGCTGTGCCGTTGCAGCCTTCCGGATAAAGACGTCGTGCTGCCCTCCGTCAGAGCGCAGCCGGCCGGTGAGACCTTTGCCATCCTCGCCGGTACCGATGCCAGCGGGGCCGAACTGTTGGCCCAGCGAATTCGCCAGCAGATGAAGCGTTGCCAGGAGTTGAGCGAAAACTGCGTGGCACAAGTTTCCAGCCAGGTAGTAAGAGCGACGCAAGAGCTTGAGACCCCCACGAAAGAAGACGTCGAGGCAATAGCGCGGGAGGTTGCCTGCGCGGTTTCACAGGCCATGAACATGAGGAGCGGGAGCAGATGAGCAAACCTAAGATTCTGGTAATTGAGGACGACAACAACATGCGCATCGCCCTGAACATGCGGCTCAAGGCTGCCGGCTACGAAACCATTTTCGCAACCGATGGCTTAAGCGCGACGATTGTGGCTTTCAAGGAAGTTCCGGACCTGGTCTTGCTCGACCTTGGTCTGCCAGCCGGGGACGGATTCGTCGTCATGGAGCGCATCCGGAATAATGCGAAGCTGTGCTGCGTTCCGGTTATTGTTCTCACCGCGCGCGAAGTGCGCGGGAATAAGGACCGTGCGTTGGCGGCCGGCGCTTATGCGTTTTTCCAAAAGCCGGCGGACAACGAAGCACTCATGGACGCCATTGAGAGAGCCCTCAAAGGAACTGGCGCCCTGGCCACATAACCAGGACGCCGGCTGCTGCACCAGACCTTTGAAGGCCGCCTGGTCCACCCGAAGCATTCCTTTAGCTGGAGTGGCGGACTTCACCTTCAAGGGAAAACGCGAATCCGATCCAACGTTCACTGGCCTTGTTTCCGCTCCACGTCCGCGGCCTATCCCGCTTCGCCCCGCTCTTTCCCAGTCTCGGACCCAAACACTCGTGGTCGCCCCAACCGGCCAAGCCCACTCAAAACGCAGGAATCCCGTAAAATGAAGTTTCACTCCACCGCATGAAACGCATCGCCATCCTGGGTTCCACCGGCTCCATCGGCCGCAGCACCCTAAGCATCGTAGAAAGCTATCCCGACCGCTTCCAGGTCGCCACTCTAGCCGCAGGCAACAACGCCGAAGCCATCTTCCAGCAAGCCCTCCGCTGGAAGCCCCAGGTCGTATCCGTGGCCAACGAATCCGACTCCGACTCGCTTCGTAAGAAACTCCGCGCCGCCGGACTCAACCACACCGAAGTCCTCCACGGCGCCCCCGGCACCGTCCGCGTCGCCACTCATCCCGATGTCGATTTCGTGGTCAGCGCCATCGTAGGCGTCTCCGGACTCGAAGCCACCTACGAAGCCGTGCGCGCCGGAAAATCAGTCGGCCTGGCCAACAAAGAATGTCTGGTTGTCGCTGGCGAACTCATCACCGCCGAAGCCCGCCGCCAGGGCAAACCGCTGCTCCCCATCGACAGCGAGCACAACGCCATCCACCAATGCCTCCGCGGCGGCCGCATCAGCGCCGACGCCTCCATCAACGAGGTCGAGCGCATCTGGCTCACCGCCTCCGGAGGCCCGTTTCTCCGCACCCCCAAGTCGGAATTTGCCTCAATAACGGTGCAACAAGCCCTCAACCACCCCACCTGGAAAATGGGCAAGCGCATCACCATCGACTCGGCCACCCTGATGAATAAAGGTTTCGAGGTCATCGAGGCCTGCCGCCTGTTTAACGTCCCCCCCGATCGCGTGCAAGTCATTGTGCATCCACAATCTACCATCCATTCCATGGTCGAATTTGTGGATGGCAGCATACTTGCACAGATCTCCGTGACCGACATGCGCCTGCCCATTCTCTACGCCCTGACCTACCCCGATCGGATACCCTCCGATCTCCGTTTCCCGGTCATGGACCTGAGACACCTCGACTTTTGTCCCCCGGATATGGCTAAATTCCCATGTCTGGGTCTAGCTTACAAAAGCTTGGCGGACGAGGCGGCCGGCGGAGGCGGTTCAAAGACCATCGCTCTCAATGCGGCCGATGAGGTCGCCGTCGCTGCATTCCTCGACGAACAGATCGCCTTCGACGATATTCCCCGTATTATCGAAGACGTAATGGTTGCAACGCCCCGAGGTCATTTAGAATCTATTAAGGCAGTGCTCAACCTGGATCGCGAAGCCCGCCAGCTGGCATGCGAAATTGTGCAGAAACGCAGCCGAAGGGATTCGCCCATCCGAGCTATTCCTTAAAGCATAGTACGGAGTAACCTGATAGTTTATGCCCCAAATCCTTTCCATGCTGCAAACCGTTTTCGTCATGGGGATCGTCCTCGGATTCATGATCTTGATTCATGAATTCGGTCACTATGCCGCGGCCAAATATTTCGGCGTTCGCGTCGAGGTCTTCTCCATAGGATTTGGGAAGCGCCTGTTCGGCTTCCGCCGCGGCGACACCGACTATCGCATCAGCGCCATTCCGCTCGGCGGCTACGTCAAGATGTCCGGCGAAAATCCCATGGACGAGCAAACCGGCGATCCCGGCGAATTCAGGAACCATCCGCGGTGGCAGCGCTTCGTCGTTGCCCTCGCTGGTCCCGCGATGAACATTTTCCTCGCCGTCGCCTTGCTCACCTGCGTCTACCTTGTGCATTACGAGTATCCCGCCTACATGGATGGTCCCGCGATTGTCGGCTGGGTCAACGCCGACAGTCCCGCCGAAAAAGCCGGCATCCAGATTGGCGACACGATCGTAAGCATCGACAACATCGCGAATCCTACATGGGACCAAATCTACGCCAAGGATGCGCTCAATCCGAATCAGCCGCTCAATTTCTCGATTGCACGCAATGGCACGGTGTTTGAAAAGCAGCTGACTCCCGAACCCACCGGGCCGAATGCGTATGGAACCACGGGCTTGGTTCCCAAAGATCCGAACGTAGCTCTGACTGCGGTCGAGTCCGGCATGCCCGCCGAAAAAGCCGGCATGAAGGTCGGCGACGTCATCCTCACCGTCAACGGCAAATCGGTTCCGCACATCACGGCGCTGGTCGAAATGCTCACGCATACCAAGGACCAGCCTCTTCAGATCGTCGTGCTCCGCAAAGTGGAGAATAACGGCCAGACCAGCGATCAGCACGTCGCCTTCAACATAACTCCCGTTCTCGCGCCGAGCGGTCCCTCCGGCGAACCGCGCTATCGCATTGGCGTTGCCAGCGAGCCGCCCATGAAGGTTGTAAGGCTCAGCTTCCCGGAAGCCGTCAGCCGCTCGCTCGATGAAAACAAGAAGAGCTCCTTCCTCATCCTCGAGTTGCTGCGCAAGATGGCCCAGCGCAAAGTTTCCATGCGCCAGGTCGATGGCCCCATCGGCATCGGCAGCGCCGTAGGAGCCGCCGCCCGCGAAAAAGGCTGGACTCCGCTCCTGCTGATCACCGCCGCCATCAGCCTCAATCTCGGCATCATGAACCTGCTCCCCATCCCCATCCTCGATGGCGGAGTCATCCTGCTCCTCTTCATCGAGGCCCTGATGCAAAGAGACATCAGCCTCCCGATCAAAGAACGCATCTACCAGGCGGCCTTTGTCTTCTTAGTCCTGTTCGCCGTAATGGTGATCTACAACGACATAGTAAAAACGCTACCCGGCCTAACCCGCCTGCCGTAAGGCGAACCTGATTCTTTCGGAGTGCTGGGCGGGGGGGCCCAGGCTTTTGGTCTCGCCGGCGTGACCAATATGGAAACATGGGGACATCCATGATAAGTAAAAGTCAACCGGCAAACCCTAACTCATACTTCGTCGACCGGACTCCGCTTCGGTTCCCGCAAATGGATGTCTGGCCAGGCTGCTGCTTTGCCCGCTCTGAACGAATCGCTGGTTGTTCGCTAACCTAACCACCTCATCTCCGATTCGAGAGCCTTCTCTTCTAAGCGCTCGGGGATCTCCCTCTCCTCTTGACTTTTACTTATCATGGACGTCCCCATGTTTCCCGGTTAATGACGGCCCGTAATTTATTGCTGGAAAAGCACTTGCCCGTTAAAGAACGGTTAAAGACCTGTTTCATTGACGGCAGCCCAGGCTTGCACCATAGTCGCTCGCACCGGAGGTCAACCCGGCGGGGCGCCGAACGGCGATCTAGGGGCGGTTTTCTCCAGAGAGGCTCCCTGAAATCCAGCAACTCAAAGGACTCTTTATGCCAACCGTTTGCCGCAGTCACCAAACCAATCGTTCCTATTCTTTTCTCGCCGGCGTTTTCGCCCTGTGCCTGGGCGCGCTCGCTATGCCCCATGCCAAGGCCCAGACGATCCACCAACTCGCCTACAACAACTCGACCTGGATCGACCAGGACCTCTCCAGCCAGACGACCGACCCGCACACTGGAGTCGCCGCCTTCGTCACCACTCCCAACGACCAGATTCACACCTTCTACCTCGACAGCGCCGATGATGTTCATCAACTGTTCTTCGATGGAACCAGCTGGAGCGAAGAAAACCTGACGGCCGAAGGCTACGGCGTTCGCGCCATGGCCAAGAGCGCCGTCTCCGGATTCTCGGAGTCGAACCTGCAGTACGTGTACTACGTCTCCCAGGATCGGCATGTGCATCAGTTGTTCTATAACAATGCCGACTGGGCCGACGCGGACATCACCAGCCTGAGCGGAGGTCCGCTGACCGGCAAGACGCCTCGATTGACGGCTTTGGCCACCGCCAGCAGCGCCTTTCACGTGTACTATCTGGCCTCCAACGGCCACGTCAATCAGCTGTACAACGTCAGCGGGAGTTGGGTGAACCAGGACATCACGA
>Ga0224557_1000193_pt1 | contig 71452 bp, 56 predicted proteins | sample 714S31014metaG_FD_180677 | JGI IMG/M metagenome (GOLD analysis project Ga0224557, IMG submission 180677) | Peat soil microbial communities from Stordalen Mire, Sweden - 717 S3 10-14 | ecosystem: Environmental > Terrestrial > Soil > Wetlands > Peat | place: Sweden: Norrbotten County, Stordalen...
CCGGAGCAGCACGGGCGGTACCAGCTGGAGGGCCGCCTGCGCGTCATCCAGCTCCTTGTCACGAGTCGACCCCTGCGAGCGCGCCGCGTGCAGCGCGGAGAGTGGGGCAAGGCGGGAGGGCACAACTTCGCCGGTCACAGTTCATTCCCCCGGAGAGTGCCCGCGGCGGACGGCGGGAAGCGCCCGATGGTGGCGGCCACCTCGAGGCCCAGGGTGCGGCGGATGTCCTCGGCGCGGCGCGAGGTGCGATCCGCGGCCGTCAGGGCGGTGATCAGGAGCACGCTGACGAGAAGCCCCACCACCAGTCCGGCAAGGCCGGTCTCCAGCAGCTTCTTGCTGCTGCTCACCGGGGTGGCGCTGGCCGAGGGAGCGTCAAGGACTTGGAAACCGGTCTGGCTGGCGACGTTGGCCAGGCTCAGCTCGGCCGACTGGTATTGGGAGAGCACGGACTGGTACGAGGTGGTGTCGAGCGTCACCGCCTGGGCCAGCTCGGTAGCGCTGGCGTTGCCGACACCGGTGGCCGGCACCGTGGGATGGGCCGCCAGGTAGGTGGAGAGCTGCTGCTGAGCCTGCTGCAGGGTGGCCTCCGCCTGACCCAGCTGCTGGTCGTAGTACCGGACCGCGACCTGGTCCGTGCTGGTCAGGGCCGCGGTGGTCTGGGATGCGTACTCATCGATCACGGCCTGCGCGGTGCCGGCGGCGACCGAGGGGGAGGGGGCCGTGACCGTGATGTTCACCACCTGGGGCCCCCCGGTCACCACGGTCACCATGTTCGGAAGGTTGTTGGCGATCTGGTCGTCCACCGATCCCTTCGAGCTGCTGAAGAGGTTGGAGAGGAGGGGAACGGCGGCCAGCCCGGTCGACTCCGCGCGAGGATGAGAGGCCAGGTAGGCGGCGAGCGGACCCTTGGCCCCGACCGCGATGGCGAAGGAACGGGTGGTGAGCAGCTCCTCGATCGCGGACTGCTGCAGAGTCGACGGGTCCACGTACTGGTTCGCGGTGTTGGTCGGGCTGTTGCCCGGCACGGTCGCGTCGATGTAGAGACTGCCGGTGGAGGTGTAGGACTTCGGCTGCGACGCCTGGTAACCCCCCGCCACCAAGAGGCAGACGAGGACCGGCAGGATCGCGACCAAGGGGTGACGGAAGAGCGTTTCAAGGAATCTCATGGCCGCTCCAGTGTCGTGCCTGCGTGACTGCCGCACCATGGGAGCAGCACGGATACCGACCCTGAATGTCCCCGCCATGGTGGGCATCTGTCCCGACAGCCGCTCCGCGATCGGGAGTGCCGCAGGGCGGGACCGGTGTCCCGGGCCGACCGGGACCGCCTCCGGCCCCAGCACCACGTGCCCATCGTGGCCGGGGTGCCGGGGCCTTAAGCTCCTTGCCATTCCCACCACCCCTCCGACCCCCGCCCCGTCGCGCCGAACGCCGGCACCCAAGCTGCCCGCGCAGGCAGGCGCACCGCCATGCCGGATCAGCGTCTGCGTGCCCACCCGCAACCGCGGTGCCACGATCGACGCCGCCCTCGAGAGCCTGAAGCGGCAGGACCACGACAGCTACGAGGTCATCGTCGTGGATCAGAGCACCGACGATCTCACCCGGCTGGCCTTCGAGAAGATCGTCGGAGACGACCCCCGCTTCGCGCTCATCCCCTCGACGACGGTCGGCAAGTCGGTTGCCTGCAACGTCGGCCTGGCGGCGGTACGTGGCGGGATCGTGGCCTTCACCGATGACGACTGCGAGGCCCCTCGAGACTGGCTGGACGGCATCGAACGGGGCTTCGCCTCCCATCCGGAGGTGGCGATGATCTGCGGCGGGGTCCGGGCCGCCCCGCACGATCCGGCCGTCGGCGCGATCCCGGCCTTCGTTCCGCATCACATGCGGTTGCTCCACTCGCCCTGGCTGGCGTTCAGGGCTCAGGGAATCGGCGCCAACCTCGCCTTCCGGACGGCCGCACTGCGCGGCGCCGGCGCTTTCGACGAGGTCCTCGGCGCGGGGGCGATGCTGCGATCGGGTGAGGACGGCGACATCGCATACCGGTTCCTCCGCGCCGGTCACGGCATCCTCGAGCTGCCCGATCCCGCCGTGCTGCACAGCGGGCTTCGGACCTGGGGCAAGGAGCTGCAGGAGCTGGCGTGGGACGCCGCCTTCTCCGAGGGGGCCATCTACATGAAGCACCTGCGGCTCGGCGATCCGGTGGTCCTCCCCACCTTCATCGTCCGCGGTCTCGTCGGCATGGTGTCGTGGCGCAACCTTCTGCGCCTCCGCCAACCGACCGGTCTGGGGCGGCTCGCCGCCTTTGCTCGAGGAGCACGAGCGAGTTTCCGCTTCTCCATCGACGCGGACTCTCGACGCTACAGCGGTCCGCGGCGGGAGCGGGTGCGCAGCGCAGCCGGCTGACTCGGCTCAGCTTCTGCTGCCGCTCGGTCGCGGGCGGCGTCGGGGGGCGATGGTGACCACGAGATCCCAGAGCTGGTGCCTCTCGGTGGCGGTGAGCACCCCCAGGAGCCCGGCGAGGAGCGGAAAGGTGATCATCCCCGTCACGATGCCGGCGACCAAGCCGGCGCGCAGGGCCAGGATCACGAGTCCGGCCATCAGGGCCGTGGCGACCGCCGCCCGGAGCAGGCGCACGACCGAGTTGCGTGTGAAGGTGTCCCGGACCAGGACGTAGCCGATGACGGCGAGGACCAGCTCGGTGACGACCATGGCGATGGATGCGCCGATGGCGCCATTGCCCTGGGTGCGCTGGAAGTACGGGATGAGGACGAGGTTCAGGGCGGGGTTGATCAGGCTCGCCAGGGCCATCATCTTGGTCCACACCATCTGCTGATTGCGCGCGATCATGAGCTGGTTGGCCATGATGTTGAGGTACATCGGCGGGACGCAGAGCGCGAGCAGAGCAAAGACGGGAATCGATTCGGTGAAGTCGGGCCCGTAGAGCACCCGGACCAGCGGAGCCGCCACCAGCACCGCCCCGACGCAGACCGGCATGCTGAGGACGAGGACAAGCTCGATGGCCGGTCGCGCCGCCTGGATCAACGACTGAGCGCCGCCCTTGTGGGCGCGCACGAGCTGCGCGAGCCACGCCGTGGAGAGGACGGTGGGGATGAACATGAGGGTCCCGAAGAGCTGCGTCGGGAGTCCATACCAGCCCAGCACCGTGGTCGACGTCATCGCTCCGAGCATCAGCGAGTCGATCCAGAGATAGATGGTGAAGAACGCGACGAAGCTCCAGTACGGGAGGCTGGCGATGAACAGCCGGTGCAGCTCGTGGCGCGTCACCCTCCAGTCGATGTCGAAGTGCGGGCGTGACCAGATCAGCACCAGCACCGTCAGGGCGGCACCGATCACGACGTAGGCCAGGAGCAGGCCAATGGCCCTGACCCCGAGCAGCACCAAAGCGATGCCGCTCACCGTGGAGAGGGTCTTGCTGAAGATGGTCGAGTAGGTGAGATACCGCATCTTCTCCATGGCCTGGAACCCCGCCGCGATCGGTTCGGAGACCACCGCGAAGACGGTCATGCACCAGCCGAGGAAGACCGCCGTGCCCTCGACCCCGCGGAAGGGGCCCACCAGCGTGATGACCAGGGTCACCGCCAGCGCGGGCAGGCAGAAGATGGCGCGGAGGACGATTCCGGTGCCGATCAGCTGGGGAGCCCGCTCGGGGTTGGCGGCGATCTCGCGGACGAGGAGCGGCCGGAGGCCGAGCCCGACCAGGACGAGGAGGACCCCGGAGGCGGCTAGTCCGAGGGTGTAGATGCCCACCTGCGCCGAGCCCAGCCGCCGCGGCACGATCACGGTCCAGGTGAGGGTCGCGATCCAGGTGACGATCTGACCGACGGTCAGGATCGAGATGCTCCGGGCCAGTTTCACGGTGTTTGGCCGGGGCGCGTCGAACGACTCCGTCACACGTACGGCAGCGACAGCGGGATCCCCCATCCCACCGAGTGTGACGGGGGTTTCGGCGCGGGTGAATGGGCGGATCGCGCCGTCACCGGGACATCGGGGAAGGGCTGCCGGCGCCCGCGGTCACCCGTGCCCGACCGGTTGCGGCGACGGCCGCGGAGCCCGATCAGTGTCCCAGGTGGGCCATCCGGGCGACGTCCGAGCCGGCCTGACGGGCATGGCGCACACCGCTGTACAGGGCCGAGACGCGGCGGGCCGCAGCGGTGCCCCTGACGATCTGGACTCGCTCGAAGGGCACGCTGCGAACGTTCCAGCGCGCCTTCGCCTGGTCCGCGCCGAGAGAGAAGTTGACGCCGTGGAGGCCCCGGCCGATCGCGGCCTTGATCGCCTCCACAGTGGCCAGGGTCGCGACGCTGTACCGCCACAGATCCGGGTCGAAGCCGGAGTGATAGAGGTAGAGGACCCCGCCCATCTCCATCTGAAAGCGCACCGCCACGCGCCGGCCGTCGAGCTCCACCACGCCGAGGCTGAGCCGGCCGGCCGCCGCCAGGCGATGAGCCACGCGCCGGACGAACGCCCGCACCGCCGGGTCGGAGAAGTAGTCCGGATGGGGAATCCCCCTGGCCGCTCGGGCGCGGGCGGAGTGCAGCGCGAAGAGGTCGTCGAGCACCGGGTCGAGGCCGGCGACGCCTCGATGCTCGGAGTAGGCAAGGCGCAGATGGTCGCGCGCCGGGGCGTTGTAGGCGCGCCGGATGCTCTCCTTGACGTTGCGTCGCAGCTGGCTGTGAAGCTCCTCCCACGTCCCGCCCAGATCCATGACCAGGACGTCGCGCCGGCCTTCGAGCGCCGCCGTGACCCTCCCGTCCGCCGCGCCGATCGCCTCCTGCCACCAGCCGGATCCCGCGCCCCAGGCGCCGACCTCGATCCAGCTCCATCTCTCCTCGGCGCAGAGCCGGTCGACGACCATCGCCAGGGCGGGGACGGCGTGCTCGGGGTCGACGAGCGCCTCCGCCAGCTCGAACATCTGCCGGTACCGCCGGCGGCGGGGTCCCATCAGCTCGAGCGACGGAGCCCTCAGCCCCGGAGCGGGCAGCCCCTGGTACTCGTGAAAGGGTGCGATCGCCACAGGACCGCTCGACGCCTCGACGACCACCGTCACCAGCCGCCCGCCCCAGAAGCTGCGCCCCCACTCGGAGACCCATTCCCAGCTCAGGAAGGGATTGGTTGTCCGGGCACGGTCCACCAGAGCGCGCCACTCCGGCTCGAGGCGGAGGAAGGCCTCGAGACCGTGGTGACAGGTGGCGACCAGACGAGGTGGAGCGACGGCGACGGTCATCGGCCGCGGTCGCCGCCGACCGGGTGCGCGGTGCCGGCGGATACCGTCACCCTCTCCCGGATCGCCGCGGCCGGCAGGGGGTTGGCCTCCCAGATGCCCCGCAGGCGGCGGCCGGCGGTCGACAGCCCAAACCGCTCCTCGGCCGAGGCGGCCAGCTGCTCGCGGTCCGGGGGGTCGTCCAGGAGCTCCTCGAGAGCATCGGCGAAGGCTCGGGCGTCCATCCCGCCGGCGCAGCGGCCCAGGCGCCCGGCCAGCATCTCGGGGAATGGGTAGACGGGGAGGGTCACGACCGGGGTCCCCTGCAGCGCCGCCTCGACGGCGACGTAGCCCCACTCCTCGAAGAGGCTGGGAAGGAGGAAGGCATCCGCGTCCCGCATCAGGGCATGGACCTCGGAGGGCGGCAGCGGCCCGCGGCGCCTCACCTCCACTCCGTGCGGGAGGCGGTCCAGGGCGGCATCGAGTCGCTCCGCGTTGCGGCCGACCAGGTCCAGGGCGATCGGCCGCCCCCGGGCGGCGAGCAGACCGACCGCGACGATCGCCAGGGCGATGTGCTTGCGCGGGTGGGCCAGATCTCCGCTGCAGATGAGCAGACGGGAGGTCGGGTCGCCGTCGCGCTGGGCACGCGGCCCGCCGCCGACCGCCCGGCAGGGGGGCGGGCTGTGGACGGCGGGTATCCCGGCCCGGCGGAGCTGCTCGGTGAGGACCAGGGTGGGAGCGACGGCGCAGTCCGCAACGCGGTAGCCGCGGACATCGTTGCGATAGTGGAGAAAGCCCTTGACCGCCAGGCCGGCACTGCGGGGGAAACGCCGGCCGGTGTGCTCCCAGGTGGCGACGGCCCGCCCGATCGGCGCGTGGGGATAGAACCACGCCGCCACGACGACCCGGTCCGCCAGCGGGCGGAGCGCAGCCGCCAGGGCCGGGTGGTTGGCGTGAGCCGCGTCGTAGTGCCCGAGGCGGGGCAGGCCACGGCGGATCGCGGTGCGGAGACGCCGAGCCGCGTAGCCCGGAGACAGCCTCTCCCGTCGCCGCTGCCACGCCGTGGGCGGTCCCAGGCCGAGATCGACGACGCGGACGCCGGTGCCGGCCAGCCTCTGCTCCAGCGTGAGCGCCAGCGCCGCATGGGTGGCAAGCAGGGTCACCTCGACGGACGCGGCGACGGCCGCGGCCGCGACGTGCTCAGCGTAGGTGTTGACCCCGCTGATGCCGCCGTCGTGAACCCCGATCACAACTCGAAGGGGCGCCCCCGCCGGGGAACGTGCCTGCTCCTGGTCTCTACTCACGGCTCCCTGCGCTGTCGTGCCCGGGTGACACCGGTGAGGGGTCAGGTGCACCAATCGAGTATGGGCGAGGGGTGAACGCCTGCCTACCGAGACATCTGTCCTACTCCAGATGCCGCCGGGTCCCATGGCGACCCCGGCCCGCGCTGGGCAGAATCGATGCATGCGTTCCAAGCGGCCACCACCGCGGAGATCACCATGTCCGTGACCGAGCGTCGGGTCGCCGCTCTCCCCGGCAGTGTGCGTGCGGCACGGGGCCGGCGGGTCCTCATCGTCTGCCCGGAGGCGCCTTCACCGCCCACCTGGGGCTTCGCCCTGCGCGTCCACCACCTGGCGTCGCGGCTGGCACTGCGGCACCAGGTGACGCTGGTAGCCTACGGGAGCGATGGCGACGGTCGCGACTGGGCGGGCCTTCGCCGCACCCTCCACGCGGTGCATCAGGTACCCCCGCCGGCCGCCCTCGGCTCCCGGCGCCGGCATCAGATGGCGTCGCTCGCGGGCCGCTCCTCGTTCCACCTCAACGCCCTCCACTCGGACGCGATGCAGCGGGAGCTGGACGCCCTCCTTGGGGATGGCGACTTCGACATCGTCCAGGTCGAATCGAGCCAGATGATGTGCTTCCGGTTCTCCGGCGACACCCCGGTGGTCGTCGACGAGCACAACATCGAGTACCAGCTCCTCGCCCGGATGGCCCGGTTCGAAACCTCGTCGGTGCGCCGGCTCTTCGGCCGGGTCGAGGCGTCGAAGGTGCGTCGAGAGGAGGAGCGGACGTGGCTGCGTGCCGACGGCTGCATCGCGACGTCCGCCATCGACGAGGCGGCCGTTCGGAGCACCCGTCCCGGACTGCCAACCGCCGTGGTACCCAATGCCGTGGACACCGATGCCCTCCAGCCCGACGGCTCCCCGGTCGATCCGGAGAGCATCCTCTTCGTCGGCAGCCTCAAGTACCGTCCCAACGCCGACGGCGTGGTCTGGTTCATTGAGAACGTCCTCCCCGGAGTGCGCCGGTCGCGACCGGGCGTGGTGCTCACCGTCGTCGGGGCAGGTCCTCCTTCGCTGCTGCGCAGGCTTTCCCGCCCGGGGGTCATCGTCACCGGCGCGGTCGACGACGTCATCCCCCACCTCCGCCGGGCGAGTGTCGTGGTGGCTCCCCTCCGGGTCGGAGGCGGGACGCGCCTCAAGGTGCTCGAGGGGCTGTCGATGGCAAAGCCGGTCGTCTCCACGACCCTGGGGGCCGAGGGGCTCGACGTTGTTGACGGCGAACAGCTGCTGCTCGCCGACGGCCCCACGGAGATGGCCGGCAGCATCCTCCGCGTGCTCGCGGACCCGAGCCTCGGCCGCCGCCTCGGGGACGCGGGACGAGCCCTGGCCGTGGAGAGATACGGGTGGGCCGGCGCCGCGGCGCGGCTCGAGGCCTTCCATGCCGAAGTCGCCTCCCGGCGCGCGGGAGGGGCGTGACGATGCCCGCGTACACGACGCCATCGGACGTGGAAAGCCCGCTGGACAGGGAGCCCCGAACCGCGGAGGGCACCCGCGTCCAGGACGACATCGCCGTCATCTTCGACGAGGCCAGCGGCTACTACCGGCACCTGCGCTGGGAGAAGAACCCGGTCGTGCTCCTGGAGAAGGCGCAGACCCACCAGGTCCTGGTCGAGGAGCTGGGGAGCGGGCCGGTCGGGACCGCTCTGGAGATCGGCTGCGGCCCGGGCACGTGGACGCCTCTGCTGGCGGATCGCGCCGCCCAGGTGGTGGCCCTGGACCTCTCGCCCAAGATGCTGGAGCAGGCGCGAGCCGCGGTGGCGGCCGAGCACGTGAGCTTCCTGCAAGGCGATGCCGCCCACTTCGACCCCGGCAACGCCTTCGACCTGGTGATGAGCGTGCGGGTGCTCGAGTACGTCCCCGAGTGGCGCGAGATCATCGCCAGGCTGGAGCGGCTGGTCGCGCCCGGCGGGCGCGCGGTCGTCATCACCAAGACGCCGGTCTCGGTCTGGCGGGGCACCGGCCGGTCACGGTGGTTCGGGCCCCGCAACCTGCTCCAGCGGCTCCTCCGGCGCGAGACGGACCCCGGCTTCTGGCAGCGCCATCTCCCCGTGCACGAGCTGACCCGCGCCTTTGCGGAGGCGGGCATGGTCGACATCCGGGTGCGACCGGTGATCATCGGCCTCCCCATCTACGTGCGCGGCACCAAGCAGTACCCGATCATCCCCGCCTTCGCGGAGAGGCCCGCCCTGGCTGCCACGCAGGCCGTCTCGAGGTGGGTGGCAGGGCGCGGCCGCCGGGGCCGGCGCGCATCGCTGATCTTCGCCGAGTCCTACGCAATCTCCGGCCGGCGGGCCGCCGCGCCCGACCACGTCGCCCCGCGGGCGGCGGCCTCGTGAGCGCGGTCCTGGCGCAGAAGGAGTCGCTGAGCCGCTCCGTCTTCAGCGACGGAAGCTACGCCGACCATTTCCGTCCCGATGAGCGGGACAACCCCTTCCGCAGGCTCTATGCCGCCAAGCGGCGCGACCTCCTCGAGATCGCGGGAAGCAGGCCCGGGAGCAGGCTGCTGGACCTCGGCGGCGGTCCCGGGCGGATCGCGGTCCCGCTCGCCCGAAGCCACACCGTGACCCTGGCGGACATCTCCGCCGACATGCTCACCCGCGCAGCGCGGGCCGCGGAGAGGTCTGGCGCGCCGGCGAACGGTCTCACCCTGATCCGGGTGGATGCCCGTGAGCCCCTCCCCTTCCCGGCCGGGAGCTTCGAGTTCGTCATCGCCGCCGATCTCATCGTCCATCTGCCCGATCCGACCGCGGCGCTTCGCGAGATGCGCCGGGTGCTCGCCCCCGGCGGGCGGCTGCTGGTCGACACGACCAATCGCAATCCGCTCTGGATGCTCCGCCATCCCGGCTACGTGGGGAGAAGGCCGGGGCGATGGCTGCGAACGTGGCGAGCCGGGGGTGTCCTGCCCGAGTGGAGCGGGATCGTGACCCATCACAGCCGCGCCCAGTTCCACCGGATGCTCGCGGACGCGGGACTCCACATCATCGAGGAGCGCACCTACGGCTCCCCCCTCGCACCCAAATGGTTGCTCGCGGTCTGTGAGGCGGGGATGACGGAGACCACCTCACCGCGGCATCGCGCCCCGCTGGCGGGCTCGAGGTGACGCGCGGCCGCGCCTTCGCCTCTCTGGTCGCGGGCGCGGCCGTGGTCGCATCGCTCCTCCAGGGCGCCGGCAGCGGCGTCAGCGCGGCGACCGCCCCGGCATTTGTCCAGGGAGCCAACACCATCGGCTCGAGCGTCGCCCTGACCAAGGCGGTGACGGCGGGTGACCTGCTGGTCGCGGGCATCACCACCAACGACTCGGGCACCGACCCCGTCACCGGGGTCTCGGACAGCGTCAACGGCGCCTGGACGCGGGCCAGCTCGGTGAACTACGGCAACGGGCACGTCGACCTCTACTACCTGCAGAACGCGAAGGCCGGCAGCGCGACCGTCACCCTCGCGGGCGGTGGCGGCGCCGTGACCGTTGCCGAATACTCGGGCATCGCCGCCGCATCGTCGCTCGACCAGGTGACCAACGCCAGCGGCAGCAGCAGCGCCCTGCACGCCGGGCCCACCGCCGCCATCGGAGGGGCGGGCGAGCTGATCGTCGGCGTCGGCGGGCAGTCCAACGCCGGCAGCGGCCTGACGGCGGGAAGCGGCTTCACGCTCCGCGAATCCGCGGTCTCCAACTGGTGGGCGGTCAACGGCCTGGAGGACTCCCTCTCCTCCTCCACTGCCGGCCAGTCGATGGCGATGGCGTCAGGCTCCAGCCAGTACTTCGGCGCGGTGGTGGCCGTCTTCAAAGCCGGAACCCCGAGCGGGGCACCGGTGGCGGCGCTGAGCCTCAGCCCGGCGTCGAGCCCGGTGAACCAGCAGGTCACCGCCAACGCGTCGGCGTCGACACCGGGCGCTCACGCCATCTCCACCTACACCTTCAGCTTCGGAGACGGGACGACGGTCGGTCCTCAGTCGACCGCCACCGCGACGCACACGTACACCAAGGGGGGCGTGTACACCGTGACGGTCACGGTCACCGACACCGCCCAAGTCTCCGCCGCCGCCACCGCCCAGGAGACGGTGGGCCAACCGGTCGCGGCGCTCAGCCTGAGCCCCTCCTCGGGGAGCGCGCCGCTCCTCGTGACCGCGAGCGCGGCCGCATCCAGCGACGCGACCGGCGTGTCCATCTCCACCTACTCCTTCAACTTCGGGGACGGCACCGCCGCAGTGAGCGGCTCCGCGGCGACCGCGACGCACACCTACGCGTCGACCGGCACCTTCACCGCCACGGCGACGGTGACCGACAGCACCGGAGCCACCTCCACGGCCACGGCGCCGGTCAACGTCGAGCACGGCCCCACGGCAGCATTGAGCCTCAGCCCGACGTCCGGCCAGGCACCGATCCCGGTCACCGCGAACGCCTCCGGATCGACCCCGGGCAGCAACCCCATCTCCAACTACAGCTTCAGCTTCGGAGACGGCAGCGCCACCGTCAGCGGCAGCTCCTCGAGCGCATCCCACACCTACTCCACGGGCGGCACCTACACCGTGACGCTGACGGTCACCGACAGCGCCGGGCTGACCTCGACGGCAGCCGCTCAGGAGCAGGTGACGGCGGCGCCCGGCACCACCCCGGCCTTTGTCCAGGGCGGGGGCACCACCTCCACATCGCTGACCCTCTCCAAGCCGGTCACGGGGGGGGATCTGCTGGTCGCGGGCATCACCACCGGCGGCGCGCAGGTGACCGGTGTCTCCGACAGTCTCAACGGCGCCTGGGCCGCGGCCAGCTCGCTCGCCTACGGCAACGGGTACGTGGACCTCTACTACCTGCAGAACTCGAGGGCGGGCACCGACACGGTCAGTGTGGCCGGGAGCGCCGCGCTGACCGTCGCCGAGTACTCGGGCGTCGCCTCCACCGCGGCACTCGACCAGATCGCGAGCGGCAGCACGACGGGAAGCACCCTGAAGGCGGGGCCGACCGCGGCCATCGGCGAGGCCGGTGAGCTGGTCGTGGGGGTCGGAGGCCAGACCTACGCCGGCTCCGGGTTCAGCGCCGGCACGGGATTCATCCTCCGCGAATCGGCGATCTCCAACTGGCTGTACGCGGGTGGCCTCGAGGACACGTCCTCGGGCTCGGCCGCCGGACAGTCGATGACCCTGGGAAGCGGGAGCTCCGGGTACGGCGGTGCGATCGTCGCCGTGTTCAAGGCGACCTCGGCCAGCCGGGGACCGACCGCCGCGCTCACGCTCTCCCCCACCTCGACCCCCGTCAGCCAGACGGTGACGGCCAGCGCCTCGGGCTCCAAGGCAGGCAGCAACCCCATCTCCACCTACAGCTTCGCCTTCGGGGACGGGACCACGGTCGGGCCGCAGGCGGCGGCCACCGCGACCCACGCCTACGCGACCGGGGGCGTGTACACGGTCACCGTGACCGTGACCGACAGCGCCGGCCTGACCTCGACGGCCACCGCCCAGGAGACGGTGGGACAGCCGAAGGCCGCGCTCACGGTGACGCCCTCGTCGGGCAACGCACCCCTGGCGGTGACCGCCAGCGCCTCCGCCTCCACCGACGCCGCGGGGATCGCGATCACCGGCTATTCGTTCAACTTCGGAGACGGCAGCGCCACGCTGAGCGGCACATCGTCCAGTGCCACCCACACCTACACGGCGATCGGCAACCGCACGGTGACGGTCACGGTGACCGACAGCACCGGGGCAACCGCCACGGCAACGGCACCGGTCAGCGTCGAGAACGGTCCGACCGCGGCACTGACACTCAGCCCGTCGTCGGGCAAGGCGCCACTCGTGGTGACCGCCAACGCCACCGCGTCGACCGCGGGCAGCAACCCGGTCTCCAGCTACAAGTTCAGCTTCGGGGACGGGAGCGCCACCGTCACCCAGAGCGCGCCGACTCCTGAACCCACCCACACCTACGCGACGGGCGGCACCTACACGGTCTCGGTCACGGTCACGGACAGCGCCGGCCAGACCTCGACAGCCACCGCCCCGGCGCTGGTCGGACAGCCCACGGCGGCGCTGACCGTCACCCCCACGTCGGCGCCGCTCACGGTCACCGCCAACGCCTCCGCGTCAACGGACCCGCTGGGCATCTCCAGCTACACCTTCGCCTTCGGCGACGGCAGCACGGTCGGGCCCCAGGGCGGCTCGACCGCCACCCACGCGTACTCCGGCGCGGGGACGTACACCGTCACCGTCACCATCACCGACAGCGCCGGCGCCAGCTCGACGGCGAGCGTCAAGGTCACGGTGACGAACCCGCCGGCCGCCTCACTCGCGGTGACGCCGACCTCCGGGATCGCCCCGCTCCAGGTGACCGCCAACGCGACGGCATCCACCGCCGGCTCCAACCCGATCTCCAGCTACACGTTCAGCTTCGGGGACGGCAGCGCATCTGTCACCCAGAGCTCACCCACCCCCGAACCGGTCCACACCTACACCGCCACCGGCACCTTCACGGTGGGGCTGACCGTGACCGACACAGGCGGCGTCAGCTCGACGGCCACCGCATCGGTCGTCGTCAGCCCCGCCTACCTGGTCCAGGACACGTTCGTGCGCAGCAACCAGACCGGCTGGGGGACCGCGAGCGGCGGGGGCACCTGGGCCCAGGAGTCCGGGACGGCGTCGTCGACCTCCGTGGCCGGCGACGAGGGCACGATCAGCAACAGCTCGTCGAGCGACTTCGAGATCCTGGGGACGTCCACCGCCGCCAACGCCAACGGGCTGGTCCGCTTCTCGATCGGCGCCGCCAGCGACACTGCGGGCATCATCCTCGGCTACCAGTCCAACGGGACCATGAACCTCGCCCGTTTCGACGGCAGCGGCCACCTCGAGCTCATGACCGGTGAGAGCGGCAGCTGGACCGTCGTCGAGAACACGTCGGTGAGCGTCAGCGTCAACACCTTCTACTGGCTGCGCTTCGAGGTCCAGGGCAGCAACGTCTACCTCAAGCTCTGGCCCGACGGGACCACCGAGCCGTCATCGTGGACCTGGTCCGGGACCAGCACATCCACCATCACCACGGCCGGGACCATGGGCCTCTACGGCTGGGCCGCGTCGGGGGCGTCGGTGGAGTTCAACTCCTTCTCGGTGGCGGCCGTCAGCTCGGGCACGGCTCCCACCAACTCAACGATCACGGGCACCGTCGCGAACGGCGCGAGCTCCCCCATCGCCGGAGTGCAGGTGTCGACGATCCCCGCCACGACCACGGCCACCACCAGCTCCTCCGGGACCTACGCGCTGGCCGTGCCCGCAGCCACCTACACCGTCGTCTTCACCGGTGCCGCGGTCGGGTACAACGCGAACTTCGAGAGCGGGGTCGCGGCTCCGTCGGGCGGCAGCGTCTCGGCGGGTCTGGAGACCCTCGCCGCCATCCCGGCCCAGGAGGCGATGGACAACTTCACCCAGCCCGCGCAGAGCGGCGGCTGGTCCCCCTCCACCGACGGCAGCACCTGGAACAGTGACCTCGGCACGAGCGACAACGGGGTCGTCATCACCAGCAGCCAGGTGGGTATCGCGGGCGAGCAGGGTTTCGTCGACACCGGGGAGTCGACCGGAGCCGACTACGACACCTGGATGGGCTACCAGTACGCGAACCAGGTGGTGAGCGCCCAGATGGAGGTCACGAGCATCGTCTCCGATCCGGTCAACGCCCACGGTGCGCGGCTGCTGGCAAGGGTCCAGCAGCTCGGTGCCAATGACGACGACACCCTGGTGGAGATGACCGTCGACCCCTACAACACCTCGGAGCCCGCCTACCCAGGCGGCGACATCTCCCTCTGGGTGGCGGTCAACGGATCCTGGACGGAGCTTGCCATCCAGGGCACGACCATCTCCCTCAACACCCTCTACGACGCCCAGCTCGAGGTGGCGGGCGACGTGGTGGAGGGGAGCGTGTGGCCGGCCGGCACCACCCAGCCCGGCTGGATGATCGAGGGCACCCAGACGGCGCTCACCAGCGCCGGCCAGGCGGGGACGAGGACCACCGGCTCCAACGTCATCTGGTCCAGCTTCTCCCAGGTGCCGGTGACCCAGATCAGCGGGACGGTGACCTCCTCCGCGACCAGCGCGCCGATCACCGGGGCGACGGTGACCCTGAGCGGCGGCGCCACCACCACCACCGACCAGAACGGCGACTACACGTTCGGCGGCCTGACCGGCGGTCACGCCTACACGGTCACCGTCTCGGCCATCGGCTACACGACGGAGGCCGCCTCGGTCAGCCCGGCGACAGGCACGACCGCGACCGCCAGCGTCGCCCTCCCCACCGCCTCGGGATCGTGCGCGACCGGCGGTCTGACCACCTCGACGCAGATCCAGAGCGGGGTCACCAACGGGCCCCCCAACGACCAGACGGAGACCGACTACACCTACATCGACGGGTCGGGCAACGGCTGGCGCGTGGGCACGATACCCGGCTACGGCGGCGCCAACATCGCCATGTGGTACGAGGTGGACGGCTGCACGGTCGGTCCGACCCAGTCGGCCCTCGACACGACCTCTCCTGACGACCTCGCCCACGACTACACGCAGTCGACCTCGAACAACTTCACCGGCTCGGAGAACAGCTCCTACACGCAGGTCCAGCTGCCCCCGAGCATCCCCTCCTTCCGGGCCGGGATGCAGGCCACGGTGCCCTCGACGGGAGTGGATGCGAACGGCTTCACGCACACCGTCACCACCTACGTCTACCCGGGCAACCCTGGCTTCATCGTCGACCGCTTCGACATCACCAATCCGTCGAGCTCCCCGATCCTCCTGTCGCCGACCCAGCCGCTCCAGTTCTGGACCATCAGTGGCCTGGAGCAGGCCAACAGCACCTGGGTGGCCGCCGACGGTGGGTACGGCACGGTGGGCGGCTCCTCGTTCCAGGGCGTGCCCACCTCGGCCACCCCGGGAGCTCCCAACTACTTCTATCTCGATCCCGCATCGGGGTCGGGCGTGAGCGATGGCATCTCGGCGGCGCTCGCCACCAACCTCTCCAGCCTGGGACTGGCCAACCTGCAGATTGAGGCTCTGGTCAACGGGAACCGGCTCAAGATCGGCGTCTTCGGGGACAACAGCGTCGCCGGTCAGGACTACTCGTTCCCGGCCGGCAGCACCATCACCTTCTACCTGCTCCAGACCATCACCCGCAACCTGACCTCCACGCAGGCGGAGAGCATCGCGGCGGATTACCTCAACCCCGACACCCCGACCATGACCACGGGCAGCTTCGATGGTTTCAGCGATGAGCAGGGCCTGTACACCTTCACCGGGTCGGGCAACACCGTCACCTTCACGCCGACCTTCTCCTCCACCGTCCAGGAACGATGGCTGGACGTCTACGCGGTGGACGGCTACACCTCCACGTCCCTGCCCACGGTGAGCATCGGCGGGGTCACGCTCACCGAGGGGACCCAGTACATCGCCGCCGTCGACAGCACCGACCACGTCGCCTACGTGAAGCTCCTGGAGCCCCTCGTGCCCGGCACTCCGGGGAGTGGTCAGCTTCAGTCCGGCGCGATCACGATCGGGTAGCGGGTCACCCGTCAGGCTGCACGGCGCACGCCGGGCGCGCCAGCGAGGTCAGGCCCGGCTCAGAGACCGCCCGGCGAGGTGCAGGTTCATCGGCTCGAAACCGAGACGGGCCTGCAGGTAGCGCTGCCCCGGGGTGAGATGGAAGGCACTCCGGACGAAGAGATAGCCCAGGCCTTCGGCGGCGAGCTGCTTCACGACCCCGACGTTCAGCAGGTAGAGCGCCGCGTGGGCAGTGGGGCTCTTGTCGCTGATGCAGAGGTACATGTGGGCCCAGCTCGTGTCCACGACCACGGCGGCCAGGGCCTGGACCGCACCAGCGCGGTCGGCCACGGCGAAGACGCGTGACTTCCCCTGGGCCACGCTCCGGGCCAGCTCGTCCGCATCCCAGAACTCATCCTGATGCAAGCGCAGGATCCGGTCCGCCTCCACGCGCGTGGTCGCGGCATCCGGAAGCTCTCGGAAGGCGAAGCCCAGCTCCTCGGCATGGTGAAGATTGGTGCGCACGGCCTGGCGCTTCCCGCCCTGGAGGTAGAGACGGAGATCCCCGGGGAGCGGCAGCACCCCGACCGCCCGCCGGTTGACGCGCCGGCCGGCGTGCCGCAGCGAGAGGTGCTGGGCGATCTCCCGGCCGGCGGGGCCGGCGCTGGCGATCACCTCGATCCGCGGCAGGCCCCGCACTGATGAGCTCATCTCGCGGAGCGCGGCTCGGCGGGAGAGGACGAACGCCACCAGGGATCGCCCACCTGCCCTCCTCGCCTCGGTCAGGGCGTGCCGGGTCGCGCACGCCGCCTCGATCCTCTCGAGGTCGGACGAGCTCTTCAGGTGGGATCCCGACATCGCGTGCCCCATGGGTGGCGGCCGGCTCCGCAGCGGTCTCTCCCGATGCGGCGGCCTGGATGGCCAGTCTGGGTGCAGCGTACGGTCGACGAGCCCCGAGATGAATCGGCACTCCCGCGCACCGCTGGGCGGGGACAGCCACAGGCCCGGCTCCTGTCCCTTTCGCCGGTGGGACTTCCGCCCGCCTGGGGGGGGCTCCCACAACCCTTGGGCAGATGTCCAGACGCGGTCGAGACAGGGATCAGCCGCGGGGCACGAGCGGCCATTGCTCCCCGGTCACGGGGCGGGGTACGTTCCAGCCGTGAGAATAGCCATGGTCAGCCCCGGACCCCCTCCCGCTGGAGGCGGCATCGGCGCGTACACGGAGAAGACGTCCCGAACCCTTGCGGCGCTGGGGCACGAGGTCCACGTCCTGATTCCCGGGACCAGTCAGCTGACCACCGAGATCGTCGACGGGGTGCGGATGCATCGCGTCCCCACGGGACGCATCCGGCCGCGCGCGGTGGCCCGCTCGCTGGCGGTGAGCCGCACGTTGCACAGCCTCGGCCGCCTCGACATCGTCCAGGCCTGCGAGTGGGAAGGAGAGGCCTGGTGGTACTCGCTCCATCCCGGCGCCAGGCTCGTCACCCGTCTGGCCACTCCCCACTTCATCGTCGAGGACCATGAGGGGCTCCCCCGCAGGCGGCGCTGGGGAACCTTCGTGCGCCGATGGCTGGAGCGTTCCCAGACGCGGCGCAGTGCCCGGGTGATCTGCCCCTCCCGAGTGCTGGCCGGTGAGGTTGCCAAGCGATGGGGGCTCCAGCCCGACTCGATCACCATCGTGCCCACCGGGATCCGCCATCCCCGTATCGGGGCGGGGAGCGTCCCGGAGGAGCTGCGCGACCTGGAGTACGTCCTCATGTTCGGGCGTCTGGAGCGGCGCAAGGGGGTCGACACCTGGATCGAGGCCCTCCCTGAGGTGCTGGCGAGCCGGCCGAGCCTGCACGCCGTCTTCGTCGGTGAGGACACCGGCCTCGACGGCCGCCCCTTCCTCGACATCGCACGCGAACGCTGCGGGCAGTACTGGCCACGCCTGCACTTCCTGCCGGAGCTGCCGCACGCGCGCCTCTTCCCCATCGTCGCGCACTCCCGCATGGTGGTGATGCCATCCCGCTCCGAGAGCCTCGCCAACGCCTGTCTCGAAGCCATGGCCCTGAGCCGTCCGGTGGTGGCCACCAACGGGACGGGGCTCTCCGAGCTGATCACCCACGGCGTCGACGGCTTCCTCATCGATCCCGGCGACGCGGCCGCGCTGGCGATCACGGTGCGCACCGCGGTGGCGGACGACGCGCTCCTGGCGCGGGTCGGGCAGGCAGCCCGGCAGCGAGCCGGCGACTTCGACCTCGACAAGATGGTCGACCGGCTGGTAAACGTCTACGAGGACGTGCTCGAGGGCCGCAATCTGGCAGCCAGCGCGACGACCACATGAGGGCCACCGTCTGCATTCCCACGATCCGTGCGGCCGCCCTGGGCAGGACCGTGAGGTCGGTGCTCGGGCAGACCTGGCAGGACTGGGAGCTGCTGGTGGTGGGCCAGGGCGACGCGGCAAATGAGGCGGTGCTCCGTGCCGCGGTGTCCGAGGTCGCCGGCCACGACCCGCGGGTGACCTACGTGCACCTCCGCGAGCTCGGCTGCAGCCGTGCGCGCAACGCCGGCACCCGCCTCTGCCGGGGGGAGGTCATCGCCTTCCTCGACGACGACTGCGAGGCCGACCCCTCGTGGCTGGAGACGATCGTCACCGCCTTCGACGCCGACCCCGAGCTGGGCGCCGTCGGCGGAGCCGTGGTCGGGCCGGAGAAGCTTGGAGCCCTCACCGCCTGCCCCACGGTGATGCCCGCCGAGGCCGTCTACGACCCGGCGCTGACACCGCAGAGCCCGCCGGCCGGATGGGACTGGATCGGCGCCAACTGCGCGTTCCGCCTCACCGCCGCCGCCCGCGTCGGCCTCTGGGACGAGGCGATCGGACCAGGCATGCCATTCCCCGTCGGTGAGGACACCGACTACAAGCAGCGCCTCGAGGCCCTGGGGATCCGGATGCTGACCACGCCGCGGTCGCGAATCCTCCATTCGTCGGGAGTGAGGAGCGGCCGCGCGGCGCTCCGCAGCCAGCGCAACTACGCCCTCGGCAACGGCGCCTTGGCGGCGAAGCAGAGCCTGAGCGGAGACCCGCGCGGACGCGCCTGGCTCCGGGCGACCCGCCGCCGCTGCCTGACCGACTGGGCGCGGCGGGGGCGACCCCTGCGCCTGCCCGTCGACCTGCGCCACCTGCTCTGGTTCGAGCTCGGGTACCGCCGCTGCCGGCGCCTCTACGAGGTCGACCCGGCAGGTCTCCTCCGCCTGAGTGGCTCGGCATCGGCGGGAAGCGTGGTCCAGCTCCGTCCGCCTCACGACGTGGAGTCCCGTCATGCAGCCAGCGGGCAGTGACCTCGGGACCGGAGGCGGAAGCGGTCTCCGGCGCGCCCTCCGTCTGCGACTGACCCTGGGCCGCGGCGACGCCCCGCTCGTGATCCCGGTCGCCCGGGGCACGGCGGCGCTGCTCCGCCGGCGGGACTGCCGCCGCCTGGCGAGCGTGCTCGACCCTCGCAGGGTGGATCTGGAGAGCACGGGGCGCCGGGGCTGGCTGGAGCGCCGCCAGACCCGTCGTTCGGCGCTCCTCCTCGTCCCCGACCGGACCACGGCGATGGACCTGGCGGCGAGGTGGCACATCGAGCTGGCCCGCGTCCACCTCGTCCCGGACCTCGCCAACCCCCCGCGCCAGCTCATCGACGGGATCTGCGGTCCCGGCGGCCGGCGGCCGGCGAAGGTGAAACCCTGGTACGCGCGCTAGGCGACGGGAAGCGGCGGCTTCTCCTCCTGCTCGCACCCGCCGATCACCCGCACCGCGACCTGGTGTGCGCCACCCTCGCCTGGGTCGCCGCGGCGGAGGGCAGCCTCTTCGAGTGCTACTACGACGCACGCCCGCGCGGAACCCATTTCGGAGGCGGGCTGCTGCCGGGCAGCGACCCCAACCAGATGCGTGGAGGGACCTTCAGCGGAGCCCACCACCTCGAGGAGCTGCTCTGGCTCCTTCAGCGCTTCGACTGCGAGGCCGCGTCGCTGGGGCCGGTGCTGCTGGGCGACACCCTGGACGACGTCGGCGTCCCCTTCCGCTCCCGAAGCCCGGACGTCAGCACCTTCTACGAGGAGGTTCTCGGTAGCGGGGCCGTCGCCCCGCCGGAGCACCTCCTGGTGGTCGGCAGCGGTCGCGCACCCGGGGTCAGGCTCGGTTCCTTCGCCTTCCCGGAGATCGTCAACCGGCGGTTGCTCGCGATCGGAGAGGGTGACCCCGACGCGCTCGCCGCGCTGAGGCCGGGCAGGAGCGTGGAGACGCTCTGGCTGACCGGCCCGCCTCCCCCGGGGAGCACCGAGCTCCGCCCCGACCAGACCGGGGTGGCCGCCGCGGAGACGGCATGGATGGCGGAGCGGTGGTCGGAGGCGGGACACGGCTTCCTCCTCGGTGACCCCGAGCTGGTCGGACGGTGGATACCCACCGCGTCGCGGGAGGGCTGGATGCCCATCCACGGAACGCCCCAGACCGATGTCATAGCCCGGCTGGCGGGGCCGCTCGGCAAGACCGACGTGGTCTTCGGCCGCCAGCACCACGACGACGACTTCCTGGCCCTCTCACGCCTCGGCATCGGCCTGCAGGTCATCGACCCGGGCAGGCCGCCATTTCCGGTGCTCCGGGAGGCGCCCTCCCGCTGGCCGGGTCCGCCCCCGCCTGACGAGCCGGACGACGCCCAGCTCGAGAGGTGGGCGGCTCGGGGGAGGGTGCTCTCGACCCTCCTCTTCTGGACCGGGATGGCGAGGGAGCTGGAGAACCTCCACGCGCTGGCGGACATCCTCAGCCTCACCGGCATGGCCGGTGGCCTGATCCTCACCACCGAGAGCTTCGCCTACATGCCCCGCCCTCCTCTCACCCTCACCCAGCATCCACTCGCCGCCGGAGGGCTGGCGCCCGGTGTGGAGCTGCTCCTGGCCTGTTCCGGCGGCGGAGTGCTCCTCGAGTCGGAGGCGCCGGCCGGCCGGTTCGCCGATGCCCTGAGCAGATCCGTCGACGAGCTGGCGGTCCGCCTGGGCGGCCGGGATCGGGTGCCGCGGGGGTGGTGGCCGCTGATGGACGCGCCGCTCATCCCGCAGCCGCCACGGCGGCTGGTCACCCACCCGGAGGCGCCGTATCTCCGCGTCCGGTACCGGCCACACCCACCCGAGGCAGCCGGCGACGGCGAGGAGGGTCCGGGTGGACGCGCCCGGCGGTCGCCGCGAGCCCTGGTCCGCGAGTCGCCACTGGGCGCTTTCTTCGAGCCGGCACGCCCCTTCAGCGACTTCCGACCAGGGGCCCCGGGGCGAGCCATCCTGGAGGCGGTCCGAGACGCGGGTTTCGAGTACGCGTTCACGGCGTCCGGCTTTTCCGGACCTCCGCGCGCGGTGGTGGACGTCCCCGGCCTGGTCGCTCTCACCTACACCGCCGGCCGCTGGGACGGGTGGTCCCCCTTCATCACCGTCAACGGCCTCTCCGACCTGCGCAGGGCGGAGCGGCGGCTGCTCCGCGGGGGGCGCCCGGGCTGGCTGGCCGGCACCCTCGACACCTGTCTCTGGGCGTTCACTGGTGAGGTCTGGGATCGCGGCCGCGAGCTCTACGCAATCTGCCGCTGGATGGCGGAGGGGGGATCGTCGGGGCGCCTCGTCAATGTCACCCCGCGCACAGCGGCGCGCTACGCGCGGCTCCTGGCCGACCGCGGCCTGGTCGACGCCCTCCCGTCCTCCTGACGTTCGACGCTTTGCGCTGACGTTCGACGGACCTGCCCGGTTGCCCGAGGGCACCGCCCCGGACGGCGTCCAGCCTGTCCCATGCGGCGTCGCGGCTGCCCATGGAAGTGAGGGGCACGGGGACCGAGAATCAACCCATGGCCGTCACGGCTGAATCACGGAGCACGGCTGCGGAGAAGTTCCATCCCCCCCATACGGAGCATCTTCCGCGCTGCCGGCGCCTCCTGGTTGTCGTGTACGGCCATCTCAGCGACACCATGGCCGCGACCCCGGCCCTGCGCAGCCTCCGGGCCGCGCTCCCCGCGGCGCGGATAGATGTCCTCGCCCTCACCTGCGCCCACCCCATCCTCCAGGGCTGCCCGTACGTGGACAGTGTCATCGAGTGGAACGACTTCCGCAGAAAGGGGGCGCCGGCGGCGCGCCTGGAGAAGGCCGCCGTGATCGCCGCCCTGGGGGCGAGACTGCGCCGGCGCGGGTACGACGCCACGCTCGTGCTGCACAACGGCACGGGAGCGATGCGCCGTCTCGCTCGTATGGTCGGATCACCGGTCCGCGCCGGGCTCTCGACCGGCGAGGACGGGTATACCCACCCCAGCCCGCCGGCCTCGGCAGCCGAGTCCGCGCGGGAGGAGAACAGCCGGATCCTCGCGGCCTTCGGCGTCCAGGATGACGGCGGCCCGGTGGATCTCTGGACCGGGCCCGAGGATCGCAGTGCCGCCCGGAGGTTGACCGGCGGCGGCGAGGGCCCACTCGTCGGCATCCACGCGGGCGCGGACTGGTCGTGCCAGCAATGGCTCCCCGAGCGCTTCGCCGAGGTGGCCTCCACCCTGCAGCGAGAGACGGGCGCCCGGATCGTGCTGACCGGCTCGAGCAGCGAGTCGTGGCTCGAAGAGGAGATCGCGGAGGGGATGGACAGGCCGCCGATCCGTGCGGTGGGCCGGACCTCCTTCGGCGAGCTGGTCGAGGTGATCCGCGGGCTCGACCTGCTCATCTGCGTCAGCAGCGCCGCGTCCTCCGTCGCGGCCGTCACCGGGACCCCCAGCATCGTGCTCCTCGGCCCCGAGGACGGACGCTTCACCGGGATGGCGCCGAGCCCTCGCCGGAAGGTCCTGCAGCCCGGAGGTGCGCGCCTCGCCGGAAGCTGGTGCCCGCTGAGCCGCTGGGGCGTGCTCTCGGGCTGCGAGTCGCCCGCCTGCCGCGGCGTGGGTGGCCTGGCCGAGCTGGAGCCCGGCACCGTCATCGGCGCCGCCCTGGAGCTGCTCGGCTCGCCGGTCGTCCAGCGCGCTCACGCGGGCTGAGCCTGCCCACCTGCGGCGCGACGGTTGACAGGGGCGGGTAGCAGGCCCTGTTAGAGCCGGCCGCACGCCGCCAGGACGAGGTCGGCGATCATCTGATGGCCCAGGTCGTTGGGGTGCGTCGTGTCGGAGATGCCCCAGGGTGTCCGCCGTCCGGCGGGCCCGCGGGACCCCGGCGTCTCGTACACCGGAGACAGGGCGATGAAGGCCCCACCCCGGCGCTGGCAGGCATCGGAGATCGCGTCGTCGTATGCGGCCAGTTCCGCGCCGCCCTCCGCCCGTCCGTCTACCTCGGCTCCGCCATCCGCCGGCCCCCAGATGCCGAGGCAGACGGGTACCGCACCCGCCTCGGTGAGGCGGTCGAGGAGCCGCGCATAGTCGGCGCTGAAGCGCTCCAGCGGCGTCGGTCGCCAGCGGCCGAGGGGCACGTAGCCAAGCCAGTCATTGCTGCCGAGTTCGACCACGACGAGACGCCGTGCCGGGGGAAGCCGCCGTTCCAGGAAGTCCCGAAGGCGGCCGCCGGAGATGGCCTGGATCCCGCAGCTGCGCGGGCTGGACGGATCGCCGCCCAGCGCACGGAGCAAGCGCGCTCCGCAGCCGCGATCGAGTTCGGAGGCGTGCTCACCGACACACAGGCTGTCTCCCACCACAAGCACCTCGAAGCCTGTGACATCCCGTGTGAACACCTTGGGGAGACGCACCATCACGAGCCGCCGGTAGGCGGCGGTCAATATGCGCCGCGGCCCGAGACGACGGCCCGGAGGGTCTTCCACATCACCGCCGCATCGAGAAAGACGGACCAGTTCTCGACATACTGGAGGTCGAGTCTGACGGTCTCATCCCAGGAGAGGTCGGAGCGGCCGCTCACCTGCCAGAGCCCGGTGATGCCGGGCCGGACCAGGAGGCGACGCCGGCGCAGATCACCCGGGTATCGGTCCACCTCGGAGGCGAGCGGCGGGCGGGGACCGATCACGGACATCGTCCCGGTCATGACGTTCCAGAGCTGAGGCAGCTCGTCGAGAGAGTAGCGGCGCAGGAACCGGCCAACCGGGGTGACCCGCGGGTCGCGGCGCATCTTGAAGAGCGGGCCGTCGTGCTCGTTGAGCTCGGCGAGGGTCGCCAGGTCCCGGTCGGCGCCCTCGTACATGGTCCGGAATTTGAGCAGGGTGAACTCCCTTCCATTGAGCCCGACACGGGACTGGCGGTAGAGAACCGGCCCGGGGCTGCTGAGCCGGACAGCCAGCGCGATGGCGGCGAAGAGAGGGCTGAGGACCACGCTGACCGCGGCCGCGAAGAGGCGGTCGAGCACCGACTTGAGCCACCAGGTGGGACCGTGCAACCCGGGAGCCTGGACGTCGAGGAGAGGAAGCCCGCCGATCGGTCGGATGACCAGCCGGGGGCCGGCCAGCTCGGTGACCCCGGGCGCCACCAGGAGGCGAATCCCGGTGCCCTCCAGGTCCCAGGAGAGCCGGCGCAGCTCGAGCCCGCTGAGGAGCCCCGAACCGGCGACGACCACGGTGTCGGCGGCCGCGCTCCGCGCCTCCTCGAGGATCTCGGTGATGGAGCTCCGGTGCAGGGCATACGGTTCCCCGGCCGAGCCGTCGGTGCCCTCGGCGAGGCAGACGCCGACGACCCTCAACCCGGACTGGGGAAGGCGGCCGATGTGGTCGACCAATCCGCGCACCTCGTCGCCGGAGCCGATGACGAAGGCGCGGTGGATGGAGCCGCCCACCCGGATGCGCCGGTGCAGGAGAAGACGGCCGGTGAGGTGTGCGGCGAGGCTCAGACCGACCATGGCCGACACCCCGACGGCGGCGACCTGCCGGGAGATGTCGCTGTGGCTGACGTAGGAGAGTACGACCAGCAACGCGAGCATCCAGAGCCCGCCGTTGGCGATCCGGCCGAACTCGGAGGTGCCGTGGGAGAGGCGGTGATCATCGTAGGTGCCGTTGACGGCGAGCATCGCCGGCCAGGCGAGCGGGGCGATGACGATCAGGGCCACATACGTGGGGCTCGGGCCGAGAGGCTGGGTAACCCCGAAGCGTTCGACCACCGCGAGCAGGGCCGCCACCGAGCCGATCAGGACGTCGGCGACGAGCAGGCCGCCCCGCCAGAGGAGGGACGAGATCTGCCTGCCCCGTTCATGGTCCACCGAGGGCACCACCCTCAGGCGGAGAGCGTGCGTGGTGATGGGGACGGCTACCCCGGTCAGGTTGACCTCATCACTGATCACGACTCCATCGTGAGGGCCACCGATTCGTGACGCGATGGGTGGTTCCCGCGCCGGCCTGGGCGATTGTCCTTGTCCGGTCGGGCGCCCGCCCCGCTGACCGCCCATGCGGGGTGCCAAGGCTCCCGGGAGACCGCGCCGTGAGCCTCAGGCCGGGTCGCCGGCCGAGCTCGGAGCGGTGGGACGGCTCCGGTGGAGGAAGCGCAGCGGCGCCAGCAACCACGCCTCCGGGCTCCCCGGTTCCGGGGTGACGCGCGACGAGTGGAGGGTGCGCCGCTCCACGGTGATGAAGAGCAGCCAGGCCACGCCCAGGATGGCCGGGATCAGCAGCACGATCTCGGCGAAGACGAGACGCGGCGAGGCTCCAGTCTGGCGCAGCAGGTAGGCGAGTGACACGACGATCGGCTGGTGGGCCAGATAGATGCTGTACGACATCACCCCGAGCGTGACCAGCGGACGCCAGGAGAGGATGCGAGCGATCAGGTTGCCGCCGGAGAGCACGATGCAGAGGAGGAGGAAGAAGATTCCCCCGAAGAGGATGTGCTCCAGCGGGCTGCCCACGGAGAGCACCGCCAGTGGGACGAGGGGCAGGATCGCCCAGCCGAAGGGTGAGGCGATCCGGGAGATGCCGCCCCGGACGTACACGTGAGCGGCGACCATCCCGAAGGCAAACTCCGCCCAGCGGCCCGGGAAGAGATTGGGCAGCACCTCGGTCGCCAGCGGCGAGCCGGCGGCCATCATGTGGTTGTCGACGGCGACCTGGAGGCCGAGGCGGTAGGCGACGTTGACCGCCATCACGGCGAGGACGACCCGGGCGAGGCCCAGACGGCGAACCGCGAAGACGAGGAGCGGCAGCGAGAGGTACAGCTGCCATTCCAGGGCGAGCGACCAGTAGGCGCCGTTCAGGGTGTAGAAGGTGCTCGGGAAGAGCGAGTGGGTCATGGTCAGATGGGTCACGGCCTCCACGGCGAGCTGGGGACCGGTGAGGGGGGCCAGCCCGAGGGGACGCGCGGCGAAGGCGACGAGGAGCAGCACGACGACGAGGGAGACGTAGTAGGCGGGGAGCAGCCGCAGGACGCGGCGGCGGAAGAAGCGGCCGACCCGGAGACGCCCGCCGCCCCTCACTATCGGAAGGTAGAGGCAGAAGCCGCTCAGCACCAGGAAGAGACTGACGCCGGTGGAGCCGCTGCGGACGAGCAGGTCGAGCGGGCCCAGCCGGGCCCCGCTGAAGGCGCGGATGTGGAAGAGGACCACCCAGAGGGCGGCGCAGGCGCGCAGCCCGTCGACCCCGCTCAGCCGGCCACCGCGCGGCTGGGGAGTCGGCGGCGCGGCCGCGTGGGCCTCCTCGACTCCGCTGCCGACGGCGCGTGCCGCGGGGCTCTCCGCGATGCTCACGAGAGCGCCGTACCGCGATCCGGCTCGGCTCCGATCCCGTCACCGCCCGACGTCGAGGGGGCGGGCGGTCCCCCGCCGGCGAGCCGCTGCCAGGCGGCGAGCGGCACCAGGACTCCGAGGAGCCAGATAGCGCAGGTGGCGTAGCGAAGCCCGAGCCGGCGCGGTTCCTGGGCGAGACGGTAAAGCCACTCGAGCCCGCTCCCGCGGGCCCACCGTGGCGCCCGGCGCAGCCTCCCGGCGATGAGGTCGAAGCTGCCGCCCACCCCGATCGCGACCGACGCCGGGAGCCGGTGACGGTTGGCAGCGATCCAGAGATCCTGCTTGGGATGGCCGAAGCCGACCAGCAGGATGTCGGTGCCGGCCTCCGCCACCCGCCGGATGATCTCGTCGTCGGGCATCTCGTCGAGGCTCGCGCGGGGCGGCTCCATGGTGCCCGTCACCAGAAGCCGGGGGTGGCGCCGTCTCAGCTCCGCCGCCGCCTCCTCCGCGACCCCATCCTGGCCTCCAAGAAGGAAGAGCCGGGTACCGCTCCTCGCGGCGCGCCCCGCCAGGGCGGGCACCAGGTCGGAGCCGGCCACACGCCCCGGGATGGGGTGACCGATCAGACGGGAGAGCCAGACCACCGGCGCACCGTCGGCGAGGTTGAGGCCGGCCCCGCGGAGCGCCCTGGCCACCGCTGGCTGGCGCCGTGCCGTGACCATGAACTGGAGGTTCACGGTGCAGACCTGGAGTGGGGGCTCCACGCCGACCGCCGCGAGCAGCCGCCCGATGGCCTCTCCCTCATCCACCGGGTCGATGGGGACCCCGAGGAGGTCGACACGCGTGTCGGAGGTGCTGGTGCCGGAGCCCGAGGGCGGCGGTGGGAGTGCGGCCGGAGCCATCGCGCCGTCGCCCTGGGTGCGGCGCCGGGCCTCCCCGGGTCGCTCGGTCCGCTCCCAGCGCTCCGCGCCGGTGCCGCGGAGCATCCGGCGGTAGGTCCCAAGCTTGGCGACCAGGAAGCGCGGGGTGGAGAGGAGGGCGAAATAGGCCGACGCCGGGGCGCGCGCCGCCCGCAGCCCGACGAGCACGTAGGCGGCGAGGAGTGCCGCGGACGCTCCCCAGGGGATCGCGGCCCAGAGGAAGACGGCGCCGGCCAGACCGGCGGCGAGGCTGGCCGCCCCGCCGAGGAGGAGGAGCAGCAGGAGCAGCCCAAGCGGCGGAACGGCGAGATCGATCACGGCGTCGAGGAGCGCCCAGCGGCCGTGGCGCACCACCGCCCACACCAGCCGGGGCATCCGGGTCCGCAGGACATGGGCACGGCCACCCTCCCAGCGCATCCGCTGGGTGGCGCCGGCACTGCCCAGCCCGGAAGCCGGGCCGCTCACCCCTGCCGCGGGGGCGAAGCGGGGCCGGACTCCGGCCAGGCGCAGGTCCACCGAGTACTCCAAATCCTCGGCGCCGGTGAAGGCATCCCAGGGGAGGCGCTCCAGCAGGGAGCGCCGGAAGAGCATCCCGTTGCCGACCAGGGTGCAGGGCATGCCCAGGAGATCACGCCCGGCGAAGCGGACACGATGGAAGAGGAGGAAGGCCGTCTGGCGGAGTGCGGTCGCCGGGCCGGTACGGTCGTCGAGGACCAGGTACTCGCCCTGGACCGCCTCGGCGCCTGCGGCCATCACGGCCTCCAAACCGGCGATCAGGCCCGGAGCGGCCACCGAGTCGGCGTCAACGACGGCGATCCCGTCAACGGGATCGGGCTCCGCGATCAGCCGGTCCATCGCCCAGCGGAGGGCCCGACCCTTGCCGGGCAGTCCGGGTTCGTCGCGGACCATGACCTCGGCGCCCGCCGATCGGGCGACGAGAGCGGTGTCATCGTCGCAGTTGTCGGCCACGACCACGACGCGGCAGCGCTCCACGGGGTAGCTCTGCGCCGCCAGGGAGGCCAGGCAACGAGGCAGCAGCTCCACCTCGTTGTGCGCCGGTATCAGAACGGCGATGCGGCTGGTGCCGCCGCCTTCGGTGGCGGCGGTGCGATGGCCCAGGGCGGCCACGGCGAGGGCGAGCAGATAGAGGGCGGCCGGCGCCAGCGCTGCGCCCGCGATCACCAGTACCAGCGTCCCTACCAGACGGGCATCCACACCACAACCTCCCGGGAGTCCCCCGGGGCGAGCGTATGGAGGGCCGTCGGATCAGGGAATGGGCCTTCCCGTCGAGCTGGGTCAGAGCGGCACCCGCGGACCGGGCGTGTGCACAGCCGGTGCGGGACTTTCGCCCAGAGCGGGCCCGGACGGGCCCCCGGCTCCGCAGAGCCGGGGGCGGGTCGTCGAGCCGCCGTCGAGGACGGGGCTCAGCAGCGGGTCCACGGTCAGGAGGCGTTCACCGTGACGTCCGCGAAGGAGACGGGTGCATTGACGTCGAAGCCGATGGCACCATGGGAGAAGGTGCCGTCCGTCACGGTCATGATCGACGCGCCGTCGAGTGTCACCGTGAACGTCGAGCCGTCGGCGACGATGGACAGTGCGTGCCATGTGCTGGTGTAGGCGAGGGGCACCTGGTCGAGGACGGTGACGGTGCCGTTCACGATCTTGCCGAACCCAACCCAGCTGCCGCCCACGAAGCAGAAGGCGTAGTGGTCATTGCCGTCGACGTAACGGACGGCGACGCAATCCTCTTCGCTCGCCCAGGCGCTCGGCTGCACCTTGACGCTCAGGGTGTAGTTCGCCCACGTGCTGTTCCCGGCCGACGTGGTCGCGGTCCAGCCGTCGTGGGTGTAGACGTGACCGTAGCTGGAGCCCGAGGCTGTCACGGTCAGCCCGGCATTGGCCCCCTGGACCGCCCATCCCGCGGGGACGCTGCCGGCAGCGTCAGAGGCGAAGCTGTCGGTGTAGAGGAGCGTGCCACTCACCGCGGGCGACGTGCCGAGCGCGGGAGATGGAGTGGGTGTCGCGGTTGGCTTGGGCGCCGCCACCGGCTTGGGCGTCGCGGTGGGCTTGGTCGTCGCCGTCGGCTTGGGCGTCGCGGTGGGCTTGGGCGTCGCGGTCGGCTTGGGCGTCGCGGTCGGCTTGGGCGTGGGGGTCGCGGTCGGCTTGGGCGTGGGCGTCGCCGTCGGCGTGGGCGTCGCCGTCGGGGTAGGGGTCGCCGTCGGTGCCGCGGCTGCGGCGGGCGGCGGGCTCTCGCCCGTCAGCGGGCTCGACGGCAGGCTCAGCAGGTACTGCTGGTAATACGCGCCCTCGCCCGCGTTGGGCGTGCCGCTCCAGTCTGTGACGAGGACGTCGTCGGTGTAGCCCCAGGGGTTCCAGGTCCAGGCCAGGTAGCTCCAGCCGTGGCTGGTGGCGTAGGGCAGGAAGGTGGGAAGGAAGGTGACCGGCGCCGAGGTGCTATCCCCGATCTCACCGACGAGGAACGGGTAGATGGCGGAGATGGGAGCCTGCTGGCTGTCCCAGCACGACGTCGTGTCACAGCTCTCCCCCGGGTAGTCGTGCGCCCCGGCGATCAGCTGCCCGTCGGGGTCGACGGGCGCGTTGGCGAGCCACCCGGAGTCGTCGTTGGCCCAGTCCAGGCCGTTGACCAGGATCGGCTGCGAGGCGCCGGCCGCACGGATGGTGTCGATCAGTGTCTGTACACCGGCGGTATTCCAGGTGTACGTGGTCGTGTAGCCGGTGGTGGAACCGTCAGGTCCGATCTGGCCGGCCGAGATGAATTGATTCAGAGAGCAGCCGTCCAGCCAGCACTGCCAGGCATCCTGGTTGGGGTTGGTGAAGTAGTTGCCGTACAGGAACGGCTCGTTGAAGAGGTCGTAGATGACGGCCGGGTTGGGCTGGAAGGTGGTAGCGACCGACTGCCAGAAGGCCACCGAGTGGTCGGCATCGGGCAGGGGCTGCTGGGCCACCGCGGCGTATGCGCCCGGGGATGTCCAGTGGAGATCGAGGATGGCGACCATGCCGGCCTGGTTGATCAGGCTGACCTCGGTCTCGATCGCCTGCTGGTAGGCGGCGCCGGCGTAGGCGGGGTTGACCCCGTTGATGTTGAGCCAGCAGTCCTCGTTGAGCGGAACCCGGACCACGTTGATGTTCCAGGCCGCCATCGCCTGGTAGGTGCTCAGCTGGTCAAGGGGCTGCCCCCCGTAGATGCTCCAGCCGCGATCGGTCGGCCCACCTCCCTGGTCACAGGCGAACTCGGTTCCGGAGAGGTCGGCCCCGTGCAGGGTCACCGGGCTCCCGGCGCCGTCCACCAACTGATTGCCGGAGACGTGGATCTGGAGCGTCGCCGCGGATGCCAGGTGGAAACCGGCCACCACCGATGCGGGTACCGCAACGGCGGCGACGACCGCGAAACCGAGGAGACGCTTCCACACACTCCGCCGTATCGATCCTCTAAGCGCTGCCATGGAATGTCTCCTCGTGTCGGGGTCGGTCAGCTACTCGCTTTCCCCCCCTCGCGTCGAGGCGCTGGGTCACCGTGGCGCCTGGCCGACCTGCCGGTCCGACCCATCGCGAGGCTTGTTGCGCGTGCGTGACGGGTTCACCACAGTTGGAGCTATTTCACGCGACATGAACGTCACCTATTCGAGATGTGGCACCGCGGGCCCGCTGGACCTCCGGTGCGGTCCCGCCAACAGGCCCGAGGGGCTCGCGAGCCGCCGCCGCGGAGGGGCGCGCCCCCGGGCGGTGACCCGCCCGGCGCGCGGGCCAGAGCCCCCGCACACCGGGCTTCCTGCGCCGGTCAGCTCCCTGCGGTACCGTAGGTGGCCGTGTTGGGGAGATCGAGCCCGCCGTCGGCCGCCGATGATTGAGGCTGCCCGTCAGAGCCTGCGCGTCCTGGTCGTCGACGACCACCGGGCGGTGGCGGAGTCGATCGCCATGGCCATCGACCTGCAGCCCGACATGCGCTGCGTCGGCATCGCCGCCACCATCGCCGAGACCAGGGCGGTGTTCCTCACCAGCCACCCGAATGTCCTGCTCACCGACGTCCGGCTGCCGGATGGCGACGGGGTCGATGCGTCTCGAAGCCTCATCGAGCTGGATCCAGATCTCCGGGTCGTGGTCCTCACCGCGTACACCGACGTGGAGCTGGTGGCCAGAGTCGCCTCCATCGGAGGCTGCGGCCTCCTCCCCAAGGAGAGCAGCATCAGCAGCGTCCTGAGCGCGCTCCGGCGGGCGGGGGAAGGCGCGATATCGGTGGACGGGGGGGTGCTCAGCGTCCTGCTGGAGGATGCGCAGGGCGCTCGCCCGGCGGCCTCCGCCCCCGCGGTGACCCTCACCGAGCGCGAGGCCGAGGTGCTCGGCTGCCTCAGCCAGGGTCTCGACCCCCAGACCATCGCCCGCCGCCTCGGGATCAGCGTCCACACGTGCAGGGGACACGTGAAGAGCATCCTCGGGAAGCTGGAGGCGCACAGCCAGCTGGAGGCGGTGGTCAAGGCGATGCGGCAGGGCCTGGTGCCCGACCCGGAAGCCGGGCGCTGACGGCGGTGACCGAGGTCGAGGCGGGCGGCCCCGCCCCCGAGGAGGTTCCCCGGCGGCTGGAGGTCGACGACCAGGCGGCCATCCTCCGGACCCAGGCACAGCGCCTGGTGCGGGCCAATCTGGCGCTGCTGCGCCAGGTCCGCCCCGGCAGCGTCCTCCAGTGGATGGTCCACGACATCCGCACCGTGGTGGGCGCCGCGTACGCCGCCGTCCTCCTCCTCGACGGGCCGGACGGTTCCCCCGGCACCTTTGTCCATTCGGGCCTGGCACGGAACGTCGCCGGAGCGATACCCGCCGAGAGGCCGCAGGCTCACGGCTTGCTCCGGGAAGCCATGACGGCCGGCCGGTCGATGCGGGTCGCCGGCCTCCGCCCGCCCGGCGGGAGTGTCGCCCTGCCGGCGGGACATCCGCCCATCGCCTCCTTCGTCTCGGCTCCACTCATCCGGCACCGGGAGGTCATCGGGCTCGTCTACGCGACCAACAAGCGGGGCGCCCACGAGTTCAGCCTCGAGGACGAGCGCTTCGTCGCCCGCATGGCGGCCGAGCTGGGACGCGCGCCACTCCTGATGACCGACTCCGCCCCCGAGCTGGTGGACCAGATCGCGGTCACGTCGCAGGCGCTGCGCAAGGAGATGGAGGCGACCCGCTCGTTCCTCAGCAGCCTCTCCCATGAGCTGCGGGGCTCCATCGCCGGCATCCTGGTGTCGGCGGAGCTCATCTCGGATCCGACCTACGAGAACCTCGACAAGCAGCAGGTCCGCGCGGTTGGACGGCGCATCCACAGCGTCGCCGGCAATCTGCTGGCGCTGGTCGACAACCTCCTCGACCTGGGCCGGCTGGAGGCCGGACGCCTCGACGTCCGCCTGCAGCCGGTGGACCTGCCCCTGGTCCTCGACGACGTCGCCGCCGTGATCGCGCCGCTGGCCGGCCCCGCCGGGGTCGAGATCGAGTGGCCGGCGACAGTCGGCGTCCCCCGCGTGCTCGCCGACCCCATCCGCCTCCGCCAGGTGCTGGTCAATCTCCTCACCAACGCCGTCAAGTTCACTCCCTCGGGTGGGCGCGCCTGGGTGGAGATCGAGACGGATCCGGAGAGCGTCTGCCTGGCCATCTGCGACACCGGGAGGGGGATCCCGCCCTCGGAGACCGAGAGGATCTTCGAGCCCTTTGAGCGGGGAGACGGCGTGCAAGCCCAGGGCGTCGGCCTCGGCCTGGCAATCTGCCGGAGGATCGTGGAGCTCCACGGCAGCCGGCTGGAGCTGAGCAGCCAGCCCGAGGTCGGCAGCCGCTTCTGGTTTCGTCTCCGCCGGTCGCGCGAGCCCCTTCCCCCTCGCCTCCTCCGCCCGTCCGGTGGACAGACGGCGGTGCTCGGTCATGACGGGCTGGCCGCCTCGGTCCTGGTGGTGGAGGACGATGCCGCCAGCCGGCAGTCGATCTCCGACGTGCTGAGCGCGGCCGGCTACCGGGTGCGCTCGGTGGCCACCCGCAGCGGCGCCCAGGAGGCGATCGCGAGCACAGCCTCCGACGCCGTCGTCCTCGACGTCCAGCTTCCCGACGGCAGCGGCCTCGAGATCATCGGCAGCCTGCGGGGTGCGGCCGGCCGGCCGCTGGCCGTGATCGTCCTCTCCGCCGACCGGATCGGAGACACCGCCGAGCGGGCGATGGCGGCGGGCTGCGACCGGTTTGGGCTCAAGCCGATCGCGGCCCGGGACCTGCTCGCGCTGATCGCAGGCGCCGTGGAGGAGCGCCGGATCGGCTCACCCGCGCGGCCTGAGGGCTAGCTGCACCTAACCGGGGATGGCCCAGGTCAGGCTGTCCCCGGTGTCGTCGAAGGCGGTGGGGCGGCTGGTGACCCCGTAGCTGAGCCAGCCGCTGGTGCAGCTCCCCGCCGACAGCTGCTGCAGCGACAGCTCCGGCTGGCGGCCCACGGTCGGACCCGTGGCGACCCCGACCTGGGTCTTGTCCGGCTCGGTGAGCACGAACTGGAAGGGCGACACGATCGACTCGACCGTCCCGGCGCAGATCCGCAGCTGGACGGCGGCGTAGAAGGCGCCGGAAGGCAGCGGATTGTTGATCGAGCTCCCCGAGCCGAAGTGGTCGGTATAGCCGAGCAGGGTGACGCTCCCGCCGGTGAGGGTGGTCTGGGTGACATCGATCACGACCGGCGGCGGGGCCGGGGCGGAAGTGGCGGGAGCGGTCGGGCTCGGCTCGGTGGCGCTCCCCGTACCCCCGGAATGCGCCGCGGCCGTCGACACCGCGCCCGCCGACCCGCTGGTGGCGTGGTGCACCCCAAACGCCACGCCCGCGACCACGATCAAGGCGGCCACCAGGAGGGTTGGACGGGAGGTGAGCCGAGCCCGCGAGCGCCGGGCGGGTGCCGGCTGCTCCCGCGCCCGCGTTGCCGTGTGCCGGCTCTCGGGCGGCGCCGCGCGTCGCGGCGGCGAGACCACGCGGCGCGGAGAAGGCGGCGGGTCGGGATGAAGAGGGACGACGGTGGCCGCACTGCGGCGGCGGGCCAGCTCGTCGGACCGGGTGATGAGGAGGTTGCGCTGCAGGTTGTAGCCAATCTCGGTCAGCTCACCGTCACGGCGCTGGCGCTCCAGCTTGGCCAGTCGCTCCTCCAGCTCCACCCGAGCACCACCCTCCGCCATCGTCGCGGTCCAGCCCCCGGAGAGAGTCAGGCGCCGCGGAGCGGAGCCGATCCCCCACCCCGGCGGCGCCCCGCCGGCGGGCGCGGCGAGACAGCCACCCCGACATTCTGCGGCCGGCCCACGCAGGGCGGCTACCACCCAAATTCGGTGGTCCGACCGCCCCATGTGGGGGCTGGTACGTGCTCCCCGCAACCCGTAGCCTGGTGTCGGCGGGGGGGCTCGCCGGACTCTCAGATCGAGGCCCAGCGAGGAGAGCCCAGGAGGCGCCGTGGTCATGGGGGGGTGGCTGGCTCCGCGACCGGGGGGGCGCGATCCAGGACCACGGCGCCAGGGCGCTCCGGGGGGTTGGGGAAGCCCGGAAAGCCGCGGTCCTGACGGTCAGCGCGAAGAGGAGGAACCGTGGTCGAGATAGGGGCGTGCCCGCCGTGATGTCCCGATTTGGCCGCCGCCCGGAGATCCCCAACCCACTCGACGCGTCCGCTGTCAAGACGTCCATCCCCCTCGGGGAGATGCTGGTGGGCAGGGGTGCGGCGACTCCGGCGTCCGTACGCGCCGCCATCCGTCGTCAACGCCGCGACAAGCGCAGGATCGGCGAGCTGCTGGTTGACGCCGGTGTCCGTGAGGGGGAGGTCGTCGCCGCCCTCGCGGAGCAGCTCGGCTACGACCCGGTCGATCTGGAGAACATCACTCCTGAGCAGGAGGCCCTCTACCTCATCGACCCGGCGACGGCGCACGCGCTGGGCGCCCTCCCGCTGCTCCTCGACGATCTCGGGATGGTCCATTGCGCCGTGGCCGACCCGGCGGACACGGCCCGCATGGCGAGCCTCCAGGAGACGGTGGGACACCCCGTCTTTCCACGTCTGGCGGGGCGGCTGGCCCTGGAACGGGCCCTGGATCGCCACTACACCGTGCTCCACAAGGTCGACCACGCGGTGGCGCGCGCCGTCGTCGATCGGCAGGAGGCACCCGCTGCCAGCCTCGCCATACCGCTACGCGCCGACGCCCCCGTGGTGCAGATCGTCGATCTGCTGCTCACCCAGGCATTGCGCGACCGCGCCTCCGACGTCCACGTCGAGCCCCAGGCAGACCGGCTCCGGATTCGCTTCCGGATCGACGGGGCGCTGCACGACGTCAACGACCTCCCCACCACCCTGGTGGGGCCGATCGCCTCACGACTCAAGATCCTCGCCAACATGGACATCGTCGACCGCCATCGCAGCCAGGACGGCCAGCTGGAGATGACCATCGACGGACGGCCGGTGGACATCCGGGTTTCAACCATGGAGACGATCTGGGGGGAGAAGGTGGTGCTCCGGCTCCTGGATCGCACGAGGTCGCTCGTCCCTCTCGCCGAGCTCGGATTGCAGCCGGCAGCCCGCGAACGGGTGCGACGGCTCATCGACTCCCCGTACGGGATGCTGGTGGTGGCCGGACCCACGGGCGCCGGCAAGACCACCACGCTCTACGCGGCGCTCAGCGAGCTGGACAGCGCGGCCCGCAACATCACGACCATCGAGGACCCGGTCGAGTACCGCTTCGAGAACATCAACCAGGTCCAGATCAACCGGCTGGCGGGGACCACTTTCGCCAACGGCCTCAAGGCGATCCTGCGCCAAGACCCGGACATCATCCTGGTCGGCGAGGTCCGGGATGTGGAGACCGCCCAGATCGCGATCCAGTCGGCGCTGACCGGCCACCTCGTGCTCTGCTCGATGCACTCCGCCGACTCGGTGGGGGCGATCTACCGCTTCATCGACATGGGGATCGAGCCCTATCTGGTGGCCTCAGCGCTGATCGGCGTGGTCGCCCAGCGACTGGTGCGACTCGTCTGCGAGCGATGCGCAGGTTCGGCGCCGCCGACCGCGGCGGAGGCCGCCTTCTTCCGGGCCACCACCGGCACCGAGCCCCCCGCCCGCATGCCTCAGGCGGCCGGCTGCGCGCGCTGCACCGGGACCGGCTTCCACAGCCGCGTGGGCGTCTTCGAGTGCCTCCAGGTCGACGATCCGGTCCGGGAGAAGATCGTGGCGAGATCGCGTCACGCCGAGCTCCTGGAATCGGCCGTCGTCAACGGGATGCACACCCTCCAGGAGGCCGGCTGTGACATGGCCGCCAGTGGCCGCACCACCCTCGCCGAGGTGATGCGCACCGTGTACACGATCTGAGGCGCGCCGGGTGATCGACGCAGCTTCCGCGCAGCCCCGACGGATACAGCTCTTCGAGTACACCGCCATCAACCCCGATGGCACGGAGGTCAAGGGGGTGATGGAGGCCGCCGACCAGGAGGCCGTCTGGCACGCCATCGCGGTGCGCGGACTGCGGCCGACCACGGTCAAAGCGCGCTCGCGGGCCCCGCTGGGCGGCTTCCTGGACGGGCTGACCAAGGTCAAGCTTCAAGAGATCGTCGTCTTCTGCCGGCAGCTCTCCACCTTTGTCCGGGTGGGGGTACCGCTCACCTCCGCGCTGGAGACGATCGCGGAGGGGGCCGCCAGCAAGCGGATGCGCCAGGCGTGCGCCTCGATGGTCGCCGACCTGGAGCGGGGTGGCCTGCTGAGCGCCGCCATCGCGCGCCACCCGCAGGTATTCCCCCCAGTGCTCGCCGACCTGCTCCGGGCCTCCGAGATGACCGGCCACATCGACGAGGTGCTGATCCGCTCCGCCGACCACTTCGAACGTGAGCTGGAGACCCGGACCAAGATCCGGGGTGCCTTGATGTACCCGGCGATCGTGCTCTGCATGGCGCTGGCGGTGGGAGCCGGGCTGGTGATCTTTGTCCTACCCCAATTCCGAGAGCTCTTCGCCGAATACGGCGCCAAGCTGCCCGCGCTGCCGGCGGCGCTGCTCGGCTTCAGCACCTTCGTCGGAACCAACATCGCCTGGATCCTGCTGGGGCTGCTCGCCGTCATTCTGGGCGGCGGCTACTACCTGCGCACCGAGAGGGGCAGGATGCAGTCCAACCGCGTCCTGCTCCGCCTCCCCGCCGTCGGGGAGATGATGCGGGCCGCCAGCATCGAGCGCTTCTGCCGGGCGCTCAGCGACACGCTGGCCGCCGGCGTGCCCGTGAGCACCAGCTTCTCGGTGGTGGTGGAGAGCACCCGCAACCCCGTCTACCGGAGGGCTCTCCGCGACGTCGGAGCCCAGGTCGCCATCGGCGAGAGCTTTTCACGCTCGCTGCGCCAGACTTCGCTTTTCCCGCCGCTGGTGGTCCAGATGGTCAGGGTCGGCGAGGAGACGGGCACCCTCGATGAGCATCTCGCAGAGACGGCCAAGCTGTATGACAGCGAGCTGGACAACCGGCTCAAGCGGCTGACCGCGGTCGTGGAGCCGCTGCTCATCGTGAGTGTCGGGTCGATCGTCGGTCTGGTCGCCATCTCGCTGATCCAATCCATCTACGGCTTCGCATCGGCGTTCAAGGGATGAGGGGCGGCCTCCCCGGTCCCCGGTGCGGGACGCCGGCCTCCTCCCGTCGCCCCGGGCGGCGAGGTGAGGAGGGCATGACCCTCATCGAGATGCTGGTGACCATCGCGATCATCGGCATCGGCGTGGTCGGTATCGCCTACGGCTTCACGGCGGTCGTGCGCAGCTCCGGCGACACGCAGGAGCAGGCGACCCTCGACGGGGCGGCCCACTACCTCGCCGGCTACATGCAATCGAATGCCGACGTGGCATACCAGGCCTGCGCGACCAGCTACCCGGCACCGTCCATGACCGACCCGAGCGCCGCAGCGGCGGCGTACCTGAATGACGGTGTCAGCTGGCCCTCCAGCTTCGCCGTGGCCGTCTCCTCTTCCGCACCTTCTCCCGGATACGCAAGCCTCCAGACCTGCGGCGCGACCACCCACGACTACGGCGTGCAGGAGATCACGATCACGGTGACCGACCACGGGATCTCCGTCACCCAGGTGGTCTGGAAGGACGACCTGTCATGACAGCGCGGAGAGCATCGCGGACCGGGGAACGGGGTTTCACCCTCGTCGAGGTGCTGGTCTGCCTGGCCCTGCTCGCCATCATCGGAGCGGTGATCGGGGTCGTGTTCACGGTGGGCATGCGGTCCATCCTCGCTCCCGGAGCCTCCAGGGACCGGCTGACCGCAGCCTCCAACGCCATCTCCGTCCAGCAGCTGCTCGCGAGCGACGTGCATCGCGCCACCTGCATCGCGGTCCCCTCCGCCACCTTCCCGGAGACCTTCGGGAGCTGCGCCACGGAGACGTCGCCCTTCCAGGGAGAGTGCTCCAGCACCGAGCTCTGCCTCGAGTGGCCAGGTCTCACGGTCGCCGGTCAGTGCGACGTGGCGATTTACAGCCTCGGCGCTCAGCAGGTCTCGCGCACCGCGTGGTTGGGCGGGACATCCGCAGGGACGATCAGCTACCCGGTGGTTGTGACCCCCAGCGCACCGTCGGCACCGGAGGGCGCCTGGCCGGTGGAGCTGGGGGTGACCGTGACCAGCACCAACCCGCAACTGGCCAATCCGCCAAGCATCTCCCTCGACCTCGAACCGCTCGCCACCGTGGCATGGCCGACGGACCCCGTCAGCGGCGCGAGCACCGGGCCGTGCTGAGCCGCAGAGCCGGGCGTCGCGGCGAGCGGGGCCAGGTGCTGATCATGGCCCTCGCCTTCATCGTCTTCTTTGGCCTGGTCACCACCGCGGTGCTGCAGCTCGCGGACACGGTGGAGCTCCAGCAGTCCCACAGCCAGGCCAGTGCCAACGCCAATGCCAACGCCGATGGCGGCATGCTCTTCGCGGCCCAGGCGGCGCAGGAGCAGGGCGGCTGCGTTCGCAACACCCACGGCAGCGTCACGATGACCACGGGCGCCAGCGCGTCGTACAGGACGACCACCTGCAATCCCGGGGCCACTGCCGACCTCATCGCCGACCAGTGCAGCGTCTGCGTCCTCAGCACCGCGCAACCGGCGTCCGTCACCGGCACCCTCGCCGCACAGGGGCCGATCGCCTTCAACGGCGGCTCCACCGCTGCCACCACGAGTAGCGTCACCTCGACGATCGACGGCGCCGGCGGCGTGGCCAACCCGGGTTTGATCGGCTGCGGGTCGCCCTCAACCTCATGCCCGACCGCGGGCGCCTACGCACCGGCCGTGGAGAGCATCCAGCCGGTCGCCGATCCGCTGTCGGCGGCGCCGGTTCCGGGCGGGCTGGCCCAACCCGGCGACGGTCCGTGCAGGCCGGATCCGGGCTCTGATCCCGGTGACTACTCCCATGACTCGCTGCCCAGCGGCCTCTATTGCAGCATCACCCTGACCACGGGGGATTGGACGCTCCAGAGCGGCGTCTACACCGTGCTCGACAGCGTGGGGGTGAGCGGCGACGCCAGCCTGACCGGCGACGGCGTCCTCCTCTACTTCACCTGCCCGTACGACCCCGATCCGCGCTACGTGGACACCTGCGACGACCCGCCCGGGGACGCGGACGGCGGAGTGCTCGACGTGTCGACGTCCGGCAACGTCTCGCTCACCGCGTACGAAGCGGGGAGCGCTCAGAACCCGGACGACCTCCTCGTCTACTTCGACCCGCTGGAGGACGCGGTGCTCGACGACCTTCCCCCGACCTCGTGCGATGACAACGCCATTCTCTGCGTCGACGGCAACGGCACGACAACCCTGGACGGCAGCGTCTACGCCGAGGCGGGCCAGGTCGACCTCGGAGGCGATACACGGATCGGGTCCACGTCGGAATCGTCGGAGGAAGGTGATCTGGTGACCTCGCTCCTGGATTCATCTGGCGCACTCCAGGTCGACGGGATCCCGCCGTCGATCGGGTACTGCTGGGTCTACGACGACAAGGTGAGCGTCACCAGCGGTGCGACGACATCGACCGGACAGGTGGTGGTCGAAAGCGATTGCTCGGGTGCGAAGTCGACCGGCATCATCGGCATCGCCTATGGCTCATGAACGCGACCACGGCAACGCGCCCCTGGCGCGCCCCAGCAATCCAAAGATTTCGTTCACGAGGAGGCAATCATGGGTACCTTGAGACATCGGGTGACGCGTCACCGCCGCAGAGGAGAGGGAGGCTTCACCCTCATCGAGCTGCTGGTGGTGATCGCGATCCTTTCGGTGCTGGCGGCGATCGTCATCATCAACGTCACCGGCGTCAAGGGCACCGCTCAGACCGCATCGTGCAAGTCCGACACCGAAGCGGTTCAGACGGCGGTGGACGGATACTACGTCACTAACGGCGTGTATCCAGACGCGACCCAGGGTGACGTAGCGGCACCTGCCGCGAACGACAGCGTGAACATCACCGAGCTGCTCGGCGGGACCAACCCCTACCTGCAGGCCAGTCCTGCCACCGGCGAGTCGTTCACGTACACCAACTCCACTGGGACGATCCAGGGTTCCGTCACGCTCCAGGGTTCGAGCACCGGCACCGTCTGTCAGACGGGCTGACCGGCTGCCTCCGCACTCGGCTCACATCCGGGGCGCACCGCAACGCGCAGTGCGCTCCGGGCTCACTCCCGGTCCTGGCCGAGATCTACCGCCCAGCCATCGAGGGCATGGACGACGGGTGGGCGCCGGCCGCATCGGGGCGGCGGATCTCCTTCGGGAAGAGGGACACCGCCACCGCGTCCTCCCACTCCACCAGCCCCTCGGCGATCAGCTCGTTGAGCGAGGACTCCAGGGTCTGCATCCCCTCGGTGCGGCCGGTGACGATGATGTTGCGGAGCTGGGCCGCCTTGTTCTCGCGGATCAGGTTCTTCACCGCGCCGTTGGCCAGCAGGACCTCGAATGCGGCGACCCGGCCGCCCTCCCGCATGGGCAGGAGCTGCTGGTAGATCACCGCCTGGAGCGAGGCGGCGAGCTGGACCCGGATCTGCTGCTGCTGCTCGCCGGGGAAGACGTCGACGATCCGGTTGATCGCCTGGGTGGTGTCGTTGGTGTGCAGCGTGGCGAAGACCAGGTGACCGGTCTCGGCGATGGAGAGGGCGATGCGGATCGATTCCAGGTCGCGCATCTCGCCCACCAGCAGGACGTTGGGGTCCTGGCGCAGGCAGGCGCGGAGCGCGTCCCCGAAGGTGGGCGTGTCCAGCCCCAGCTCCCGCTGCTCGACGACACAGCGGCGGTTGAAGTGGACGTACTCGATCGGGTCCTCGATGGTGATGATGTGCTGAGCGCGCGCGTGATTGATCCAATCGATCATCGAGGCCTGGGTGGTCGACTTCCCGGCGCCGGTGGGGCCCGTCACCAGGATCAGGCCGCGGGGCAGCTCGACCAGCCGCTCGGTGATCGGAGGCAGCCGCAGCTCGCTGAAGGTCGGGATCTGGCTGGGGATGGCGCGCAGGGCAACCGCGACCGAGCCGCGCTGGTGAAACGCGTTACCCCGCACCCGGCCCCGGTCTGTCCACTGGAAGGAGAAGTCGACCGAGCCGTCCCTCTCCAGCGAGCGGCGGTGGTCCGCGCTCAGGATCTGGTCGATGAGCTTGCGCGCCTGTTCATCGGTCAGCGCGCGCGAGGCGGCGGCGACCAGCTGCCCGTCAAGACGCAGAGACGGTGGAGCGCCGGCACTGAGAATCAGATCCGAGGCCCCCTGGTCGAAGAGCGCGTCGAGCAGCGGCTCGATGCTCAGGTCGAGCGCATCCAACATCCCCTGTCAGTATAGGCACATATGGACATATCCACAGGGCCGAACGGCAGATGTGGAAAACCCTGACCGGCCCTCCGCTTCCCGCGTCACAACGGCTGGCTGAGCTGTGACGGGCGCGTCGACCGCCGCCCTGCTTGCCCTCCTGATCGTGGTGGGGGCGCTCACCGGGGCCGTGGTGGGCTCCTTTGCCGGGGTGGTCAGATCGCGTGGCTGGCGCGGGGCACTCCACGGACGCTCCCTTTGCCTCAACTGCCTGCGGTCGCTCCGCTGGTACGAGCTGGTGCCGGTCGCCAGCTACGCCCTCCAGGGTGGCCGCTGCCGCTCCTGCCAGGCCGAGATAGGACGCGAAGCCCTGCTCGTGGAGATGGTGGGCGCCGCGGCCGGAGCGGTCGTGGCCCTCGGACTGGTGGGCCTGGTGGTGCTGGCCGGCTGAGCGGCGCGGGGTGCCGGGCGGCGGCGTCAGCCGCCGGTGAGCTCCCGGACGGCGTTGACCGCGAGCCGGTCGACCCGCTCGTTGCCCGGGTTGCCGGCGTGGCCGCGCACGTGCTCAAAGGCGACTCGAGCGTCGACCAGCGGGTCGATCCCCGGGAAGAGGTCCAGATTGGCGTGGCGCTTCCAGCGCCGGGTCAGCCAGTTGACCGCGCCCAGGCTGTCGGTGCGGACCACGATCCGCCAGCCCGGGTCGTTCCCGATCCGGCGGCGGACGGCGCCGAGCGCCTCCCGGACGGCCTTGAGCTCCTCGCGGTTGTTGGTGGTTGCTGCCTCGGCCCCCGCGGCCTCCTCCACGTCGCCGCCGGGCCACTCCAGGCGGTAAGCCCAGGCTCCCGGCCCGGGATTGCCCGAGCAGGCACCGTCGGTGTAGGCGACGACCGTCCTGGCCGGGGGAGGCGCCGCGGGGCCCGGATCCGGACGGCTCACCGCACGACCACGCGGTCGCACTTGCTGCACTGGACCAGGCCGTCGCCGGAGCGCACCTGGTTGGCCTCCCTGATGCCGAGCGGGAGGTGGCACCCCCCACAGCTGTCCCCCTGCAGGTGCACCACGGCCGGCTTCCAGTGCGCCGCGACCCGCTCGTAGATGCGCACATCGCCGGGCAGGGCGGCGGCGGCGGATGCCGCGCGCACCGCGCGCATCTCTCCGAGCTCATTCCGCGCGAGGGCGAGACGCTCCCGGCGCGGCGCCTCCTGGGATCCCCGCTCCGCCTCGCGCGCCGCGACCGCGGAGCGTGCGGCGGCCACGGCGGTCTCGGCGCTCTCGCTCGCCTCCATGCACTCCAGGAGGCTCGCCTCGAGCTCATCGAGCCGCGGCTTGAGCGCCGTCAGGTCGCGCTGCATGCCGAGGAGATCCTGGGGATTGCGCACCGAGCCGTCGTAGAGGCGCCGCTCCAGGCTGCGGGCCCGCTGGCGAACGCCGCTCAGGTCACGCTCGACTCCCCGGCACCGCTCCTCAGCCTCCTGGCGCTCGGCCTCGGCCGCTCGCTCGGCCGCCCGCAGGCGGTCCAGCTCGATGTCCCCGGCCAGAGCCGCCTCGAGTACCGCGATCTCGGTCTCCAGCTGGGCGATCTCCTCGTCCGTCTCCTGCAGGGTGAGCAGCTGCTGCCCGCGGGAGATGGCCCGCTCGCCGACCTCTCCCCCACCGGTCATGCCGCCGCCTCGGTGGAGACCCGGACGAGCGTTTCCAGCCGGAGCTGGGCGGCGCCCGCATCGAGCGCCCGCTCCGCCTCCTCCATCCCCGCCTCGATGCTGGGCACCCGCTCCGCCGCGAAGAGGGCGGCCCCGGCATTGAGGATCACGCAGTCACGCACGGGACCGCGCTCGCCGCCCAGCACCGACCGCATCCGCGCCGCGTTGGCCTCGGCGTCCCCGCCCGCGAGCGCCTCTGGAGGAGCGGCGGCGATCCCCAGGCGGGCGGGGTCGATGTCTGTCTCCTCGATCACGTCCCCGTTGACGACGTAGGCGTGGGAGGGGGCGTGGAGCATCAGCTCGTCGGTCCCACCCGGCCCGGAGAAGACGATCGCGCGGCGGAGACCGAGGCGGCTCATCACTCCCGCCATCTTGACGGCCAGCCCGTCGGACGGCGTGCCGATCAGCTGGTGGCGCACGCCGGCAGGGTTGGCCATCGGGCCCATGATGTTGAAGGCGGTGCGGATTCCCAGCTCGCGGCGCACCGGCCCGACGTGGCGCATGCCCGGGTGGTAGACGGGGGCGAGCATGAAGCCGATCCCGGCCGCCTCGATGCAGCGGAGGACGCCCTCGGGGGGGAGCGAGATGGCCACGCCGAGGGCCTCGAGCACGTCGGCGCTGCCGCAGCGCGAGGACTGGGCGCGGTTGCCGTGCTTGGCAACGGGACACCCGGCTCCGGCCACCACCAGGGCCGCCGCCGTCGAGATGTTGAAGGTGCCGGCGCGGTCGCCGCCGGTGCCGCAGGTGTCGACCGCCGGAGCCCGGAGGACCACCCGGAGCGCGTGGTGGCGCATCGACTCCACCATCCCGGTCAGCTCCTCGACCGTCTCGCCCTTGACCCGCAGCGCGGCCAGGAAAGCTCCCATCTGGGCAGGGGTGGCCACCCCTTCCATGATCTCGTCCATCACTGCCCGTGCGGTCGCGGCGTCGAGATCCTTCCCGTCGGCGACGCGGTTGAGAGCACCCACCAGAGACCAGGTCATGGCAGGCGCACGGTACCATCACGACTGGAGTCGGCACCATGACGGCACGCAGCGACGCGCTCTTTGACCCTGAGGTGGTCAGCCCGTGGCGAATCGGCGAAGGCCGCCGGGGCGTGCTGCTCCTGCACGGCTTCGCGGGGACGCCGCCGGAGCTCCGCCGCCTGGGAGAGGCGCTGGCCCGCTGCGGATGGCGGTGCTACGGGCCGCTCCTCGCGGGTCACGGGACGACCCCGGAGGAGCTGGACCGGACCCGGTGGCAGGACTGGGCCGAGTCCGCGCAGGCGGCGCTCGCCGAGCTGCGCGCCGAGTGCGACGAGGTGATGGTCGCCGGCCAGTCCGGCGGGGGCAGCCTCGCCCTCCATCTCGCCGCCAACGACCCCGGGATCGCGGCCGTCGCATGCCTGGCGACCCCCGTCTGGCTCGGCGGTTGGAAGCCCCGCGCGCTGCCCGCCGCCAAGCACCTGATCCGCTGGGATCGGCCCCAGGACGACGTCGACCTCTACCGCCTCGAGGGGGCGTCGGAGCTCTGGTCCTACGATCGCCGGTCGCTCAATTCGATCCACGAGTTCGCCCGGCTGCTGGCCCGGGTTCGCGACGAGCTGGCCTCGATCCGCGCCCCGGTGCTCCTCCTCCACGGGGAGCGCGACCGGGTCATCGACCCGGCCAACTCCGCGGAGATCGAGCGTCGGCTCCTCTGCAGCGCCGCGGTGGAGCGACGCACGTTTCCGCGCAGCGGTCACGGGCTCTCCGTCGACATCGACCGCGACCTCGCCAACCGGCTTGTTGCGGCCTGGTTTGGCAGATTCTCGCGCGGCGCGGCCACGGCCGCACCCTCTCAGGCCTCGGGACTGGCGGCCTCGCCCTCCAGCATCTGACGCAGACGCTCGGCGGTGGCGTCGTCAAGAACGAAGTTGTCCGGCTGCCCGCCCTCGGGGAGGGGCCGGCGGCGTGGCGGCGGCTGAGCCCGCGGCCGCGCATCGTCGTCCTGCGGCTCTCCGCGAACCTGGTTGCCGCAGCCCACACAGCGAAGGACGCGCACCGACCGCCGACCGCCCAGGTACTCGCGGTGAGAGAGGCGGAGCTCGGCGCCGCAGAGGGGACACTTCCGCTGTGGGCGCATCGTCACCGCTCGTGGCATCCGCGTACCCGATGATGCTTCCCGGGTCCCATCACCCACACCTCGTCTCGGTCCGTCACACCGCGTGGCACCGTCTTGGCGGCGCTTCACCGACCTTCACCAAGCCTCGCATCGCACGTGACCCCGCGCCAGCCGCAGCCCGCGTACGTTGCTCACGTGGCCGGTGGCCACCCTTCGGAAGCATACGAGGAGACCAGGTTGATGGACGCGAGGAGGCCCGAGCAGGTTGCAGCGGACGCCGCCGAGGCCCAGGCCACCGTGCGCTACCTCCGGCAGCGGAAGTTCGTCGGCCTGCTCGACGAGGCCATCGCCCACGCCGAGGCAATCTGGCGCCTCGAGACGGCACTTCAGCAGAAGGGTGGCGAGGGCTGAGGTCTGAGGTCAGGCCCGGGCGCGGCCGCCGCGCCCCTCGCCGCATAGTGGGATGGTGAACGTGCAGTTGATCGATCGGCTGCGCCACGCCTTCGCTGCGCCCGCGCCGGAGGCACCGCCGCCGGCCGGAAAGCGCGAGGCGGCGGTCCTGATGCTCTTTGACCCGGCCCGCGACGGTCTCCCGCTCCTCTTCGTCCAGCGGTCCGAGCACCTCCGGCACCACGCGGGCCAGATCGGCCTTCCCGGCGGCTCGCGGGAGCCGGAGGACGGCGATCTGGTGGCCACCGCGCTCCGGGAGGCGGGCGAGGAGGTCGGCCTCGATCCCACCTGCGTCGAGGTCCTGGGGGCCCTCCCACCCCGTCTCACGTACCGCTCCGATCTCTGGCTGACCCCGATCGCGGGGCTGCAGACGCGGCCCTTCAGCGTGCGTGGCGACGGCAACGAGGTGGCGGAGTGGTTCTGGCTCCGGCTCGGCGATCTGCTGATCGCGCCCCACCGCGCCGAGGAGTGGACGGCAGAGGGAGACGAGCGCCGTCTGGTCCACTACTACGAGGCGGGCGGACGGACGATCTGGGGGGTGACGGGCCGGATCGTCCACGACCTGTTGGAGCGTCTCGGCACCGACTGACCCGGCCCGGCCCGACCCGCGCGGTCAGCGGACCGCCTCCTGCCGCGAGGCGCGTGCGTCCTTCCTCAGCGAAAGATCGGGGGGCGGACGAAGGGGTTGCCCCGCATCTCCTCGCCGATGGTGGTCGCCGGCCCGTGGCCCGGGTGGACCACGGTCTCCGGAGGGAGGGCGTAGAGGCGATCCTGGATCGAGAAGAGCAGGCTCTCCCAGGAGCCACCGGGAAGGTCGGTCCGCCCCACGCTGCGGCGGAAGAGGGTGTCGCCCGCCAGCAGGTCGATCCCGACCAGGAAGCAGACCGAGCCCGGCGTGTGCCCGGGGGTGTGGAGCACGCCGACCTCGAGCCCCTCCCAGACGATCACCTGCCCGGCGCTCAGGTCGTCCTCGCAGACCACCTGGGGGAGTCCCGCGGGGATGCCGGGGAAGGCTCCCGCCTCGGCGAGCAGCCAGCGGTCGGCCGGATGGATGGCGGCGGTGCAGCCGAGGGCCGCCTTCATCGCGGGCACCCCGGCCAGGTGGTCGGGGTGGCCGTGGGTGAGCAGGATGCGGTCGGAAGCCAGCCCTCCCCCCTCCAGGAAGCGAAGCGCGGCGTCAGCCTGCAGCCCCGGGTCAATGACCAGGCAGCGCTCCGTGTCGCGGCGCCGCAGGATGTAGCAGTTCTGGTCGAAGAGGGGATCGGTGAAGACGTGGAGCTGGACGAGGTCGCGCAGCACCTCCATCAGGCGCGCCTCGTCACAGGGAGCGTTTCGATGGCGACGACGATGCCGGGTCAACCGGCCCGGGCAGACCGAGGGTGGCCGGCGGCCGGGAGCGGCGGATTGACCAGGCGGGCTGGCGGGAGACGAATTCGTAGAGGGCCGCCGGGCGACCGGGGGCGCCCTTGGCGACCAGGCCGGTGGCCTGCACCAGGCCGCTCCGCTCCAGCTCACGACGGAAGTTGCTCGGTTCGTATCGGACGCCGCTGATCGCCTCGAACACGCCGCGCGCCTGGGGCATCGTGAAGCGCTCCGGGAGCAACCCGACGCTGATGTTCGACCACCACAGCTTGCCCCGCAGCCGGTCGACGCCGTCGCCGATGATCCCGCCATGGTCCAGGGCCAGGGTGGGCAGGTCGTCCACCGGCCACCAGCGCGCCTGGCTCTCGTCGGCTCGGAGCACGGCCGCGTCGATCAGGGCGAGATAGGCGACGGTCGGGATCCATCCCCGGGGATCGCGATGCGGCTCCCCGTAGGACTGGAGCTGCTCCAGGTAGACGGCACCCACCCCCGTCTTCTCGGTGAGCTTGCGCTGGGCGGTCTCGGCGGGACGCTCGTCGCGGCTCATGAAACCGCCCGGGAGGGCCCAGGCGCCGGGGTCGGGGGGGTCGTCGCGGCGAACCAGCAGGACGTGGAGGCGTCCGCCCAGGGGAGCAAGCACCACGGGCACGGCTGTCATACCCGCCGGCGCCTCGAAGCCTGCCGAGTTGCGAGCGGTCAGGGACATCACGGCGACGCTATCAGGTCCGGCTCCCCACCGCCTCCACGGCGCGACGAGCACACCGCCGAGCCACCGCGAGCAGGCTGTTCGGCTCGCTCAGCCCCGGGGGCGCGGGGAGCCCGCCGGCCAGCCGGACGTGGCGTTCACCGACCTGGTGGGGAGGTGGTACTCGTTCCGCCTGACGGCCGGTGGTGGGACGGACGGGGGAGCCTGCGGCTTCCCGCCGTCGTACCGCCGCACCTGGTAACCGACGTGCTGGGGCGTCCTCGGGCAGTCCAGCGACGGCGCCGCGTAGCCGGCGAAGGTGCCCCCCTGCCGGTGTCCGGTCAGGATTCGCTGCCTGGGTTGGAGGCGGAAAGCCCAGCGGACCTGGTTGAGCAGGAGAACGCAGGTGGCTCCGGCGGCGGTGACCAGGGGGAGGGCGGCAAGGCTGGCACCGTAGGCGAGGGCGATGGTGGTCAGCACGATGGCCCACGTCTCGATGAGGAGGACACCGAAGCGAGCGACACGCCGGCGGTCGGCGAGGCGGTAGACCAGGTCCAACTCGACCACGGAGACTGCGGCGACCACGACCAGGACGGTTCCGCGATCCAGACCACCCAGGGGTAGCTGCACGGCATGGGTGGAATCCAGCGTCAGGACCACGGAGGGGAGCCGCGCCGGGAGCAGGCTGACGAAGAGCAGCACGCTCAGGATGCGCACCACCAGAAACGTCTGGCAGGCGGCGATGGCCGTGCCCACCCGGCGCTCGATGCCGGCGGCCTGACGGTGCCCTCCCTCCAGGGTCACCACGTTGCCGCACTCGGAACCAGGCGCGTAGCTCATGCGCGATTGACGTTAGCGAGGGGATCGTCACCCCCTGTTGCGGGGGCGTAACGGGCGGGACACAGCGCACCGAACGGCCGGCCCCGCGCGCCGGGAGACGACCACGCCGGCGCCGTCCAGGCCGTGAGGCTCCCCGAATGCCTCTCGTGCCAGACCGCTGCCCGGACTGGCATGATCGCTACCGCGGAATGCCACCCAGGGGATGACGTGGATTCTTCCGAACCCACCTTGAGCCCGGAACAGGCCGAGGCGCACCGGCACCTCATCCTGTTCCTGCGCGGGCTGAGCAAACTCGACGCTGCCCTCGGGCGCTGGCGACCTGACTACGGGCGACTCCGGGCGTCCGCGGCGGCCGCCGGCCCACCGCCGAGCGAAGCCGACATCACCGAGGCCCACCGCCTCTACGCGGAGGGCCTCCGCTACTTCGCTGATCGCCCGGGAATCGCCCGGACGCTCAGGATGGCCGCCGCCAGCGACATCGCCGCCGCCATCGAGGACTCGATCATCAGGTTCGGCGCGCCGATCGCCCCCGTCGAGTGGCTGGTCTCGCCCGCGGCGCGCGCCGATGTCCAAGCTCCGGGCGAGCGGCCCCCGGCGGTTCCGATCTCCGAGGCGGACATCCTGGCGGCCGGCGGCCGCGTCGCCCTCAGCCCCTGGGACGCCGAGCGTTCCACCCCGACCCCGCCGGCGGGTAGAGGGGCACCGGTCCGGCGGGCCCCTCCGCCACCACCCCGAGGATCCGAACCTCCGCCGGCTCGCCCGCCCGCGAAGCCCCCGGCCCGGCGGGGCTCCGGCACCGACGGGCCCCCGGGTCAGCAGCGCGGCAGGAGGGCATTCCTGGTCGGCATGGGCCTGGCAGCTCTGCTGGTGCTGATCCTTCTCGTCGTCCTCGCCGTCTTCAGCGCCAAGTACCTTCTCGGCGAGGGCCCGACGGCGCCCGGCGCGGTGGCGTCGCCGGCCCAGGCGACCCTGCCCCCCTCCGACCTGCCGAGCGGCTCACCGGCGAACGTCCTCGCCCCCGTCTCCGCCTGCAAGACCCTCCCGTCCGGGCAATTGCCCACCGGGATCGCCCTCGCCTCCACGACGAGCGGCATCGGCACCGACCCCGCGGTCGGATACTCCAACCCCTTCATCACCATCCAGATGAAGGGCGCCGTCCAGTCCTCCACCCCGGCCTTCAGCCTGATCGCAGGGGTCCTCCCCTTCAATTCGACGGCACCCTCCAGCGCGACGGCGTCCGCGACCAGCGGACCGGTCGACCGCGTGGGTACCCTCCAGCTGATCGCCTACTGGAATGGGAGTCAGTGGCACGGAGCGCTCCGGAACTGGTCAGGGTCGGCCTGGTCCCTCTCGGTCGACGCCGCCTCCGGGGTCGATGTCGTCCAGAACGGGCCCGCGATCACCCTCTACTGGGAGGGGCTCGCCGCAGGGGACAAATACGGAGTGATCGTCGCCAGCTCGACGGGCTGCGCCGACCTGGAGCTCAGCTCCACGCTGGTCCCCGAACAGAACTACGGCGCGACGCCGACGCCCTGAGGCGCCGGGGCCTCAGCCGGCGGGGGTGGACCGCGCCTGCGGCGTCCAGACCCAGGCGCCCTCGGCGCCGCGGAACATGGACAGCTCCTCGGCGGGACGCGCCCCGCTGAAGAGGAACCCCTGCCCGCCATGGCACCCGAGATCGCGGAGGATGGCGGCCTGGGCCGCCGTCTCGACGCCCTTGCCGACGCAGAGCCAGCCCGCGGCGCGGACCTGGGCGGCGATCCCCGCCACCCGCGCCCTCCGCTCAGCGTCGGTCTCGATGCCGTCGAGCAGCCCCATCCGGAGCTTGACCATGCGGATCGGAAGGGTGCGCAGCTCGTCGGTCATCTGACCGTCGTAGTCGTCGGCGACCAGGGTGATCCCGAGGGCGGCAAGGTCCCGGAGGATGCTTCGCGCCGAGAGGGGGTCGCGAGCGAGCAGCTTGAGGGGGATCTCGAGGATCAGGCGGCCCGGCGCCAGCCCGACCTCCGCAAGGATGTGCCCGACACTCGCCACCAGGTTGGGGAGGAAGTACTCCTGGGGAGAGAGGTTGACCGAGAGGGCCGGCGCCGAGGCGCCGTTGACGGCCCACCTGACCGCCTCCGCGGCGGCCTCGTGGAGGATGGTCTGGCCGATCCGTGTCATCAGACCGCTGCGCTGGGCGGCCTCGACGAAGCTGGCCGCGTCGAAGAGACCGACCTGAGCCCGCTGCCATCTCATCAGGGCCTCGAACGAGGTGAGGCCCCGGGTCTGCAGCTCGACCACCGGCTGGTAGAAGACCCGGAACTCGTGATCGTCGACGGCGTGGCGGAGAGCGATCTCAGTCTGGCGCTGAGCGGTGACGCGGGCCTGCAGGGCGGTGTCCGCCAGCTCGTAGGCGGCACGACCCCGGTTGCTGAGGCGGGCCAGCGCTCCCCGGGCCTCGTCGAGAAGCGAGGCGACCGTGGCACCGGTCCCGGCCGCCCGCTCGCCGCGCGCGGCGATGCCGATGGCGATCGTGACGGGCACGCTCTCCTCGGTCACGACGAGCGGCTCGCGGCAGGCGCGCAGCAGGCGGTCTGCGAGCGCCGCGATGGCCAGCTCGTCGCCGTCCCGGCGGGCGATCACGAGGCTGCGGTCAGCGGTCCGGGCCATGGTGTCGCTCGGCCGGAGCACGGGCCGGAGCCGGATGGCGAGCGCGAGCATCAGCGCGTCCACGTCACCGTGGGCATAGCGGCCGGCGAGCGTCTCCAGGTTGTTGATGGCGAGCACGAGGACCGACAGCGGCCACGCCTCTTCGAGCAGGCCGCGAAGGTCTGCCTCGCTCCGGACGGCGATGGCGTCGCCCACCGCCCGCGCCCGGGCCCGCTGATCGGCGGCGGCGAGCACGGCCTCACCGGCCGACTTCCAGTCCTGGGCGAGGTTGATGATGCCATCGGCACCGGCGTGGGCAGCCACCTCCGCGCGCGCCTCCCCCACCTGGTCATCGAGAACGAGCAGGGCGGCGTCCGGACAGGCGAGCCGCACGACGGCGACGGCGTCGTGCAGAGCCAGCAGCGAGAGCCCGCTCCGGCACAGGACGACCGCACGGGTCCTGCCCGACCCGGTCAGAGCGGCCAGGTCCTCGGCCCGGGCGACCTCCCGGACGCGGAGGAGGGTGCCAGCGGTCAGCCGCTGGCGGACCGACGCGGAGGCGGCGTCATCGTCCCTGACCACGACCACCTCGTCATCGACGGGCGCCACCTCGTCGATGTTGGCCTGAGCCAGCTTGCCGATCAAACCGCTCCCGCTTCCGCGGGACGTGGCCTTCCAGGTCATGGTTCCTCGATCCACCCCTGAGATCTCGGCGAGGTGCTAGGGCGCCGGCGGGCACGTGCAACCGCGTGCGGAGGCGCCGCCAGCTAATGGTGGACACTGGGGGACGGTGGGAGGGGCGCCGTCGACAGGGAGTGACACCGCCGATTGGCCCCGTCACATTCGCGTTGCAACGGGTTCAAGGCGGCGGGGCCGGCAGGTGTGATCGCCAGGCGTCGCCCGCGCCTCGCCGGGGTACTGTGTGGGGGCGAGCCCACGATCCGAGGAACTGGAAATGGCCGAGAGCAACCCCTCCATGGAACTGACCGAAGCCGAATGGCGTGCCCGACTCTCCCCCGAGCAGTACTCCATCCTGCGGCAGAAGGGGACCGAGCCGGCCTTCACGGGAAGCTACTGGCAGAACCACTACACCGGCGCCTACCACTGCGCCGGCTGCGGAGCCCAGCTGTTCCGCTCCGACACCAAATTCGACTCGGGGTCCGGGTGGCCCAGCTTCACGGAGCCCGCCGACCTGGAGGCGGTCGACTTCCATGTCGACAAGAGTCACGGGATGACCCGCACCGAGGTGGTCTGCCGGAGCTGCGGCGGGCACCTGGGCCACGTCTTTGACGACGGACCAGGGCCGACCGGGAAGCGCTACTGCATCAACTCCGCCTCGCTCGAGATGATCGCCGAGAAGTGACGGGATCGTCGGCCCGGCCACCGGCCGGCATGGGGGCAGGGGCGTCCGGAGAAGTCGTTCGCGGGCGCGGCGGGATCGCCGTCCGGCCCGTCCGCCCCGACGAGTGCGCCGAGGCCGGCCGCCAGACCCGTGCCGGCTTCGCGGCACTGTTCGGCGAGGCTGACGCCGAATACCTCGACGTGGTCGCCGACGTCGCCGGGCGCATCGACCGCACAACCGTCCTGGTGGCCATCGACGGCGACCAGATCCTGGGCTCGATAACGGTCGAGCTCACCACCAAAGTCGATCCTGAGCAGCAGCAGCTGGCGCCGGGCGAAGCCCACCTGCGCATGCTCGGCGTCGCCCCGGCGGCCCAGGGGCGCGGCGCTGGACGTGCCCTGCTGGAGGGGGCGGCCGCGGTGGCCCGGGCGGCCGGGAAGAGCCGGCTCACGCTCCGCACCCTGCCGGAGATGGCGGCGGCCCGGCGGCTGTACGAGGCGATGGGCTTCGAGGGCGGCGCGCCAGAGGAGCACGCGCCCGGGCGCATCCACTACAGCTACGAGCTCGGGCTGAGGCCGGACGAGCCCACCATCTGAGCTCCGGCTCCGGGCCGCCTGCTCCCCCATCGGGCGGCCAGAGCGACGAGCAGGGAGCTTCGAGAGCTGCGGGCCTCCCACCCCGGGTCCGGCGGCCCTCCTGGTTCGGCCAGCCTGGCCGGGTGCGGCGACCCCAGGCGCCGGTGGAAAGGCCGCCGAGCGGCGCACCGCCGCGCCCGGAGAGCGGGACTCGGTCTCACACCCCCTTAAGGACAGCTTTGTCCTTAAGGGGGTGTGAGGATGCAGAGGGCTGTCCCAGAGCCGCGTACGCTCACTTCGGAAGGTGTGGATCGTTCGACATGAGCTGTCGCGCCGGCTCGCTGCGCGTGGCCGTGCCGGAATCGGGGATGCATCCGCCTTCATCGCCGAAACTTGACAGATTGTTGTAGTAGGACAACAATACATTCGATGGCCGGTAAGCTTGACCGCGAGAGCCCACCGGGTGGGGGCGGACCGCCGCGCCTGCACAACCGGATCGCGGTGCTCCGCCTCGAGCGGGGCTTGTCGCGCCAGGCCCTCGCCGACCTGGTCGGGGTGAACCACCAGACCATCGGCTACCTGGAGCGAGGCGACTACAACCCCAGCCTGGAGCTCGCCTTCCGGCTCAGCGAGGTCTTCGGCCTGCCGATCGAGGCGATCTTCTCGCGCATGCCGCTCCGACCCATGAGCGAGGAGCTGTACGGGCGCCAGCGCCAGGCGAACGCCCTCCCGCCGGCTCCGGCCTCCATGTCGGACGAAACGACGGAAGGAGGCCGCCCGTGAACGAAGATCCCAGAGGCCGGCGCCGCAACGGCCTGCGGCTGTTCTCCAACCGGGTCACGCCCGTGGTCGCGGTCATGGCCTTTCTTTGGCTGATCCTCAGCCTACTGGTCCTCGTCAGCGCAAACGACCTTCTGGCGACCGTGCCGCTGGCCGCCTACCTCTTGCTGGTGCTGGTCACGTGGGCGGTGGTCGCCGGGATCCGCAGGGAGCCGGGAAGCTGGCTGGGCCGGCGCGCCGTGCGCCGCGCCCTGGTCGTCGCCATCGCAGCCGACTGCGTCGGCCTCATTGCCAGTTCGCCCTCAGGTTCCCAGCTCGGCTCCGCCACCCCGCTACTACTGATCTTCCTCGTCCTTCTCAACATCGCCCTGGGAAATGCGACCGAGCGAATCGCCTCGGCGTCGGAGAGCTCTATCGACGAGCGCCAGGAGGAGCTTCGCAACCGCGCTCACCGGCTCGCCTACCCGGTCTTCGCCGGGGTGGTCGGAGCAGTCCTGCTCGCCGATGTCGCCTCCACGCCGAGCCGTGAGTGGGCCGAGCACGTCTTGGGGAGCGGCGGGTTCTTCGTCTTCCTCGAGCTGCTCTTCGTCCTTCCCGGGATGGTCCTGGCCTTCATCGAACCCGCGCCTCCCCCGCCGGAGAGCGACGTGCCGGCGCGTTCTCGGCGCGTGAACGTGCAGGCGCGTGTCGCGGTCGGGCTCGTACTCGCGGTTCTCGCCCTCCCGCTGATGGGGTCGGTGGCTGTCGTGGGGCTTCCCCTGCGCACCTCCTCGCACGTGTCGACGCCGCAGCCCGGGGCGGTGCTGAGTGGTACGCCGGCATCCCCCTCCTCTCCCACGCCGCAGGTCATCCCGCTTACCTGCCACTCCTTCAATGCCGAGGTGGAGGCCGGATGGGGCGTGTACGCCGAGCTGCCGGTCAGCGCCCAGGCCTGCTGGGACGGCCACCGCGCCAACGAGGAGTACGGGATGAACCAGGACGACTGCATGATGGGCGGCGGACTCCTGGTGGCAATCACGATGGATCAGTGCACGCGCACGACCGCCGCCGACGGGACCCTCACCTTCACCTGGCGGGTCAAGTTCTCGCCGGACCTGCTCCCGTTCCTCAGCCGTCACGTGACCGTTAAGGTCATCATCGACAAGAACGGCAATGTGGAGCGCTTCCCGTGAACGGCTCGACGACGCCCATGAGCGGCGCTGAGCCCGGACAGTCGGTGCGTCGCGCTCTGGTGATCGCCACCGCGGCCCTGACCACACTGCTCGCCTCGGCGCTGCCCCTTCACGGCTTCGGCATCCTGTTGGTGGCGATCCTCGCTGGGCTCGACATCCTCCTCTGCCGGGCTACCGGGGCGCTCGCATTCCGGAGGGCTTCAGGGCTCGACGAGCGGCAGCGCCGGCTGCGGGACTTTGCCTATCGCCGAGGCTTCCGCTGGATCGGACTTGCCATCGTGCTGCTATATGTCGTGTGGATCGGCTCGGACATAGCGGTCACGGTCGTCAGCGCTACCACCTCGCAGTTCTCGATTCCAGCCGTCTCCGACGTGGACACCGGCATCTCCGGACGGATCGTGCTTGCCATGGCCGAGCTGCTGCTCATGCTGCCAACCTCCGTGATCGCCTGGCGTAGAGACGGCGGTGGAGGCAAGGAGGGAGTCGACGACGAGCGAGGGCGGAACAGGCACCAGAGATGGATGTCGTGGCTCGCGGTCCCCGGCATCATTGCCGTATGGCTCGCCGCCGTCGTCTGGCTTCCCTCGCAGTCAGCGCCACGCGGCTCCTTCTCAGCGTCGGGAGGCGGGCCATCCGGCACCACCTGCCAGGACTTCGCCGGTGGCACGATGGTCGGGTCCGAGTTCGGAGCCACAGTGGGCCTGCGCGCCGACGTCTGCTGGGACGACACCGTCGCGTACGTCTGGGGCAACCCGGGCCTTCCGCTCCCGGCCAGCGCCACAAGTGACTACGGCGTTCCCGGGTTCACGCCTCCGGCCAGCTGGGTCAACCCCGCCCAGCCGATGTTGAGCGGCTGTGGGCTGGACAACACGGGCGACTTCGCCGCGGTCTCCCACACGACGTGCACCGAGCACATCGACGCCCACGGCACCATGCACTACACGGTGAGCGCGCGGGTGTCACCGCTGCCCTTCGGCATCGCGTCGCGCGAGGTGAGCATCGAGCTGGTGGTCACCCGCGCCGGGAAGGTCCTCGAGCAACCCTGAGCCGCCGGTCGCGCCGACCTTCCCGCGGCAACCGGTTCGGTGGGTCCCGGACGCGTGGTCGTCGATCCCGTGGGTGCAGCCGGCTCCGAGGAGACTCTGAGCAAATTCCCAGGTTCGGGTGTCACCATCGGGAGCATGGACGGTTCCGAGGCCACGCCAACCCGGGTGCTGGTGGTCGACGACGAGCGCAACATCACCGACCTGGTCACCATGGCCCTCCGCTACGAGGGCTTCTCGGTGGAGAGCGCCGCGACCGCCCGCCAGGCCCGGGACGCGGTGCTCGACCACCATCCGGACCTGATCGTCCTCGACGTCGGGCTCCCCGACGAGGACGGTTTCAGCCTCACTCAGCGCCTCGTCGCGGAGGGTCACCGGGTACCGGTGATCTTCCTGACCGCCCGCGACGCCACCGAAGAGAAGGTGCGCGGGCTCACCGTCGGTGGCGACGACTACGTGACCAAGCCCTTCAGCATCGAGGAGCTGGTGGCCCGCATCAGGGCCGTGCTCCGCCGCTACCAGGGCAGTCCGGCCGCGACGTCCACGCGGCTCACCGTCGCCGACCTCGAGCTGGACGAGGAGAGCCACGAGGTATGGCGCGCCGGCAGACCGATCGAGCTGACCCGCACCGAGTTCCGGCTGCTCCGCTACCTCCTCGCCAACGCCCGCCGGGTGCTCTCCCGATCCCAGATCCTCGACCATGTCTGGGATTACGACTTCGGGGGCGATGCGGGGGTGCTGGAGACGTACATCAGCTACCTCCGGCGCAAGGTGGACTTCACCGATCCCCCGCTGATCCACACCGTGCGCGGGGTCGGCTACGTGCTCCGGCCTCCCCGCCCGGTGTGAGATGACACTGAGGGCGCGACTGCTGCTCGCCCTGGTCCCGCTCTTTGTCCTCTGCCTGGTGGCGGCGGACGCGGCAACCTACGCCGAGCAGCAGTCGTTCCTCTACGGCCAGCTCCAGCAACAGGCGCAGAGCGGCGCCAGCCTGGTGGCAGGCCCCGTCAGCGGTGGCGGCGGGCAGGCGGGCCCCAACGGTGGCGGCCCCGGAGGGCCCGGATCGCCCCCGGGAGTGGTCTGGGGCGAGGTGCTCTCGGCGACGGGTGGCGTGGTGGACAGCCCGGAGTTCCTGGGCGTCCCGACGCAGGATCAGTTGAGCGCCACCGCCAACCACCCTCAGCTGCCCGGACAGGTCGCCTCCGAGCCCGGCCAGTACATCACCGTGAGCGGAGTGGGCAGCTACAGCCAGTACCTGGTCTACACCGAGCCGGCCGGCGGCGGCAATGGCGACATCGTGGTGGCCGCCGTCCCCATGGACAATTACGACGCCACCCTTGGCCACCTCCTCCTGCTGGAGCTCTTGGTGGGCGCCGGTGTCGTGGTGCTCCTCGTCCTCGCGACGTGGTTGATCATCCGGCGCGGGTTGCGGCCGCTGGCACGGATGGGCGACACAGCCCGGGCCATCGCCGGTGGCGAGCTGGGCCGCCGGGTCACGCCGGCCGACTCCACCACCGAGGTGGGCCGGCTGGGGCTCGCCCTCAACAGCATGCTGGATCAGCTGCAGGCCGCCTTCGGACAGCGCGCGGCCGTCGAACAGCGGTTGCGCCAGTTCCTCTCGGACGCCTCCCACGAGCTGCGCACCCCATTGACGTCGATGCGCGGCTACGCCGAGCTGGTGCGCCGAAATCGCGGCATGAAGGCCGAGGAGCTGGAGCTCGCCCTGCGCCGCATCGAGGAGGAGGCGCGACGGATGGGCGTCCTCGTCGACGACCTCATGCTCCTGTCCCGCCTGGACCAGGGGCGTCCACTGGAGCGGGTGCCCGTCGACCTGGAGGCGGTGGTGGCGGACGCCTGTGCCGACGCTCGGGTCGGCGACGCCGCACGCGCGATCACCACCCATTTCGCGGCACCCCTGGTCGTCGCCGGCGACGAGCCTCGGCTGCGCCAGGTGATGGCCAACCTGCTCCGCAACGCCCTGGTCCACACCCCTGCCGGGTCCCCGATCGAAGTCGCGCTCCGCGAGGAGGGGGGTCGGGCGGTGATCGAGGTCGCCGACCACGGCCCGGGCATCCCCGCCGCGGCGAGAGGACGGATCTTCGAGCGCTTCCACCGCGCCGACCCCGAGCGGAGCCGGGATCAGGGGGGTAGCGGACTCGGGCTCAGCATCGTCGCCGGGGTGGTGGCTGCCCACGGCGGGAAGGTGGGAGTCGCCGACACCCCGGGCGGGGGTGCCACCTTCCGCGTCGAGCTGCCCCTGGCCGTTCCCGCGCCCGCGGGCGGTGGCCACACCTCCCCCTAGAATCCCGGGGTGGGTCATGTGCAAGTTGCGCGCCTCCGCTACCTTCTTCCTGACGCGCGCGTTCTCCTCGACGACGTCACCTTTCGGGTCGGCGAAGGTGCCAAGACTGCCCTGATCGGCGCGAACGGCGCCGGCAAGACAACGCTGCTCCGTCTCATCGCCGGGGACATCGATCCCGATGAGGGATCCATCACCACGTCGGGTGGTGTCGCGGTCATGCGGCAGTTCATCGGGTCTCTCCGCGACGCCACGACCGTGCGCAGCCTGCTCCTCGGCCTGGCCCCGGCTCCACTCCGTGCGACCGGTCAACGGTTGCTGGCGGCCGAGGCCGCACTCGCTCTCCACGAGCACGACGCGAGCACCGCCGGCGATTACGCTCAGGCAGTCGCCGATTGGTCGGGCGTCGGCGGCTACGACCTGGAGACCCTCTGGAACACGGCAACCACCACGACCCTCGGAGAGCCCTTCGACACCGTGGCCGCCCGGCCGGTTGCCCATCTGAGTGGAGGCGAGCAGAAGCGGCTCTGCCTGGAGGTGGTGCTCCGCGGGCACGAGGAGGTGCTGCTGCTCGATGAGCCGGACAACTTCCTCGACGTCCCCGGCAAGCGATGGTTGGAAGCCCAGCTGCGAGCGACCACCAAGACGGTCCTCTTCGTCACCCACGACCGGGAGATGCTCGCCAACACCGCCGAGCGGTGCGTCACCGTCGAAGCGCGAGGTGCGTGGGTGCATGGGGGCGGGTTCGCCGGATACCGGGAGGCCCGCCAGGCGAGGATCGAGCGCCTCGACGAGCTGCACCGGCGCTGGGACGAGGAGCGCCAGCATCTCGCGCTGCTGGTGCGCACCCTGCAGGAACAGGCGGCTCGCAGCCCGGCCATGGCCTCGCGGTACTCCGCCGCCCAGACCCGGCTGCGCAAGTACGAAGAGGCGGGGCCGCCGCAGGCGCGGCCTCGGCCTCAGAACGTGCGCTTCCGGCTCACCGGTGGGCGTACCGGCGACAAGGTCCTGTCCTGCGCGCGGCTGGAGATTCCGGGACTGGTGGAAGCGTTTGATCTCGAGGTGCGGTTCGGCGAGAGGATCGCCGCGGTGGGGCGCAACGGCTCGGGGAAATCCCATTTCCTCCGGTTGCTCTCCGGGGAACCGATCGACCATGGCGGCGTCTGGAACACCGGGGCACGCGTCGTGGCCGGCCTGTTTGCCCAGAAGCACGATCGCCCGGACCTCTTCGGTCAGACCATCATCGACCTCCTTCTGGACGGCCGTGTGGACCGTGGCCGCGCGATGGGGGCGCTCCGCCGTTACGAGCTGGACGAGCGGGCCGACCAGCGCTTCGACACCCTGAGCGGTGGAGAGCAGGCCCGGTTCCAGATACTTCTCCTGGAGCTGAGCGGCGCCACGCTGCTGCTCCTGGACGAGCCCACCGACAACCTCGACGTCGCCAGCGCCGAGGCACTGGAGGCGGGGCTGTCCACCTACACGGGCACGGTCATCGCGGCCACCCACGACCGCTGGTTTGCCCGCTCGTTCGACCGTTTCCTGGTATTCGATGGTGATGGTGGGGTGCGGGTGTCAGCGGACGCCGGCTGGGCCGCGGAGTAAGCCACTCGTCGCGCGCCGCACCCCTATCTGTGCACCCGACCGTGACGCTCCGAGCCGGCGAGCCGTGCCGGTGCAAGTCCCGGGAGAGCGACCACGGACGAGGATGCGGCACCCGCGGGTGTGGCAGCCCGCTGCAGGGCCGTCGGTCACCGCCGGCGGTTCGCGCGGCGGCCCCCGCCCGGCGCAGCCGCCACACTCCGCGCAGGTCCTCGAGGGCGGTGGCCGGGATGTCGACCCGCGAGTCGGGATCGTCGATCCAATCGACCGGGACCTCATGGATCCGAAGTCCCTCGCGCTCTGCGAGCACGAGCAGCTCGGTGTCGAAGAACCAGGAACGGTCCTGCACGAGCGGCACCAGGCGCCGGGCGACGTCGCCGCGGACCGCCTTGAATCCGCACTGCGCGTCGCGGAAACGGACCCCGAGCACGAGCCGCAACAGCAGGTTGTACCCGCGCGAGATCACCTCGCGGCGGGGGCCGCGCCGGACGTGCGCGCCGGCGGCCAGGCGGCTGCCGATGGCCAGGTCGCTGTGGCCGCTGATCAGCGGGGCGACCAGGGGCAGGAGCGCCTCCAGCCCGGTCGAGAGGTCGACGTCCATGTAGGCGACCACATCGGCGTCGCTCACCGACCAGGCGGCGGCGAGCGCACGGCCGCGCCCCTTCTCATCGAGCCGGAGGTAGCGGACCCCGGGCAGCTCGGCGGCCAGCCGCGCACCGATCCCCGGGGTGGCGTCGGTGCTGGCGTTGTCGGCGATGGTGACGAGAGCCGGGAAGGGGAAGAAGCCCTCCAGGTAAGCGTGCAGGCGACGCACGCTGGGCTCCAGGTCACGCTCCTCGTTGTGCACGGGGACGACGATCTCCACCGAGGGCTCGTGCGCCAGGGCGGTCGCGGCGTGGTTCATGACGGCCACGATCCACGCCCGGGCTTGGCCCCATCTGCGAGGCACCTGGGAACTTCATGAGAATCGGCACGCGCCACGGCCGGCGAGCGGTGGGCAGACAGCTCACAGGAATCTCCCAGCACCCTCCCAGCCCGCTCTGCGCCCCCTCCGTCACGGTGATGGCATGACAGATCACGCCGCCGCCTCCCCGAGCATCGCCCACTCCGGCGTCGCGGCTCCGGACCGTCACCGCACCACCCTCCTCGCGGCGGTGCGCCGCCCCAGCTGGACGACCCTCTCCCTGGTCGGTCTGCTCGCGGCCACCGCCGCCCTCTACCTCTGGGGCCTGAGCGCCTCGGGCTGGGCCAACGGCTTCTACTCGGCCGCGGTCCAGGCCGCCAGCAAGAGCTGGAAGTCGTTCCTCTTCGGCTCCTTCGACTCCTCCAACTTCATCACCGTCGACAAGCCGCCCGCATCCCTCTGGGTGATGGACATCTCCGCCCGCCTCTTCGGGGTCAACGCCGGGAGCATCCTCGTCCCCCAGGCCCTGGAGGGGGTCGCATCCGTGGGTTTGCTCTACGCCACCGTCCGCCGGCACTTCGGGCACGCCGCCGGGCTGATCGCCGGGGCCGTCCTGGCCCTGACCCCGGTCGCGGTGCTGATGTTCCGCTACAACAACCCGGACTCCCTGCTCGTGCTCCTGCTGGTGGGCAGCGCCTACGCGCTGACCCGCGCCCTCGAGGCCGGGCGAACCCGCTGGCTGATCCTGGCTGGAGTGCTGATCGGCTTCGGGTTCCTCGCCAAGATGATGGGGGCCTTCCTGGTGCTCCCGGGGTTCGCCGCCGTCTACCTGCTGGCGGCGCCGGTTTCGATGTGGCGGCGCATCTGGCAGCTGCTGGCTGCCGGCGCCGCGGTGCTGGTCTCGGCCGGCTGGTGGGTGGCCGTGGTCACGCTCTGGCCGGCTGCCGACCGCCCCTACATCGGCGGTTCGACCAACAACAGCGAACTCAACCTGATCTTTGGATACAACGGTCTCGGACGTCTCACCGGCAGCGAGACGGGCAGCGTCGGGGGTGGCGGGGGTGGCGGCACGAGTGCCTGGGGACCCACCGGCCTGCTCCGGATGTTCAACAGCACCTTCGGCAACCAGGCGAGCTGGCTGATACCGGCGGCGCTCCTCCTCATCGGAGCCCTCCTCTGGCTGCGCTGGCGAGCCCCGCGCACCGACGGCAGGCGCGCCGCAGCGCTGCTCTGGGGCAGCTGGCTGGTGGTCACGGCTCTGGTCTTCAGCCTCGCCCAGGGCATCATCCACCCGTACTACACGGTCGCCCTGGCGCCCGCCATCGGCGCGCTGGTGGGCATGGGCGGCGTCGAGCTCTGGCGCAGGCGCGATCACCTGCTCGCCCGTGCCCTGCTGGCCGTCGCCCTGGCCGGAACCGTCGTCTGGGCGTACGCCCTGCTCGCGCAGAGCCCGGATTGGCTGCCCTGGCTGCGCACCGCCGTGCTGATCGCCGGGCTCGCCACCTCCCTGGTGCTTCTGGTGCCCCCGCTGAGGTGGCGAATCGCCGCCGTGGTCCTCGCCGGGTGTGTCCTGGCCACGGCTCTCGCCGGCCCCACCGCCTACGCCATCGACACCGCGGCGACCCCCCACAGCGGCTCGATCCCCTCCGCCGGACCGGCCGTGGCAGGGGCGAACGGCGCCCCGGGGGGCGGCGGCACCGGCGGACCAGTCGCCGGTCTACCCGGCGCGGGCGGCACCGCAACCGGCACACCGCTCCGGGACGGTGCCAGCGGCACGGTGGGCTCCGCCTCGGGCGGCATCAGCGGCTCGGCAACGGGCGCATCCAGCGGCGGCGGCGCGGGCGCCGCGCCGGGCGGATTCGGCCCCGGCGGCACCCCTCCGCAGGGGACGATCCCCAACGGTGAAGGGTTCGCCCCACCCGGCGGCACCATCCCGAGCGGCGTCGGTGGCTCGGCAACTCGCGGCACCCTGCCGATCGGTGCGGGCGGGTCGGGGACCGTCCCAGGGGGCACCGATGGCGCGTTCTCCCTGGGCGGCACTCGCGGCGGTGGCACCGGCGGTGGCCTGCTCGACGCCAGCACGCCGTCCGCGGCGCTCACCGCCGCCCTGGAGAAGGACGCCAGGCACTACACCTGGATCGCCGCCACTGTGGGAGCCAACAGCGCGGCCGGGTACCAGCTCGCGACCGGGGACGCCGTGATGGCCATCGGAGGCTTCAACGGCACCGATCCGTGGCCGACCCTCTCCGGCTTCGAGAAGCTGGTCGGAGAGCACGAGATCCACTACTTCATCGCCGCCGGCAGCGGCGGCGGCGCCGGGGTCGGAGGTTCGGCCGAGTCCAGTGAGATCACCTCGTGGGTGGAGAGCCACTTCTCGACCACCACGGTCGGCGGCACCACGCTGTACGACCTGACCGAGCCGCTGGCCTCGACCGTCTCCTGAACCCCGGCGGAGCCGGAGGCTCTCTTGTATGGTTTGGTGAGCCGGCGGGCCATCCCGAAGGCCCACTCGCCACTCTTCCGGTCGCCTGAGGGAGGCCCAAACCATGACCACCGTGCCCGCGCACCCGCTCAGCTTCGGGATCAAGACGACCCAGGCCGGTGCGACCTATGAGGAGATCCTCCGCACCTGGCGGGACGCCGACCGCATCCCCCTCTTCGAGCACGCCTGGCTCTGGGACCACATGGTGACCCGGCGCGGCGACGCGCGCACGCCGAACCTCGAGGCGTGGACGCTGCTCGCCGCCCTGGCGGCGCAGACCTCGCGACTGCGGCTCGGAGTGATCGTCACCGACAACCGGCTGCGCTACCCGACCCTGCTCGCCAAGATGGCCGCCACCGTCGACATCGTGTCGGGAGGCAGGCTGATCTTCGGCATTGGCGTCGGGGCCAGCCTCAGCCGCAGGCCCGAACCCGTCGAGCTCGACATGGCCCGGCGCGAGTTCGACGCCTACGGGGTGCCGCTGGTGCCCACGCCGCAAGCCATCGGGGCCCTCGGAGAGGCGCTCACCATCACCCGCCGGCTCTGGACCGAGGCCGAGCCCTTCGACTTCGACGGTCGCTACTACCAGCTGAAGGGCGCCATCGGCGAGCCCAAGCCCTTCCAGCGTCCGGGGCCGCCCATCCTCGTCGGCGCGGCCGGCGAGCGCCTGTCCCTGCGCGTGGTCGCTGAGCACGCCGACATCTGGAACTGCCCGGCCACCACCCCCGAGGAGCTCACCCGGAAGAGCGGCATCCTCGACGAGCACTGCGCCGCGGTGGGTCGCAACCCCGCCGAGATCGTCCGGTCCCAGCAGATCCTGGTCGCGCGTGACGACGCCGCCCGCGCCCGCGACCAGATCCTCGCCTTCATCGCGGCCGGCGCCACCCACGTGGTGCTGGCGGTGCTGCCGCCTCCCTCGGGAGCCCCCGCTGCCCCGGCTGCGCCTTGGCTGGCCGAGGAGATCGTCGAACCGGTGCTGGGCCAGGTCACGTAGCCCGGAGGCGCCCCCGCCGGGACTACGCCGCGCCGGCACCCCGATCGCTGCGGGACTCCGCGAGCACCGCCGCAAGGCCCAGCAGCGCGAGCATCCCCCCCACCAGCGGCGTGCAGCGCAGACCGAGGGTGGAGAGCACCAGCCCGCCGATGACCGGCCCCCCGGCGATGCCCACGTTGAACGAGGCCGAATACCAGGCCGACGCGATGTCGGTGCGTCGCGGTGCCACCACCAGGACGTGGCTCTGCAGGGAGATGGCCACGCCCGACAGACCGATGCCGGCGCAGGCCTGCAGCACGATGGTCGCGACGCCGGAGGTGCCGAAGGCGAAGAGCGCGAGCAGAGCGGTTGCGAGCACCGCCACCGGACCGACCCGCGCCAGCGTGGGGCGCCGGTCGAGCAGCAGCCCGGTGACCACGATCCCGGCCGCGTCGGCGATCCCGGTGAGGAGCAACACCGGGGCGACGGCTCGCAGCGGCAGACCGCTCACCCGGGTGAGGAAGGCGGTGATGTAGGTGTAGGCGGTGAAGGAACCCCCGACGCAGAGGATGGTGGTGAGCACCGTGAGCCGGTAGCGGCGCGCGTCGGGGTGGGTGCCGACGGCGGCGTGCCCCTCGCCCGAGCGCATCGAAGGCAGGAGCACGGCCAGCGCGGCGAGATCGAGCAGCCCGAGCCCGCTCAGACCGACGAAGGCGAGCCTCCACCCCACGAGCTGGCCGACCAAGGTTCCGGCGGGAACCCCCAGGATCAGGGCGATCGAGCTGCCGGCGAAGGTGCCGGCGACCGCCCGCCCTCGAAATCGCGGGGGGAAGAGACCGACCGCGACGACTGCGACGATGGACCAGAAGAGAGCCTGTGCAAGCGCGATAACCACCCGCGCCGCGATCAGCCAGCCGTAGCTCGGCGCCGCGGACGCCGCCAGCGTCCCGAGCACAAAGATGGCCAGCAGGCCGCTCATCACCTGGCGGCGGGGGAACCGCCCGCTCAGATGGGTGAGCGGCGCCGACACGGCCACGACCACCACCGCATAGATGGTCACCAGCAGGCCGACGGCGGAGAGGGAGACGCGCAGACCTGCGGAGAGCTGGGGCAGCAGCCCCACGGGCAGGCTCTCCCCGGTGACGAAGCAGAATGCGGCGCCGCCAAGAGCAGCCAGGGCGCCCACGGCGCCGACCGGGTGGTGCGAGAAGAAGGTGTCGTCGGCGACGGCCGGCGCAGCCGGGCCAGAACCGGTCGAATCCACGCTCACTCCTCGCTATCGCCCCGCGGTCTCGAGCGCCCCACACCGCTCCGCGGCGTCCGAGCGGATGGCGTCCTCAGCCGGGAGCGTAGGTGTGCGTCGCCTCGTCGATGGTCGCCAGGTAACTGGATCGCCCGTAGGCGGCCGCGTCGGCACCTCTCCCCGGGGAGAGCCGTCCGCGCACCTGTTCGAGGCTCACGAAGCCCTTGCGGGCCATCCAGGCCTGGAGCCCGTCGAGGAGCGCCACCGCGTGCTCTGGCCCGTGGCGGAGCAGCGAGGAGGTGCTCATGACCACGTCGGCGCCGGCCAGCAGGTAGGCGGCCACGTCGTGGGCGCTCTCCACGCCGGTGCTCGCCGCGAGTGACAGCGGGACGACGGTCCCGCGCAGCCGCGCGATCCAGGAGCGCGGCAACACCCCCTCGACGGGATTGGACAGGGTGAGCCCGGACGTAACGGTGAGGGTGTCGGGATCGATGTCGGATTGCATGAAGCGGTTGAAGAGGACCAGACCATTTGCGCCCGCCCTCTGGAGACGGGTCGCCATCTCCCCCATCGAGCTCAGATAGGGGGCCAGCTTGACCGCGATCGGGATGGTGACCGCGGCCCTCACCGCCGAGAGGATCTCGATGTACCGCTCCTCGACGTCGCGCGCGGGCGTCAGTGGATCCCCGTGCAGGTAGTAGATGTTGAGCTCGAGAGCGGCGGCGCCCGCGCTCTGCATCGACGAGGCGTAGGCGGTCCAGCCCCCGGTGGTGGCGCCGTTCAGGCTCGCGATCACCGGGACCTTCACGGCCGTGCTCGCCCGCTCGATCAGGCTCAGGTACTGGAGCGGCTCCCCGTCACCGGTCGCCGCCGGGAGGTAGGAGAGAGCCTCGCCGAAGCTCTCCGAGCCCGCCTCGGCCAGGGCGGCGTCCCGCTCCGCCTCGCGCCGGATCTGCTCCTCGAAGAGGGATGGCAGGACGACCGCTCCCACCCCGGCGGCGGCGAGACGGCGGATCCCGGTCACGGAGCGCGTGAGCGGACCGGCCGACGCCACCAGCGGGCTGGGCAGGACCAGACCCAGGTACGTGGTCTCCAGGTTCAATTCGGCCGCTCCTCGGGTCCCGCCGCCGGGGGGTCACCGGTCTCCCTCATCGGGAACCGGTCGGCGCCGTGGGAGGCCATCTCCTCGTAGGTCGCCCAGCGCCGGTCGACCTCCTCCTGGGCGAGCTGGACCAGCTTCTCCGCCTCGGCCGGGTGGGTGCGGGCAAGGCTCCGGTAGCGGAGCTCCCGGCCTGTGTACTCGCTGAGCGCCATGCGCGGCCGGGGTGAGTCGAGGAGGAAGGGGTTGCCCCCATCGCCGCGCACCATCGGGTCGTAGCGGACGAGCGGCCAGTGCCCGCTGGCGACGGCCCGGTACTGCTGGTCCATGCCGTTGCGCAGCAGCACGCCGTCCTTCTCGATCCCGTGGGCGATGCAATGGCTGTAGGCGATGACCAGCGACGGGCCGTGGTAGGCCTCCGCCTCGCGCAGCGCCCGGAGGGTCTGCTCGGGGTCCGCGCCCATCGCCACCCGGGCGACGTAGACGTTGCCGTAGGCGATCGCCTGGAGGGCGAGGTCCTTCTTGCCGACCCGCTTGCCCGCCGAGGCGAACTTGGCGACGGCGCCGAGCGGTGTGGACTTCGACGCCTGGCCGCCGGTGTTGGAGTAGACCTCGGTGTCGAGCACGAGCACGTTGACGTCGCGACCGCTTGCCAGCACGTGATCCAGACCGCCGGAGCCGATGTCGTAGGCCCAGCCGTCACCGCCGACGATCCAGACGCTGCGGCGCACCAGCTGGTCCATGACGCTGCGCAGGTCGGTGGCCGCGGGGCCGCCTCCATCTCCCAGGGCGTCCAGGCGCCGGCGCAGCTCGTCGACCCGTTCACGCTGGGCCGCGTACTCGGACTCCCGGCGCTGGGGGGCGCCGAGGATCGCGTCGACGAGCTCCCCCCCCACCGCCTCGCGCAGCTCACCGAGCCGCTCGCGGGCCACCCGCAGCTGCTGGTCGGCGGCGAGCCGGAATCCGAGTCCGAATTCGGCGTTGTCCTCGAACAGGGAGTTGGACCAGGCCGGACCGCGACCGGCGGCGTCACTGGTCCACGGCGTGGTGGGCAGGTTGCCGCCGTATATGGAGGAGCAACCGGTGGCGTTGGCGATCATCAGGCGGTCACCGAAGAGCTGCGACAGCAGCTTCAGGTACGGGGTCTCGCCGCAGCCGGCGCAGGCCCCGGAGAACTCGAAGAGCGGCTGCAGATACTGGGTGCCCCGCACCGTGCCGAAGTCCACGCGCGAGCGGTCGGCGATGGGGAGGCTCTCGAAGAAGGCGATGTTGCGCCGCTCGGCGGCCACCCGTGGCTCGCGCTCCGCGAGGTTGATCGCCTTGTGCTTCGGGTCCGCCGGGGAGGCGACCGGGCAGGCCTCGACGCAGAGCCCGCAGCCGGTGCAGTCCTCCAGGTAGACCATGAGGGTGAAGCGGCTGTCGGGCAGGCCGCGCGAGTTGAGCGGCATCGACACGTACTCGTCCGGTGCCCCGGCCAGCTGCGCGGAGTCATAGAGCTTGGAACGGATGACGCTGTGCGGGCAGACGAAGCTGCAGTTGCCACACTGGATGCAGAGGTTCGGGTCCCAGACCGCCACCTCGTCGGAGATGTTGCGTTTCTCGTAGGCCGCGGTACCGCTCGGGTAGGTGCCATCGGCCGGGAGGGCGCTCACCGGGAGGTCCTCTCCGTGCCCGGCCATCATCGCGCCGGTCACATTGCGGACGAACTCGGGCGCGTCGGCGGGCACCACGGGCCGGATCCCCCGCGTGGCGGTGACGGTGGCGGGGAGCTCGACACGGTGCAGCGCGGCCACCGAGGCATCCACCGCCGCCTCGTTCTGGGCGATGACCTGCGGCCCACGGCGCGCGTAGCTCTTGGTGATGGCGTGCTTGATCTCCGCGATCGCCTGGTCCTGAGGGAGCACTCCCGAGATGGCGAAGAAGCAGGTCTGGAGCACCGTGTTGACCCGTCCGGCGAGCCCGGCCTCGCGAGCCACCCGCCCCGCGTCGATGGTGTAGAGGGTGATCCGCTTGGCGAGGAGCTGCTCCTGCGCCTCGCGGGGCAGCGAGTCCCACACCCCCGCCGGCGGGACCGAGGTGTTGAGCAGGAAGGTCGCACCGGGTGCGGCCCGTTCCAGCACCTCGGGACGCTCGATCAGACGGGGGTGATGGCAGCCGACGAAGACGGCCTGGTCGATGAGGTAGGGCGCCCGGATCGGGTCCGGACCGAAGCGCAGGTGCGAGACCGTCTCCGAGCCGGACTTCTTGGAGTCGTAGACGAAGTACCCCTGGGCATGACGCCCCGGGTCCTCGCCGAGGATCTTGATGGTGTTCTTGTTGGCCCCGACGGTCCCGTCCGAACCCATCCCGAAGAAGACGGCGCGGAGCGTCCGCGGCGACTCGATGTCGAGGGTGCGATCCCAGGGCAGGCTGATGCCGCTCACGTCGTCGTTGATGCCGATCGTGAATCGGGAGCGCGGCCGCTCCGCGCTCAGCTCGGTGAAGATGCCGGCGACCATCGCCGGGGTCAGCTCCTTGGAGGAGAGCCCGTAGCGGCCGCCGATGACGAGCGGCATGGTCTCGCGGGTGCCGGCGGAGAGCGCCTCCGCGAGCCCGGCGATGACGTCGAGGAAGAGCGGTTCACCGAGCGCTCCCGGTTCCTTGGTGCGGTCCAGCACGCCGACGCGGCGGGCGCTCGCCGGGATCACCGCGAGCAGCTCGGCGGTCGGGAAGGGGCGGTAGAGGCGGAGCTGCACCACGCCGACCTTCTCCCCCTGCGCGACGAGGTGGACCGCGGTCTCCGCAGCGGTCTGCGCGCCCGATCCCATCGCGACGATGACGCGCTCGGCGTCGGGGGCACCGTGGTACTCGGCGAGGCTGTAGCGGCGCCCGGTCCGCTCGGCCAGCGCATCCATCGCATCCTGGACGGCGGAGGGCACCCGGGCGTAGAACGGGTTGACCGTCTCGCGCGCCTGGAAGTAGACGTCGGGGTTCTGCGCCGTGCCGCGGATGACCGGTCGTTCCGGCGAGAGCGCCCGGCCCCGGTGGTCTCGGATGAGCTCGCTGGGGACCAGCGCCAGCAGGTCATCGTCGGAGAGCAGCTCGACCGTGTTCAGCTCGTGGGAGGTGCGGAAGCCGTCGAAGAAGTGGACGAAGGGGATCCGGGTGCGGAGCGTGGCGGCCTGGGCCACCACCGCCAGGTCGTGGGCCTCCTGCACGGATGCCGAGGCGAGCAGCGCGAATCCGGTCTGGCGGATCGCCATCACATCGGAGTGATCGCCGAAGATCGAGAGCGCCTGCGCAGCCAGGGAGCGCGCCGCGACGTGGAAGACGGCCGGGGTCAGCTCGCCGGCGATCTTGTACATGTTGGGGATCATCAGGAGCAGGCCCTGCGAGGCCGTGAAGGTGGTGGTCAGCGCTCCACCCTGGAGCGCGCCGTGGAGCGCCCCGGCGGCACCGCCCTCGCTCTGCATCTCCACCACCGAGGGCACGCTCCCCCAGACGTTCTTGCGGCCCTGGCTGGCCCACTCGTCGGCCAGCTCGGCCATCGGGGACGAGGGGGTGATGGGGTAGATGCAGCAGACCTCGTTGAGCCGGTAGGCGGCCGAGGCCGCCGCCTCGTTGCCATCGACGGTGGTGCGCATCAGCCGGGCTCCCCGATCATCTCGATGGCGTGCACCGGGCACTGCTCGAAGCAGGTCCCACACCCCGTGCAGCGGTCGTAGTCGAAGCGGTAGCGGTGTCCGACGCCGAGCTTGACCACCGCATCCTCGGGGCAGGAGCCGAGACAGCCGTCACACTCGAAGCAGTTGCCGCAGGAGAGGCAGCGCTGCGCCTCGAAGACGGCCTCCGCCTGGCTGAGACCGCC
>Ga0224557_1000194_pt1 | contig 71421 bp, 58 predicted proteins | sample 714S31014metaG_FD_180677 | JGI IMG/M metagenome (GOLD analysis project Ga0224557, IMG submission 180677) | Peat soil microbial communities from Stordalen Mire, Sweden - 717 S3 10-14 | ecosystem: Environmental > Terrestrial > Soil > Wetlands > Peat | place: Sweden: Norrbotten County, Stordalen...
ATTCAAAGTACATAGCCTTCCATGGGGGCGGCTTCCTTCAAGTCGCTGTATCAGAAGCGCCCCGTCTGGCACCATGCCACTGCGCAAGGTTGCGTCGCGGGGCGCTCCAGATACAGCACTAAGACTTCTGGGTACCGATCTGCTGTCGATGAGTGCGTTGGCGATTTGGCGCTTGTCGAGTGCGCGTTCGCTCAACCCTCGAACTACGGGTCAGGGAGCAGCAGGCGGAGCCGGCGTCCCGTCGGACCAGTGGCCAACCCAAACGAGAAAGATGGTCATTCGGTCTTCGGGGTCATTCGCCGCGAGAACCGGCGAGCCCGGCAGATTCGCTCCCCAGCTTTTCGCCGCGTCGCCCGGTACAAACCACATCAGGTGTGGATGCCAGCCTTTGTCCTGGTCGCTTAAGTACTGATGCTTCGACATCATGTAGCACATCCCGCCGGGCTCAAGCGCCGGCAGTTGTTTGCTGTCCATTCCGGATTGAATCGTCTGTGCGATTTCCGTCTTCGATTTCCCTGCCAGCACCAGCTTCGCCTTCATCAGAACGGTCGGCAGATAGGTTCTTGCGGCGGGTGGATTCACGCAAATGGGGCTGATGATCTTCGCATTCCAGAATTCCGGGAAATCCGTGGCGGCACCAAAGGATCGTTCCACGAGGCAGACAAAGCCATTCCTGCCCTTCGCTACGGTCGCATATCCGTTCCGTCCCAGCACCAGCACTTCCGCTTCGTCCGAAACGGATGCCGGAGCGGCACTGCGAGCCAGCGCGACTTCGGAATCCTTGTCCGGCATCAGGTACTGATCGAGAGGAGCCGCGGCCGTATAAGGGGACTTCTCCGCCTGCGCTCGTGCCTGCCACGTCGCGCTTGGAAAGACGACCTGCACAAGGAATGCCAGAGCGAGCAGCCTGAGCGTCTTCTTCTGCATGGAGCTCTCCGGTACGCCCACTCTCCGCTTCAGACCTGGGAACACCGGTCCCGTGAATGCCAGAGGGGCGTGGTGCCTACATTAGATCACGGAGAAGCCGTCCATCGGCGGCCATCGACGACGCAATCGCCGGCGGGTCGCCCTGGAATACCGATATCAACAGCCCAATGCACGTTTCGAGAGCCGGCCTCCATAAATCAATCCCGAAAAACGCCCTTGTGGCCCGAAATCGCCGGAAATCCTGAGTGGCTGGCGATGCGGAAACTGGCCCACCACCCGCTCGCCCCTAGTCGGCCGTCCTGGTAATGTTCAGCAGTATTCCGATGCTGGCCAGGGTGCAGAACAGCGAGGTGCCGCCGGAGGAGATCAATGGCAGTGGAATCCCTTTGGTGGGCACCAGCGACAGCACCACGCTGATGTTGAAAAAGGCCTGCAGCAGCAGGGCGGTGGTGATGCCGAAGGCCGCCAGCCGGGCAAAGGGATCCTGGGAACGGAAGGCCGCGCGCAACCCGCGCCAGCCGAAGACCACGAACAGCAGCACAATCACAATGGCGCCGATGAACCCAAGCTCCTCGGCGATGTTGGCAAAAATAAAGTCCGTGGAGGCCTCGGGCAGGTAAAAGAGCTTCTGCATGCCCTCCATGTAGCCGCGTCCGGCAACGCCGCCGGTGCCCACGGCGATCAGCGACTGGCAGATGTGGTAGCCGGCGCCCCCGGCCTCCTTGGCATCGCAGTTCGGATTGAGGAACACCAGCATGCGCTGGCGGCGGAAGGCCACCATGAACAGCAGCGCGGCCAGGCCGGGCAGCGCCACGCACAGGCTGCCCAGCAGATACTTCCACTCCATCCCCGCCAGCATCAGCATCATCGCGGTCACGCCGGCCAGCACCAGAGCCGTCCCCAGGTCGGGCTGCTTTACGATGAGCAGAATAAAGACCACCGGCATCATGGCCGCGCGCAGCAGGGTGTGCTTCCAGTCGCGCATGGCGTCCAGCCGGGTGTGCAGAAACCAGGCCAGAAACAGCACCACCACCGGCTTCGCGATCTCTGAGGGCTGAAAGCTGAAGAAGGCGCCAAACCGCATCCAGCGATGCACGTTGTGCGAACCCGGAAAGAAGAAGACAGCCACCAGCAGCAGCGTGGTGACGCACAGGGCGGGATAGATGAACCGGGGCGAGTTGTAGACGCGATAGTCCACGTTCATGAGGGCAACCAGGGTCAGCAGGCCGGCCAGCGCCCATCCGGCCTGCCGGCCCACAAAGGCAAACTCTGAGTGATAGCGCTCCTGCGCCACCACGGCCGAGGCGGAGAAGACCATCGCCAGTCCCACCACGATCAGCAGCAGGGTGGTGAAGAACATCCACTTGTCCGCCCCTACCCGTTTTGCCATACCTTCCACCCCCGCCGTTCACTGACGAGTTCCTTGAACACGCGGCCGCGCTGCTCGTAGTTTTCAAACTGGTCGAAGCTGGAACAGGCCGGCGCCAGCAGCACCACTTCGCCCGGCCGCGCCGCGGAGGCCGCCGCGCTGACCGCATTCTCCAGCGTCTCGCAGGAGAGGATGGAGACGATTCCACGCAGTTGCGACTCGATCTTGGCTGCCGCCGAACCGATGGTGTAGACCGCGCGCACCCGCGCCCGCAGCAGTTGCGCCAACTGCGTATAGTCTGAGCCTTTGTCCTTGCCGCCCAGGATGAGGTGAATGCCCGACAAGAAAGAGGCTACGGCCTTGGCCGTCGCGTCCACGTTGGTGGCCTTGGAGTCGTTGTAGTACTCCACTCCGTTGATGGTGGCCACATATTCCAGCCGGTGCTCCACCGCCTGGAAGCCCTCGATTGCCTGGCGAATCACCTCCGCCGGGACGTCGGCCAGGCGGGCTGCGCACACCGCGGCCAGCACATTCTCCACATTGTGCGCGCCCTTCAGCGGAATTCCGCGCAGTGGCATTATGCTTTTCACCGACGCGTCGCTGGCCGGCCGGTAGACCACGAAACCATCCTCCACCCAGGCGCCCTGTTCGACCGGATGCTCGATGGAAAACCAATAGACCTTGGCTGCCGAGCGGGCAGCGGCCTCGGCGGCGCGCGCATTGTCGGCGTTCAGCACCACGCAGTCGTGTTCGTCCTGCGCGGCAAAGATGCGCTCCTTGGCCCGCGCATAGTTCTCGAAGCTGCCGTGGCGGTCCAGGTGGTCGGGCGTAATGTTCAGAATCACGGCAATGCTGGGGTGAAACCGCTCCGTGGTTTCAAGTTGGAAGCTTGAAACCTCCAGCACCGACCAGGTTTCGTCCGTGCTCTGGTCGATCAGCCCTACGACCGGGACGCCGATGTTGCCGCCCACCAGCGTGGGAATGCCTGCCTTCCCGAGGATTTCGCCCACCAGCGCGGTGGTCGTGGTCTTGCCGTTGGAGCCGGTAATGGCCAGCGTCCTGCCCTTCAGGAAGCGCGCTGCCAGTTCCAACTCCCCAATCACCGGCAGGCCGAAGCTCTTCACCTGCGCCAGCTCCGGCGTGTTCAGCGGCACGCCGGGGCTCACCACAATCAGGTCCTGGCGGCGGAACGTAAGCAAGCCGTGGCCGCCGGTCTCCACCATGATGCCCTCGTCGAGCAGGGCGGGAATGTCCTTGGCCAAGGCCTCGGCGCTGCGCACGTCGGAGACCGTCACATGGGCGCCGCGCCGGCGCAGAAACAACGCCGCCGCCAGCCCGGATTTCCCCAGTCCCACAACCAGGACCTTTTTGCCTTTAAGTTCCAACATTTCGACCGATCCTCAGGCTCTCGCGACCTCTTTATTGTGCACCGCGAGGTGCACCGCGCGGGCCGTGTCTAACGGAGTTTCAGGGTGGTGAGTGCAAACAATGCAAACACCAGGGCGCCGATCCAGAAGCGAACAATGACCTTGGATTCACTCCAGCCCAGTTGTTCAAAGTGGTGGTGCAAGGGCGCCATTTTGAAGATACGCTTCTTGTTGCGCAGCTTGTAGCTGCCCACCTGCAGGATCACCGAAACCGCTTCCAGAACGAAGATGCCGCCGATCAGCGGTAGCAGAAGTTCCTGGCGAATGATGATGGCGACCGTGCCGATGGCGCCGCCCAGGGCCAGCGAACCCACATCGCCCATGAAGATCTCGGCGGGGTGAGCGTTATACCAGAGAAAACCGATGGAAGCGCCCACCATGGATCCGCAAAACACGGTCAGTTCGCCCACCATCGGCATGTGCTGCAGCTCCAGGTAGTCGGCAAAGACCACGTGCCCGCTGACGTAGGTGAGCACGGCCAGCGCCGCGGCGGTGATGGTGGTGCAGCCGATGGCCAGCCCGTCAAGTCCGTCGGTCAGGTTCACGGCATTGGTTGATCCGATCAGCACGACGATCACCCACAGAATGAACGGCAAAAAGACCAGAAATCCCAGGTGCGGGACGGTCGCGGGCCACCGGTGCCACAGCAGGTCGGGGTGCCATTGCTTGATGAACGGCACCGTCAACTGCGTGGAGAACATCTTGAACTGCTGCATGACCACCAGCGCAATTGCCACCAGGGCTGCGGCCAGCCCCTGCCAAAGCAGCTTGGCGCGCACCGTCAGGCCCAGGTTGCGCCGCTGCACCACCTTGATGTAGTCGTCGGCAAAGCCGATCGCCCCGTAGGCCAGGGTCGAAAAGACCGCGATCCAGATAAACGGGTTCGAGGGATCGGACCACAACACCGTGGGCAGCAGAATCGCAATCACAATCAGCACCCCGCCCATGGTGGGGGTGCCGGACTTCTTCAGGTGCGACTGCGGCCCGTCCTCGCGAATGAACTGGCCGATCTGGAACTCGCGCAGCTTCTGGATCACCCAGGGGCCGATAAACAGCGCGATCAGCAGTGCCGTGCCCGAGGCAAAGGCGGTGCGGAAGGTGAGGTAGCGAAAGACCCGGAACGGGTGAAAGAACGGGTACAGCTTTTCGTAGAGCAGCCAGTAAAGCAAGTGGCCTCCAGAGCCGGCATGAGGCGGGGTTCAGGTTGATTTTACAGGGCCGGGGGCTGCCGGGCTGTGGAAGGACGCCCTACTGGTTTCCTGCCGACTGCCGCTTCAACTCCGCCTTGAATGCCTGTTCACGCTCGGTGATATAGCTCTTGTAGCCTGCCGGATCGATGAAGGCGTTGCGGTCTCCACCCTTCCAACGCTCATATTTCTCCTTCAGCCCGTAGTAGCTGCCGTGAGCGCCCAGAAAAACGTCACAAGGCAAAGCATTGAGCACGTCAAAGCCATGCTGATAGTCCGCGGCGATTTGCGGATAGGTCTTGTTTCTCACCAGCTTGTAGCCTGGATTCACATTCGGACTCCCGACGATGACCACGTGCAGCGTTCTTCCGCTCTCCGTCTCGTCCATGGTCCAGGTGGTCGTACCCCTGGTATGGCCGGCCGTCAGGTGCGCCGTCAGAACCGCGTCTCCCAGCTTCACCGTGTCGCCGTCGTGCAGCACGCGGTCCACCTTTGTCGCTGGAAACCGCATGGTCTCGTCCGCGCCGTATTGAAAGTCCGCCTTGCCGCCCGACTCCACCGCCGCCACATCCGCATCCATCACGAAATACCTGGCGCCGGTGAGTTGCTTCACCCTTGCACTGCCCGCGCAATGGTCGTAATGCGCATGGCTGATGAGCAGGATCTTGATGTCGCTGAAGCGGAAACCCAAAGCCTCGACACTTTTCCTGATCAACTGCACTGAAGCCTCAAGGCTGCTGTTGATGAGGATGAGCCCTTGGGGCGTGACGATCAGGTAGGAAGCGAGGTCTTCGCTCCCGACGTAATAGAGATTGCCGGCAATGCGAAAGGGAGGAAACGGCCTGGTCCACGCCGGGTCAGCCTGCACAGTCAGCCGCGCCGCAAATGCAAGCCCAACGGCGAACAGCATCGCCCTGCCGGGCAATTTCCGAAACGTCATTGCCCCTCCACTGCCCCGAATCTTTCCTTGACGATCTCGATCGCCCGTTCCAGGTGCACCCCGCGCGAACCCTTCACCAGCACCACATCGCCCGGCTGCAACGTCTCCTTAAGCCAGCGCCCGGCGGCTTCGGCATCGCGCAGGAACAGCGATGCGACTCCGCCGGTGCAGGCCGCCGCGGCCAAGTGTTCGGCGTTGCCCTGCACGCCGGCAACCAGGTCCAGGCCGGCCTCGGCGGCGGCGCGTCCGCAGGCCGCGTGCAAAGCGGGACCCTGCTCGCCCAGCTCAAGCATCTCCCCGGCCACCAGAATGCGGCGGCGGGCCGGGCGCGTAGCCAGCGTGCGGATCATCGAACCGAGCGCCTCGGGATTCGAGTTATAGCTGTCGTTCAGAATCGTCGCGCCATCGATCTCCATCACCTGGCCGCGCTTGTCGCCGGCGGTGAGCGACTCGAGCGCCGCAACCGCCGCATCCACGTCGACGGCCGCCTCCAAAGCAACGGCGAGTCCGGCCAGTGCATTCAATGCGTTGTGCGCGCCCAGCATGCGCAGTGTGAACTCGCCCTCGCGCGCCCCGGCGCGAAATCTCAAATGCAATCCCGCCAGGTCTTCGCCGGCTGCAAGTACCTGCGGATTGGCGCAGGGGCCGGTGCCGAAATAGACGACGCGGCCAAGAAAGTCGCGGCCAAACTGCGAGACGTAGGGATCGTCGCAGTTGAGGAAGGCCACGCCATTGGCCGGCAGCGCGTCCACCAGCTCCAACTTGGCGCGCGCGATCCCCGCCTGCCCGTCGGCAAAGTTTTTGATGTGCGCCGTGCCCACGTTGGTCACCACGCCCCAGTCGGGGCTGGCGATGCGCGCCAGCGCGGCGATCTCGCCCGCGTGGTTCATCCCCATCTCGACCACCGCGATCTCGTGCTCCGGCTCCAGGCGCAGCAGTTGCAAGGGCAGGCCGAATCCGTTGTTCAGATTGCCCTGCGACTTGAGCACGTTGAACTTTGCGCCCAGCGCCGCGGCCACCGCTTCCTTGGTGGTGGTCTTGCCCGCCGAGCCGGCAATGGCCACCACGCGCCGGCCCCACCGCCGCCGCACATGCGCGGCCAAAGCCTGCAACGCAACCAGCGGGTCTTCGGCAATCAGCAGCGGCGCGGCCAGCACCGCGTCGGGCAAGCTGGCCACCAGCGCGCGCGACACCACCGCCGCAACCGCCCCGCGCTCCAGCGCCGCAAGCACAAAGTCGTGCCCGTCCAGCCGCTCCCCGCGCACGGCAAAGAACAGCTCGCCGGCGGCCACGGTGCGCGAGTCGATGGAGTAGCCGCTCACCACCAGCGCTCCGGGGTTCACCACACTGGCCGGAGCCTCCAGCACCGCGCACGCGCCGATCGCCGCCTCTGCCAATGTGAGTTTCATTGCTCTCCACGATAGTCCAATTCAGCCAGCGCCGAAAGCGCCATCGCCGCATCGTCGAATGGAATGGTGCGCCCGGCCAGAATCTGCTCTTTCTCGTGGCCCTTGCCGGCGATCAGAACCACGTCTCCGGCTTTGGCCGCCTGAAGCGCCAGGCGAATAGCCGCGGCGCGATCCGGCTCGACGGTGTATTGGACGCCGCTGGCCTTCAATCCGGGCTCGATCTCGGCCAGAATCGCCGCCGGATCCTCGGAGCGGGGATTGTCGCTGGTGGCCACCACAAAGTCGCTCCCCGCTCCGGCAGCCTGGCCCATCTTCGGCCGCTTGGTGCGGTCCCGGTCGCCGCCGCAGCCGAACAGCGTAATCACGCGTCCGCCGGATTGCGCCGTCATCTGCCGCGCCAGCGCCGTCAGGTTGCGCAGCGCGTCGTCGGTGTGCGCGTAGTCCACGATCACCGTGAACGGCTGCCCCGCATCGACCGGCTGGAAGCGGCCGGGAACCGGCTTGAGCTGCGCAACAAATTCGACCAGATCGGCGAACGGAACGCCCCGCGCGTGGGCAGCCGTAAGCGCGGCCAGCAGGTTGAGTATGTTCACCTCGCCGGCCAGCCGCGAAATCACCCTGGCCGCGCCCGCCGGCGTTTCCAGCTCCAGCACCGCTCCGCCGGGAGTGAGCGAGTAGCTTGCCGCGCGCCAGTCGCAGCGATCTCTTTGTCCGATTCCATAGGTCCGCACCTCCGCGCCTGCCTTGCGCGCCACCTGGGCAAGATCTTCCGCGCGCGGATCGTGCGCATTGATCACTGCAACCCGCGGAGCCGGATAGACCGTGCCGTCGAACAGCAGCCGCTTGGCCGCGAAGTACTGCTCCATCGTGTGGTGATAATCGAGATGGTCGCGGGTCAGGTTAGTAAAGACGGCCACATCAAAACCCAAACCGATGGCGCGGCCCTGGTCGAGTGCGTGGCTTGAGACCTCGGTCACCAGTTCCGTGGCGCCCCGGCCCGCGCCCTCGGCCATCAGCTCGAACAAATCTCTCGATTCGGGCGTGGTGTGCATGCTTGGCCTCACATCGCCGGCCACGTGATATTCAATCGTCCCCACCAGCACGGTGGTGCGGGCAGCCGCGTTGAGCAGCGCCTCGGCGAGAAACGCCGTGGTGGTCTTTCCATTGGTCCCAGTGATCCCCGTGGCCGCAAGCCTGCGCTCGGGATGGCCGAAGAAGGCCGCCGCAGCCTGGGCCAGCGCGCGCCGCCCGTGTTCCACCTCCAGCACCGGCAGTCCGGCTTCAAAAACCAGCACATGATCGAACTTTTGCGCCGAGTCGGTGATGATGCCCAGCGCCCCCGCGGCGATGGCTTTCTCCACGTAGCGATTGCCGTCCGTCGAGCCGCCTTTCATGGCCACAAACACCGCGCCCGGCCTCACCCGTCGCGAGTCGTACTCCACGCCCGTCACCGGCTGCTCCGAGCCGCCGCCAGCTCCGACGGCCGTTACTTCTTCGATCAGTTCTTTCCAATTCATCTCGTGGTCGATTGTAGATCGCAGGACGGCATTTGTTTTCGGAAGGATTCAGGGTTCACGCGTTTTGATGGTCTCGATGTTCTTCAGCGCCTCCCGGCAGCTCAGCGCACTCAGCCGGGCGCGGTTGAGCCGCACAAATCTCTCGATCTCAGCGCCATCAGTCCAGGCGTATTGGCGCAGCGCCCAGCCAATCGCCTTCTGCAGAAAGAATTCCCGCGAGCCAAGCGAGGGTTCAATGCAGGCATACAGCAAACCCAGATCTGTTTCCGCCTTGAACCCGAGCTGGCACAGGATTGACGTGCGCCGCTTCCACAGATTTTCCGACTTGCTCCAGGACAGCATCTTGCGCCGCATGGGCGCAGGATAGTCCCTCAAGATTGGTCCAATGCCGTGCGATGCAATGTCGTCCACGTAGTCCCACCACGCGCCGGTAACGATTAACTCCTCATACATCTTCATTGCAGGCGGCGTCTGAAAAGGCCGCGCACGTTTGTCGCCTGCCAGATACAGCGCCGCGTAACGCTCTTCGCGGAATTGCGCGCCACGCCATATTTCCAGCACCTGCTCCTGCCAATCCGACGCCGTCGCAAACTGCATGTCAGCAAACGCCGCCTTGCATACCTGGCGGAGCAATGGCGCCGCCACGCCATGGTATGGCATTGCAGATTTCATGTACGCCTGCATTGCCGGTGCCCTGACTGGATCACCCGCCTGCTTCAACGCCTTGCGCAAGGTTGGCAACAACATCGGTACTTCCCTTCCCCTATGCCCGTTCGAGCATGACTCTCGCCGCGCGCCTCGATAAGTGTACATTCTGCGATTTGGCTTCCTAGGAGTCTGTCGGAAATAGATTTTTCATCCTTTAGAATCAATAACTTACGAATTCTACATTTTTGCGTAAGCAGTTGATTCTAAATGAGTTAGAGTACTTGAATCTCCTATTTCCGACACACTCCAAGCCAGGCAGAACCTATCTTTGCTCTTGACATGCAACCGAAAGGTTGCATAATATACCGCCAATGGGCGCGGACCTGGACAAAGTGTTCAAGGCGCTCGCTGCTCCCGAACGCCGGCTCTTGCTGGACCGCCTGCGGGCGGACAACGGGCAAACGCTGGGACAGCTTTGCCAGCACATGGAGATGTCCCGCCAGGCAGTGACGCGCCATCTCAAGCTGCTGGAAGAAGCCACGCTTGTGGTATGCATCTGGCGGGGCCGCGAGAAGCTGCACTATCTGAATCCGATGCCGATCCACGAGATTGCCGAGCGCTGGATCGGCAAATACGAGCGGGGACGTCTGCGCGTTCTCGCCGAACTTAAGGAAAAACTGGAGGGAGAAACCGATGGCTGAATCGCAATTTGTTTATGTGACGTTTATTCGCACCACGCCGGAGAAACTGTGGCGGGCTCTGACGGAACCCGAATTCACGCGCCAATTCTGGATGGGAACAACGCAGGAGTCCGAATGGAAACCCGGCGCTTCCTGGCGGATTGCGAAACCAAATGGGGCCACAGCCGACAGCGGCGAAGTGATCGAGATCGAGCCGCACCGGCGGCTGGTCCTGAAGTGGCAGAATCACATGTTCCCCGAGATGACCGCGGAGGGCTTCTCGCGCCTGACCTACACTCTCGAAGAGAAAGGCGATTCGGTCAAACTCACCATCCTGCATGAGATGGACAAGCCCGACTCGAAATTCATCAAGGCAGTTTCGGGCGGATGGCCGATGATCATTGCCAGCCTCAAGAGCCTTCTCGAAACAGGCGAATCGCTCGAAGCAACCCGCCGCTGGCCGGAGGGGATGTAATCGGTCTCACTCCGCAAGCGAGGAATGCCTCACCGCCCGCAGCGCACCACGATCTGCGTCCCGGACGCAACCATCGTGCCCGCGGCGGGCGCCTGTTCCCGCACCGTACCGTTGCCGGCGATGCGCACCTCAAGGTCCGCCGCGGCGCGCCTTCAGTTTTTCTCTGTGTCTTCGCACCCGACGATCCGGTCGAAGATCAGAGTGGCGCAGGCCGCGCAGGCCGATTGAACGGCGCTCCAATCGTGCCACCTGGACGACAGCCCCTTATACTCGGAAAGGTTGACCTCATCCAGGTCGTACGGCAACGGGCTTGCAAGCTGAATCTGGAGTTGCTGCAAAGCCGATTCCCCATTCGGCTGCGGGTAGATGCTATCGAACGAACACAGGGCCGACGTCGCATCTTCATCCCCCATGCGATCGGCGAGAGCGGCAAAATCGAGGTAATCGCGCGTCGCGTTGCGCTTGAGGATCAACACCGCCTTGATGCGCAGCTTCTCGGCCAGGGTTGCAACGGTAAGCCGCTGGCCGAAGCGTTCGATTTCAGTGGTATCCAACGGCCGATCCCGAATCAATTGCCGAATACCGGTCTCGATGCCATCCAGACTGCCCAATATCTGTACCGGCGGGCGAACTCGCGCCGTCTTCCAGCCTGCCACCGATTCCAACTCGGCCAACACCTGATCGAAGAGCTGCCGCAGATTTGTGAGAACATGGTCCGCATCCGTAGACATCCGGTGCCCGGTATAGATCGCCGCGGCCGTGCCTCCCACAAGAACCGCATCCGGCAAAATGTGTTGCAGATGGGCAGCCGAAGAAAGAACCTGCTCCCATTCAGGTAAGTCTGAGGTGCTGTTCGGCATAGTGCCTCCAGAAGTGATACCGCTGCGCATAGGGATCCTGAGCGTGTGCCAGAGCGACGCGAAGGATTTTCTCCATGATGGCGCGGTCTTCAAGGGCAGCGGAACGCAACTGAGCCCAATCCTTCCGCTTGCCGCGGTCGATCACATCGTCGATTGCGGGCAGGATATATCCCACCCCGTCATTCAGGTGCCGATGCAACATGGTTCACCCTTCCCAAAAATGCCTGTTGCGCACGTTGACAATCACACAAAACTTATCACAAACGGAAAGTCGTGATATTGCGGTTTTGACGTTCTTTCATGAGGTTATTCGATGGTAAGTCTGCCTCACCGCCCGCAGCGCACCACGATCTGCGTTCCGGACGCAACCATCGTGCCCGCGGCGGGAGCCTGTTCCCGCACTGTGCCGTTGCCGGCGATGCGCACCTCAAGGCCCGCCGCGGCTGCCTGCTCGATGACCTTGCGCAGCGGCAGTCCGACCAGCGTAGGAACGCGCAGTTGCCTGGCATCGGGAACCATGACCGCCAGCGATGTCTTTTGCTCGAAGGCCTTTGCCGGCTGCGGGGAGGGTTGCGCCGCCGCGGAAACGGCCTGCGCGCCGCCCTGACTGGCTTTGGCGTCCGCGGCCAGACCGGTGGCCTGCGCCTGAGATTGCTGCGCGGGCTGCGTGGCCGCCTGGCCTGCGCTCCCAGCCTGGTCTGACCCCGCGCGCAACGGATCGTCGCTGGGCAGATCGTTGATCGCGGCAAACAGAGTATTGATGTCCTCGCCCTGCGCGTGCGCGTCGTCTTCCGCAACCAGCGCATCGGCCTGGGACTTGACGCGCGGCGCGTGGACTTCGATATCGTGCGGCACGCCCAGATACTCAAGCACCTGCTGCGCCACCTCGGCAAACACCGGCGCCGAGACGCTGGCGCCGTAGTAGGCTCCCTTGGGGTTGTCCATCACCACGGCCACCGCGATAACCGGATTGTTCACCGGCGCGATGCCGGCAAACGAGGCCACGTGCATGGTCTTCGAGTAGGTGCGCGTGACCGGATCGATCTTCTGCGCGGTGCCGGTCTTGCCGCCCGAGGAGTAGCCGTTGAGCTGCGCCTGCCTGCCGGTGCCGTAGAGCACCACGCCCTCCATCATCTTGCGCATCTCGGCCGCGGTCAGCGTGGAGAGAACGCGGTGCGCGCCCGCCGGCAGCGGATTGGGCAAATCGCCGCCCGGCTTGAACGGCTCCGGTTGCAACGGGCTTGCTCCGTGCTGGCCGTTGGCGCCGGCGCCCACCTGGCCCGGCATCAGCACGTGCGGCGGCAGGTAAATGCCTCCGTTGGCGATGGTGGAAACCATCGACACAAGTTGCAGCGGCGTCACGCCTACCTCCTGCCCGATGGCAATCGACCCGATCGACGTTGCACCCCACTTCTTTACCGGCTGCAGCAGACCGCGCGTCTCGCCGGGCAGTTCCGTGCCGGTGCGGCTGCCAAAGCCGAAATCGCGTATGAATTGGTAAAAGTGCTCCGGGCCGACTTTCAGCGCCAGTTTGACGGCGGCCACGTCGCTCGAATGCTCCAGCGCCTCATGCACCGTGATGACCCCATAGTGGTCCGACTTATCGTCGTGGATCACGCGCCCGGCCAGCGTGATCTGCCCGCCCTGGCAGTCGATCTTGTCGTCCGGCGAAGCAACCTTCTGCTCCAGCGCCGCCGAATAGGTGACCAGCTTGAACACCGAACCCGGCTCGTAGACGTCGCTCACGGCGTGGTTGCGCAACAGCCCCGGCGTGGTCTTGCGGGCCAGGTTGGGATTGAACGTGGGGCGGATGGCCAACGCCAGAATCTGGCCCGTATGCACGTCCTGCACCACCACCGTGCCGTTGGCCGCCTGGGTCCGCTCCATGGCGTGGTCCAGCGCCCGCTCGGCCAGGAACTGGATGTTCTCGTCGACGGTCAGCACCAGGTTCTGGCCCGGCTCCGGCTCGGCCTCGCTGGATCCCAATACCTTGCGCCGCGCATCCATGGCCGTGTACATGCGGCCCGGAGCGCCGTGCAATTGCGGCTCGTATTTCTGCTCCAGGCCGCCCAGCCCGTTATCGTCCGCGCCCACATAGCCCAGCACCTGCGCCGCGATCTCGTTGTCCGGATAAAAGCGCTGAAACTCCTTCTGGGAGTAGATTCCCTTGATCGGAAGCCCCTTGACGCGCGAGGCAACCTCGGACGTGACCCTCCGTGCCACCCACGCAAAGGCATGACCGTTGGCCAGCCGTTCGGCAATCTGCTCCTCGGTGGTCAGTGCATCGTCGGGGTCGGTGTGCACCAGCGCGGCCAGCGCGTGCGCCGCCGTCTGCTTGTCGTCGATCTCGGTGGGCACGGCGTAGAAGGAGTCCGCCTGCACCGTCATGGCCAGCTCGTGCAGGTTGCGGTCGTAGAGCACGCCGCGGCGGGGAGCTACCTCAAAAGTTCGCTGCTGCTGCCTTTGGGCGCGCTCCACGAACTCCTGGTGGCGCACCACCTGCAGCCAGAACAGGCGGCCGCCAATCGCCACCGCCCACACCAGAAAGAACAGGCAGATCAGCCAGAAGCGCGCCCGCTTCAGAGGAGGGATGGCCCGCGCCGCCTTGGTGCGGTTCCGGTTGGCTTGAAGGGCTGCCTGCATGGGGAATTGCTCCGAGACTTGAATTGCTCCGCGTCCACTTGCTGGATGCTAGATGCTAGCTTCCAGCTTATAACTTCTAACTCATAACTTCTGGCTCCTAACTCCTAACTCCCAGCCGCATCCAGCTTGCTAATCGCCTTCTGTCCTGACTTATAAAACTGCCGATGGGAGCCCTGACTCTCATTGCTCGCGCTACAAAGCTGATAGCTGGAAGCTGGCGGCTGGCAGCCGTCCTTCTGCCTATTGCGCGGCCTGCGCCGGCGGTGTCACCTGGGCAATGGCTGGAGTCGCGGCGTCGGGACGGGCACTGGGATGAATCACCTGGCCCGGCTGCGGTTCCGCAAGACCCAGTTGGCGGGCCATTTGGTCGATCCGGCCCGGCTGCGTAAGCTGTGCCTCGGTCAGCCGCAACTGGCGGTTCTCTTCGCGCAATTGGTCCACCGCCTGCTTCTCCGACTCCACACGGTAACCGCCCTCGATGGCATAGAAGTGCTGCAAGCCATAGATCATCACCAGCGTGAACAGCACCGCGATCGCCGCGGTAAACACGCGCATCTCGCGCACCCGCACCGGGTCCGGCGCCTTCACCAGCCGCGAATTGTCAAAGTGCCTGGCAAAGTAGAACTCCGGCGTGCGCACGCCCCGCCTGCGCCGTGGCTGCTGAGCCATCAGCTCCGCGTTCCGCTCCCGGTCCCGAGCGCCCAGCCCGCGGCCGGCTTCAAAATATGTTGTCGCGCATGCCGCCATGGTTAACCTCCCGAGCTGCTAGCTTCTAGCTTCTAGCTTCTAGCTTCTAGCTTCTAGCTACTAGCTTCTAGCTCAGCCCGCCTGAAGCTTGCTCTTTTCACCTTCCCGATTTAACTGCCAGCCGTTCGCCAAAAACCTCGTCACCCCGCTTCAAAGCTAGTAGCTAGAAGCGAGAAGCTGTCCTCTCCGCCGCCCTCAGCTTCGCGCTCCGCGAACGGGGGTTGCGCTCCATCTCTTCTTCGCCGGCCGTGACCGGCTTCCTGGTCAGAATCTCCCAGATTCCCTTCTGCGCGCCTTCCCGCAGACTGTCCTTTGCGATCCGATCTTCCAGCGAATGAAAGCTGATGACGGCCAGCCTTGCGGAGGGCTTGAGCAACCTGGGTGCGGCCTCCAGCAACGCCCGAATCTCGTCCAGCTCGCGATTTACGTAGATACGGAGAGCTTGAAAGGTTCTGGTCGCCGGATGAATGCGCTCGCTTTTCATTGTCGGGGCGGTTGCGGCGACGATTCGGGCAAGTTCCCCGGTCGTCGTCAACGGCCGCCCGCGAACAATGGCTCTGGCGATTCTCCGCGACCTCCTATCCTCTCCGTATTCGTAAATGAGGTTTGCCAGCTCGCGCTCGCTCGCCTCGTTTACCACCTGTGCGGCGGTTGGCCCGGAGCGCGTATCCATGCGCATATCCAGCGGCCCATCCGCCTGAAAACTGAATCCCCTGTGCGCCTCGTCGAACTGCAGGCTGCTGACCCCAAAGTCGGCCAGCAAACCATCCACCGATGCCGGCTTTACGTGCTGCTCAATGGAACTGAAGGCCTCGCCCACCAGCGTCGCTTGCGGCGCCTGGCTGCCCAGCTCTTCGCAAACCCGGTCCAGCCTGGCCTTGGCAAGAGCGAACGCCTCGGGGTCCCGGTCAAATCCGATCAGGCGACCCGCAGGCCCCAGCAGCCTCACTATCTCCGCGGCGTGCCCTGCCAACCCCAGCGTGCAGTCCACATACGTTCCGCCTGCGCGCACCCTGAGAAAACCAATCGCTTCTTCGAAAAGAACTGGCACATGGCGTTCAGTCGGCTTCGTCATGCGCTCCCCCTGGGGGGTCTTGCGGTTCAACCATTCCGGCGGGTAATCGCCGCCACCGACTTGCGCTCCTCCGGCGTCATTTCGAAGGCCGGCAAACGCTGTTCGAATTCCTGCTCGTTTTGAACTTCCAGATAGATCAGCTTCCCGAATACCGAAACTTCTGCGTTCAGCCTGGCCTTTTCGCGCAGAATCTGGGGCAGCAACACCCGCGCCTGGCTGTCAATCTCCACTTGCTGGCCGTAGTAGCTGGTCAGGTTCAGGTACTTTTCCACCGCGTCGTCCATGGTGCTGTAGTCCGCCAGCAGCTTTTCCTGCCTCTCCCACTCCGGCAACGGCCACACCTGGGCGCTCTTTCCATCCGTCGAGGTGATGTAGAACTGGGTGACGTTGGCCGCATCCAGCAACTGCTTGAACGCAGACGGGACCTTCAGTCTCCCCTTCTCATCGACCTTCGCCGGATGGTTTCCGCGAAACACCGTCTTGCCCCTTGCCTGCCCGCGGCTGATTCCAGATCTCGTGCCACGGCTGGTTCCCTGCCCTGAACTTCCCTGTCCCCGTTAGCCAGGCTGATTCCCCGGCCGTTTTTGGCGCCCCGGAAGCCCCGTGGAGAGATTGAAATGGGAGTAGAATTGCTTCGGATCGGTTCAGCGGCTCTGGTGGACTTGGATTTTGCTGAACTTCTCCTGATCCCACTTTGTACCACTTGGCTCCACTTTGCCCCACAAGAGCGATACTACAGCCGTTTCTGACCCACGCAAAGAAAAAAAACGCGCTGAAGCAGGGGAGTTTGAGGGTAAGTGTGGGAAATTCGTCTAATAGACTAAAAAACTTCGACCACCACAAGATGTAGTGTTTACCGCTTTGGTTCCACTACTGGACAGGACCGGCGGGACATGATAGGTGAACAAAAAGCGAAAACAGGCGCCTTCCGCCTGATCGCTCGCCGGGAACCCTGATTGCGCTGTGACCAATTCCACCCGTGCAGCTTACACAATTTCGGGTTTCTGCACCTGTCTCCCGCGCTCTACCACCAGCTTCAGCAGGTAAAGAAAAACCAGCGCGTTGACTACCAGCAGGCCCGCCCGGATCGGCGTATGTCTGCGGATTACCTCGAAGATCTCCCAGGGCAGGAAGGAAGCGGTAATTCCCAGCGTCAGGTACTCGGCCCAGGCCTTCTCCAGATACAGGCCGATTCCCTCCACCATTCCGAGCGCGGCATACGAGAAGACGGCCGCGCTGATCCTGCGCAGCAGCCGGTCATTGACGATCGAGGCCCTGCCCAGGACGAAGTCGACGAAGCGCGACTCCGGGCTGAAGCGCAGGTGGTGGGCCAGTCGCGCCAGCATATCGCCGATGTCCTTGTGCACCAGGCGCAGCGCTCCCACGCCGATGGCGATGAATAGCAGTGCCTGGGCCAGCTTGAACACCGCAATGAGAACCAGCCACCGGTTGTGGCCCTGGCGCGGACCCGTTAGCGGACCAGGATCCGGGTTCGAGCTTTTCGATTCGGAGTCGATGATTTCCTCTGCCTTGCGGCGCCCAATCACAAGCGGGCTCCTATCGATACGTTAAACGATGCCGGCTGGTTCTCCCAATCGCGGCTCCCGCAACAGTGGCCGCCGCAGCTGGTGCGGCGCAAGCTGGCCCAATCCTTCGCCCACCGGCAACAGCGCTTGCCGGAGATTCTTGCCGTCGCGGCCCGGCAGGCAGCCAAACGAGCGTGATGCCGAGCAATCATTTCCTGAGGTTCAGCAGCCCCTCCCGGTCCAGCACATTGCCGTCCATGATCAGCCCGGAGATGCGGCGCGCGTTCCAGATATTGGTCGTGGGATCGCCATCTACCACCAGGATATCGGCGCGGCGGCCGGGGGCAATCTGCCCCAGTTCGTTCCAGCCAAGCTGGATGGCGTAGTTGTTGGTGGCTGCGGCCAGCGCCTCGCGCGCGGAAAGCCCCAGCCGCACCAGCATCTCCAGCTCGGTGTGCAGGCCGATGCCGGGCATCGAACCCTGAACCGGCGCGCCCGAGGCCGCCAGGTAGTGCGGAAAGGCGGAAAAGATGGTTTCGTTGATGCGCCACAGCCGCAGCGCGGACTGTTCGGCCTTCTTGCGCTGGCCTTCTTCCATGTAGCGCTGCCCAACCGCGGGCAAGTGGCGGGTCCAGGGCGATAGCGGGTACACCAGTTCACCGGTGGCGCGATCCGGCGGATCGAACAGGTGGGCCGGATCAAGCAGCGCGGCGGCCGGCTCCTTCCACAGGTTCCGATGCCCCGGCAGTTGCAGAAAATAGGTGCTGAAAGTGGGCATCAGCGCGGCCCGGTGCGTGGCCAGGAACTTGGCGTAGGCGCGCAGGTGCTGATCGGTGGGCGGCAGCCGTTCCGCATAGTCGTAGGCCGTGTATGCGGCCGAACCCTCAAAGCTGTCCACCAGCGGCCGCTGCAGCTCATCGGGGATCACGCCCAGCTCATAGCGGCCCATGTGCAGCAGCACATCCACACCCGCATCGATGCCTACTTCGTAGGGCGTGGAAACGAACTCCCCATAGGTGACCAGCCCCATCTGGTGGGCGCGGGCAATGATCCACTGCGTGTTGGCCGCGGTCAGGTTACGGCGCAGCAGGAGCACGCGCGTCCCCAGCCGGGCGGTGGCGGTAAGCTGCAAAACTGTATCGTCGGGGCTCAACTCGGTCGGATGCGCGCCCTCCCTGAGCTTGAGGACCCACTCCGTATGCTTGGCCAGAAGGCTCCAGTTGTCGGTCGTGCCGATCGAGTCAACAAGGTAAAGATGCGGGCCGGGACTGGCGGCAAAATCGATCAACCCGCGCCGGTAGTCGCTCGCCGCCACCACCGTGGTCACGCCCATGTAGAGATTGGCATTGGCCTGGCCCTGCGAGTTCGTGCCGGCAAAGCCGTCCACCAGTCCTGGGATCAGGTACTTGCCCGTGCAGTCGATCACCCGCGCCCCTTTGGGGATGGAAACGGCCCCGCGGGCGCCCACGTCGGCGATGCGCCCGTCGCGCACCACCACGATCGCATCCGGCAGGTCTCGTGCCGAGTGGCCCCAGTCGCTGACGTCCACAACCGTGCCGCCGGCAAGCACCAGCGGCGTCGAGCCAGGGACCCCGGGAGCGGCTGCGGGCTGTGTCTGCGGCCAGGCCGGCGCACCGGCCAGAGCCGCTGCCCACAAACCCGCCGCGAGGATTCGAAACCATCGCATAGATATACTGGTCTTTTGTGGATTGTCGCACAGCGGCTTGGGAAAATCGATCAAACGAATTACTCCGCGGAACAACCGGAGCTGACTGGCCGGCCCGTTTCTTCAATGCAGGCGCCGTGCGGGTCTGCTTTTCCCACGGGAAAAAGTAACCCGCGTTCGCGGCTCGTCCAGGTGAACAACAATAAAAAACCGGCTCCCTCCGCATCTGCCGCCGGAGTGTAAGCCTCTTCTAGTCGGCCACCAGTGTGGCCCGCTGCCGGCGCGCCAGCAGTGGCAGCACCTGCGCCTGCGCCGCTTCCACGGTCAGGCCGTACTTGGCGCGCAGATCGTTTACCTTGCCGTGCTCGATGAAATGGTCGGGCCAGCCGATGCGCACCACCGGGACCGCGCTGCCCATCTCCTCAAGGGCCTCGATTACCGCCAAGCCGAACCCTCCCATCTTCACGTGATCCTCAAAGGTGACAAAGGCGGCCACGCGCCGGGAATACTCCCCGAGCATCTCCGTGTCCAGCGGCTTGACGAAGCGGGGATTGATGACCGCGGCCGAGTAGCCGTCGCGCTCCAGGCGCTCGGCCAGCTCCCGCGCCAGGGTGATCATCGGCCCCAGTCCCAGAATGGCCACGTCGGACCCGTCCTCGAGCACCTCGGCCTTGCCCACGGGAATCGCCTGCGGCTCGGCCTTGCGCTCGACGCCCGTCCCCACGCCGCGCGGATAGCGGATGGCGCTCGGTCCGGGAAGCTCGACGGCGGTCTTCATCATGTCGGCCAGCTCGTCTTCGTCCTTGGGAGCCATCAGCACGATCTCCGGAATGCCGCGCAGGTAGCTGATGTCGAACACCCCGTGATGCGTGGGACCGTCGTCGCCGGACAGACCGGCGCGGTCCATGCAGAAAACGACGGGGAGCTTTTGCAGGCAGACGTCGTGCACGATGGGATCGAAGGCCCGCTGCAGGAAGGTCGAGTAGATAGCGCAGAACGGCCGGTAGCCGCGCGTGGCCATGCCGGCGGCAAACACCACCGCGTGTTCCTCGGCGATGCCCACATCGAAATAGCGCTTGGGGTGGTGGGGCCGGAACAGATCGAGCCCGGTCCCGTTGGGCATGGCGGCCGTGATGGCCACAATGTGCTCGTCGTGGTTGGCCAGCTCCACCAGCGTATTGGCGAAGACCTCGGCGTAGGTGAGCTGGCCGGCGGGCTTGGTCTCGCCCGTCTCGGGATCGTAGGGCCCCAGGCCGTGAAACTTCTTTTGCCCGTCGAGCGCGGGTTGAAAGCCGCGTCCCTTCTGCGTCAGCACGTGCAGCAGCACCGGGTGGTCGGCGGCCTTGAGAAACCTGAACGATTCCACCAGGAGGGGCAGATTGTGCCCGTCGATGGGCCCAAAATACTCCAGGCCGAACTCCTCGAACAGGATCGAGGGCCACAGCATGCTCTTGGCGGCCTCTTCGGCGCGGCGCACCACTTCCAACGCGGTCTTGCCGCCCAGCTTCTGCACGATGCGGCGGGCCGAGTCGTGCAGGTTCTTGTAGTGCTCGTTGGTCACGATGCGGTGGAAGTAGCGGGCAATGGCGCCCACGTTGCGGTCGATCGACCACTCGTTGTCGTTGAGCACGATGATCATGCGCCGGGTCTGCCCCGCGATGTTGTTCAGCGCCTCGAACGAGATTCCATTGGTGAAGGCCCCGTCGCCGGCCACGGCGATCACGTTCTCCGTGCCGCCGGCCAGGTCGCGGGCCACGGCCATCCCAAGGGCCGCGGAAAGCGCGGTCCCGGCGTGACCGGCTCCATAACAATCGTGCGCGCTCTCGGTGCGCAGCATGAAGCCGTTGAGCCCGCCCGGCTGGCGGATCGTCTCCATCCGGTCCAGCCGCCCGGTAAGAATCTTGTGGACGTAAGCCTGGTGGCTGACGTCGAACAGCAGCTTGTCCTCGGGAGTGTTGAAGACCGTGTGCAGAGCCAGCGTCAGCTCCACCACCCCCAGGTTCGGGCCCAGGTGGCCGCCGGTCTTTGATAGCGTCTGGATCAGGAATGCGCGGATCTCCTCCGCCAGCTCAGCCATCTGCGCATAGTTCAGGCGCTTCAGGTCGGCGGGCGAGTGGATCGATTCCAGCAGTGTTTCCATGCTCTTCCTTCCCCCGGAAATGGGCCGGGGCTCCAAGAAAAAAAGCCCCCTCATACGGCGGGCTGCCCTCACCGCCGTTGGCCGCAAGCAGCGCCAACGGGACCCGCTCAAGTATACCAACCCGGACCATCGCTGGGCCCGAATCTTTCGACGCAATTGAACCGCGCCCGTCTGGCACGGAAGCCGGATTTCGCCCCCACCTCCCACCACCCCGCGCGGCCAGGGAGCCGGCATTGTAGGATGGCGATGAAGAGTGCATCAGGAGGATGGGAACGTGCGCAGCATTGCAAAGGCGATTTTGATGGGATTATTGGCGCTGGGGCTGGGAACGCCAACCCTCGTCCACGGGCAGTTGCCGGAGCCCGGCAGCGCGGCCTCAGCCGCACCCAACCCGTTCTCCGACCCCACCGTGAAGCCGGGCAAGATTCTGCTCTACGACCTCGAGGCGCGCTTTGCCAAGGACGTGCTCGAACGCGGCGGCAAGGCCTTTGCGGAGTGGTTTGCCGAGGACGGCGTGGCCCTGGGCAACGGCGCGGCGCCAATGGTGGGCCGGGTAGCCATCGCCAGATCCGCAAACTGGTCTCCCGCGGATTATCAGCTCACCTGGACCCCCACCGACGCCACCATGGGACCCTCCGGCGACATCGGCTACACCTGGGGCCACTTTGAAGGGCACAGCAAGGACGCCAACGGCAATCCCGTCACCATCAGCGGCCGCTACATCACCATCTGGCGCAAGCAGCCGGACGGCGCCTGGAAGGTGATTCTGGACGCCGGAAGCAACGAGCCCGCCGCGGCGGGCGATTGCTGCAAACTGCCTCCCGGCAACTGAGGAGAAGCGCCAACCGCCCGCTTTTCTCCGCGTGCAACTCGCCACCCCGTTGCGCATTGGATTCCCAGGCCTCTCGCGGTGGTAATCATCTTTGGTAACGCAAAAACAGGAGACAATTCCCCATACTCAGTAACACTTGCGCGGATTTTCGGCCAGATGATCGTATTACTTAGGTCGTAATTCATTGGGGCCGTAACTACCTTCTTTGAGTCAGAGCCGATTTCCACGATTTTGGCTGATACTGATGCTGGGTCTGTGTATCTTAATCCTATGTTTGCAATCCACGGCCAACGTCCAGAGGAACACCAGGGAATGGCTTCCCGGTCGGAATTCGATATCTTTGATCGCAACCCGGACCCGGCGCTGGACGAGTTGACTGAGCTTTCGGCCCTGTTTTGCAAATCGGATTACGCCTACATCGCCTCGATGAACTTGGACCGCCTGTGGTTTAAATCGCAGTTTGGATTCACGGCGCCCGAGCAGCCGCGTTCGTCAACCGCCTGCCAGTGGATGCTGGAGAAGGGTCAACCTCTGCTGATCCACGATGCTGGGCAGGATGCGCGCTTTCCTCCCACAGGGATTCCGATGATCGGCGCAAGTGCTTGCCGCTCCTACGCAGGAGTACCGCTCCTGGCCCCCGGCCGGCATGTCGTCGGCACGCTGGCGGTCCTGGCGCGGGAGGAGGGCCGATTCAGCCAGGAGCACATCGACCTCCTTGAGGTTCTGGGACGTCAGGTGGTAACGCGGCTGGAACTGTACACCCGCGTGGCCTCCCAGGAGCGGGCCCTGCGGGCTCAGCAACAGGCCGAGCGCGCACTGTCCAATGAACGACTCTTCGTGACCGCCGCGCTGGACTCGATTCCCTTCCTCGCTGCCCTCCTGGATAGAGCCGGGCGGATGGTGCAGCTGAATTACCCCTGCATGGAATTGACCGGCCTGACTCTGGCCGACGCGATGGGCTATCAGTTTGTCGACCTGGTTCTGGAGGCCGATTACCGGGCCTGGGCCTCGGCCAGGGTGCGCGATGCCGCGGCCGGACAGGTCTCCGGCCCGCACGAGACAGCCTGGCGGACGCGCAGCGGGGAGACTCGGCGCGTCAGTTGGACCCTGCGGCCGTTGCCCGGACCTGATGGCGTCATCCAGTACCTGATCGTCAGCGGCCAGGACATAACCGACCAGCGCCAGGCGGAATTGAACCTGCTGGTCAGCGAAACGCGTTACAAGCAGGTGGTGGAGAACAGCCTCGGTTTCCTCTTCACCTGCACCTTGGAGGGCCGGCTCACTTCGCTCAATGCCTACACTGCCGAGACTCTCGGTTACCGGGTCGAAGACCTGTCCGGGCGCTCCGTGACTTCGTTCCTCGATCCCGCCGGCGAGGCCACCTTCCAGGATTGCCTGCGCACCCTGGAGACCAAAGACGAGTGGCAGGGCGCCTTGCCGCTGCGCCGCAGCGACGGAGTCTATCGCCGCATCGCCTTCCGCAGCCGCCGCTTGGAGCTGCCCGGCGAGCGTCCATTCGTGCTCAACCACGGCATCGACGTCACCGAGCAGCACGAGGCCGAGCAGGCGCTGCACATGGCCACCCACCAGCGCGAGCTGATCCTCGAGTCGGTGGGCGACGGTATCTACGGCATCGACCTGGAAGGCAGGCTCACCTTCATCAACCAGGCCGCCGCGCGCGCGCTGGGCTACACCCCCGATCAGTTGACCGGCCACGACCTGTATGAGGTCATCCACCACAGCCACGCCGACGGCACCCCCTACTCCAGGTCCACCAGCCCCATCCTCCAGGCTCTGCGCCGCTGCGAGTCCATCCGCATGAGAGATGAGGTTTTCTGGCGCCAGGACGGCTCCGCATTTCCGGTCGAATACAGCGCCAACCCGCTCCTCGAAGACGGCCGTATCTCCGGCATGGTCGTCGCCTTCCAGGACGTCTCGGAGCGCCGCCGCCTGGAGAAGATGAAAGACGAGTTCATCTCCACGGTGAGCCACGAACTGCGCACCCCGCTCACCGCTCTGCGCGCTTCCCTCGGGCTAATCTCCTCCGGCACGCTCGACATGCGGCCGGACAAGCAGCGCCAGATGGTGGAGATGGCCATCGGCAACTCCGACCGGCTTATTCGCCTGGTCAACGACATTCTGGACTTCGACCGCGTGGGAAAGGGAAAGCTGCCGCTCCATCTCCGGCCGGTGGAGGCCATCGGCCTGCTGCGCCGCGCCGCCGGCGTGGCCGACTCCGCGGCCAGCCAGGTGCACATCGCGGTGCGCGTTGAAGCTCCGCCCGTCCAGGTCCTGGCCGACGAAGAGCGCATCCTGCAAGTGCTCAACGAACTGGTCACTAACGCCATCAAGTTCTCGCCCCCTGAGACCACTATTCGCCTGGTCGCGCAGCCCTCTGCTGAAGGTCCCTCCGCATCCGGCCCCTCCGGCGCGCTCCAGGTCTGCTTCATCGTCGAGGACCAGGGCCGCGGCATCGCCCTCGAAAAGCTCGAACACATCTTCGACCGCTTCCAGCAGGGCGACGCCTCCGACTCCCGCGCCCGCGGCGGCACCGGCCTCGGCCTGGCGCTCTGTCGCAGCATCGTCGAGCAGCACGGCGGCCGCCTCTGGGCCGAAAGCACCCCCGGAAAAGGCAGCCGCTTCCTCTTCACCCTGCCCGCCGCAGCGCCCAACCCTGGGAAGACGTTCCAGCCCCAAAGCCCCGCCCCGTAGCGGCGGTACGAACCCAGGCAATGGGCACGACCCATGTTCATGCGATTGCCCTGGGGGACAAGAGCACCGCTCGCAAATCGACGGAGATTTGGAGTATCATTTTTCGTTTGTATTCAAACCATTGAATGCAATTCTCACTTTGTCAGAAAGAGGTTTCCCCATGAAGGGGCTTCATCTTTTGTGCGCAGCCATGCTTGCAGCCGCGACTGCGACCGTGAGTATGCAGGCGGAAAACCCATCTGGCCAGGGCGGATCGAAGCTTCCTGGCGGAATGTTCAGCACGCTGGGAAATCAGATAATCGACCGGAACCAGAATCCGGTTCGACTCTCTTGTGTTTACTGGCTGGGAATGAACACGCAGGACGGCAAACTAGCCAACCTGGATGGGCCGTTCAAAGGCATTCAGGCAAATGTGGACGCGATTGCCGCCACGGGGTTCAACTGCATTCGCGTGGATTTCAACAACATCTCGCTTCACGATAGCGGAACAGCCGCTTTCCTCCAGAAATTGGACGACGTGGTTGCCGCGGCCGGGAGGGCAAGGCTCCGCGTGATCATCGCCGATCATAGCAACGAGGGGAAGCGCGGAAGTGGCCGCGATCCCAATGTTTCCTGTACCGGCCAGCAAGCAAACGGGATGTGGTACGACCTTGGCGGCGCATCGGATGGAACTGACGGCTGCGACGACCCCGGACACACCACGCAAACGTCGTATCAAGGCGATTGGGTATCGATCGCCGCCCGCTATGCCCGTAATGACACCGTCATCGGATACGATCTCTGGAACGAGCCGATTGCCAATCGCGGCCGCACGTTATGGGGAGGCGGAAGCGGCCGCGATATCCATCTCATGTATGAAACCGTGGGATCGGCCATTCTTTCCACAGATCCCAGCAAGCTGATCTTCGCCGAGTGTCCGTTGGCTGTTTACGATCCGACCACGCTCTATGACGGCGTCACGCATGGAAGCGCTCCCTGGGGAGATTGCACTGGCGTCGGGATTCTCCCGGTGGTGTTCACCGTCGACGGAAACGCCATCAGGAATAAGGTGGTTTACGATGTCCATCTCTACGCGAATTCCATCGACGATTATGCCCGCATATTCGGCTCCAGCAACAGCGCGAGCGCGATCAAGGCAATGAACGATTCCTTTGGATTTCTCGAATCCCGGAACATCGCCCCGGTTTGGGACGGCGAGAGCGGAACGGGGTTTCGGACCAATCCGGACGATCAGGATTGGGCGAACATGTTGGACAAATATCTGAACGGGGAGCTCGGGTCAGAGGGCGGGCCGACATTTTCAGGCAATCAACAAGGCATGGGCATCGCCTGGATGTCGTGGAACACGCAATATACCGGGGAGGGCGACGACAATCTTGGCATTCTGAACCCGGATGGGTCGAGGATTTCGGCGCAGCTCAGCATCGTCGATCCGCTACTCTATTACCCCAAGCGAAAGGTATCTGCGAAAGCAAGTACAGGGATGGGCTCGTCCCCCCGGCCGACACAGCCAGTTAAGTAAAAGGGTATTGGCCGCTCAATTGTTATTAGACCAATATGAAAGCTATTGCCGCGGCTGGGTTCAACTGCGTTCGCGTCGATATCAACAACATCTCGCTTCACGATAGTGGAACAAAGGCTTTCCTCGCGGAACTGGACGACGTGGTTGCCGCGGCCGCAACCGAGGCTGCCGGTTTCATCCCCCGTGGGCCGGCAGCGCCGGTGGATGGCTCACTTGACCTAAAGCCCCATTCTCATGAATCAACTGATTGCGCCGAGCATCGCCTCGCACGCATCGCCAAGTTTGTAGCGCCGCGATTTTCTGGACGCATTCGCAACCTCCAGAAAGCCCGCTTCGACCCAACGCCGGCACAGAAATGCGGCACTGCGCGGCTTGAGCCAGAACAGACCGCCGATCTCTTTCGCTCCAACCTCCCATGCCGATAAAATGCCGCTATATTGCCGTTATCATGCCGATAATGCTGCCCCCGTGCGCCCCGGATTGGCTGCGGCACGCTAACACGGTTTCCGCCGAGCCATGAGACAATTCCCTCGTCGGCTTTTCCCTTCCCACTTCACGGCCGCCGGAAAACCACACATGGCAATCTCCTCACGCGCAATGACCCTCCTCTTCGGCCGCCCGCTCGCCACCAGCGAGGAGCGCGCCGAGCACATCGGCCCCCTCGCCGGCATTCCCGTCTTCGGCCTGGACGCTCTCAGCTCCGCCGCCTACGGCCCTGAGGCGGCGCTCACGCTGCTCATCCCCTTGGGCCTGATGGGCGTGCACTACATCGTCCCGGTGAGCGCGGCCATCGTGGCCCTGCTGACCATCGTCTACTTCAGCTACCGGCAGACCATCGACGCTTATCCCCAGGGCGGCGGCTCCTACACCGTGGCCTCGCAGAACCTGGGCGAGGGCGCGGGTCTGCTGGCCGCGGCCGCACTGATGATCGACTACATCCTCACCGCCGCCGTGGGCATCTCGGCCGGCGTCGGCGCGCTCATCTCCGCCGCCCCCGGCCTGCAGCCCTACACGCTCGAACTGTGCCTCGCGGTGCTGCTCATTCTGACCATCGTGAACATGCGCGGCGTCCACGACACCGGCGTGGTGTTCATGATTCCCACCTACCTGTTCACCGGGACGCTTTTGATCGTCATCGGCGTCGGCGCCTGGCAGGTGCTGCACTCGGGCGGCCATCCTCATCCGGTCACCCCGCTGCCCGCCATCCCCGCGCCCATCGCCCTCGTCAGTTGGTGGCTGATCGCCAAGGTCTTTTCCTCCGGCTGCACAGCCATGACCGGCGTGGAAGCAGTCAGCAACGGCGTGATGGCCTTCCGCGACGACACGCGCAGGAACGCCAAGATCACGCTCACCATCATCATCGTTCTGCTGGCCGCGCTGCTGGCCGGCATTGCGCTCCTGTGCCGCGCCTACGGCATCGCCGCCACCGACCCCGGCAGTCGGGGCTATGAGAGCGTGCTCTCCATGCTGACCCGCGCGGTCATGGGCCACGGCTGGTTCTACTACGTCACCATCGCCTCGGTGCTGCTGGTGCTGGCTCTCTCGGCCAACACCGCCTTCGCCGATTTTCCCCGCCTCACCCGCGCCATCGCCCTCGACGACTACATGCCCCGCGTCTTTCTGCTGCGCGGACGGCGCCTGCTCTACTCCTGGGGCATCTATGTCCTGGTGGCGCTCACCGCCCTGCTGCTGATCGTCTTCGGCGGCATCACCGACCGGCTCATTCCCCTTTTCGCCATCGGCGCATTCATGGCCTTCACCCTCTCCCAGGCCGGTATGGTCATGCATTGGAAGCGCCGGGGCAACGCTCCGGTGCACATGTTCGTCAACGGCCTGGGCGCCGTGGCCACCGGCATCACCACCGTGGTGGTCCTGGTTGCCAAGTTTGTGGACGGCGCCTGGGTGACGGCTCTGCTGATCCTGATCATGATCATGGTCATGCACGCCGTCAAGCGCCACTACGTCCGCGTGGACCGCGAAATCGACCTCGACCGCCCCATCGTCCCCGCCGCCGTCACCGAGCCCATCGTGGTGCTGCCCATCGACCGCTGGAGCCGCATCTCGGAGAAGGCGCTGAGCTTTGCGCTCTCCATGTCCAACGATATCCGCTGCCTGCACGTGCAGACCAGCGACGAGCCGGACGAGATCTGCAGGGATTGGGAGAGGGATGTGGCCGCTCCACTGCGCGCCGCCGGAAGATGCGTTCCCAAACTCGAAATCCTGCAATCGCCCTTCCGCTACGTCCTCGCGCCCGTGATCGATTACGTCCTCAAGGCGGAACGCGAGTCCAGCTTCCACAAGATCTGCGTTCTGGTGCCGGAGTTGGTGGTGCGCCACTGGTGGCAGAACCTGCTCCACAACCGCCGCGCCGACATGCTCAAAGTGATCCTCTTGATGCGCGGCAACCGCCGCATCATCGTGATCAACATCCCCTGGTATCTCGAAGACAAATGAGCCGCAGGCGCAGTTCCGGAGGAACGGAAGCTTCAGGACCCCGCGAGTTTTCTTCGCCAGGGCCAGTGCACCTAAACTTCGCTGCGCCGGCAGTTTGTGCCGCGATTCTCACGCGGGCGATTGTTTTCGGAGGGAGCAGGGGCATTCATGCCCCTGAACAGAGCGGCTGATGGATTGGCCTTTAGGCCCGGGCATCCCTTGGCCGTAAATAAAAGGCCCGGGGCTAAAGCCCTATCGCTTCGTGCATGGTTTCAGGGGCATGAATGCCCCTGCTCCCTCCGACGGGACAAACAACGACAAAGGCAATCACGTTTTCTGCCGGGAGTTTGTTGAAAAAATTAAGATGCGTCGGCCCTGTTTTCTTCGCCGCTCGGATTCCCTTCCCGGCTCTGAACGGTCAAAATGGTGAGTGGACCCTCGAACAACCCATAATCGCGCGGGCGGGAAACAGAGCTCACCGGAAGGCAGTCCGCGGCGAGCGATGCGACCCTTTTTCATTGCCGGCTTGTGGTCTGCCATCTTCCTGTTCGCCCCCGCGTTGCTTGCGGCCCAGGTGCAGGGCGGCCTGTACACAGCCCAACCGCCGGACCAACCCGCAACCGCCTCCGACACGGCGCGCGTGACCGTGCTTGGCGTGGTCCGCAACGCCGACACCGGCGAACCGCTTGCCCGCGCCCTGGTGCGGATTGAGGGCGACGCCGACACCGGCGCGCTGACCAACGGTGAAGGCCATTTTGAGATTCCCGGCGTGCCCGCGGGCCCCCAGATCTTCCGTGTCGTCAAACCCGGCTTTCGCGATCGCCCGTATGCCGCCGAAGAGCCCAGCTTGCAGGCCGACGGCCCGGCGCACAGTGTGCTGGTGGCGGCGCAGATGCCGGAACTGGCCTTCACGCTGGCGCCCAACTGCGCGATTCGCGGCCACATCGCACTATCAACCGGCGACCCCGCCGACGGCATTACCGTGAACCTGCTCAAACAGGTGGTCCGCTCCGGCCGCGCCGTGTGGGCGCAAGTCACCACAACCAGGACCAACGGCGACGGAGCCTACCGCTTTGGCGGCCTTCCCGACGGCGTCTACGCCCTCTACACGCAACCCGCCCTGGAGAGTGAACCGGCGGTCAGCGCGGTGGCCGCCGGCAGCGTGGCCAACATTGCCCGCAGCGGCTACCCCAGCCTGTTTTATCCTGACGCGCGCGACTTTGCCGGCGCGGCGCGCATCCGGCTCTCCGCCGGCCAGCAGGCTGAGGCAAACTTCTCGCTTACCCTCGAACCCTTTTACCCGGTCACCGTCCTTGCCTCCTCGCATTCTGATGCGTCCGGCGCCGGGAAGGCCAGCCAGCAAGGTGGCTATACAGCCATCGTGATGGACGCCTCAGGCCATCTGCTGCCCTACACCGCGCAATACGACGAAGGCACCCACAGCCTGCAGGCCAATCTCCCCGATGGAACCTACGAATTGGTGGTTCGCGGGTTCCAGCGTCCTCAAATCGCCGGCAATTCCTTCATCGTTGGTGGCAAAGATTTCCGCCGCACCGACGCCGTGGCCGGATCGGCCCAGTTCACCGTAGGAGGCCATGCCATCAACGGCCTGCGCGTCCAGCTCTCCCCGCCGCAAGTTGCCACCATCCGTATGCGCTACGAGCACAACCCCGACAACCCCAACGGCATCGCTTTCCCGGGCAATAGCGCCGCGGAGTTCGTCAACCTCAACATCGACCCGGCCGACGGCATCCCCCAAAACAGCTTCGAGAGCATCTGGTCCATGGACAACGGGCCGGACACCATCACCATGACCGCGCAGCCCGGCTCTTACTGGCTCAGCGCCCTCCTGCCGCGCAGAAGCCTCTGCGCAGGCCCAATCACTGCCGCGGGCCTCAACCTGGCTCGCGATCCTCTGGCCCTGAGCCTCTCCACCGCGCCGCCGCCCATTGATCTGACCCTGCGCGACGACTGCGCAACGCTGGCTCTCACCTTGCCGGGGGTGCTGGCCGCGTTCCTGCCCGGCGAAGAGCCGTTCTATACCGTCTACGTGGTTGCGGACTTTGACACCTTCCAGGACGTTCCCCCCATGACCGTCCATCCCTCCTCCGGTCCGACCCTCACGCTCGATGGCCTCACGCCGGGCAGCTACCACGTCTACACCTTCGACGCGCCGGTCCACCTGGAATACCGCAACCCCGCCGTCCTGGCCGCGCTGCCCAACCCAGGCCAGCAAGTCACGCTCTCTCCCGGCGGGACAAGCAATCTTATGCTGGAGGTCCCCGAACACTGATGCCGGCCTCCGCCACCCAACCCGGTTCCAGCCGCCTGCCAGGCCTTGCCCTGCTGTTGGCCATGGCGGCTCTGCCTGCACTGCCGCAAACCGCCCCGCAGGCATCGATCCACCCTTCATCTCCCACCAACGGCCTTTACCGCATCGCCGGGCGGGTGGTCAATGCCGCCACAGGCGAGCCGGTGCGGCACGCCACCGTGGCCGTGCTGGCTGAGGAAGACAGCCACACCATCGCCTCCGCCGAATCCGACAGCGAAGGACGCTTCGCGCTGGAGCGGCTGCCCGCGGCCAAGTACCAGCTCACCGCTTCCAAGCGCGGATTTCGCACCGCCTTTTACGACGAGCACGACGAGTTCAGCACCGCCATCGTCACCGGCCCAGGCCAGGAGACGTCCAGCCTCATCTTCCGTCTCACGCCCGGCGCCGTCCTGTACGGGGTGGTCACCACCGACGGCGGCGACCCTGTGGAGGGCGCCAAGGCGATGCTCTTCCTCAAGTCCCATGACGGCAAACCGGGCAGCCGCATCGCCCAGTCCGACTCCACCGTCACCGACGATACCGGCGCCTACGAGTTCGACGATCTGGCTGCGGGAGAATACCTGCTCGCGGTCGCGGCCGAGCCCTGGTACGCGCTGCACAGCTCCTCCAGCCGTTCCCGCCACAAGCCCGCCGGCGCCGCGGACAGCGACAACGCGGCCAATGAGCCAACCGCGGCGCTCGACGTGGTCTACCCGGTCACGTTCTACGACTCTACGCCGGAAGAGGCTGCCGCCACGCGCATCGTCCTGGCCGGAGGCAGCCGCGAGGAGGCAAACATCAACCTGCACCCCGTTCCCGCACTGCATATCGCCGTGGACACACCCCGCAAGCAGGACGGCTCCATTGCCCGCGCGGAGCTGCGCCAGACCGTCTTCGGCGCCGTGGTCTCCGCGGAAACCGCCGGCTTCCTTGACGCCATGCAGTCTCAGACCAACGAATTCACCGGCGTGGCGCCCGGCCACTATGAGCTGGTGCAGGGCGACCCGCCCAGAATCGTGGACCTGGACGCCAGCGTCAGCCAGCATTTGGACCCCACCCTGGGCACGCCCACCGTCTCCGTCCACGGCTCTCTGCGGTCCGCCTCGGGCCAGCCGCTGGCTGGGGATGGGTCCGTGACCCTCGAATCGCTCGACGCCGCGCGCCCCCAGAACCCCATTCAAACGGTCTGCATCCGCGGCGCTTTCAGCTTTCCCGCCGTCCCGCCGGGCGACTGGGAGCTGTGGGTCGAGAGCTCCGGCCGGCAGTTGCCGATCGCCTCCACCACCGTGGGCAACCGCGCCCGCCCTGGAAACCTGGTCGCCGTGCGTGATCGCCCGCTCTCGGTCGTGGTCGCCGTCAGCGAGGCCGCCACGCGCGTCCAGGGCTTTGCCCGCAAAGACGGCAAGGGCGTGGCCGGCGTCATGGTGGTGCTGGCGCCCAAAGACACCGCGGCCTTTCAGGGACTCGTCCGCCGCGACCAGTCTGACTCCGACGGCAGCTTCTCCCTCCACGACGTGGTCCCCGGCCAATATACCCTGGTGGCCATCGAGGACGCATGGGAGCTGGATTGGGCCCAGCCCGAGGTCATCGGCCGCTATCTTCCCGGCGGAATCGCCGTCACAGTAACAGACAGTTCCGGCAAGCTCCTGACCCTCGCCGTGCCGGTTCCGGTCGAAACCCGTCAATGAATCTTCAATCAAGTCGAAGAAACGCAAATTGGGCTGTTTTGAAAGGACGCGGTCTTAGCCGCCGTCTTCCACGCTGTTTTGAAAGGGCGCAACCTTAGACGCGCCGCATCGAGTCCCCCATCTGCGGGGGCTTTACAGGCTGCGGAAAAACTCGATCCGGAGGGAGGCGGGGGTTTCAACCCCCGCATGAAGCCAACAGAATCAACGGGGGCTTTAGCCCCGGAGGGACGGTTTGCGGGCGTTTCCCTTCAAGCTCGGCCTTTTTCCGCAGCCTCTTTAGCCCCCGAGGGACTGCCTCCCTCCGGCCAGATGCGTTTTCTCGCAACTTGATCGGAGGCTCCTTGGTCGCACTTCATCGAACCGGGGTGGAGAGGATAGTCTAAGAGGGTACCGCATTCCAGTCACGGCGTCTGCTTCCAGGGGACTCAAGGACAAGCCCCTGCCAACGGCAAGCAAGCCACAGCACGGTGTTGAGGAGATTTTCAAGTTGAAGAGGACGTTCTTGCTTTCGATTCTGGCCATGATTCCGGCCGCGCTCCTGCCCCTGGCGGCCACCAGCCAGGTTGCCCCAGACGCTGGAACCCGCTCCACCGAGCGCGGTGAACCCTCCTACCATTACGAAGTCTACGCCGGGTACGCCTACACCAGCCTCAACCAGGTCAACCTGTCGCGCTACGGTTTGCAGGGCGTCAACCTCTCCCTGACCCGCGATTGGGGCAGATACTTTGGCGTCACCGCCGAGGGCGACTATTTCAGGTTCCCCATCTCCAGCCCTGTCGTAGCCGGCAGCACGTTAACCCCCTCGGTCGAATCCGTCCTCCTCGGGCCCGTGATTCATGCCAATATCTATGGAAAAGTCGGCGGGTTCGCGCATTTGCTGCTGGGCGGCGAACACACCGGCGGGGAAAGCCAGACCCCCAACATCTCCTTTGCCGGCGGACCCGGCGGAGGCCTCGAGTACACTCTGAGTCCGCATCTTTCCATGCGCGCTTCCGGCGACTACATCGGCGCGTCGTTTTCCTTCACCGGAAATTCGTCGCAACTCGCCTATTCGCCGCACAGAACTTTCGATTCCCGCGCTTCGCTCGGCGTCGTTTACAGGTTCTGAGCGAACCAACCCCGGCCGGCCACACCAAGCCGGCCCAGCCATTCAAGTCAGACCAGGCCAACTGACGCGAAGAGGCGTCCGCCGCGGCGGACGCCTCTTCTTTCTTTGCTCCTGGGAAATCAATCCACTAGCGCGGCAATCTCAGCCAGCGCAACGCTGAACGTGCTGCCCGGCAGCTCGAAGACAGTTCCGGGCCCGAGCTGCCCATCGCGATAGCGGTAGTAGAGCTGTTTCTTCGGCTCGATCACCCAAATGGCGCCAATGCCCATGCGCTCGTAGTCGGCCAGCTTTTCCAGCGTCCGCGTCATCGAGTCTTCCGGCGAAAGAATCTCAAAGACCCCAAGCGGCGGATGGGTAACGATCTGCTCGCGCGGAGCGCTGCGGCTGAGCAGCGTCACATCCGGCACGCGAAAACTGTCCGCACCCGTCTGCACACGTAACTCGGCGTACACCCAGATTCCCCACTCCGGTTCGTGGGATGCAAACCACCTCAAAAGCGCCTTCTGCCATCTTGCATGGTCCAATTCGCCCATAGCACGCTCCTCGACAACTCCGGCCACATACTCGCAATCGGGGTCGGCGGTGGTCTTCAAATACTCTTCTACGGAAATCAGGGAAGTGGTCGCGGCCATGCAAAAGGGCCTCCGTGTGAGTGATTGTACGCTCGAACGAAGTTCCGGGCCGAATTCTCAGGCGCTCACGATTCCGGCGCAACCGAGTACTTCAGCATCAGAATGCCGCTCGGCAACGCCCTGCTCTCCTCCAGATGAAGGCTCCGGCGCCGTCCCTCCGGCAGCAGCGGAACTCCGCTCCCCAGCATCACCGGAATCAGCGCGACCTCAACAGCATCCACCAGTCCCGCATCGAGCATTGCGCGAAACAGCACTCCTCCGCCCATCAGCCAAATGTCCTTGCCCGGTTGCGCCTTCATTGCGGCCACCGCCTCCGCAATGCCGCCGCTCAGAATCGTGATTCCGGGGTGCTCCTCCGGCTTCAGTGTGGTCGACACGACGATCCAGCGCTGGCCAAAGCTGTCCCACGACTTGCCCTTCTCACTGGCGACCTCATACGTCTTTCGCCCCATCAGCAGCGTGTCGTACTGGGCGAACATGGCGACGAAATCGATCGCGGGATCGTGCACAATCCAGTCGTACTCGCCGTTGGGTCCGGCGATAAACCCATCCAGGCTTGTCGCCACGCCATAACGCAAACGCCGCATCATTGCCTCCGCGTGAGATCTCCTACCCCTCTTCCGACGGGTGCCCCACCCTCGCCGCGTGTCGCCGCGGCGACTTTTTGCGGCTGGGGTGGGCCTGCGCAGACCCTACCCCTCTTCCGCTTCTCTCAGCTTCGCGATCACCGTGAAGTCTTCGAGCGTAGTAATGTCTCCCTTGATCTCCCCATGCGTGGCCAGTTCCCTCAGCAGCCGCCGCATGATCTTGCCCGACCGCGTCTTGGGCAGCGCCTCGGTAAAGCGGATATCGTCCGGCCGCGCCAGCGAGCCGATCTCTTTCGAAACCCACTTTCTCAACTCGTCCTTCAACTGCTCGCTGGGGTAATTGCCGCGCTCCAGCGACACAAATGCTGAGATGGCCTGGCCTTTCATCTCGTCCGGCCGGCCCACCACCGCGGCCTCGGCCACCTTGGGGTGCGCCACCAGCGCCGACTCCACTTCCATGGTTCCCAGCCGGTGGCCGCTCACGTTGATCACGTCGTCCACCCGGCCCATCAGCCAGAAATAGCCGTCCGCATCCATGCGCGCGCCGTCGCCGGTAAAGTAGCTGCCCTCGACGTCGCTCCAGTAGGTCTTCCGGAAGCGCTCCGGATCGCCGTACACCGTGCGCGCCATCGAGGGCCAGGGCTTGCGCACCACCAGCAACCCACCGTGCCCGGCGGGCACCGCTTGCCCCTCCTTGTTGACCACCTCCGCCTGGATGCCGAAAAACGGCCGCGTGGCCGAGCCCGGCTTGGTGGGCACGGCGCCGGGAATCGGCGCAATCATGATCGCGCCCGTCTCCGTCTGCCACCACGTATCCACAATCGGGCAGCGGTTGTGGCCGATCTTCTCCCGGTACCACATCCACGCCTCGGGGTTGATCGGCTCGCCCACCGTCCCCAGCAGCCGCAGCGAGTCCAGCTTGTATTTTTCCACGTGCTCGTCGCCCCACTTGATGAAGGCGCGAATCGCCGTGGGCGCGGTGTAGAAGATCGTCACCCGGTGGTCGTCGATGAGCTTCCAGAAACGCGAGAAATCCGGCCAGTTGGGCGCGCCTTCATACATCAGCACGGTGGCCCCGTTCTGCAGCGGCCCATACACTACGTACGAGTGCCCGGTCACCCAGCCGATATCGGCCGTGCACCAGAAGATGTCCTCGTCCCTCAGGTCGAAGACGTACTTCGTGGTCAGGTAAGTCTGCACCGCGTAGCCGCCCGTGGTATGCACCAGCCCCTTGGGTTTTCCTGTAGTCCCGGACGTATAAAGAATGTACAGCGGGTCTTCCGAATCCAGCTCCTCGGCCGGGCAATCCGGCGCCGCGGCCTCCACCAGGTCGTGCCACCAGTGATCGCGGCCCTCCACCATCTTCACCGGGTGGCCGGTGCGCCGGTAGACCACCACGTGCTTCACCGTGTGGCAGGCGTTCATGGCCTCATCCACGGTACGCTTGAGCGGAATTTCGTTTCCCCGCCGATAGCTCGAATCCTGGGTAAGAATGGCCACGCACGCCGAGTCGTTCACGCGGTCGGCAATGGCGTTGGCCGCAAATCCCCCAAAGATCACCGAGTGTACGGCCCCGATGCGCGCGCAGGCCAGCAGGGCAATGGCCAGCTCCGGCGTCATGCCCATGTACACGGCCACGCGATCGCCCTTTTTGATCCCCAGGCTTTTGAGCGCATTGGCGAACTTCTGCACCTCGGCGTGCAGCTCGGCGTAGGTCAGCCGGCGAATCTCTCCCGGCTCACCCTCCCAGATCAGAGCCGTCTTGTCGCGCCGCTCGCCCAGCGCATGCCGATCCACACAATTGAAACTCAGGTTCAGCTTGCCGCCCACAAACCACTTCGCCCAGGGCAGATCCCACTCCAGCACCTTGTCCCACGGCTTGAACCAGTGCAGGTCCCTGGCCACCCCGGCCCAAAAGCCCTCCGGATCTTCGATCGACTGCTTGTAGAGCGCCTCGTACTCGTCGAGACTCTTGATGTGGGCCTTGGCGCTGAACTCCAGCGGAGGAGGGAACACACGGTTTTCGCGCAGTGTCGAGTCGATATCCTGATTGGCAATCGAGGGAATGGGCAAGGAAGACATGAAAACGTCCTTCTGGGGAAGAAAATCGTCGTTGTAAGCGGCGCCCCAGGAAAGGCCGCTCCCGAAGAGATTCCGCGTGCGAGTCACTTTAACGGGATGGGCACACAATCGGCAAGTTACGGACCACGGACCACCGCAGCCGGTTGCCCATGGACGGCGCCGGAAGCCTCCTATCCCGGCCGGCAACACACCGGCCGGCAGGCCGATGCTCTCCCCTTCCTCGTTGTTGGATGAACCCCTGCACGGTAAGATCGTCCCATCATGCCCGATATCGCTAACCCAGCCGCCGAAACCATCTTGCGCGGGTCGGTGCTGGTGCTGTTGCAGTTCGACGTGTGCGAAGAAATTCGCCTGGACCGCCCGCAGGAGCTCGGTCGCGCCCGCACGGTGCAGCAGCCCAGCCTCAAGCATCCGGCGCCGGAGTTTGTTCGCTACCAGCGGCCGCCGGTGGTTGAACAGTTGGAAACGCTGGTGCTCGAAAGCGGCGAAACCCTGCAAGGCGAGATCAAATACTACGATTACGGCGTGGTCAGCGTTATCTTTGAGCTCCCCTTTGCAGACGGCTGGAGCAAGTTGATCCGGCTGGCAAGCCGCTGGGTGTGGGAGGTCGATTTCGCCGCCCAGGCAACGGCCATTGTCCGCCGCAGCCTGGAGCGCGCCGCCCCCGCGCTGATCAAGCCCCACAAGCAGTGGCTCAGCGAAGACTACCTGATCTTTCATGTCCGGGAAATCTCCGGCTCACCCTCCGTCGCCGACCTGATTCACCAGCACGGCTCGCGCATCGCGCAGGTGGTTCGCGGAGACACGGGGCAATTAGCCGAGAGCGAGTGCAATGAGGTGCTGCAATCGCGCATCTCCTACTATGCCAACGACCTTGCCGTCATCGGCTGGAACGCGGCGTTCCTCTATGACTCGACTTCGGGCGCGGAGACGGCAATCCAGTTGCTCGAGTATGCCAACTCGCAGTTGCTCGAGTTTCGGCACTATGACGATCTGCTGACCGATGAGCTGGAACGCGTCTACAAGCTCGTCGATGAAGGAACGGGGATCTTTGCGCGATGGCGCCTGGCCCGCTCGGCCACCCGGCTGCACACGGTGCTGCTCGACGTGGCGGAGCTTACCGAGCACGCCGATAACGCCATCAAATTCCTCAGCGACATGTTTTCCGCGCGCCTGTACAAGCTGGCCGCATTGAAGGTAGGCGTGCCAGACTACAAGGATCTGGTCACCCGCAAAGTCCACACCGCCGAGGAACTCTACCGCTTCATGGTCGACCAGTTCAACCAGAGCCGGGCATTCTTCCTGGAACTCATCGTCGTCATTATTCTGGTCATCGAACTCGTCTATTTGTTTAAAGGTCAGCTCTTCTAAACGGCCTTCTTCTGCGCATTGACATAATCCCGCAATGCCGCATTGATGCGGCTTTGGTAGCGCCGCCCGGTCCCGCGAAAAAACGCGATCACATCGGCATCCAGCCGCAAAGTGATCTGCTGCTTGTTCTCCGCCGGAATCAAATCGGAGACGCGCCGCCAGCCGGTGCGCGGCAGGGGAGGGATGTCGCTGTAATCGATATCTTCGTCGCACAGATCGCGCAATGCCTGCATTTCCTCTTCCGTCATCGTGGGAGGATGGAGCGGGTCCAGACGAAATCTAACGGTTCCGGTAGTCTTCACAGTGAACTGGCCTGGACAAGAAACTCCTCCAGCGCCTTGGAAACCACGGCGTTCAGCTTCTGATTGTGCTCTTCGGCAAACAGAGCCGCTCGTTTGTGCAAATCGGGTCCAACCCGGATGTTGAAACTGCCTTTAAAGGGCTGATCCGGCGTTTTGCCCTCCGCGGCGCAGAAAGCAAGGTACTCATCCACGGCGGCGCGAAAGTTGGATTCCAGGCTATCCACGTCGCCCCCCTCATAGATGACCGCATCGCGAATCCCGAGCAGCCGTCCATGCAGAACACGATCCTCGGCGCTGTACTCGACCGATCCGTCATAGCCCTTGTATTGAAGAGTCTGGCTCATGGAATCTTCCTTTCCCGGCGCAAAAACTGAATCACTGCCCGAACTTGATAGGCCTTGAGAATCTTGGAAGGATGAGGTTCGTGCAGGAAAAACAATGCCTTGGTTGCAGGATCGAAGAACTTTCTCCCCGATCCGCCGCTGGTTCGGACCTCATAACCCAAAGCAATCATCAACGACAATAGCTCATCCCATGTGTAATCCACGGGCTTGGCAAGAAGTCGCGCTACAGCCTTTTGCAGTTTGGCCACGGAATGCCCGCCATCTGCAACTAAATTTAGTTACATCCTACCACAGCTGTCAGTATTCTTCCAGATAGCCGGCGTCAACTGTCAATTCGCGTACCTCTTCTGATGCCAGATCCACGCCGTCCGAACGATCTCGTCCAGTTGCGTGTACTTCGGCTTCCACCCCAGTTCGCGGATGGCCTTTTCCGAGCTGGCCACCAGCACGGCCGGGTCGCCGGTGCGCCGGGGATAGACCTCAGCCGGAATCGGGTGCCCGGTCACGCGGCGGGCCGACTCGATGACCTCCCGGACGCTGAAGCCCTGCCCGTTGCCCAGATTGAAGATCAGCCGGCCATTCGTCTCGTCGGCCGTCCCCAGCGCGTCCAATGCCAGCAGATGCGCATCGGCCAGGTCGGAGACGTGGATGAAGTCGCGGATGCAGGTTCCGTCCGGCGTAGGGTAGTCCTCGCCATAGATGCGGATCGACGGCCGCCGGCCCAGCGCCACGTCCAGAATCAGCGGGATCAGGTGCGACTCCGGCTCGTGAGCCTCGCCGCGCGTCACCCCATTCGGTCCCTCCGGCGCTCCGGCCACGTTGAAGTAGCGCAGCGAGGCGTAACGCAGCCCGTGAATGCGGTTCAGCCAGCCCAGCATGTGCTCCACCAGCAGCTTGGACTCGCCATAGGCGTTGGTGGGCAGAAGCCGCGCATCCTCCCCGATCGGCACCGTCTCCGGCTCCCCGTAGACGGCTGCGGTGGAGGAGAAGACCAGCCGCCGCGGACCGTGGGCCAGCATCGCCTCCAGCAGGCTCAGGGTGGACGCGGTGTTGTTGCGGAAGTAGATCTCGGGCCGCACCATGGACTCGCCGGCTTCAATCAGGGCGGCAAAGTGGAGCACGCCGTCGAAGGGCTGGCCCTGCTCTTTGGCGTCGATGAAAAGCTTTTCAAGAGCCCCCCGGTCCGAAAGCTCGCCTTCCACAAATTCCACGCCCTGCGGAATCAATTCCCGCCGGCCGTGGCTCAAGTTATCGAAAATAACTGGTTTGTGCCCGCTTTGGGAAAGAAGGCCGGCAACAGTCCCACCTATGTACCCCGCCCCTCCTGTGATCAATATGTTCACAAAAGTACTGTCCTTTCTATGCACTTTGGTTTACCTTGAGTCTAATACAGTTGGGCAGGGCTGCGACGGCTTCATGCCGGCCAGCCTCCGACCGCCGCGCAGGCGGCTGACCCTATTGGCAAATGTGCCGCTCGATTTCGGCGTGGGCATTGTGTTGCCGGCGCCCTGGTGCAAAATGCGGGTAGAAGGTTCCCTAACCAAAAAGAGGGATTGCGGATTTCCTCCCGGATGGCCTTGAATATAAATTGGAGCGGCGCAATGCACCGGGTTTGTGCATCTGACAATCCGTATCGCGCGGAGCAGGTCAAGGCAGTTCCTGCCCGCAGGTTCCCCCGTCTTCCCTGCTCAGGCGCAACCATGATGACGACACATTTCCACTTTTCCCCCGTCGCATTTGCCGATGGACAACTGCCATCGGGGCAGCCTGCCGGGCCAGCCGCGGCAAACCGGCTGCGCGCCGGATCCGTGTTTTCCAGCACTCTGGAAATCGCATCGCATCGATCCCGAGGGGTCAGGCGCGGGCTGCGTTTTCCCGCGCCACGGCTGATGCTTCTTCAGAGCTTTTTAACAAACCGGATGGAATTCGAAAAACTCCCCACGCGCTATGTTCAGCGTTCCGCTGCTGCCGATTGTCTCTGCTGTAACCAAAATTCGATTCTGACCCGTCTTACAACTTTGACCCTTCTTAACGGACACCAAAGAGGAGTGAAACCATGCCTGTGAACTACACCCCAGGACGGACCAACTTCGGTTTGCTTCCCGAGCCAGAAAGAAGCCCGGGATCGTTCTTTACCAGCATCGTGATCAACGGAACGGTTCTTGCCTTAGCGATCTACATGGGTTCCATGGCCAGGATGGCCATCGAACACAGGTATGAGGAAACGGTGTTGATCGTTCCCCTCACGCCGGCCCCGCCCGCGAAGGCCAAGCTGCCCGAACCGCCCAAGATCAAGGCGCCCGAGCCGCCCAAGCTGCCTGACGCCCAGCTCGAGGCGCCCAAGATCCCTGTTCCCAGGCCGGAGCCCAAGCCGGATCTGAAACCCATCCAGATGGAAGCCAAGTTGGCTCTGCCGGCCATCAAGGCGGCCAAGCCCGCCGTGATCCTGGCGCCGCAGCCCAAGGCCGCCCTCACCGCTGCCATGCCGGCGCAGTCGCCCCAGCAAAGGCCCTCAACCAAGCCCGTCCACTTTGGCGATACATTCGGCGTCATTCCCAATCCCAACGCCAGGGGAGCGGCCACCGTGGCCGCCATCGGCAACCCCTATGGGGGCATGAATGGCCCGTCAGTCGCGCCCCATGGCGTGGTCGGCTCCACCGGCATCGGCAACGGGACCAGGTCCGGCTCCAACGCCGGCGTGGTCGGCAAAGTTGCCTCCGCCGGCATTCCCGGCGCCTCCGGTACAGGCTCAACCAACAGTTACGCCGGCGCCAGGGTGGCCTCGGCCGGCATTCCCACCACCATCGCCGCCGCGCCCGTCCAGCAGCAGATGGTCGCCGCGCCCACCGCCACCACCCTCGAGGTAATCTCCAAGCCGTCCGTCGAGTACACTAGCGAAGCCCGGCAACTGAGAATCCAGGGCGATGTCGTTCTGCGCGTCACTTTTACCGCCTCCGGCCAAGTGCTGATACAAGGCGTGGTGCGCAGCCTGGGCCACGGCCTCGATGAAGAGGCTCGCCGCGTGGCAGAGCAGATACGCTTCCGTCCGGCCACGCGCAACGGGCGGGCGATTGACGCCACCACCACCATCACCATCAGTTTTCAATTGGCGTAGTACCATCTAGATTGAACATGCAATAAGGCTGGGCTCAGCCGCGCGATGCCGAAACGGCGCTTGCGGCCAGAGAAAGACCGGGAAGAATTCACGTTAGGAGCTCTAAATGACGTTTCGGAAGATCGCCCTTGCCTTCCTCATCGTTTCCGTGGGTGCGGCCTGCGCGTACGCAAAGAAGCAACCGGCGTACGAACCTGCCCACCCTCTTACCGCCGACCAGTCCGCGCTGGTCGATAAGGCCATCACGCGCGAAAAGGAAGTCATCAAGGCCATTCGGAAACGCTCGCCCCTGGTGGAGACCTATATCCAGGACACCAGGCCGGATGTCAAGCTCTACGAGATCCCGGTCAATGACCAGTACCTCTTGAGCCGCGTCGATTTCGGCAAGAGCTTCGTCGACAAGGAGTTCAACAGCCGGGCCACCAAATCCAACAAGGGCTTCTTCAAGGGTTCGCTGGAGTCCATGCTCGGGCTCAGCAAGGCCCTGGGGCTGGAGAAGTTCACCTATAATCCCAACGGCTTCATGCAGATGATGTTCCTCGACCCCACCGGGTTCGACAAGAACCATTACGTCTTCAGCTTTGTCCGCCGCGAGTTTCTCGGCTCGGTCCGCACCGCGGTCTTCGACGTCCATCCCAAGGTCGGCGGCATGGGCCGCTTCTTTGGCCGCATCTGGATCGAGGACCAGGACGGCAACGTGGTCCGCTTCAACGGCACCTACACCGGGCCCAGTTCCGAGGATTCCTCAAAGTACTACTTCCACTTCGACAGTTGGCGCGTGAACGTGCAGCCCGGAGAATGGCTGCCGGTGGCCGTTTATGTCGAGGAGACCACGCGCATCGAAGGCGAGAAGACGGTCGGGCTCAAGGCCCAGACCCACTTCTGGGGCTACTCCCTCAAGCTGCCAACGCGGGATAGCGAGAACGTAAGCGTCAGGGTGGACGACGCCGTCGACAACAGCTCTGACTCCCAGGACGTAGGCCCCTTGCAGGCCTCCCGCGCCTGGGTCACCCAGGCTGAAAACAACGTCATCGACCGCCTCGTCGAAGCCGGCCTGGTGGCGCCGCTCAATCCCGGCGGCTACGAAAACAAGATCCTGGATCAAATCGTCGTCAACCTGGTAGTTCCCAACAACCTGGCCTTCACCGACCAGATCCACACCCGCATCCTGCTTTCCACCACCGTCGAGACCACCACGGTCGGCAACACCATCCTCATCAGCAAGGGACTCATCGACACCCTGCCCAACGAGGAATCGATCGCCTCGGTGGTGGCCATGGAGCTGGCCCACATCGCCATGGGCCACCATATCGACACCCGCTATGCCTTCAACGACCGCCTGATGTTCCCCGACACGTCCACCTTCCAGCGCATCGACATGTACCACTCCGAACACGACAACGCGGAAGCCGCCAAGAAGGCCATGGAGTACCTGCAGAACTCCATGTACAAGGACAAGCTGCCCAGCGCGGGCCTCTACTATGCGCAGTTGGCCGATCGCGCCAAGGCTCTCAAGGGTCTCAACACTCCCAAGCTGGGCGATTCGCTGCTTAAGACCGACGGAACCCCCTGGATGGCCGATCTGCAGAAGTTGGCGCCCAAGCTGAACTGGGACGACCTTACCCAGAGAGCGGCCCTGCCCCTGGGCAGTTGGATCAAGACTGATCCATGGGATGACAAGGAGCACATGCTCAGCGCCAAGGTCTACGCGCCCATGAACGCCCGCGACAAGATGCCGTTCGAGGTGACGCCGATCTTTTACAAGCTGCAGCGCTATGACCTGGCCCGCCTCGAGCCGCCGGCAGCCGGAACCGTACCCGCTCCCGCTGCTCCGCCTGCCGCTTCCGGTTCAGGGGCTCAGCCACCCAACGGCAGCCAATCCCCGGCCACGCCGGACAGTGCTCCCCAGCCGCTTCCGCCTGCGGATCAACCCGGCGCCAGCAATGCTGCCGCGCTCCAGCAACAGCCCCCGGCAGCGCCGCCCAACCCGCAGTAGGACAGACTTCGGGAAGTTCCTGGCCGGTTTGCGCCGCACGGCTCATCCCGGCCAGTGGCTCCTCAATGGAGTCCGATTGAAGTCCACTCCCGCGGATATTGCGTCTTCCGGCACCACCTCGACAGAATGCAACACCCCCGAACGAGGCCGGACCTTTTCGCAAAACGCCCTCAGACTTCCCCGGACTGGACTTATCTTGTGCCCACGTACCTTGTGATGATGAGACGATCGATCACCGCTTCGTTCTTCCTCCTGCTTGTCGCCGGAGCCCTGTCGGCCCGCGCCCAGGTGGTCCCCTCGGCCTTCGACCGGGGGCTTTCCATCACCGCCGGCGGCGAAGCCTCTGGCTTTCAGCCCGACTACGCGGGATTTGGCATCCCGGAAGAGAGCACCAACCGCCTCTATGGCCTGGGCGCCTTTGTGGACATGAAGCTCACCCCCTGGATTCAGTTTGAGGCCGAGGGTCGCTGGCTGCGCTTCAACCAGCTCGACGGCATCTACGAGGACAACTACCTGATCGGGCCCCGCCTGCCCATCTACCGCCTCCGTTACCGGCGCATCACCCCCTATGCCAAGGTGCTGGTCGGATTCGGCAAGATGAACTTCGAGAACCACGTCGGCTGGGGCCGCTATACCGCCCTCGCCTATGGCGGCGGCCTGGACATCAAGATGACCAAAAGAATCAACGTCCGGCTCCCCGACTTCGAGTACCAGCAATGGCCCAGGTGGGCTGAAGCCAACGGTGTTCCCACCACCAACCTCTGGCCCTACGGCTTCAGCGCCGGCGTCTCCTACAGGGTCTTCGGAAGACGCTGAAGCGCCTTTGCGTTGGCCGGCACAAGGCCGCGAATCAGTCCCCGAGCGCCGCTTCAGACGGTCTGCCTTGCGCGCTGGCCCCTATCGCTTCGTCCGCCACCCCATCTACACCGCGCTCCTCGTCCTGTATGCCGGGGCCGCAACTGTGTCGGACGAGTTGCACGCCCTGATTGGTTTGGCGCTCGCCGTATTCGCCTATCTGCGCAAGATCCGCCTCGAAGAAGCGAATCTCATGAATGCCTTCGGCGCGGACTATCGCGACTACCGCCGCAAAACCCGGGCTCTGTTGCCAGGACTTTTCTGACCAACCCGCTGGCGCCGGCGGCTGCAAACATTGTCATGAATCTGATCGGGTTCATATGCCTGCCTGGGTGAGCAAAGTAGCTCAGGTATTGCCTTCACGCCTTGGAACAATGATTTCGCGCAAGAGCCTTCGTGCAACTGCGCTTTCGCGGGACAAGGAAAAGGCGGGGATGCATGCGGCGCAGATTGTTCATGAAGGGTGCGGGAATTGTGACTGTCGTCGTTGCCGGCGGTGGAGTCTGGCGCGCCTGCGATCAGGGCGTCTTCAGCGTTGGCGAAGGTCCGGCTTACGAACCCTGGAAAGACTGGCGCACGGAATCGAACGATGGAGCCCTGGCGCTGGTGCGCGCTGCGATTCTGGCGGCAAGCCCGCATAACACGCAACCCTGGCTCTTCAAGGTAACTGCATCGTCGATTGAGTTGTCAATCGACATGAGGAGAAATGTCGGCGCGCTTGATCCCTTTCTGCGCGAAGAGCACATCGGGATGGGTTGCGCTCTCGAGAACCTGATGCTGGCTGCGGCCGCCAATGGTTACCAGGCCACCGCAACATTACTTCCAGGCAAGCTTGGGCCGATCCCTGCCGAGCCCGGGCCGCAGTTCTTGGCGCGCGTCGATCTCGCCGCAGGCAAGCGCGACGAAAGCGAGTTATACGATGCAATTCCGCGGCGCCATACCAACCGCGGCGCCTTTCTCCCCCAGAATCCGATTCCACCACAACTCATCGACTCTCTGAGAAGCCTGGCAAGCGGTGATCCGAACGTCAGGATCTTTCTTTTCACGTCTGAGGCAGACCGAAAGAAGATTGCAGAAATAAGCTCCGCGGCAAACACCGAGATCTATTCCGACCAGGAGGTAGATCGCGGCAGTCAGCGATGGATTCGGACCAGGTGGGGCGATGTGCAGAAATACCGCGACGGCCTTACGATCGATGCCGCCGGAGAGCCTCCGATCGCGACTGGAATCGCCAAGATGATGCCGCTGGCGATGCTGAAATGGGCCGCGTCGCGAGGGCCAAAGAATCGTTATTCCCGCCTGATGATGAGTGCGCCCCTGATTGGCATTCTTGCCGTGCATGACCGCTATGACCGGCAAGACTGCTTGCGCGCGGGGCGAATTTGGCAGCGCGCGCACTTGCTGGCGACCGCTCGTGGGCTGGCCGGACGGCCCTGCAATGAGGCAGCGGAAATGATCGACCACGAGAAAGCGCTCGGAAAACCGCCGCTGCGGGCCGCCCTGCTTGGCGAAGTTTTGGGAGACGCCGCGTGGCAGCCTACCTTCGTTTTCTATATGGGCTACCCGACCTTGACAGCCAGAGCCAGCCCGCGGCGGCCGGTTGAATATGTGGTGGTCTGACGCCGGCTCTCCACCCAGCATTGGCGGCCGCCTCAATCCGGCGCCCGTCTCCCCCAAGCCCGCCACATACAACAAGGGCCATCCGCCGCGGCGGATGGCCCTTTCGTCTGAAGCAAAGTTGAATGCCGTTATGCCGGCGAAGGCGAACCCTCGGGGTAGTTCGGCCCGCCGCGAGTCTCCGGCTTGAGCACCTGCTGCACAGGGCCGCTGCCCGTGTCGCTGGGCGAAGCCAGCACCGAGCGCAGCGGCGGCAACTCCTTGCCCTCGATCAGCATCTTCACCTCTTCGGCGTCGATGGTCTCGCGCTCCAGCAGGGCCGCTGCTATGCGGTGCATCGCGTCCGCGTGCGACTCCACGATCGAATGAGCCGATTGGTAGGCCTCGTCGATCAGCCGCCGCACTTCAAGGTCGATCTGCCGCGCCGTTTCTTCGCTGAAGTCGCGATGCTGCGCAATCTCGCGGCCCAGAAAGATCTGCTCTTCCTTCTTGCCGAAGGTCAGCGGACCCAGCCGGCTCATGCCGTACTCGCACACCATGCGCCGCGCCAGGTCGGTGGCGCTTTCGATATCGCTGCCCGCCCCGGTCGACATCTGGTTGAGGAAGATCTCTTCGGACACCCGTCCGCCGTAGGCAATGGCCAGATTTGCTTCCAGGTAATCGCGCGTGTAATTGTGCCGGTCGCCGGGCAGAAAGATGGTCACGCCCAGGGCCATGCCACGGGGAATGATGGTGACCTTGTGAATCGGGTCGGAGTGTACGTGCCGGAACGACACCAGCGCGTGGCCCGCTTCGTGATACGCGGTCACCCGCTTCTCTTCCTCGGTCAGCAGCATGGACTTGCGCTCGGCGCCCATCAGCACCTTGTCCTTGGCCACCTCGAAGTCGTACATCGTCACCTGCTTGCGATTCATGCGCGCGGCGCTCAGCGCGGCCTCATTGACCATGTTGGCCAGGTCCGCGCCGCTGAAACCCGGCGTTCCGCGAGCCAGCACGTTCAGATTGGTGTCGTCGGAGACCGGAACCTTCTTCACGTGTACGCGCAAAATCTCTTCGCGCCCGCGCACGTCAGGCAGGCCCACCACCACGCGGCGGTCGAAGCGCCCCGGACGCAGCAGCGCCGGGTCCAGCACGTCGGGCCGGTTGGTGGCCGCCACCAGGATCACGCCGTCGTTCGATTCAAATCCGTCCATCTCCACCAGCAACTGGTTCAGCGTCTGTTCGCGTTCGTCGTGCCCGCCGCCCAGTCCCGCGCCGCGATGACGGCCCACGGCGTCGATCTCGTCGATGAAGATGATGCAGGGAGCGTTCTTCTTGCCCTGCTCAAACAGGTCGCGCACGCGGCTGGCGCCCACGCCCACAAACATCTCTACAAAATCGGAGCCGGAAATTGAGAAGAACGGCACGTTCGCCTCGCCGGCCACCGCCCGCGCCAACAGTGTCTTGCCGGTTCCCGGAGGACCCACCAGCAGCACGCCCTTGGGAATCCGCCCGCCCAGCTTCTGGAACTTCTGCGGCTCCCGCAGGTATTCGATGATCTCCTTCAGCTCTTCCTTGGCCTCGTCCACTCCGGCCACGTCCTTGAACGTCACCTTCTTCTGCTGCATCGAAAGCAGCCGCGCCCGGCTCTTGCCGAACGACAGCGCCTTGTTGCCGCCCGACTGCATCTGCCGCATGAAGAAGAACCAGACGGCAATGATCAGCACGAACGGGCCAATATTGAACAGCACCTGCAAAGGCAGGTTGCTCGACTGATCCTTGATGGTGAAATTGACCTTGTACTGGCGCAGTTCCTTGGTCAGGCTGTCGGTGCTGTTCGCTGAGATGGTGGTATGGAACTGATCCTTCGAGCCCTTCAGGTGCCCGCGCAGTTCGGTACCCTGGATGCTGGCGTCCTGCACCTGTCCCGCGTCGATCTTGTCCATTAGATCGGAGTAACCGATCTCAGTGTCCTTACCCATGTTGGCGCCTCTCGACACCACGCCCCAAAGGAGCATGAGGCAGATGAGGATAAACACCCAGAATATGATCGTTTTAACGGTCGAATTCACCAGGGTTCCTCTTTCCCAGCGGGGGAAAATCCACCAAAACAGGATCTCCAACACCGCCCACATCACCTAATAGACGCCTGAATCAGCCTCAAAGTCACAGAAAGTACACGAATCCCCCGCGGCGTACACAGCCTCTCTCACCGCCAGCGGAAGCAGTAAACTCGATTGTACTCCCAAGCCGTAAAAAACTTGGAACTTTCTCACTCCGGTTTCCCCGCCGGAATCCCTGCCGTCGCCCTTTCACGCAGGAACTATTCCCGAAAGGCTCATTCCTCTGACCCTTCGCCTCCAACGCCGCCTTCCAGGACGGTGGCCACAACCCCGATTCCCGCCTCCGGCTCCAACTCCACGCCCTTCATCCACACAATGCGGCCATCCACCTCCAGCACCGGCCAAACCGCCCGGCTGCTTCCCGTAACCCGCAGCCGCTCCAGCACTTCCTTCACCTTGCGCGGCCCGCCGGAGTAGCGCAACCGCACCCGGTCGCCCGCCCTCCAGTTGCGCAACCGCCCCGTCCTGCCGGAACCAGTCTGGCCGGAGCCCGTCCCCTGGCCCTCGTTGTTCGCGGTCGAAGCCGCAACCTCGATCCGCAGCCGAAGCCCGAAGGCCGAAGCCGCAATTTCGCCGGGAATCGGCCCCGTGTATTCGGGAATGGCCTTCCCTGCGCCCCTTCCCGCCGCTGAAATCGCCCCCACCGCCAGCCGCAGTTCTCGCGGGGTGCGCTCGCCGCGCAGTCCCTGCGCCAATTCGCATCTCTGCCCGGCGCGGCCTTGAAGCGCCAGCGCCCGCAGCGCCTCGGTGGACAGAAAATCCAGCGCCACGTCCAACTGCCCCGCCGCATGGCGAAGAAGCCTCCGCTGCAACGCCGGAGCCAGCGCGGCCAGCCTGGTCACGTCCACAGCCACACCATCCCCGCCTGCCCGGCCGCCACCCCGCACCGGCCGTCCCGACCTCACCATCTGCGGCGCCACCCGCGCCAGTTCAGCCTGCCACCACGCCTCTTCGTCGCGCGCCAGCGTCGCCATCTGCGCCAGGTGCTCGCGCAGTTGCGGGTTCCAGCCCTCCAGCAGCGGCAGCAACTCGTGCCGGATGCGGTTGCGCGTAAAGCTCCAGTGCCGGTTCGACGAGTCCTCCCGCCACCCCTGCCCCAATTCCTTCAGATACGCCTCCACCTCGGCCCGCGTCGCCCCCAGCAGCGGACGCACAATCCGCCCCTCCGCAAACGCAACCACCGGATGGATCCCCGATAGCCCTTCCGTCCATGCTCCGCGCAGAAACTTCGCGCACACCGTCTCCGCCTGGTCGTCGCGGGTATGCGCCGTGGCCACGGCCTCCACCTCGCCCTCGGCCATCAGTTGCCGGAACCATCCATAGCGCAGCCGCCGCGCTGCCTCTTCAATGGTCTCCCCAGCCTTGTCTGCCTCGGCACTCGTATCCACTTTGCCCTCGTGGAACGGCAGCCCCAACTCCCGAGCCAGTGCGCGGACAAAGTCCAGATCCCCATCCGCCTCCTCGCCGCGCAACCCATGGTGCAGGTGCGCCACTTGCAGCACCAGCCCCATCGTGCCGCTCCGCTCGTGAAGGGTGCGCAGCAGCGCCACCGAGTCCGCTCCGCCGGAAACTCCCACCGCCAGCCGCAATCCCGGCTTCAGCAGCCCAGTATCGATCGGCAGCGTTGGAGGCCTTGTTGGCGAACTGGTTCCGCGCATCCCAAAATCATAGTGCGTCCACGCTCAACCTGCCGACAGCGGGCCCTCGCCTTCCGCGCCACCAACGAGATGATCCACTTGGAGCACGCCCAAGGCTACCCGAAGCCGCTACCACTGTCCGTTCCCCCAAAAGAGCCCCGTGCCCCATCCTTTCGCCTTTTTTCTGGCGAAAGGGTGGGAAACCACGAACCTCGACTGGCGACCTTTCATCTGCCGCCTGCAGCGCCCGGTACCCAATGCCAATCCCCGTTATATACTTCACCCGGTATGCAAGTTTTCGTGATTCTTCCCGCCGCGGGGCTGGGCACCCGAATGGCTGGCCCACAGCCCAAGCAGTTTCTCGCCCTCAACGGCCTGCCCATCCTCATCCATTCCCTGCGCGCCTTTGCCGCGGTTGAGCGGGTGACGGCCATCTACGTGGCCGTGCGCAAGCCCGATATGGAGCGCGTCCAGGCCCAGATAGCCGAGTACGCAGCCGAGTACGGCTTCGCCGGCCGCGTCCACGTCGTCGAGGGCGGCGACAACCGCCAGGAATCCGTCTCTCACGCCCTCGCCGCACTCCCCGCCGAGCCCGACGACATCGTCCTGGTCCACGACGCCGTGCGCCCCCTCATCGACGCCGCCACCATCGACCGCACCATCGACGCTGTTGCCCGCTTCGGCGCCGCCATCGTCGGCCTGCCCGCCGTCGACACCATCAAGCAGGTCGAGCGCACCGCCCACGGCGCCCTCATCACCTCCACCATCCCCCGCGAGTTTGTGGTCCTGGCCCAGACCCCGCAGGGATTCCGCTACGGCCTGCTCCAGCGCGCCTTCGCCGAGGCCACCGCCGACGGCTTCATCGGCACCGACGAAGCCTCCCTCGTCGAGCGCGCCGGCCTGCCCGTAGCAGTAGTCCACGGCTCTCAGGTTAATCTGAAGATTACCCAGCAGGGCGACCTGGAGTTGGCTGAGTTCTACCTCCGCCAGAGAGCCCGCTGAACGCGGCCCCACTCGGCGACTGAGATCGCCCCCAGTCAGGCTTTCAGGAATAGGCACGGTAACCATGGATATACGCATCGGATTTGGCTTTGACTCCCACGCATTCGAGCCCGGCGTGCCGCTGCGCATCGGCGGACTCACGCTCCACCACCCTGAAGGCCTCGCCGGCCACTCCGACGGCGACGTACTCCTGCACGCCATCACCGACGCCCTGCTCGGCGCCGTCGCCGCCGGAGACATCGGCAGCTTCTTCCCGCCCGGCGACCCGCGCTGGAAAGACGCCGATTCCGCCATCTTCCTCAACCTGGCTCTGGAAGAGCTGCAAAACGCCGGCTACCGCATCGTCAACGTGGACACCACCCTCATTCTCGCCGCGCCCAAAATCGGCCCCGTCGCCGGCGAGATGCGCGCCCGCGTCGCCGACCTGCTGGGCGTCGACATCGACCAGATCGGCATCAAGGCCAAAACCCCGGAGGGGCTGAACCTCGACCACATCGCCCAGTGCCACGCCGTCGCCCTCGTCGAGCGCGTCCCCGAGCCCGACGAGCTCAAAAGCATGAGCGCCGTCATCGAAAACCAGCGCCAGCTCGAAGACGTCGTCGAAGACCTCCTCAGCTCCGTCCACGGCGTCCCCAAGAAGCGCGCCATCGCCCCCGTCTACGACACCGAGGACATCACGTAGGCCAGTTTTCAGTTGTCAGTTTTCAGTTGTCAGTTTTCACGGAAAAGCTCTGAAGGCAATACCCCGTCGGCCGCCCGCTCTCCCTCCATGGCCTGCCGCTGGAGTGCCGAGTCGAGCCACTCTAAAAGTGTGGAACCTGATAACGCAGGATCTGCTCGTCCACGGTCACAAGCACCAGTCCTTCCAGTTGCGCCTGCGCCACTAGCAGCCGGTCAAAGGGGTCGCGATGCAATTGCGGAAGCGACCCAGCCCATTCCGCCTGCTCGACGGAAATCGGCAAGGGCAGGAAGCCGTGCTCCTCAATGGCCTTTCCAACCGATTGTCCGAAGATCAACTTCCCCGAAGCCCTCTTAATTGCAATCTCCCAAACCGTCACAGCGCTGACAAAGACCTGATTCCGCGGCGAGGCAATGGCCGAGCGAAGCGCGTCCGGCAAATGGGCATCGTTTGAATCCCACCAAAGGAAGGCATGCGTATCCAGCAGCAGTTTCATGCGCTATAGCCCAAAGTCCCGAAGAACATCCTCAGGCAGCGGAGCATCAAAGTCGTCGGCGATGTAAGTAATCCCCAGCAGATTCTGCCCCGGCTTCCTGGGTGTCTGGAGTTCAGGCGCCGGCGCAACCAGGCGCGCCATCGGTTTCCCGGCCTTGGCGATCACGATCTCCTCACCTTTCGCGGCCCGCTCCACTAGGCTCGAAAGCTGTGTCTTCGCCTCATACAGATTCACCTGCGTGCTCGCCATTAGGCCATCTCCAATACCCCGATTGTGGGCCGACTCTCCCGATTGGTCAAGTTGGTCAATGGCCGCCTCGGGGAGGAAAAGCTTGTTTGACTCTTCATCTCCAAGAAAGTCCTCCAGTGGAATATCCTCGTAGAAATCGTCCGCAATGTACGTAATCCCCAGCAGGTTCTGCCCAAAAGGCAGCGGTTCCGGCTCTGTTGCCGTGTCTTCCGGCTCTGGTGGCAGGCTCGTATTTGCAACCACGGCGGGCTCTCCTCTGTCTGGATTGTGAACCAATTCGCCCAGTTGGTCAAGTTGGTCAATCTCCCCCAAACGCGGCCTCCAGCGCAAGAACATCTCCACTGTTTTTCCCTTCCTTTAACCAGGCAGCGGTTTTCGATTGCGCATTTCGAGGTTTGGCTTTACCTTTGCTCCAAGTTTCCATCTCACCTCTGGAGTGTTTTCTATGCACAATCTAGCGCTTCTCTTGCAGAGCCAGCCCGATCCCGAGCAGATCAAGCACATGGTCGTGGCCATGTTCGCGATTATCCCCATCATCCTTGTCGTGTTCCTGGCCATCCTCATTCTGCCCTTCTGGTTCATCTGCAAGAAGGCCGGCTTCTCGCCCTGGCTCTCGCTGCTCAACATCATTCCCTTGGGCAATCTGATTCTGATCTACGTGCTGGCCTTTGCGGAGTGGAGGGTTATCCCCGCGCCCCAACCCGTATGGACGCCGCAGCCGCCCTACCCGCCGTACCCGCCGCAGCCGCCTCTTCCGCCCCAGTCCTGAGCGGGTCGGCGCCTCTCTTGTGTGCACGGGTGCCCCACCTGGGCGTCGGGGTACCCTCTGGGTCGGGGCGCCACGTATTTGTTTTTGTGGCTAGGGTGGGATGCCATGTAGCCTGCATTGCGGCAACAGTGACAACATGCCGGCAAGTGAGGGAGTCGAATGCTAGCATCGTGATTGGAAAGAAACCTTCACCATGCCTGACCCCTCCGCGGCAAAAACTCCTCGGGTCCGCTTTGCTCCCTCGCCCACCGGCTATCTGCACGTGGGCGGGGCGCGCACCTTTATCTTCAATTGGCTCTATGCCCGCCACAATCACGGAACTCTCGTGCTGCGTTTGGACGACACCGATCTGGAGCGCAACACCGAGGCCAGCGTCCAGTCCATCTTCTCCGGCCTGCGCTGGCTGGGTCTCTCCTGGGACGAAGAGTACAAGCAATCCGAACGCCTGGCCCTCCACCGCCGGCAGGCCGAAGCCATCTTCGCCAAGGGCCTTGCCTACCGCGACTTCACCCCCGCCCACGCGGACTCAGGCGAGCACTCCTCCTCGCAGGGCGCCTGGCTCTTCAACCCCGGCATGAGGGAACTCTCCCTTGAGGAGAGCGATCGCCGCGCCGCCTCAGGCGAGCCCTTCGCCCTCCGCTATCGCGTCCCTCGAGGCCAGGGCCGCACCCTGCGCTTCACCGACGCCGTCTACGGTGAGCAGTCCAAGCTCGCCGACGAGGTCGAAGACTTCGCCCTGCTGCGCTCTGACTCGATGCCCACCTACCACCTCGCCTCCTGCGTCGACGATGCCGACCTCCGCATCACCCACATCATCCGCGGCCAGGATCACCTCACCAACACCTTCAAGCACTTGGCTCTGTTCGAGGCCCTCGGCGTCCAGCCGCCCCAGTTCGCCCATGTTCCCCTGCTTGTCGCCCCCGATGGCGCCAAACTCTCCAAGCGCCGCCACGGCCCCGTCGTCAGCGTCACCACCTATCGCGATGCCGGCTTCCTCCCCCAGGCCTTCGTAAACTTCCTCTGCCTCCTCGGCTGGTCTCCCAAGGACGACCGCGAGTTCCTCACTCTCGACGAGCTCACCGCCGCTTTCACTCTCGAGGCCGTCAACCGCGCCAACGCCGTCGTCAACTTCACTGAAGACGACCCTTTCGACCCGAAGGCCGTCTGGCTCAACGCCGAGCACATCCGCGCACTCGCCGTCGACGAGCTCAGCCCCCGCCTCCAGCCCTTCTTCGCGGCTGCCGGCCTCCATCCCTCGCCCGAAGAGCTCCTCGCCGTCACCCCGCTCATTCGCGAGCGCATCAAGCTCCTGCGCGATGCCGTCTCCGCCGCCGACTTCTTCTTCCTCCCCCAGCTCGCCCCCTACGATCCAGCCGAACTGATTCCTCAGAAGGGCGATGCCGCCCTCGCAATCCGCGTCCTCCAGACCGCCCTGGAAGTCCTCGCCACCACCTCTTTCGACCACGATTCGCTCGACCATGCTCTGCGCCAGGCAGCCCAGTCGCTCGGCCTCAAGGCCGGTCAAATGTTCCAGCCCATCCGCGTCGCCGTCTGCGGACGCAAGAACGCCCCGCCGCTCTTTGAAACCATGGCCGTCCTCGGCCGCGACCTCTGCCTAGCCCGCATCCGCCAGGCCGAAGCCAGCCTGCAATCGCTGGTGTCCTGAGTCGTTAATTCGTTCAATATTAAACGCTGTCATCCTGAGCGAGTGACATAACTTTCGCATACCATTGGTTTCATTGTGGATAATATGGAAGTTTTCTGCTGTGTAGAAACTGTGCAGGGAAACTGTGTAAATTTGAGCCAATTTTGCCTGCTACAGGTCCCTTGGGCACGAGGAGCCGGGGTGCGTCGCCCCTTCTTCCGAAGGTGAAGCCAGAACAGCAACGCACAGAGTAACCATGTCCATAGTCAACGATTGCGGTTGGCGGGAAGGCATGGGGCCGAGCACATTCGATTCTTTGGTTCCATAGCTCAGGGGCGCTCTTGGCGGCGGGGTTCACTGCCTCAGTTCGGACGCCGGTTGAAGGGAAGATCGGGGCGGACACGGCAGCGTGGACACGGGTCATTCAAGGCCATTCGCAATACCGGCGGCACGGGGCAGCAGTCAGGGGCAGGATCAACTAGAATCGTGACATATGGCATTGCCCAGCTTGAGGTGCTACGCTTCATAATGTCAGTTCAATCAAAGATATGGACGAAGCTGTGAGAATTGGGACCGATCGCTGGTCGAATACCTCTGTGCGACTGCTTGCCGGGCGCGACGACCCGTTGGAAACTGTCCTGAAGAGGGCCAGGGAAACCGTACTCAGGGCAATGGACCAAGGCTGGTCCGGCCCTCCCTTCGATCCGATCGCTTTAAGCGGAATTCTGGGTATTCCCGTTTTCCCGCGCGCTGATATCCGTGATGCGCGGACCGTTCCGCAGGGTGAGGCCGGGATCTGCATTGAATACAATCCAACTCGCCCGCGCGGCCGCCTTCGGTATTCGGTCGCGCATGAGATTGCCCACACTCTGTTTCCGGATTGCGCCGAGCAGATACGAAATCGATCAGCACATCATGAGATGAAGGGCGATGAATGGCAGCTCGAAATGTTGTGCAATGTGGGGGCTGCCGAGTTTTTGATGCCAATTGGCAGTCTTCAGCGACATCTCGTCGGCGAACCGACCATCGACCGCGTGTTGGAGATGCGGAGCCAGTTCGATGTTTCAACTGAGGCCGTTCTGATTCGATTAGCGCAAATGTCGGAACGCCCCTGCGCGGCCTTCGTGGCATCGAGAATTGAACGAGGCACACGTGCAGGCCGATACCGTCTCGATTATGCGATAGCTTCCCGATCCTGGCCGATTGAATCAGCCACAGGGAGCTTCTTGCCCGATCAGTCAGTGGTTCAGGAATGCACTGCGATTGGTTATACCGCCAAAGGAGATCAACCTCTGCCTGGACTCGATGAACGGGTTCATTTTGAGTGCGTCGGCATACCTCCGTATCCAGGTAGCTTCAACCCCAGAGTGGCAGGCTTGATGAGTAGTGCTACGACCGCTGTTGGTACTTCTTCCGTGGCCTACCTGAAAGGGAGTGCTCTTGAGCCACGTGGCGAAGCAGCAAAGATTGTTGCTCATGTCGTGAATGATGCGACGCCGAACTGGGGAGGCAGAGGCTTCGCTGTTGGCATTCGACAAAAATGGCCGGGGGCTCAGCGCGAATTCCAGAACTGGACGAAGTCGAATCGCCGGAATCTTAAATTGGGGCAAGTTCACCTTGTACAAGTGTCAGAAGACACTACTGTGGCCAGCATGGTCTGTCAGAAAGGCTACGGACCGTGTGCACACCCGCGTATTCGGTATGCCGCGCTGGAAGAGTGCTTAGCGAAAGTAGCTGAAGCAGCGAGGCGGCTCAAGGCGACAGTTCACATGCCAAGGATAGGAACGGGGCAAGCGGGTGGTGCTTGGTTCGTCGTTGAAGAATTGGTCACGTCAGCATTGCCGGACGCTGGAATCTCAGTTTTCGTCTATGACCTACCGGAAGGTTCGCCGATTCAGCAGAGGCAGATGGAGTTGATGGCCACTATGGCATGAACGGAGGCAAGAGCGAAAGATGCCGAGGCAAGTTGTACTGCTCTCTGGACCGGTCGCATCAGGAAAGACCACCCTGGCCGAAGCGCTAGAGGTCAAGTATGCCTTTCATCGGTTTAAGACACGACAGTTAATCGAGTCCATTCGAGAGGTGAAGTCCGAGCGGCGCGCCCTTCAGCGTGCCGGTGAGGCTTTGGATCGACGCACGAAGGGTGAGTGGATTGCAGAGGCGCTCGCCAAAGAAGTTCAGAGCCTTCCCGACGAATGCCGTGTTGTGGTCGATTCGGTTCGGATCAAACCCCAGATCGATGCCGTCCGTCGTGCGTTTGGAGCCCATGTCATTCACATTCACCTTACCGCATCCGAAGAGGAACTGCGGCGGCGGTACGAAGGTCGTGAACGATCCATCGAAGAGCTTGATAGCTATGCGGAAGTGCGTGCAGACAAGACGGAGCGTCTTGTCGGTCGCTTAGCTGTCGCCGCTGACATCGTCGTTGATACCGAGCGCAGTACCAACGAAGGTGTCCTCGTTCGCGTCGCCAGTCGTCTTGGATTTTATGGGAGATCCGTGGACCGGCTCGTTGATGTGCTCGTGGGTGGACAGTACGGAAGCGAAGGTAAAGGGCATGTGGCCTCTTATCTCGCGCCGGAATACGACCTCCTCGTTCGAGCAGGCGGCCCAAACGCTGGTCACACCGTGTACGAAGAGCCACAACCGTACCCGCATCACCAACTCCCATCGGGGACTCGCTTCTCGGAAGCCAAACTGGTCATAGCACCAGGTGCCGTGTTGTCCGTCGACAAGTTGCTGAAGGAGATCGCCGAATGTGAAGTGGGAACCGATCGCCTGGTCATCGACCCCAGAGCGATGATCATCGATCCCGATGATGTCGCGTTCGAAAAGAAGCACCTTGAGGGCAGCATTGGCAGCACCGCACAGGGAGTCGGGTCAGCTTCTAGCCGGAAAATTCTTCGGTCAGCAGCGAGTCCGGCCGTGCAACTTGCGAAGGACATCGCGCAGTTGAAGCCGTTTGTGGGAGAAACCCTAGAGGTTCTAGAGCGTGCATTTGCGGACGGTAAGCGGGTATTTGTTGAGGGGACACAAGGAACTGGCCTAAGCTTACATCACGGATTCTATCCTTACGTCACGTCGCGTGAGACGTCGGTAAGCGGCTGCCTTGCAGAAGCGGGCGTTGCCCCAACTCGTGTCAGGCGAACAATCATTGCCGTCCGTAGCTACCCAATCCGTGTTGAAAGCCCGAAAGGCGCCACATCTGGCCCAATGGAACGCGAGCTTACTTGGGCAACGATTTCGGATCGTTCAAGGATCCCCTTGGAAGAGTTGGAGCAGACAGAGAAGACCACAACTACTAAGAAAAAACGCCGCGTGGCCGAGTTCGACTGGCTTCTCCTACGGAAGTCTGTCTCTCTGAATGGTCCGACTGACATAGCCCTCACCTTCGTGGACTATCTTGATATAGACAATCGCAAAGCGCGACGATTTGAACAACTCACCCGAGATACGGTCCAGTTCATCGAGGAGGTGGAACGCGTCGCGGGGGCTCCAGTGTCTCTCATTACTACGAGGTTTGACTACCGCAGCATCATTGATCGGAGGGCGTGGTAATGGGAGTATCGGTTGAGGAGTTGTCGGTTACTTATCCGCGCCTATACCACATTGCGCAAGAAGGCAGTTGGCCAGGCATTCAAGAGCACGGGCTTTTGAGTACCGAAGCGTTGGCCGATTTGTTTGACGTAGACGAAGCCCTTCGCAATGCACTTCTTTGCGCCCGCCGACCGGATTCCGTTTCCATCCACCATCCCGATTTTGGTCATGCGATTATTCGTGATCAGAAGCCGTTGATCGAATCCCGACTTCGAACGGCTCTACGGGATGGGTTAACACCCCGAGACTGGTATGCGTTATTGAACCGGAAGACTTTCTTTTGGGTTTCAGAAGAGCGTTTTGAAAGGCTTCGAACCGCAAGGGCGTATCAGGCCCTTCGGCAGACGCTCATTGTAGTTGATTGTGCCAAGCTCCTCTCACGCCATGCTGAGCGCGTGACTCTTTGCCCAATAAATAGCGGAGCAACACGTCCCTTCGCGTGGGCTCGTGGGAAGAATTCCTTTCTTCCCATGAAGGATTATCCATTTGAAGACTTTCGCAGAAAACGCGGACGCAAGAACGCGGTCGCCGAGCTTTCGGTAGATTATTCGGTCCCGGATATCCGTGATTTGGTCATTAGTGTAAGCGAACTCGGCGGCGGTCGATCGGACAGAAAGATTTGGCCGTAAAATCTAAGCGTATCGAAACCTTCAGCGCCGCCGCCATTTACGCATGGAGCGCTTGCCGGTCGGCTCCGGCGGAGCCACTGCCAGCAAAAAAGTCGGCGCTCAACTGGTTTGCGAGTATTCTCGGACGGTGCTGCCGACAATTGACGTGGTTTACAGACTCAGGCCGAGGTCGGTGGTGTCTTTGCAGCCGGACTGCACTTGGGCATTGTCTCCTAATGAGTGAGCCGAGAATTGGCCGGCTTGCTCAAGGGCGGCCTCTCGCGTTATTGGCTGCGCCTGGCGGTCGTAGAACTGACCTTGCGGGTCGATGTGCAGCCAGCTTCCCGCGTGGGTAAGCGCAGCAGTCATAGTTCTCTTGATGGTCTGACCTGAGCGGACGCACAGAGAGGCAGCTAAACCTCTTCCTCAAGGATCTGGCCGTGTTCCTTCAGCCAAGTCTTGGCCTTTGCCATCGTGGGAGAGTTGGCGCGGACGATATTCCAAAAGCGCGGCGTATGGTTGTTCTCCAACAAGTGGGCTAGTTCGTGAACGACTACATAGTCAATCACGAACATCGGGGCCTTGATAAGTCGCCAATTGAAATTCACTGAGCTGTTCACTGTACACGATCCCCAGCGGTATTGGTTGTCAACGATCTTCGCCGCTTTGAATGTGACTCCGAGTTCGCGGGCTGCTTGTTCAACTCGTGGCAGAATCGTTTCTTTGGCCCGAGCGGTATACCACGCCTTCAATGCGTTACGCCGCTTGCTCTGATGTGAAACGGGCACCATGAATACACGGGATAACTCAACCTCACCGCTCTTTGTTTCGGCTATTTCAATTCGATAGTCCCTGCCGAGGTATGGGGCAGACTCCCCGTTCACAACTTCCTTGCCGGGAGGATGTATCCTGTCCTGATACTTTTGCGTGTGATGCAGCTTTTCAAATATCCACTGGCGCTTTGTATCAACGAGCCTATGGACCGTTTCCTCCGATGTACTCTGCGGTGCGTGAACAACGATTGCCCGGTCGCGCTCGACTGTTATAGTCAGCGTCTTCCGTTTTGGAGACCGAACGATTTTGTAGTTCATATCTTTCATGCTGCGTAAACAATCAACTCGTTGTTCTTTTCTGCATTTTCCATGATGCGACTTATAATGTGCGCTCGATTCTCTACAATCCCCGGCAGATGCGAGAACTCCGCCTGGAGGAGCAATCTCTGAATATCAGTCCTCAGCTTGTTTCGAGCGGGGATACTCTCCCAGAATCCCGTCAGCTTCAGCTCGCGTTCGACTTCGCCAAAAACCTGCTGCGTGAGCGACACAAGCGCGGAGATTGCGTCATCGTCCAGTTCCGCCTCGCCATACATCTCCCTCTTGAGAGTGCGGAAGAATGGCATTTGCTTTTTGCGGTCCAGGCCATAAGTCGGCTCCTTCACCGCGTTAATGATGCGCTGCCGGAGTTTCTCCAACTCCTCATATACCTTATTCCAATTGTCCTGAAACTCCGCCAGAATCAACCGGAGCGCCTCGGCAAACGAAGCCTGCAAATCCGGATCGTCGTTCAATTCCACATCCAAATGGTGACGAATAGCGTGTTCAATCTCCGCTGCCTTCGTCTTCGTTCTGGTGCGATTGCTCACGTCTTTCTGGAAATCCTCATCGAGTATCGAGATTGGCTCGACCTTAACGTGAATTCCCCGCGATTCAAGAAAGGCATCCGCGATCTTCCGCAGTTTTGGAGGAATGCCCTTCATACTCAGACGCGCATCCCGGAAATGCTTCCCCGCAAGAACATTGACCTCCAACAGCGCCTCGTATTCCGGCATGAAATCCAACGCTTGCTTGGCCGGAAACACCACGTTCAGACACCGCGTATAAGTTTGGAAGAGCGTCATGAACTCAAAGCGCAAATCCTCGTCGTAGAAGAGGTCAAAGAAAGCGTCGTGATCGGTGAGATCGGTCAACCCTTGCTTCTTGAGGAACTCAATGATCGCATCCCGGCTTGCTCGCAATGCCCTCAATTCCTCTTCGGGAAAACTCAGCGTGTCGAGCATATCCTTCTGTTCACGCTCATCGTAGGTATCTAGGGCTTTCTTCAAGTGGTGCCCGACGCCGACATAATCAACGACAAAGCCCTTTTCTTTGGAAGCACCGGCTACGCGATTGACTCGGGCAATCGCTTGAAGTAGACCGTGTGCAACGATGAACCGCGTGAACATCCTTCGGTTTGACGGCAATCGGTTTCAAGACCCGGACGCCTCTCGTGTGCTGGACCTTGGTGCGGCGTGCGGATTCATGGTCCGCGAAAGACTGCGCTGCTTCGGCTGTGATCTCCCGAACGCCGTTACGCTTGTGGCGTCCCGCGCCGTTCTCCCGCCGCCATGCCGGATAGCTGCCCCAGCGTTCGTCGCCGATAAGATGTACCTGCGTTGAACCTGCATACCTGTCTAAAGTGCCTTCGATGACGGCACGGAGTTTCTTGGGCCGCGCGGCGCTGATCTCTCCGCGTTTCGCCCGCGCCTCCTGCGTCAACAGATACTCTCGCGCCACCTCGCGGAAGGCGCGATTGAACACGGGAACGTCATGCTTGATGCGAAACCGGATGTCGGCATCCTGGTCAAAGGCGCGTTCACGAGCCGCGCCGATATCGGTCGTCTTGAGCGAAATCGTCTTATAGCGGTCGGCCTTCGGCATCTTCATGCGGCAATACCACATCCGGTGCGCCACGTCGCCGCGCCGGAAGAGAATCAGGCCGGGTTTCAGCTCTTCTTTTTCGGTAAGAAACGCCATGTTGCCTCCTGCTGTTTATTCCGTTCTGTGCAGTTTCCGTGCAGATTTTCCGTGCAAGTCATTGATTCTTCGTGGCTGTGCAGGCTTTGTATAGAACATCATAACAGAATATGTTGTTTATTTATAATTATTTATGATATAGTTCTCATCCTGAGCGAAGGTCGCCGCGGCGACCGAAGTCGAAAGCCTGCCCTGAGCGAAGTCGAAGGGGACCTGCTTCCGCTTCTGTAACGAGCCAAGAGCCCGGTCCGGTAGGTCGGGGTTTCAACCCCGGCATCAACCCACCCATTTTGTTTTTTTAAAAATCAATCGGTGCGGCGCCAGCCGCGATCAGACCCCAGCCCTCGCTCAAAGAGCACTCCATTACCGCGGATACTTGTCCTGCACCTGCCGCCGGCCGCCTCGAATCTCGCTCGTTAGTAACTACAGTTGCAGTTGCAAACCGATGTAACAGGCGTGGACTGTAAGCCTTTGATTTGACGTGCCAGACTCGCGAAATCCCGGCCTGAAATTCGAAGCCATCCGCCCCCTGCGCCCGTAGTACCTGAGCAAAACCAAACAGGCTCTCGACCCATATGCGGAAGCAAAGAGAGCAATAAAGAGCAGACAGCGGCTCTTTTCAAGGAATAAACCAATCCCTATGCCAGCAAGTCCTGACGAAGGCTACTCCAAGTGCTCCGTATCGCCGAGTCAACAATCCTCTCGAGAAGATGCGGCCATCGCACTCTATAAGTGAGGATTTCATGAAAAACACACGTAGTTTGCTGATTCTGGGTCTTCTGTTGCCCGCCAGCCTCTTGGCGGCGCAGGAGTTCACTGGATTTGTCACAGACGCAACAGGGGCCGTTCTGGCCAAGGCCGCGGTTACCGCCCATAACAAAGAAACGAACCTGGATATCATAACGGTTTCAACGGCGGCGGGGGCCTATACCATTCCCTACCTCAAGCCGGGAAACTATACGGTATCCGCTCAAGCCAACGGTTTTGAAAATGGACTCCGAACAGGCATCGTTCTGCAGGTCGGTCAAACGGCAACCGTAAACTTTGCGCTGAAGGTTGGCCGCGCTACTGAAACCGTAACCGTCCAGGCCGACGCACTGCTCGATGTCGGCAAGGCGGATGTCGGAGAGGTCGTTGAGAATACGCGGGTTACCGAGCTTCCGCTCAATGGCCGAGACCCCGGTATGCTGTCGATCCTGACCGCCGGCGCCAGTTGGAACCAATGGATCGGCTACCAGCGTCCTTTTGACGACACGCAAGCGAACCTCTCCATGAACGGCGGCGGCGCGGGAAATACCGCGCTGATGCTGGATGGCGTCTCGAACGAAGCGGCCTCCACCAACAATACCGGCAACGCGAAAATCGGGTATGTTCCGCCTGTGGACTCCGTGCAGGAGTTCAAGATCATCGGCAACCCCTACGACGCGCAATATGGGCGCCTCGCCGGTGGTGTTGAGGACGTGATCCTCAAATCGGGCACCAACAAACTTCACGGAGACGTGTACGAGTACGCCCGCCGGACTTACATGGATGCCAACACGTGGCAAAACAACTATGACATCGCTACCGCGACGCCAGGTACCAACACGAGAGCGTACCGAACCGAACTAAACAAGCGCGACCAATACGGCGCGGAGTTGGACGGTCCTATCGTTCTGCCCAAACTCTACAATGGGCGGAACAAGTCATTTTTCGTGCTGCAATACGAAAACTGGAACGAGCTTGAACCGAACACCGTCACAAGCTCAGTCCCAGGCGCCAATTGGCTTACTGGCGACTTCAGCAACCTGGTCTATTGGACTGGGTCGGGGTATGCTCCGATCAGCATCCTTGACCCTGAGAATATCTCGGAAAACCCGGCAACAGGGATATGGACACGCGTTCCGTTCGGTCCTACCGACAGCATGAACCCCACCTCCGCTGCGAACATCATTCCCGCGTCGCGCATCAACGCTTTCGCGCAGAAGTTGATGTCCTACTATCCCGCGTCAAACACCACTACGGCCCCGGGCTCCAATCCCTTTGCGAACAACTACACCATTCCAGGGTCCGACCATGACCGCTATCGCAATGTGCTCGGGAAGTTTGACCAGCAACTGTCGTCGAAGGATCGTTTCAGCATCCACTATGGATACTGGGAACGGGTAGAGGACCGCAGTTACGACGGCTTTACCGGCCCGGAGCAACAAGGGCAGTTGCCCCACGGGGAGCGCAGCCACACCTTCACCCTCGAAGAGACTCACACCTTTGCTCCAAACCTGCTGTTTGACTTCCGCGCCAACACGACGGCAAGGGCCGACTATTCCTACGAGGGACCTGGCGGTTTCGATCCAACCACTCTCGGCTGGTCCGCCTCTACGTTGGCCATGTTGGGGATTGCGGCCGCGTCTGAGTTCCCATATTTCTCCATCAGTGAATTTGCCGGCCTCGGCGATAACAGCAACAGCCAGACCGTCAGCAACTCTCTCGTCATTCTTCCATCGGTCACCTGGGTCAAGGGAAGACATACCCTCCACGCCGGCATGGACATGCGCTTCCAGCAGTCCGTGAACGATATCATCAGCGGCGGCACCAATTGGTGGGTTGATCGCACCTGGACCCAAACCAACTGCGGTAGCTGCGGCTCGTGGGATCCGGCCAGCGGCAATTCCATCGCCTCTATGCTGCTGGGCAACCCAACTTCAGGCGGCGATACCATCAACGTCAAGACGTTTTGGTCCCAGCACTACTGGGCCCCGTTTGTCCAGGACGATTGGAAGATCAGCCACAAGCTGACGCTGAATCTCGGCATCCGCTATGACCTCATGCCCGGAGAAACCGAACGGAATAACTACGGCGACTACGCATTCAACACGACTGCGGTCAACCCCATCAACTCCGAAGTCACTGTTCCGGGCTATAGTCAGATTCTCGGCGGCGTGACCTACCTCGGAATCAACGGCAATCCGCGCTCGGGCTATGCGCTTAAGAAATCCAATTTTCAGCCACGCGTCGGCTTCGCCTATGCTTTGAACGACAAAACGGTCATCCGCGGCGGTTTCGGCGAAACGATGAAGAGCCCGCAACTCGCCCCGTCGTCGTTCGGCTACAATGCCAGCACGAACTACCAGGCCAATGATCCCACGAGACCCGGCAGTACGTACCCCAACCTCGCCAACCCCATCAACAATCCGTTTCCATCGGTTGTTCAGCCTTCCGGATCGTCGCTGGGAATGCTGGAGCAACTGGGACAGGGTCCTTGGTTCCTGAATCCGAATTACAAGATTCCGAGCTTCTGGAACTTCTCCATGGGCTTTGAGCGCCAGTTCCTGAAACAAGACACCGTGAACATCTCCTACGTCGGATCCCGCCTCTACAATGGCGACAGCAGCGACAACATCAACCGTCAACCCGCTTCAGCCTATGCGCCGTGCAATCCTCAAGAGGGCGGCAGGATCGAAGTCTGCAACAACAACAACGTCCCCAATCCATTTATAGGAATCAATGGATTCCAGGGATCGAACGACTACAATTACACAACCCTCCCTGCTCTCATTTTCACCCAGCCATTTCCTGAATTCGGCGGTCTTACCGAGTATCAGCTCAACGACGAACATACCTGGTACAACTCCCTCCAGGTTACCGCTCTGCACAAGTGGAGCAATTCCCTCACCATGCATGGCACATATACCTGGTCGAAGATGATGGACGCGGGCGGATGGACAGACGAAACCTACCGCGTTCCTGCAAGAAGCATCGACGGCAGCGACGTGACAACCCGCATCACGATTTCCGGCGTCTATCTGCTTCCGGTTGGTCGCGGACGTTCCTTCCTCGGCAACGCGAACCGGATTGTGGACGGAGCCATCGGTGGATGGGAGCTTAGCAGTCTTTACATCTTTCAGACTGGCCAGCCCTGGGGTGTTCCGAATAATTACATCCACAATGCTTATGTCAAACCGCACATTCAGAAAGACGACGGGTTTATCCGCCTCGTGGCCGCCTGCGTTGAGCAGTACAAGGAAAACAGCGCCGGCGTGTACGGCCTGGTACAACTGCCATACGACTACGACGGAACCTGCCCTCAGGCAGACTTTCAGCAGGTGCCGAACTATGGCGCAAACACGAATACGGTTTACTCGGGCATCCGTCTTCCCAGAGTGCAGCAATTTGACACTGGCCTCTCAAAGAACTTTTCGATCATTGAAAGAATGAAGCTTCAGATTCGCGTGGAAGCCTTCAACGCGCTCAACCATCCGCTGTGGGCGGAAAGCCCCGATGGCAACACAAACGACTCAACCTTCGGTTTGATCGAAAAGGGACCGTGGGGGCAAAGCAACCTGCCTCGCCAAATCGAGCTTTCGGCCAAGCTGGTTTGGTAAGCAACCGACGCTTTAAATCAATTTGGCGGGAGGCCCTCAAGCGCTCAGCGGGCAAACGAATCAGGGTGCCCCACGTCTGGTTTCAGACCGGGGATGTGGTGCCAACTACGCCGCGCGGGGGCCGGGTACAGGGCGGGGTAGCCAGATCGCGCTTCTGAGACCGGGGTCCCCAGCGACGGGTCTTCGTCGCTGGGAGGGCTGTTCCCTGTTCCTTGCCCTTCCCGCCCCGCCCCGCCCCGCCAATCAACCGGAACCTTTACACTCCCCCACCGGCCGCATTCTCCCTCCGGAAAAATCCGGCCCGCAATCCCTCTCTCACAACACTGCCCGCCTGCGCGTGCAGGCGGGCAGAGAATGTTCCCTCCAACCCGGCATCGTCCGGGCCGGCCCGGACGGGCCAGTTTTCATCGCTACTTGGCTGCCTTCTTGCCTTTCTTCTTCCCAGCCGACTTCTTCCCGGCCTTCTTCCCAGCCGCCTTTTTCCCTGCCTTCTTCCCGGCCGTCTTTCTTCCGGCCTTCTTGCCAGCCTTCTTGACAGCCTTGTTTCCAGCCTTCTTGCTAGCCTTCTTCGCGGCCTTCTTCTCCGCCTTCTTGGCCTTGACCGGCTTCTTCTTCTTCTTCTTCCCTGGCGGAGCGGGTGGCGTCACCGGCGGCGCCGGTGTTGTTCCCGCAGTCGCCAACAGCGGAATCAGTGTCCCCGCAATCGGCGACCCCAGCCCGGTGCACGCATCCCACCCCGTTCCGGCCGAGAACGCCCCGTTGTTGCCCTGCGTGATGTCGTTGAATGCCGATGCCGCCTTGGCCGCATAAATCGCCGGCTGGATGAACCCCACATGCGTCCCAAGTTGCTGATTCGCAACGGCCACCAGCCCCGCCCACAGCGGAGCCACCGCGCTGGTTCCACCAATCACCGACGTCTGTCCGTCCACGCGAATCGTGTACCCCGTCGTGGGGTCGGCGTCCCCGGCCACGTCCGGCACGCCGCGCCCGCCTGAGCTCGTGCTTGCCGCGGGCACATTCGAATTCGCCTGCCAGCTCGGCAGAGCAAACACGTTACTCACCCCGCCGCCCGTCGCGCCCTCACCGTTGGCCAACTCGTTCCACACCGCCTCGGAAACGATCGTCGCCCCATTCGCGTCCAGAGTCGTTCCTCCGCACGCCAGCACGTGCGGACTCGACGCCGGAAAATCCACGTTGTTTCCCGTCGCGCCGTCCGTCGACCCGTTGTCGCCCGCCGCAACCGTAATCGTAATCCCCAGCGCCGACGCGGACTGGCACGCCGCATCCAGTGCCGCCATCGACTGCTGTGTCCAGGTCGACTCCGGCCCGCCCCAGCTGATCGAAATCACTCCCGGATTGTTGGTCGTGTCGTGTACCGCCGTCGTAATCGCGTCGATAAAACCCTGGTCGGTGTTGGGCGTGAAATACACGGCAATCTTCGCCCCCGGCGCCACGCTGCCGGCCACTTCAATGTCCAGCATCACCTCTCCGTCTGCGCTCGACGGCTTCGAGGGCGCATTCTTCCCGCTGTCCACGCTCACCGCCGTCATCGACGGCGCCGACAGTCCCAGCGTCTCAAAATAGGCCGTCAAGTCCGTCTGCCGGTACCCTCCGCCCAGCTCGATGATCCCGATCGTCTGCCCCGTTCCGCTCGCCGTGGCGGGAAACTGGTACGCCTGCGCCACCTGTGGAGGCGTGTAGCTGCTGGGCGCTGCGGCCGTCTCGGCCTCCTCTTTCCTCACGCGAAAATGCGGCTTCGCCTGCGGTCGGTTGTCCAGCCCCAGCACCGCCAACACCGCCCCGGTCAGCGACTTCGGCAGGTGAATTCCGCCCTCGCGAACGCGGTACTCAACGCCCTCGATCGTCTTCTGCTCCAGCACCACCCCAAACGCCTTCTGGATGTCGGCTGCCGACCCGGTTAGCTGCACTGTCCGCCGCGCCTCCGAGCTGGGGTCCGGCTCCACCTTCAGATTGAACTCCCGCGCAAACGCGTTCACCAGCTTCACGGCCGCGGGATCGGCCGCGTGGTGCTTCTTGAACTCGGCGCGCGATACGCGAACCGGACCGCTGGCGCGCCCACCGCGCAGGTTGATCTTCAGCGGCTCCTTCCGTTTCACAATCACGGATACGGTTACCTTCGACTTCGCCGGCGTAGCCTTCACGTGGACTGCATTCAGAGCGGCAGTCTTTTCGCTCCCAGGGAGGACAACGCGTGCCTGCTCCGCAATGCGCGGAGTTTTGACGCGGGGGGATTTTGCCATAACTGACCTCTTTCTCGTCCTGGCCTCTTAACCTTCTTTTCAGAGCCATGGACCCGATGAGTCCGAATCATAATTCATCTTGCCGTACTCGTATGCAGAAAACTGAGGAATCAGAATCTATCAATCGTTCAGCCACCGATGCCCAACCCGCTGTTCCATCCCCGCCGGCCACTTGACCTGCCTGCTCGCCAATCTGCTGACCCGCTGTCCCCGAATCAACCGAACCTTAACAATACCCGCCTCATCTACCAACTACCATAAGCAGGAACGGCCCCGCTCACTGGCGCCCATGGGAAGTGGTCTCTGCCTCCTGCGGTCGTGGCGACAGCTCTTGGTCGCAAGGGCGGCTGATCCCTGATCCCTGATCAATGTCTTCACTTCAGATACGCGCGCACCAGATCGATCAGGTCCTCGGCCAGCTCCGGGGCAATCTGTTCCTTGACCCCATCCACCAGGTGGAAGCGGATATGCGTCTCCAGCACCTCGCCCATCAGCCCGTTCACCCCGCCCCGCACCGCCGCCAGCAACATCAATTGACCTCCGCAATCCTCATCCGCCGCCAGCGACCGCTCCACCGCGTCCAACTGCCCGCGCAATTTCCGCAACCTCTGCAACAATTTAACCTTTTCCCGCTCCTGATGAGACATTGCCCGCCTCCTCTTGACAATACCCACCCCCGGTATGGTATCTACGGAGTGGGGGTATAGATCCGACTCCATTCTATGCCCGCTTCCATGAAGTCAGCATCTCAACCTCAAGGGTCTTTCATGCTTCGCTTCCTCGCCCTACGCGCCAACCCCCTCCGCTCCGCTCGCGCACTCGGCTGGCTCACCCTCGGGCTCGCCCTGGCTGCCGGCGTCGCAGCCGCCCAGGCGCCCAATTCGACCCCCGGCCAATCCCCTGACCAATCCAACGACGACGCTTCCAAGCCAGGCGATCCCGCAACCGTCTTTCCCCATTCAGACACCGCCCGCTACTGGATCTCGGGCCAGGTCAACGTGATCCTGCAGTGGCATCCGTCATTCCAGGCGCAATATTCAGGAACCAACAGCCTGACCTCATGGGCGCAGAGCGCAACCACGCACGTGATGACGCTCTACACCGGCTACCAACTCACCCCCACAACGGAAGTCTTCGCCGATATGGAGGATGCCACGGGCAGCGGCATCGGGAATGCGAACGGCCTGGCCGGCTACACCAACTTGGACTCCGTGCGGTTGGCGGATGGCGTAGCGCTGTCCAAGGCGCCCTACCTTGCGCGGTTCATGCTGCGCCAGATCATCCCGCTGACGCAGGATCGCGTCGAAGCGGACCGCGACTCTCTGCATCTCGCAACCTCCCTGCCCGCGCGCCGCATCGAGTTTCGTCTGGGCAAGTTCGATCTGGTTGATTTCTTCGATGTGAACACCTGGGGCACCGACAGCCACCTTCAGTTCCTCAACTGGACGGTGGACGAAAACGGCGCGTACGACTACGCCGCCGACACGCGCGGCTACACCGATGGCGCCATGCTCGAATACGACGATCATTGGTGGTCGGTGCGCTTTGCCGAAGCTCTGATGCCGAAAACAGCGAATGGCAGATACCTGGACGCCGACATTGCGCGGGCGCGAGCGGAGAACCTCGAGTTCGAAGCCCGCGGCAGGCGGATCGCGCATCGGGCCGGTACCGTGCGCTTGCTGGGCTATCTCAACCACGCCAACATGGGAAACTACGAAGAAGCCATTGCCAACTTCCTCGATCGTGAAACCCCCACGCCGGATATCATCGCCACGCGGCAGCAGGGACGCCACAAATACGGCTTCGGCTTGAACTTCGAGCAGGAAATCACGCCCCAAGTGGGCGTCTTCGGCCGCCTCGGCTGGAGCGATGGCCGCAATGAGTCTTTCGCCTACACCGAAGACGACCGCACCGTCGAACTCGGCGCCTTTGCGCCCGGCAGTTCATGGCATCGGCGCAACGATCGCGCCGGCGTCGCTTTCGTTGAAAACGGAATCGTGGCCGCGCACCAGCAGTATCTTGCCCTCGGCGGACTCGGCTTCCTGCTCGGCGACGGCGGCCTCACCTACGGTCACGAAAAAATCTTCGAGGGTTTCTACACCGCGCACCTCTGGCGCGGCTTTTATGCCTCCTACGACTTTCAGCACATCAACAACCCGGGCTATAACCAGGCCCGTGGCCCCGCCCCCGTCTCAACCGTCCGTTTCCACACTGACTTCTGATCATCCGGCGCGACCGCTGCCCCGCCTGGGTAGGATCCGTCCGCGCCACGTGGATTTTTGAGGGTCAGAAAAACTGGGGCTCCGAATCGGCATTCAGCCAACCCCAGCACGACGCAGCTAACTTGCCGACTCGCCGACTCGCTAACGCCGCGGGACCGGCCCTAGCCCTAATACTGTTCACTTAACTATCCTGATGGCCTTTCGGATGTCGATCAGGGGCAGGGGCTTACAGTGGCGCGGACGGAGCGGGAAGTTGCT
>Ga0224557_1000195_pt1 | contig 70882 bp, 43 predicted proteins | sample 714S31014metaG_FD_180677 | JGI IMG/M metagenome (GOLD analysis project Ga0224557, IMG submission 180677) | Peat soil microbial communities from Stordalen Mire, Sweden - 717 S3 10-14 | ecosystem: Environmental > Terrestrial > Soil > Wetlands > Peat | place: Sweden: Norrbotten County, Stordalen...
GCGGACCACATACGGCGCCATGTTGCTGTTGCGGGCCGGCGAAACCTGGACGACGTCGCCAACCTCCAGCATCTGCCCGTTCCCGAGGAACATCGCGACGCTCTCCGTGCCGTTGGGACCGTAGAAGATCATGTCGCCCTTCTGGGCCTGCTGCGGCGGGATCTTCTGGCCGACCTGGTAAATCGCGCCGGACGACCGCGGCAGCTTGATTCCCGCGCCGGCGTAGGCGTACTGCATCAGGCCCGAGGCGTCGAACCCGACGGTGTTGGCCCCCGAACCGGTGCCGCGAGAGGGGCCGTTGACACCGCCGCCGGCCCACGAGAACGGGATGCCGCGGGCGGCCAGGCCGCGCTGGACGACCGTGTCGGTCACCTGCTGGTAGTCCATCGGTTTGGTGGTGGGGTCGGCGCTTGCCAGACCGGACACGGCAGCCATCGGGGCCGCCAGCACGGCCAGACCGAGGATAAAGCCGTAGATGCGTTTCATTGGGATACCAACCTCCTTGTCCCTCTCGGGCGCTGTGGGCTTCACGCGATCGCCGCCACGTCGGGGTCGAACGCCGTGCATGGCTTAATTCACACCAGTCACTACAAACACTTCTACAACAGAAATCACCAGCGCGAAATAGCAGGTGAGGGCCACAGGGCATTCTTTGTCGGACCGTGACCCGATGGTGACTGGCGGGCCCAATCTTGTGTGCGGAGTTGTTATTTCGGGCTACGCGAACGCACTCAAGCCGCTATCGCGGCCCAGTGTCAGTTGGGTCTCGGTTCGGTGCCGGTTCGGCCCAAGCGGTTTAGCCGCCCCAATACGGTCGGCAGATCATGGTCAGTACCGAGCCCACCACAGCGCTGATCACGATCAGGGCCAGGGCAAGGGCCGGCCAGAAGGACATGTACCAGCCCTTCAACATCGAAACGAACGGGCCCAGCGTGGCCGCGGTAATCGCCGCACCGATGCCGCCCCACACCAGCGGGCGAATGTAGTAGTCGATTCCGAAGGGCACCGCCCCGCATTCGTCGCCCTCGCACACCTGCTCCATGAAGCCGAAGAGGATGGACGGCCATTTCGTCATCGTCGCCAGTAGAAGCAGCGCCCCCAGGATCGCGAGAGTGGCGACCACGTCCCAGGCGGCGATCCGCAGCCGAAGGACCTTCGGCGGCTGCGGATCGGAGTCGGAATCGGCGGGGGAGTCGGCGGATTCTTCGGGGAAGTCTTCGGCCTCTCCGTGCACGGTCGGGGAGTGGGTGCGATCACCCGCGGAGGGGTCATCGGTCTGATGCGGTGAAGCCATGCCACTAGATGCTTCCTGATGGCCGGAGTTTGCGCGAACTCGCCTGCTTTACGCTCGACCTCTATGCCTGCGGCGACACCCGGGTTGACGCCCGAGCAAATCAGCGCGATCGACGCCGCGCATCTGTGGCACCCGTATAGCACTATCGGCGCCGAACAGGTGGCGCCCGTGGTGGCCGTCGCGGCCCGCGGGGCCTGGCTGACGCTGGTCAGGGACGGTAAGCCGATCCAGGCGCTGGACGCCATGAGCTCCTGGTGGACCGCGATCCACGGCCACGGCCACCCGGTCCTGGACGCGGCGCTGGGCGCCCAGCTGGGCGTGATGAACCACGTCATGTTCGGCGGGCTCACCCACGAGCCCGCCGCCCGGCTGGCCCAGCTGCTGGTGGAGATCACCCCGGCCGGTCTGGAGACGGTGTTCTTCAGCGACTCCGGGTCGGTGTCGGTGGAGGTCGCGGTCAAGATGGCGCTGCAGTACTGGCGCAGCCGCGGCCAGCCGGACAAGCACCGGTTGATGACCTGGCGGGGCGGCTACCACGGCGACACCTTCACCCCGATGAGCATCTGCGACCCCGACGGCGGCATGCACTCGCTGTGGACCGACATCCTGGCCCCCCAGGTTTTCGCCCCGCAGGTGCCGCGGGACTACAACCCCGGATACAGCGCCGCGTTCGAGGCTCAGCTGGCGCAGCACGCCGCCGAACTGGCCGCGGTGGTCGTCGAACCCGTTGTGCAGGGCGCGGGCGGGATGCGTTTCCATGACCCGCGCTACCTGCGCGACCTGCGCGACATCACCCGCCGGCACCAGGTACTCCTGATTTTCGACGAGATCGCCACCGGCTTCGGCCGCACCGGCGAGCTGTTCGCCGCCGACCACGCCGGGGTGAGCCCGGACATCATGTGCGTCGGCAAGGCGCTCACCGGTGGATACCTCAGCCTGGCCGCCACCTTGTGCACCACCGAGATCGCGCACACCATCAGCACGGGGGAGGCCGGGGCGCTGATGCACGGGCCCACGTTCATGGCCAACCCCCTGGCCTGCGCGGTGTCGGTAGCCAGCGTCGAGGTCCTGCTAAATCAGGACTGGCGGTCGCGGGTCGCTGAAATATCGGCGGGGCTGGCGGCCGGACTCGAGCCCGCCCGGGCGTTGCCCGGCGTGACCGACGTCCGGGTGTGCGGCGCCATCGGCGTCATCGAATGCGACCGGCCCGTCGACCTGGCCGTCGCCACCCCCGCGGCGCTAGACCGCGGCGTCTGGCTGCGACCGTTCCGCAACCTGATCTACGCGATGCCGCCGTACATCTGCCCGCCGGACCAGATCGCCCAGATCACCTCGGCAATGGTCGAAACCGCACGACTCGTGGGCTAAGCGCGGCTCAGGCGTCCAGGCGGGCGAACTCGCTCCGCTGGTACCGCTCGACACACGTCGATCTGCGGACCTTGCCGCTGGTGGTGATCGGAATCGAACCGGGGGGCACCAGAACCAGATCCGCGACGCCGAGGCCGTGTGCGTTTGAGATCGCCGCAGTGACTTCACGCTTGACGGCGGCGAGCTTGCGCACCACATCCTCATCGGCGTCGTCCCGGTTCTTGACTTCGATGACGGCGACGAGCTGCTCCACGCCCTCGTCCGGGACGGCGATCGCCACGACCCGGCCCTTGGTTATCCCCGAGATCGTCGCCTCGATGTCTTCCGGGGCGTGGTTGCGCCCGTACACGATCAACAGGTCCTTGATGCGGCCGACGATGAACAGCTCCCCATCGGAGAGGAAGCCCAAGTCCCCGGTCCGCAACCAAGACCCTTCGGGCGTCCCGGCCGACGGCTCGACGATCTTGCCTCCGAAGGTGCGCTCGGTCTCCGCAGGATTTTGCCAATAGCCGAGCCCGACGTTGTCGCCGTGCACCCAGATCTCGCCAGTGGTTCCCGGCGAACACTCGATCTGCGTGTCGGGATCGACGATCCGCACGGTGGGCGCCTCCAGCGCGGCGTAACTGACCAGCGCTGTGCCGGTTCCACTTTCGCACCGTTGTGCCTGGCCACCGGAAAGTTTGTCGGTCTCGAAGTCGACGATTGCCGGTGGTTGATTCTCGGTGGTGGTCGCCACGTACAACGTCGACTCCGCGAGCCCATACGTGGGTCGCAGCACCGACTCACGAAGATTGAAGCGTTTAAACCGCTCGCTGAAGCGTTTGATCGTCTCCGGAAGGACCCGTTCCGCGCCGCTGATGATGGTCGACACGTTGCTGAGGTCGTAGCCGGCCATGTCTTCGTCTGATGTTTTGCGTGCCGCCAATTCGAAGGCAAAGTTGGGCGCTCCGGTGGACGCGCTGGGATATGAGGCCACCATTTGCATCCACCGCGCCGGGCGCTGCAGGAAAGCCACCGGGCTGGTGAGTACCGCGCTGCATCCCGAAAGAATCGGTGTGCACACGCCCATAATCAAACCGAGGTCGTGGTAGAACGGCAGCCACAACACAATGGTGTGGTCCGGCGGCTCAATTCCTCCGTTGCTCTGAAAAAAGCCGCGCATCGTCATGCCGTAATTCGCCCGAAGGTTCGCGTAGGAGATCATTACTCCGGCCGGGTTCCGGGTCGAGCCAGACGTATATTGCAGATACGCGGTGCTTTGATAGTCATCGTTCGCGCGGTGGAATCGTGCCGGGGTGTCCAGATCCAGTAGATCAACCTCGATGACCGATGGCGCGGGCGTTCCCGGCTGCGATGCCACGGCCTTGACGACTTCGCCTACAACAGCGGATGTCGTGAGGATGGCAGCGGGCGATGAGTCGCGCAGGACCGCTTCAACACGTTCATCGCCGGGACCGTGCGGGACGGTCAGCGGAACCGCGATGAGTCCGGCCTGCAGTGCACCCAGAAAGGCAACGATGTAATGGAGACCCTGGGGCGCCAGTATCACCGCGCGGTCACCCGGCGCGGCGCAAAGTCTGAGCTCGCGGGCAACGTTTGCCGCTCGCCGGTACACCTGCGGCCACGTCAGGCTCTCGGGGACGCCGCCCGAGTCCTGGTCGTAATCGATAAACGTGAATGCCGTGTCATCGGGCTGCAAGCTGGCGCGTTCGCGCAGCATGGCAGGAAGGGACATCTCAACCATTCGTAGGAGGATACGGTGGCCGACGCCGCCGTACGTCAAAATCGGCAGCACACCTCATCACACTCGGCGGGTGCACCATCCCGGGCCCGCTCGCACAGCGAGTTCTCACGAGATTCTTTGGTGCCGGCTTGCTCAGTCAAAGCGTCCACAAAGTCGCTGGCCGCAGCATGGATCTCATGATGAACGAGCCTGGTCGCGCGACCCTGATGGAACGCTACCTATGCAGCTGCGGGGTGCGGTTCTTCCGGCACGAGCACGACGGCGAATGTTTCTTTGTCGAAGACGCCCATCCCCGGCCGCTCAACGTCCACCTCAACATGTCCCCGTCGTTCGGCGACGTGTTGACCATTCGCGTCACTCCCGCATGCTTGTTCTCCGTCGCCGAACGGCCCTGGCTGACGCAGTTCGCCGACGCGTGGAACAAGCGGGGTCGCGAAGTATCCGCGATCGTGCACGGCACCTCCAATTCACAGCGCATCGGCGTTTTGGCCCGCAGATCCCAGTGGATCCGCGAGGGCACCTCTTTCGATGACTTCGCATCCTTCGTCGATCGCACCATCGCAGTTGCAATCGATCTCTTCGCCGAGTTGACTCCGGTTGTCGAATTGCCCTCGAGAGCGCACTCGTTGCCGCTGCGGGACGCCAGCTGAGATCCTGGGGCCGCAGTGTTCGTCTGGCTGCTCCTGAGGCCGAGGTCGGCTCGGTCCAAAGCGTCGCGAAATGCAGCTAAGTCTGCTGTGTCGACAGGTTCTCTTCCCAATATTCCGAAACGCCTGCTGCGATTCTGTCCGGCGGGTTAGTGTCGCTAGTGGCCGCGACGGGTTGGTGTCATGCCCCTTGTCGTGCCGCTGGTCGACGGTGACCGGACAGGAGGGTGGACATGTCGGATTTGACGGCGGTACCGGCGGCGATCGCGGCGGCGGCAACGGATGTCGCGGCTGTTGGTTCCACGGTTGACGCGGCCCACGCGGCGGCGGCGGCTTCGACCGTCGCGGTGGTACCCGCGGCCGCCGATGAGGTGTCGGCCGGCATCGCGAACCTGTTCTCCGGTTTCGCCAATGAGTATCACGCGCTGGCCGGGCAGGCTGCGGCGTTTCAGCAGCAGTTTGTGCAGCTCTTGCATGCGAGCGGAGGTTCGTACACGGCCGCTGAGACCGTCAACGTCGCGTCGATGCTTTCGGGAATCGAATCGTCTTTGAACAGCATCGCCGCCATGCCGGGCGAGTTACTCAAGGGCGTGGACGAGATTTTTACATATTTCTCGACCCTAGCCACCCTTTCAATGGATGTAGTATATGAGCTACTGGTTTTCGGGTATTTGACGCTGGCGATATTCATCGGGTTAGAAGAGTTAGCGTTGAAGTACGCTGGCATCGTCATCACGATCCCATAAATAAATTCCGAACCCTTCGTGCAAATTCTTCTTTGCGAATAGCGCTTACCCCTGCGGCGTTGGTGAGAACGCCGACTTAGACGGACAGCCTCGGGAGTTCGCCCGTTACCGCGTCGTCGGGGTGGTCTTCCCTGAGCAGCAAGGAACGTACCAGCGGACGCGGTCCCTCAGACCGAAGCATGAAACTGGCCGGCCGCGGACGAACTGTCTGCGGCCACCAGAACCAGCGTCCGAGCAGCGCGGCGATAGACGGTGTCATGAACGAGCGCACGACCAAGGTATCGAACAACAGGCCCAGACCGATGGTGGTGCCGAGTTGGCCGATAATCAGCAAGTCGCTGAATATCATCGAGGCCATGGTGAAGGCGAACACCAGGCCCGCGTTTGTCACCACTTTACCGGTGCCGCCCATGGCACGGATGATGCCGGTGCGTATGCCGGCGCCTATTTCCTCTTTCATGCGGGCTACCAGAAGCAAGTTGTAGTCAGATCCCACTGCCAAAAGAACGATCACAGACATCGGAAGCACCATCCAGTGCAATTTGATGCCCAAAATGTACTGCCACACCAGCACCGACAGCCCAAACGATGCGCCCAATGAAAGCAGCACTGTACCCACGATCACCAGGGCGGCCACAAAACTTCGCGTGAGGGCCAGCATGATGACGAAAATAAGGCAGAGCGCACCAACGAGCGCGATCCACAGATCGTATTTCGCGCCGTCAGCGAAGTCTTTGTAGGTCGACGCGGCGCCGGCGAGCGAGATCTTCGCGCTGTCCAGCGGAGTCGTCTTGAGCGCTTCTTCGGCCGCCGTCCTGATCCGATCGACCCGCGCTATGCCCTCCGGCGTCGCGGGGTCGCCCGCATGCGAAATGATGAATCGAGCCGCTTTCCCGTCCGGGGACATGAAGGAATTTACTGCTCGCTGAAAGTTCGGGCTCTGGAAGACCTCCGGAGGGAGATAGAAAGAATCGTCGTTTTTAGCGGCGTCGAACGCCTGCCCCATGGCGGTGGCATTTTGGTTTGATTCGTCCAGTGAACCGAAAAGCCCGGACATCGTGCTGTGGTTCGTCAACAGCGTCGTGCGCGTGGCCTCCGCGATCGCGATCAGCCGCGGGGTCAGCGGAAGCAGCAGAGCCGCCAGCTCGTCCAGCTTCACTGCGCCTTTCACGATAGTGTGCAATTCATCGTGAATCACATCGAGACCGTCGAATAGATCAAATATCGACCTTAATGACCAGCAAATTGGGATATCGGCGCAGTGCTTTTCCCAATAGAAGTAACTACGAATTGGCCTGAAGAAGTCATCGAACTCCATGAGGTGGGTTTCTACGTCGTCCACGAGGGCTTGTATCTGTGTTGCTATGCCGACCGTGTCGTGAGCAACGGCCGTGATCTGCTGCTGTAGCGCGTACAGGTGCTTCAGTATCGCGATTTGTCTAGCAAGCGAGTCGGCCTGCGTCAGCAGGTCATTTACGCGGGCTTTCATGAACTCCATGTTTTGTAGCATGGCCGCATTTTGCATGCTGATCAGGAAAGGTATCGACGTGTGTTCAATCGGTGTTCCCTCCGGCCGGGTTATGCCCTGCACCCGAGAAATGCCCGCAACGCGAAAAATCGCCTTGGCTAGTTTGTGTAGCACGAGAAAATCTGCCGGATTGCGCATATCGTGATCTGCTTCGATCATCAGAATATCGGGTAGCATTCGCGATTGCGAGAAATGGCGACCGGCGGCGGCATACCCCAAATTAGCCGGAAGGTTTTGGGGTAGATAAGACCGGTCGTCGTAGCTCGTTTTGTAGCCCGGAAGCGTCACCAGGCCGATCAGCGCGACCGCTAATGTTGCGGCCAGAATGGGCGCGGGCCAGCGGACAATCGCTGTGCCGACCCCGCGCCATCGTTGTTGCGCCATCTTACGTTTGGGGTCGCATAGCCCGAAGCGACTTCCGACGGTCAGAACCGCCGGAACCAGCGTGAGCGCGACCGCGACCGCGACGAGCATGCCGATGGCGCACGGCGCACCTATGGTCTGGAAAATAGGCATCCGGGTGAAGCTCAGGCACAACATTGCCCCGGCGATCGTCAGACCGGAACCCAAGACGACGGGAGCGACCCCGCGGTAGGTGGTGAAGTACGCCGTTTCGGGGTCCTCGCCGGCCTGACGCGCCTCTTGATAACGACCGAAGAGGAATATCCCGTAATCGGTTCCGGCCGCCATCGAGAGCATCACCAGCAGATTAGTGGCAAACGTCGAGAGCGCAACAAGGTTGTTCTCGGCGAGAAACGCGACGATTCCCCGAGCCGAACCTACTTCGACCCCGACTCCGATTACCACCAGAATCACGGTGGCAACCGAACGGTAAACGAACAACAGCACCACGAAGATGATCACTCCGGCAATCAGGGTCATCTTCAGGAGGGAGTCGTTGCCACTGCGCACCATGTCCGGGATGAGCGCTGCCGGGCCGGTGAGATGGACCTCGACACCGGGAGGGGGCGGCGTCTGCTTGAGGATCTGCCGGACCGCCGTCACCGATTCCTGCGCCAAGGTGGTGCCTTGGTTGCCGGCCAGATTCAACTGCACATATGCGGCCTTGCCGTCGGGACTTTGCACGCCCACGGCTGTGAGTCGATCTCCCCACAGGTCCTGCACGTGTTCGACATGCCGCGGGTCGTCGCTGAGCTTGCGAACCAATTCGCGATAGTACGTACGAGCGTTGTCCCCAAGCGGTTGCTGCCCCTCCAGCACGACCATCGCGAAACTGTCCGAATCGGACTCTTTGAAGGCTTTGCCCATGCCGATCATCGCGCGCACCGACGGTGCGTCTTGCGGAGCCAGTGGCACGGCATGCTGTTCGCCGACCCGCTCCAAGGGGGGGACCGCAAACGTCACAATCAGCGTCAAAGCCGCCCATGCCAGAATGATGAGAAGTGAAAGCCTGCGGATCATCCGCGCAATAAAGGGCGGCCGAGGGCGTTCGGTGCTCATAGGGCCTTCAACCGGCAGACGGTATAGGCGCCCACGCCGTGCACCTCGAAGTGGCGGCCACCGCTTTCGCTATCGCCCTGCGCCACGATGCTCCCCACGGTTGCCGATCTTGTCCTGAACTGGAATCCGCCACTACGGCCGCTACCTCAGCAACAAGGCACGCACCAACGGGCGGGGCCCTGTGGACCGAAGTAAGGAACTTGCGGGGCGGGGGCGCACTTGTTGCGGCCACCAGAACCAGCGCCCCAGCAGCGCCGCGATGGACGGCGTCATGAACGCACGCACGACCAGCGTGTCGAACAGCAGACCCAGACCGATCGTCGTACCCACCTGACCGATGGTGCGCAGGTCGCTGACCAGCATGGACCCCATCGTGAACGCGAACACCAGTCCCGCGTTCGTCACAACTTTGCCGGTGCCACCCATGGCGCGAATGATGCCGGTGTTTATACCGGCGCCTATTTCCTCTTTCATCCGGGCTACCAACAGCAAATTATAATCAGACCCCACCGCCAAAAGAACGATGACAGACATCACAAGCACTGACCAATGTATTTGCACGCCGAGCAAAACCTGCCAGGCGAACACGGAGAGCCCGAAGGACGCGCCCAGTGAAAGCAATACCGTACCAACGATAACCAGGGCAGCAACAAAACTTCGCGTCATGATTAGCATGACGATGAAGATCAGGCAAAGCGCAGCAACTCCCGCGATCATGAGATCGTATGTGGAACCCTGCACCACGTCCCTCACCGACGCCGCCGTGCCGGAAAGGTAGACCTTGCCGTCTTCCAACGGCGTTCCCTTGAGCGCCTCCTCGGCCGCGCTTTTTATTGCGTCGACGCGCGAAATACCCTCGGGCGACGCGGGATCGCCCTTTTGTAAAATGTGCATACGGACGGCCTTCCCGTCCGGAGACAAGAATAAGTCCATGATTCGTTGAAAGCTTTTGTTCTTGAAAGTGTCTGGCGGCACATAGAAAGAATCGTCGTTTTTCGCGGTGTCGAACGCCCTCCCCATGGCCGTCGAATTACTGCCATTGTCGCCCATGTTCCCGAAGGTCCCGGCCATCGTGCTATGCATGGTAAGCAGCATGGTCCGTGATTCCTGCAGGATCGCGAGCATCTGCGGAATCTGGGCGATCACCTGCGGCAGGAGCACGTCAACCTGATCGAGGTCTGCTACCAGAAACTTCAGGTTATCGGCAAGCGCGTCAACACCGTCTAACGAATCGAATATGCTTCGTATCGACAAGCAAACGGGAATATCGTAGCAGTGTTTTTCCCAGTAGAGGTAATTCCGAAGAGGCCTGAAGAAATCCTCGAAATCCGAAATATGCTCTCGCAGTTCGTTCGTGAGGGCCTGCACTTCATGCGTATTGGCGACGAGGTCATGCGTGGTGGCGGCTATTTGCTTCGTCAGCTCATAAGTGCGCTGCGTGATGTTGATCGCATCCGCTATCATGTCGGCCTGCTTGAGCAGGTCCTTCATGCGCTCCTTCTGAAAAGTGAGGAATTGCTGCTGGCCAGCGGATTGCATGCTCAGGAAATACGGAATCGTCGTGTGCGCGATCGGGGTTCCCTCGGGCCGAGTTACGGACTGCACCTTCGAAATGCCCGGAACGGCGAGGACGGCCTTGGCTAGTTTCTCCAATATCAGAAAATCAGCCGGATTGCGCAGGTCGTGATCGGTCTCGACCAACAGGATCTCGGGTGTCATCATTGCGGAGGGGGGGAAATGCCGCGCTGCGGCCTCATACCCTAGATTGGCGGGTATATCTTTGGGAATAAACTTCTGGTCGTTGTAACTGGGTTTGTAGCCCGGCAGCGTGAATAGCCCGACAAGCGTGACTGCCAATGTGGCCATCAGAATGGGGCCGGGCCACCGAACGATCGCCGTTCCTACCCGTCGCCACCCGCGAAAGTTGAGTTTCCGCTTGGGCTCGAACAGACCGAAACGGCTTCCGACGGTAAGAACTGCCGGAGCCAGCGTGATCGCGACCGCGACGACGACCGATATGCCTACCGCGCAGGGGACTCCCAGGACTTGAAAATAGGGCAACCGGGTAAAGCTGAGGCAGAAAAGTGCGCCGGCGATCGTCAACCCGGAGGCCACAACGACCTTGGTGACCCCGCGGAGAGTCGTATAGTAAGCCGTTTCCCTGTCCTCGCCGGCCTGTCGTGCCTCCTGATACCGCCCGATGAAAAATATCCCGTAGTCCGTTCCAGCCGCGATAACGAGGGATACCAGCAGATTAACGGCGAAGGTCGTCAAACCAATAACCTCGTAATGGCCAAGGAATGCGACCACTCCTCGGGCCAGCTGCAATTCTATCCCGACCATTAGCAACAAGAGAATTACGGTGATGACCGAACGGTAGATGAGAAGCAACGTAATGAAGATCACCGCGAGGCTTACCACCGTGATTGTGGCGACTGTCCTGTCGCCACTGTGGCTCATATCTGCGTTGATCGCCGCAGGGCCGGTGACATACGCCTTGACGCCCGGCGGCGCTGGCGTCCGCTCTACGATGTGCTGAACGGCTTCGATCGATTCGTTGGTCTGGCCCGACTTACCGGGAACAATTACAGCAACATATGCGGCTTTGCCGTCTGTACTTTGCGCCGCGCCTCTTGTGAGCTCATCGCCCCAGTAATCCAGGATATGCCCCACGTGCTGTGGATCGTCTTTTAGCTGAGAAATCAAACGATCGTAATACTTGTGGGCATCGTCGCCGAGGGGTTGCTGACCCTCCAAGACGATCATCGCCAAACTGCCGGAACCGGATTGACCAGATTGCTCGAAGTCCTCCGTCGCGCGCTTTGCCGCAATGAGGGACGGCGCATCTGGGGGATTCAGCGATACTGAATGCTCATGCTCGACCTGCTCCAACGGGGGGACGCAGATAATCAAGAAACCCATGATCGCCAACCACGCCAAGATAATCAGCACCGAAAATCGACGGACCGTTCGCGCTACCAATTGTCGACCGTTGTGCAGCTGATGGGTGCTCATGAGCCCTTCAGCATGCAGGAGGTAAAGGCGCTTACTTCGTGGGTGATCTTCTCGGCCTTGACTACCCCGTCCAGCACAATGCGGCAGCCGAGACTGTCGCTATCTCCCTGCGCCGAGACACTTCCGACGCCCGTTGCCGCGGTGATCGCGAACTCCAATGACCACGGCAGGCTTACCCCTTCAGCATGCTGCGGGTCACCGTTGACATCGAAATAGCTGATAACGGCCACCGTCCCCGGTGGTCCGAAGACCTCGTACCTCAGGTGCTGGGGGTTGTAAGGTTTGTTGTCGACTCTGCTGTCGGTGTAGGGGAGATCTTTCTCAGAGCCGAAGATGCCGTGCAGCCGCGACACAGTCAGTCCTCCCGCGGCGATGACCACCAGTACGACCAGCGGGATCCACAACCGCCTCAGACCGCGGAAAATCACAGGTCCCGGATTTCGGCGATTCTTTCCGGATCCACCTTGTGTTCGACGTGCAGATAAAGGTTGGCGAGCACGTCGCAGGAGAACGCGTCGGAGACCGCGCGATTGACCAGCGTCGCTGCCGCCCTCGATGGGGACATCGGACCGGACTGGCTCAATATCTCGGACATTACCCTGGACCACCGCACCACCCTAGCCGACACACGTGCAACAACGGTCCACACCATAATGGAGGCCAACAGGGGCCGTCAGAGGTTTGACGAAGTTTCCGGTACGGCTTCCCGAAGCAGCCTCAGTAACAGTCTCACCAGTGGGTGCGCCGCGCAGATTTGCCGCGCGGCGACGAATTCGTTAGTCGATTTTTCCAGTCAGGCCGAACTCCGCCAGCGCGCGCGCAGCCAGCTGACGCAAAGCGGGCTTGGTGTTCTCCGCGCCCGGTTGGAAGGCCTGGATGGTGAGGGCAATCCTGCCGGGGAAGCGCGCACACTGCAGGATCATTTGGCCGCCTGATCGCTCAAGCCACTGTCGCGTGAGGTGTTGCCCAATCCCTCGTGCGGTCACGTACTCGGCGTCGGTGCCATCGACGCCGCGCGCCCCCGGTGGGGTGTCGCCGAGATGAGAACACAACACCGGGTGATCGGGGTCGGTGAGCGCCCCACCGACCAGCCGTTTCAGGGTCCGCCTCGGCGTGAACGGCGCCAGCGAAGCGACCTTCGATGACTCGTCTGGCGTTTCCCGCTGCGTCTTGAGCGCCTGCTTGATGGCGCCGCGGGCGTCATGCAGATCCGTCGTTGCCCCCGTCGCATCTACGCTGACACGCGGAAACGACACTGCGACCGCACGCGTGTCACCGTCGGCGCGCTCGGTCATCAGGAGTTGCAGGGTGACGGCGCCGTCATCGGCGCATCGGCGCCCCATGTGCTCCCCGAGTTTTGCAGCCAACCCGGCGGCCAGCGTGTTACTCGTTCCGCTAAGAGCCTGCGCACGGGCATCCCAATCGTCCAGGCTGATGTAGATCGAGACCCACGGCACGACGACTACCTCATCGTCGTCGCCTCCGCTGAGGGTGACGATTGCTGGTGCCGGCGACCGGGCGCTGACGCGCCGTAGACCCCGGGCCATTTTTGCCGCCGCGACAAGAGCCCGCACAACCTCAGGTACGTCCCGCGCTGTTTGGCGGGCATCCTGAACCACCGCGCGCAGTCGGGTTCGTGAACGCGGCGGCGGGTAGCCAAGATCGCGCGTGTTGTCCAGGTTCGCATTAAATAACTCGACAAAAAGCCCGACGCCGTCGATCAGGTAGTGGGAAACCACCAGACTCACCGCGGTCGAGCCATCCGTAAGGGGAAGGACACCGAGATGCCAGCCGGGCCCGCGTTCCGGATCCAAAGGCAGTTGGGAGCGTTCATCGGCCCAGTCGCTGACTTCACCGCGTGGACGGGCGCGCTCAACAATATCGATGTCCGACGGCCCGCGATCTGAGACCCACCGATGCCGGCCGAACGGCAGGGGTGAACGCTCGATGCGCCGTCCCAGTAACCCATAACCGAGGTTGTGGTGTATCCGCTTCAGTCCATCGAAGTCGATTGCGTGCTCGTAAATCCACACGCCCTGCAGGACTTCGTTCTGGCCGGTAGCGCGATGCCCGTCAAAGAAGGCTTGGTCGAGCAAGGCGAGCTGGTTGTCCGGCCGCGCATCACCGTCGGACGCGCGGCCGTTAAAAGGACGCACGTGCGGGTCGTATCCGGACTGCCACTGATCAGCCTCCCATTACACAGGATTCGCCCGTGACACCCGGTGGGGCGAACATCTTGTCGGGGGCGACGCCACGCGGGAGACGTGGGCTCTGATGGGATGGAACCGATTCATCACATTAGGTTAGCTGGTGCTTCCGCTCAGTGACGCCGACGCAAATTTGCGAGGACTTGAGCGTACATAGGGTTTGGACCGCTAAAGTCGCTGTCGTGATTAGGCACCACCATACTGCCGGGAAGCGCACCGCAGGGCTTTCCGTTCTCCGTCCGGCGGCGGCGCGGATCGAGCGACTTCACGCGGCCACACGTGCCAAACGGTCTCCCGCGCCGTGCTCAGTATCGAGCACGAAGTTGTCTAGGTGACCCCGGCCGCGCAGTCCGGGACTGCCGCTCGCCCAGTCATCTTGTTCGTCGTGGGCTTTGCGCGGTCCGGGACGTCGGCGCTGACGCGGGTTCTCTCATTGTGCGGCGCTACGCTCCCGGCCAGGATGCTGGGGGCCGACCGGCGCTATCCGGCTGGCTTTTGGGAGCCGCGCCCGGCCATCCACCTCACCAACGCAATCCTGCGCCGCTACGGCAGCGCCGGGTTCGACCCGACGCTGCGCCTGCAGGAGGAAGGTGCGTTTGACCCCGTTGATAAGGCCCGCTGGATCGGCAAGATTCGGGCTTATCTCACCACGTTGTCGGGCGCCCCGCTCGTGGTCATCAAGGACCCGAAGATTACGGCGATGTCTGGCTTGTGGTTCGAAGCTGCGCGTCAGGCCGGATTCGACCCCGTGGCCGTGATTGCGGTGCGCAACCCGGAGGAGTCCGCCAAGTCAATTACGGCGGACGTTGGAACCTCACCGGAGTTCGGGGGCGCGTTGTGGCTGAAATACAGTCTGCTGGCCGAGAGAGCCACGCGCGAGCTGCCGCGCGTCTTCGTCGAGTACACCAACCTTATGGACAATTGGCGCTACGAAATAAAACGAATTGCCGCGGCGCTGCTGATCGACCTCGAAGCCCGGGACGAGGGCGCGATTGATGAGTTTCTCGCACCTGCTCTCCGCCACCACCAAAACTGCGACCCGGTGAATGAGCTCTTCGGTGCGGACTGGAATTCCGCGGCATACGACGCGCTGAGCGCGGCCGCGCGGGACGAGCCCTGGGACGAGGCTGCGCTGGATCGCGTTTTCGAGGCGTATCGGGCGAGCGAACGAGGTTTCCGGACGATGTTCGAGGATTACCACCGATTCCGCAAGCTTTACCGACTCTTCCCGATATCGATCGTGAAGCTGTTCATCGAGGTCAGAGCAATCGCTCACCGGCGCGATGAGACTTGGGCCTAGAGTGTGAGGCTGCCGCTTTCATTTCGCTGAACGAGCACGGGAAGTGAAGGGCCAGGATCACGCGATGAAATTTGTGCTGGCGTTCTACGGAACTCGCGGCGATGTCGAGCCCGGCGTCGCTGTCGGCCGGGAGTTGCGCCGCCGCGGGCACGACGTGTGCATGGCCGTCTCGCCGGACCTGGTCGGCTTCGCCGAGGCGGCTGGGCTTGCGGCGGTCGACTACGGGCCGGATGTTCAGGCGTGGCTGGAATCGACGCGCAACTTCTGGACGTATTTCTTCCGTAACTTCTGGAGGATTCGGGATGTGCTCGCGTTTTTGCGCGAATCTCGGGAACCCGGCACGCGGTGTTGGGGAGAGATGAGCACGATGCTGACCTCGTTGGTGGACGGGGCCGACCTGCTCTTGACCGGCGTGAGTTACGAGGAGCTTGCCGCCAACGTCGCGGAGTATCGCGACATTCCGTTGGCCACGCTGCTTTGGTTCCCGATACGGGTCAACGGTCACCTCGTTCCGATTCTGCCGTCGCCGTTGATCCGCTCGGCGATGAGGGTGTACGAGTGGGTGGTTTGGCGCGGGGTGAAGAAGGTCGAGGATTCGCAGCGTCGTGAATTGGGGCTCCCGAAGGTCAGCGGCCCCGTGCCGCGACGGATCGCTGAACAAGGATCGCTGGAAATCCAGGCCTATGACGAGGTGTGTTTTCCCGGGCTAGCAGCTGAATGGGCGAAATCAGATGCGCGGGAGCCCCTCAATAGGCCATTCGTCGGCACGCTGACGATGGAGTCGCCGACGGACACCGATGAGGAGGTCGCCTTGTGGATGGCCGCGGGAACGCCGCCGATTTTCTTCGGGTTTGGCAGCATTCCGGTCGAGTCTGCCGCCGACACGATCGCCATGATCGGCAGGGCCTGCGCGCAACTAGGCGAGCGGGCGCTGGTTTGCGCTGCCGCTTCTGATTTCAGCAACGTGCCCCATTTCGAGCACGTCAAGGTGGTAGGCGCGATGAATTACGCGACGATCTTTCCGGCCTGTCGAGCGGTTGTGCACCACGGCGGCGCGGGCACCACGGCCGCGAGCCTGCGCGCCGGAGTTCCCACGTTGATCCTCTGGATGGCGGATGTTCAGGTGATTTGGGGAGCTGCGATCAAACGGCTGAAGGTGGGCACCGCCCGGCGCTTTTCGACCGCTACCGAGAGATCATTGGTCGCGGACCTACGGACCATTCTGGCCCCGCAATACCTCACCCGGGCCCGCGAGGTCGCCGCCCGGATGACCGAACCCACCCAAAGCGTTGCGGCCGCAGCTGATCTTCTGGAAGATTTCGCCCGCCTCAAGCGTGTTGGCTGATTGGCGACGGAGCTAAGAGTTCCCGCGCCGGCGCTTTCACGACGGCATTCTTCAGGCCTTTTCAAGGCTGGTCAGGTGGTGAAATGCGTCTGGTTGACGTGCGCGGCCACTCGCAAGGCGTTGGCCGCGACCGTCAAACTGGGATTCAAACCGGTGCTGGACGGAAAAAAGGAGGCGTCCACCACGTAGAGGTTGTCCACTTCGTGCGCCCGGTTTTGGGGGTCCAGCACGCTGGTTTTGGGATCCGTGCCGAAGCGGCACGTGCCGCAGACATGGCCCAACGTCGAGTTGTTTTCGCCGGTCCGCAGTGTGAGTGTGCGAAACGGCTTTAACACCTCTTTTATCTGCTGCAAAAACACCGCTCGGCGTTCGATCTCGCTGGGGTGTAAGTGATATTGAAGTCGTAGCCGCTGACGGCCGTCCGCGCCGGGCTGGTCGGATGGCAGGACGCGGTTGTCCAGATACGGCAGGTCTTCCATGATTGCGGCCAGCACCAGTCCACCGTTGAAGAAGCGATCGTAGATTGGGCGCACCGCCGGGATCATCAGGCGCAGCGCTGTCGCCTGCCAGCCGGGGTGGTTAGTCAGCATGTCCATGGATGCCAACTTGGCCATCGAGCTGGCTGATTGCACGGTGCCGTATTTCTGCCCCTCCCAGAAATAGAAGTCGTTGAGCCCGATCTCCTTGTTTTCGTCGGTGATCTTGCAGCCACGGTGCGGCCAGACCTCGATCCAGTCGAGTAGATGGCGCATCAAATTGCGCCCCACCGAGTCTGAGCCGTTGGCTAAACCACGCGGCCAATCACCCGAGCGGGAATTGAGCAACAGCACCGGGGTGGCCAACGCACCGGCGGCCAGCACCACCACCTTCGCCTTGAGGGCCAGCGTACCCGAGTGATGCTCGCAGATCACTTGTTTGACCTGGGTGCGGTCGGCGTCGAGGCGCACGACCCGACACTCAGCCAGCAGGTGGGCGCCGTGCTCGGTGACGGCGGGCAGGACGCCGTTGCGGCCAGCGTCGTTTTTGCACGACCGGGGACACAGATAGGCCTGGCAGGTGACACAACCGTCGGTGTAATCACAGGCCATCGGCAGGTGATAGGGATGTAGTCCGCGACCGGCCAGATAGTCGACCAGCGGCTGGTTGTCGGACGAAAACGGCGGCGCCGCAGGCAGCCCGACCTCGGCGGCCTCCGGGCGCAGGGGATCCGGTGCGCCGCGCACCCCCAGCCGCTTCTCGGCCTCGGCGTACCAGGGACTCATCTGCTCGTAGGTGATCGGCCAGGCCTCGGGCACAGTGGATTCGCCGGGGTCGCGGAAGTTTTGCCGGGGGGTGAAATCGCCAGCGAAGAATCGTTCGCAGACCATGCCATACAGGGCCGAGGACCCGCCGGTGCCGCTGCCAATGAACGGCACAAACCGCGTCGTGCGGCGCCCGCTGATGTCTTCGATCTCGTCGGTTGAGCGTCCCGCACGGGCCAAGGCGTCGTAGTAGGTCGCTGCTGAACGGTACGCCTGCGGCTCGGCCAGTTCGGGCATCGCAGCGCGAATCGTTCCCGACGTCCCGGGCAGTGTCGAGCGTCCCTTTTCGACGAACAGCACCCGCCGCCCGGAGCGGGCCAGCGAGTAGCCCAGCATCCCGCCGCCCATGCCGGAGCCCACGACGATCACGTCCCACAAAACGCGTTCGACCTCGCGCGCACTCAACTCGCCGACAGCCAAAATTCAACTCCTTAGCGGATGACGACCCAACGATTGGCCCAGTCCGGGGCGAATCGAACGCTGCGCTTTCAACATAGGTCAAGAATGGCGGTGAATTCATCGTCGTGACGGTCACGTTGGAAGCGCCGTGCCGTTTCGAGCGCACGAAAAGCGAGGCTACGCCGTAGATCTTCGTCTGACTCGAGCGCCATCAGGTTGGCTGCGAGTGCCTTCGCGTCTCCGGCGGGGCTCAGCAGTCCGTTGACTCCCGAATCGATGATCTCCGGTGTGCCACCCGTCTTGGTGCCGCACACCGGCAGTCCGGCTCTCATCGCCTCCACGGTTACGCGGCCGAACGCCTCGCATTGGCTGCACATGAGGCCGACGTGCGCGGCCGACCAATAGCGTCCGACGTCGCGGGTGGGTCCGTCAATGGTCACTAGGTCCTCGACGCCCAGGCGTCGAGCAAGCTTGCGAAGTGGCTTCTGATTGCCAGCACCGACCAAGGTCAACTCGATGTCGACGCCGGCCTTCCGGGCAATAGCAACAGCCTCGACGGCAAGGTGTTGTCCCTTGGCTTGAGAGAAGTAACCGACCAACACAGCTCGTAAGGGCTCGGCTGGGTGCCGCTGCGGCGGCGTGCCGAGTGGGGTGTCGACGACCGGGTAGACCACGTACGTCGTCATGTTTGGATCTACTGCGAGCAAAGCCTTTTCAACTGCGTGCGAATTGCAGATCACCGCCTCCGACAGCTGGCCAATTAGGCGGATGGTCCTGTGGTGGCCTAACAGGAACTGAAGCCGATGGTCGTCTCTCCCGAACTCGCGGACCATCCAGTAGTGCGGGATGCCGAGCAGTTTGGCAGCGATCGCGTGCGCGGGAACGACCATGGTGTTAGTGAGCACCATCGTCGGGCGTAGTCGAACAAGGAGCAACACTGCTGGCAAGATGCCTGAAAGCAGAAGCGCGCCGGCGGGAAGTGCGCCGATGAGCGCCTCGATGCGTGGCGTTCGCGACCGTTGGAGAAAAGCCCAGCCCGGTATGAAGGTGATCTTGGTCCGGATATCCAGCCGACTGCACTCCGCCGTCAGGCTTCCTTTCCATGGGCAGACGGCGACCACGTCTAGGTCGGGCCGCTTTTCCCGGATCGCCAAGAGCATGTCGCGAAAGTCGAGCGCGCCGCCTCCACCGAAACTGCCTACGTTTGAGATCACCATCACCCGGAGAACAGGGCTCGCTTGGCGTGCAGCGGTGATCGCGCGAAGCCGGGTTCCCACACGGCGCAAGGTATCAGCGGCAACCATCGCCAGAGTGTATGTCGGCGCGTTTTGGCTGCAATAGGCGGCGACGGAACTAAATCGCACCTGTCGATGAGCGACCATTCTGGCTGAAATGAAGGCCGGTGAAATCGGGCCGCATATTGTGCGATCGAGCAATCCTGAGTGACGCCGCTGTCAGCTGCTAGCATCCCGTCCGTGTCTGAAAGCGGCGGCCAGGTGCGGATCGGCATCCTGGGGGCTGCCCGTATCGCACCGACGGCGCTCATCAAACCGGCTCGGGAAAACACCGAGGTCGTGGTGGCCGCGGTGGCCGCACGCGACATATCTAATGCTCAAGCCTTCGCCGGCAAACACGGCATCGCCCAAGTGCACGACAGCTACGAGTCGCTGATCGCCGATCCGGATCTGGACGCTATCTATAACCCGCTGCCCATCGGCCTACACGGCCGGTGGACTCGGGCTGCGCTTGACGCGGGTAAGCACGTGCTGTGCGAAAAGCCATTCACTGCCAATGCCGCCGAGGCCCGCGAGGTCGCCACACTGGCCGCCAAGTCAGGCCGGGTTGTGATGGAGGCATTTCATTACCGCTACCACCCCTGTGCTTCGCGCGTTGACGAAATCATTGCCTCGGGGGAGCTGGGCAAGCTGCAGCGGGTTGAGGCGAAATGGTGCTTTTGGATGCCGAAGTCCTCGGACAACCGCTACAACTACGCCCTCGGCGGTGGCGCGCTGATGGACCTCGGATGTTATGCGGTCGACATGGTGCGCAGGTTCGGCGGCTCGACCCCGGAAGTCGTTTCGGCGCAGGCGAAACTGCGAGCTCCGCAGGTGGACCGGGTCATGACGGCCCAATTGCGGTTTGCCGGCGGGCACACCGGCCGCATCCACTGCTCGATGTGGTCGACCGATCTACCGCACTTGACCGTAAAAGTGGTTGGCGACCGCGGCGAGCTGCGGCTCAATCGGCTGATCCCGTTCCAGCGGTTTTCGGTCCGATCAACCGCGGGAAAGCGAGTGGAGAACTTCACCTCCGCGCGCTCCACTTATGCGTACCAGCTTGACGCTTTCGCTGCCGCAGTACTGAGGGGTGAACCGGTGAAGACGACACCGGAAGAAGCGATCGAGAACATGACCATCATCGACGCGGTGTATCGCGCTGCCGGCCTGGCGCTCCGCGAGCCCGCTTGACCCAATGATCGGTTCGCCCAGTTAGATCTCTGGACAACGGGCGCGTGTGCCGTACCGACGGACGAAGCGGAGGCGATCCATCCACTTCTGTCGCACCAGTCGCACAACCGCGTTGTCCGTCACGGCCCACTTGCTGCGGTTTCGGCGGATTGAAACCCGCGATTTCGGAATCGGACCTCAAACGCAATTAGACGCGCGTAGCCTACCGCTAAAGTCATTCGCGGCCGCTAGTCGTCCCCAACGATGTGGAACCCAATGTCTTCTTATGTGATCGCAACATCGGGAGCTCTGACCACTGCGTCAGCGGACTTGGCCGGGATCGGGCGAACGATCGGTGCCGCCTATGCGGCTGCGGCGCCTGCCACGACGTCGGTGGCGGCTGCGGCCCAGGATGAAGTGTCGGCGGCGGTCGCGACGTTGTTTTCCACCTATGCGCGGGAACATCAGACGCTGAGTGCGCAGGCGGAGGCGTTTCATGCACAGTTCGTGCAGGCGTTGGATGGCGCGGGGGGCGCCTATGCGGCTGCGGAGGCGGCCAATACTTCACCGCTGCAATCCATCGAGCAGCAGATACTCGCCGTGGTGAACCCGCCCACCGAGGCGCTGTTCGGCCGTCCGCTAGTCGGCAACGGTGCCAATGCCACGACGCCAGGCGGCAACGGCGGCGATGGCGGGTTTTTGTCGGGCAACGGTGGCAACGGCGCGGCCGGGACGCCGGGGACCGGGCAAAACGGCGGTGACGGCGGGTCGGCAGGTTTGTTCGGCGCCGGTGGCAATGGCGGGGCCGGCGCGTCTGGTGCAGCCGGTGGGGCCGGGGGCAGCGGTGGGGCCGGCGGTGCGAATGGATGGCTGGGCGGTGGCTCCCCCGGATTCGGCGGAGCCGGCGGAGCCGGCGGGGTCGGCGCGGTCGCAGGCAGGTGGCGCGGGAGGTGACGGCGGGGCCGGCGGGATGAGTAAGCAGCTGTACCTGGGATCCGGCGGGTCCGGTGGGAACGGCGGGGCCGCCGCGGGCGGCGGCACTGCCGCCATCGGCGCCAATGGCGGCAACGGTGGGTCTGGTGCGGGCGGTGCGGCTGGGGGTGACGGCGGCGCCGGCGGCGCCTCCGTCGGACTGTTCGGCACCGGCGGGGACGGCGGCCAGGGTGCAGCCGGCGGCACCGGCGGCAACGGCGGCGCCGGCTCGGCTGGCGTCGTCGGCGTGAACAACGGCAACGGCGGCGATGGCGGCGACGGCGGGGTTGCCGGTAACGGCGGATCCGGTGGCGCTGGCGGCGCCGCCGGTTTGTTTGGCGGTGCGGGCGCCAACGGCAATGCCGGCCCCACCGGTTCCGGTTTACTGGGAGGCAATGGCGGCGACGGCGGGAACGCCGTCGGCAATGGTAACGGCGGCAAGGGCGGCAACGGCGGCAACAGCGGTACCGCCGGTGTACCGGCAGGCAATGGCGGTCACGGCGGCGACGGCTCTGGCAGCGGTAACGGCGGCGCCGGAGGAAACGGCGGCACCGCCGGCTCCAACGGTGCGCAGGCAGGCGATGGCGGCGACGGCGGCAACGCTCCAGGCAGCGGTAACGGCGGCAACGGCGGCAACGGCGGCAACGTCGGCACCGCCGGTTCGCAGGCGGGCGTTGGCGGTAACGGCGGCAGCGCCGCCGGCAGCGGTAACGGCGGCAATGGCGGCAACGGCGGCACCGCGGATACCGGTTCGCAGGCAGGCGATGGCGGCGGCGGCGGCACCGCCGCTGGCAGCGGCAACGGCGGTAACGGCGGGAACGGCGGCACCGGTTCGCAGGCAGGCGTTGGCGGTAACGGCGGCAATGCCGCCGGCAACGGTGACGGCGGTAACGGCGGTAACGGCGGTAGCGCGGCGAGCGCCACTTCGGCGCCCGCCGCTGGCGGCGACGGTGGGAATGGCGGGAACGGCACCTCCGGTGGTACCGGTGGAGCCGGTGGCGCGGTCACCACGACCGGAACGGGAACCGCCACAGCCGGCGCGGGCGGCGCCGGTGGTAGCGCCAGCAGTGGCATCGGTGGGACCGGTGGGGCCGGCGGTAGTGCGGGTATCAGTAGCAGTTCCTCTTCGGCTGCCGCCGTCGGCGGCACTGGCGGAGCGGGCGGTGCCGCGAGCGCTGGCGGAGGCACCGGGGGTTCAGGTGGCAGCGGCGGTGCGGTGACTACCTACGGGAGCGGAAACGCCACCGGGGGTACCGCTGGTGTTGGCGGTAGCGGCACTAACGGCGGCGGTGGCGGCGCCGGTGGTAGTGCGGTGAGCAACGGAACTGGCAACGCGACCGGCGGCGCGGGCGGGGCCGGAGCCAGTGGCTCCGGAGGCGCAGGTGGCGCCGGTGGGGGCGGCGGCACTGCGGCAATCACAACTGTCCAGTCGACGGCGACCGCCACCGGCGGGGATGGTGGGGCTGGCGGGAACGGCACATCCGGTGGAGCCGGTGGGGCCGGTGCGGCGAGCGCCAGCAGCGGAACGGGGAGCACCGTCGGCGGCAGTGGCGGCGTCGGTGGCACCGGCAGTAGCGGTGCGGGTGGGGCCGGTGGGGTCGGCGGTAGCGTGACTGTCCTGAGCGGCTCCTCCTCGACTGCCGTTACCGGCGGCGCAGGTGGCAACGGCGGGAACGGCACGACGGGTGGAGCCGGTGGGGCCGGTGGGCTGCTCATCACCAACGGAACGGGGAGCACCGTCGGCGGCAGTGGCGGCGTCGGTGGCACCGGCAGCAGCGGTGCGGGTGGGGCCGGTGGGGCCGGCGGTGGCGTGTCAATCCAGAACACTTCCTCGTCGGCGAACGCCACCGGTGGCGCTGGTGGCAATGGCGGTAGCGGCGTCTCCGGTGGGGCCGGTGGGGCCGGTGGGCTGGTCATCACGAACGGAGCGGGGGCCACCGTCGGCGGCAGTGGCGGGGCCGGTGGCACCGGCAGCAGCGGCGTTGGTGGGGCCGGTGGGGCCGGCGGCGGCGTGTCAATCCAGAGCGCTTCCTCGTCGGCGACCGCCACGAGCGGTGCAGGTGGCAACGGCGGGCAGGGCACCTCCGGTGGGGCTGGTGGGGCCGGTGGGTTGGTCGTCAGCAACGGAACGGGGGCCAGCGTGGGCGGCAGTGGCGGGGCCGGTGGCGCCGGCAGCGCCGGCGTTGGTGGGGCCGGTGGGGCCGGCGGTGGCGTGTCAATCCAGAGCAGTTCCTCGTCGGCGAGCGCTACCAGCGGCTCAGGTGGCGACGGCGGGAACGGCTCCTCCGGCGGGGCTGGTGGGGCTGGCGGGGCAGTCATCACCAACGGAACGGGAACCGTCAGACTCGGCGCTGGCGGCGCTGGCGGCGCCGGCAGCAGCGGCGTTGGTGGGGTTGGTGGGGCCGGCGGTGGCGCGACTATCCAGAGCACTTCCTCCTCGACTGCCGTTACTGGCGGCGCAGGTGGCAACGGCGGGAACGGCGCCTCTGGTGGGGCTGGTGGGGCCGGTGGGCTGGTGATCAGCAACGGAACGGGAGACATCGTCGGCGGCAGTGGCGGGGCCGGTGGCGCCGGCAGCAGTGACGTTGGTGGGGCCGGTGGGGCCGGCGGCGGCGCGCGGATCCAGAGCGCTTCCTCGTCAGCGACCGCTACCAGCGGCGCAGGTGGCAATGGCGGTAACGGCACCTCCGGTGGGGCCGGCGGCGCCGGTGGCGCCGCGCAGGTCTCTAGCAGTGCTTCGGCTGCCGCGATTGGGGGCAACGGTGGCAATGGCGGCGACAGCTCGGAACAAGCGGCCGTGGGCGGCGCGGGTGGAGACGGCGGGACTGCGTTCTCCAATGGCCCAACAACCGGCGGCATCGGCGGTTCTGGCGGCTTAGGTGGGCCTGGCGGGTCCACCGGAGCTAAGGGCGCAACCGGCGCCACTGGAAAACCATAACGAGTCGCCTGGCAGCAACTGGCGGCATTCGACGAGGACCGGCGTCTACGTGAGGCGGAGGCGTCGTTGTGGCGCCGCGATGAATCTGCCTGCTGAGCTGGGCGCGGCCGCAAAGCCCGCAGCCAGGATCCGCGCCACCGGGGCGGTACCGGAGAAGGTGCACGTCAGCGCCCGCGTGCCGAGAAGGCCACCGCGAAAACGGACTGAGCCCGTTTCCGTTCAACACGGGTGTAACGACGGGTATCGTCTGTGTTCGTGATCGAGCTGGATAGCGTAGCGAAGACGTTCGACGGGGCAATACAAGCATTGGAGGACGTGAGTTTCTCCGTTCCGACTGGATCTGTTTGCGCTCTGCTCGGTCATAATGGTGCCGGTAAGACCACCGCGGTCAAGATCTTGTCGACGTTGCTGCGGCCCACCTCTGGCCAAGCAACTGTGGCTGGGTACGACGTCACCCGAGACCCAGCACAGGTGCGGGCAAGCATTGGTAGCGTCGGACAGATAGCCGCGCTCGATTGGGAGCTCACTGGCCGGGAGAACCTGGTGCTGTTCGGCCGGCTGCGGGGAATGCGGCGCAAAGATGCCCGGGCGCGAGCCGACGCTTTGATCCATCAGTTCGATATGTTGCAGGCCGCTGACCGCCTGGTGCGAACCTATTCGGGTGGCATGATGCGTCGCATCGATATCGCCGCCGGACTGATGGTTCCGCCGAAAGTGCTTTTTCTGGACGAGCCGACAACCGGGTTGGACCCGCGTAGCCGCCGCGATGTGTGGGGCCTGGTGTCATCGTTATCAGCGCAGGGCGTCACGATCCTGCTCACGACGCAGTATCTCGAGGAAGCCGACGTACTCAGCGATTCGATCGTCGTTCTGAACAAAGGTCGCATCATCGCCAACGGGACCGCCGAAGAGCTCAAGCGCCGCGTGGGATCGGGCTACTGCACGGTGAGTCCCGTAAATCCGGCAGATCTCTCCAAGATCTTCGCCGTGGTCGCCGAACTGGAGGGCGCCGAAGCCGATTACGAGGCGAACACCGTCTCGGTGCTCGCGCCCGATGGTGTCGCGACGCTCGCTGAGGTGTTTCGCCGGGTGGACCGGCTTGGCGTTGAGCTGGTCGACATAGCGCTGCGCAAGCCGTCCTTGGACGAAGCGTTCCTGCACCTTACGGAGAGCGTCACCACGTGACCGCGCTTGTTGCTCTGACCGAGCGCGTGGTACATGACGCACTGCGCAACGATCTGCCGTTCGCGGCTCTGTCGCCCGCCGCTAACTTCATCGTCTTCAACTTCATGCTGGGCAATGTGATCGACACCGGTGGAATGAGCTACCCCCAGTACGTCCTACCGGTTGTCGTCATCCAAGTGATCTTTCTCGGCGCGCTGACGACCGTTGACCGCGCTGCGCATGACGAGCGGAGCAACTTCGGGGATCGGCTCCGCACGCTTCCCATATCCGCGGTGATACCGCTGATGGCTCGTATGTTGTATTGCCTCTTCCGCGGCGCCGTCGCCCTGCTCGCCGCAGTCGCTGTCGGCTACATGTTCGGCTTCCGAATGTTCGGCGGGTTCATCTATGCGGCGGCTTTCGCCGTTCTTGTCCTCATGTTGACATTGGCGTTATCGCTCGCTGCGGATGCAGCCGGGGTACTTTCGGTAAATTGGCGAGGTGGGATCGCAGGCAGCGGAGCGTTCACTCAGTTCCTCTTGGTTCCCCAAATGCTGCTGGTAATGCTGTCCACCGGGACGGCGCCAGCCGACTCGTTTCCGGACTGGCTGCATTCGTTCGTACGGAACCAGCCTGTTTCGCAGGTGACGCAAACCCTGCGCGGGTTCGCCACCGGCCATGTCGTGGTCAGCAATCTGGCGACCAGTTTGGCTTGGTGTCTTGGGCTGCTAGTGGTGTTCGGCGCAAATGCGGTGCGGATACAGAGGCGGACGCAATGAGCGCGAACGCGCCGCCGCGGAGCTCCCTGGCCGCGGAAAGTCTGCTGTTCGCCGGCCACCTACTCACCCGGTGGCGGCGCCAGCCCGCGGTGCTGATCCAGGCTCTGCTGTTCCCGACCTTTCTGTTGATCACCTACAAACTGCTGGTAGGTAAGTCGATATTCAGAATCACCGGCACGGACAGTCTCTACGGCCTGGTGCCGATGTGTGCCGTGGCCGGCGCGATGTTCGGGGCGCTTGCAGCCGGCCGCAACATTTCCTTCGAGCGCCACAGCGGTCTGATCGGCAGACTGTGGGTGTTGCCCGTACACCGGGCCAGCGCCCTGACCGGCAGGCTGCTCGCTGAGGCCGCGCGAACGCTGGTCAGTTCTGCCCTCATCACAGCGGTCGGTGTTGGGCTCGGGCTTCGCTTCAAAGGCAGCTGGCTCGCTGTGATCCCGTTCATACTGGTGCCGGTGCTGGTGGTTGTCGTCTTCTCGATGGCAGTAATAGCGATCGCGGTGCGGGCCAAGAGCGGTGCCGTGCTCGTCTGGCTAGGAGTGCCGGCCACCGGCTTCGTCTTCTCCAGCTCTGGTGCTGTTCCCATTCAAACGCTGCCATCGTGGATGCAGCTCGAGATCCACCTCCAACCGATGTGGCCGACGATTGAGTTCATGCGGGGACTTGCCCAACATGGTCCCGTGCTGTGGCCGCTGCTGCTGACCGTTATGTGGGCGCTTGGTCTGGCCGCGGTGCTCGGGCCATTGGCCGTCCGCGGTTACCGCGCCGCAGCCGAATCCGGGCACTGACACTTTTACTGCGCACGTTCACCCGCTGCGGCGGCGGCATCCCGTGTTCGTATGGGTGGAAGATCGTTGACCCTCGCAGACGCCTCTACCGTGATTGTTAGGTTTGAGCACGTCCGCGCGCATCGATGAGCCCGGCGATGGACGTCCAATCGTTCGGAAAGCGGTTGAGCATCTCGTCTTTCCGTCCGTCGAGCACCGACATGTCGAGCGCCAGGAATTCATCAATGATCTCGTGCTGACGCTCGGCAAGGACGCGGGAATGCGGGTCCAGATTTTGCACGAGCGCCAGCCCTGTTGGGCGCGCACCGATTACGTTGACCGTCAGATCTGGCCGGTACTTATGCAAGATTAGAATTAAGCGCCAGATATCCCCACTCCAAAACCAGGAAGCCCGTTCGCGCGCGGCGCTCATCGCATCCATCGGGTACACGTCGTGGATCAGAATGATGGAGTCCGGAGAGCAGTGTTTCTCTACGTTGATGAAATCCCGTAGGGCGAACTCGAACTGATGCATCCCGTCGATGAAGGCGAGGTCCAAGGTCTTGCCGCCCAACTCGGAAATCACATCGCATTGCTCAAAAAATTCGTCGCTGGTCTGTGCGAACACCCGCTGACGGGGCCCCAAAGGCTTCCGCATGCGCGGGTTCGGATCGACTCCCAGTGCCAACGTTTCCGGCCTGACGATTTCGAAGGATTGGCCCTGATCGATGCCGATCTCCAGGTAGGTGGCCGGCTTCAGGTATTCATGAATCCGGGCCAGAACCCGGAAGTAATCCTCGCCAGGGAACTCTAGTTCCGCCAGCATCACATGCGCCTCGAGATGCGCCATAGAATAGTCCGCGGCTTGCAAAGCCGCACGAGACAACTCCGCCGCGCGCTGGGGCCGACCCAGAAGGCGCTGGATGCGGGCTAGACGTGACAAGTGTCGTGTTCTGTTTACAGCAATTCCCATAGCTCTTTTGCGCTCTTTTGTGATTGTTGTGACCGGCCCGGCCCGCGCCCTTGTTTACGTGGCCGGGACGTCACCGAGGATGTGGTGTGATACTAGCGCGTCAGGCCGCTGCGGGGTGTCGCTTCGCTTGGTTAACCGCCGTCGAGCGTGGCGGCAAGCAGGCGTTTCCTCACCGAGGTGCGCGAACGGACATATCAGCACCAACTGAACGCCCAAACTGTCTACTTGGGCTGACGCTCTCCGGTCGGAGGAATGCTCCGCCGCTTGAGACGAGATTTCATAGAAATTGCGGGCTTCTCGATTAGGTACCAGCTCAGCGCGGCCAGGGGCAGGGTAATGATGGTTGCAACGATCGCGAATGCAAATGGATTCAGAAATGCGAGCCCACAAATCACCAGCAACTGTTGTACCGGAAAAGCGTAAATATAGACACCGTAAGAAAAATCCGTCTTAAGCCTTAAGCGCTGGTTGTGAATAAGAGCACCTGAAACGATGATAGCGTAAGCCAGCGGAATGGCAGCGAGGACCCGGTAATTAGGCAGCAGGCTCGCCGCAAGTACGATGACGATGCTCACCGCTACCAATGACCATCGTGCGGGAATCAGATCTCGGAACCGATACAGGAGCGCACCCGCCAGAAACATGCAAGCGAAACGCGCAGCCGTGAACTCCATGACCAGGCTTCCAGCTGCGGCGCCCATGGATTGCTGCGCGCCAGGTCCATCAGCGAAAAGGCTCGACCGCGGCAGTTTCGCCGACCAGTACAGCACCAGTGCCAACAACGCTGGGATCAGCCACCTACGGTGAAGAAGCCTTGCTAAGCCGAGGATAGCAATTGCGACGTAGCACGACGCCTCCCAAAAGAGGGTCCAGAGCGACCCGTTCCATACCCCGGAGAATGGGACACCATCCGGTGTGCCGCCGATACCAGGCATATGCATCGACATGGCGCCGTTTCTGTAAACGTACTCGAACGGCGCGCGCGACTGCAGTAGCTTGGCGGCCGAGCCACCCTGAATCGCAACGGCGATTGGGGCAATGATAAACGCGGTTGCGATGAGGCATGCCCACAGTCCCGGCAGGATTCGTAAACCTCGAGCGAAGAAGTAGTCGCGAGCCCGCGGGTGTCTGAACCAACTCCACGTGATGAGGAATCCCGAGATTGAGAAAAACCCGTCGACCCATCCGTCTGCAAGAAGTTGGTGAACCGGCTCAATCGATATGCGGCGACCGGTCAGTGGCCAGGAGTGCCAGAGGATAACCCCCGTCGCCAGCGTTAACCGCCACGCATTGAGCGCGTTGTTTCGAGGATCGAATTGCTCTCCGAGCGTCCGACTTTTCGTCCGGCGCCACTTCGGTTGGCGACTTACGGCTTTACTGTCACCAGCGACTTCCGGTTCCACGCTCACTTCAGCTCATCCCCACGCAGGGAATGCAGGGAACGCAGGGGCTGCTGCCGAGGATTGTCTGCCTTCCGTCGGTCCCCGTCACAGGGGTTTCGCGATCAGCCAGCACGGCGCCGATGTTGCCGAAGCCCACGAATGCGATCCCCAACCGCACGCCATGCACCATGAAGTCGATCTCAGCTTCGCGCGTCCGAACACGCTTGCCATTGCGGAACCCAGCCTTTCAGCCCCTGAGCGCGGTCTGTGGGATTGCGCCGTCTGCGGGATGCGGCCCTCCCGGTCACACGCTAACCCGCCCGGCAGTCTAATCCAACACGCGTTCAACAGACCTGGAATTAAGATGTTCTGAACTAGCGCGCCGATCAGCTCGAAACAAATAGCTGAACTGCCAGCCGGCAGTCGTTAGGACCAGCAATAATGACCGATGTCTCTAACATTGCCTATGCGCACGACGACCGAAGGCCAAAATCCGGAATGAAATTTGTGTTGGCAAGCTGGGGAACTCGTGGCGACGTCGAGCCCTGCGCCGCTGTCGGCCGTGAGTTGCTGCGCCGCGGGCATGAAGTGCGCATGGCTGTCGCGCCCGACGTGGTTGGCTTCGCCGAGTCGGCCGGGCTTGCGGCGGTCGCCTACGGACCGGATATGCAGACCGTTGCGGACGCGCGCCGCGGCTGGACGCGTTTCTTCCGCACCCCTTGGAGGATCCGAGATCTGAGCAGGTTGACGCGCGAAATTCAGGAGAGCTATAACGAGTGCTGGGGGGAGGGGAGCGCGACGCTGACGTCGTTGGCGGACGGGGCCGACCTGTTAATTGCCACCAACGTGGGTTTCGAGATGCTCGCTGCCAACGTCGCGGAGTACTACGACATTCCGCTGGCCACGCTGCATTGGTTCCCGCTGCGGGCTAACGGCCAGCTCCTGCCATTCCTGCCGGCGCCGTTGTGCCGCTCCGCGATGACGGTGTTCGAGTGGCTGTCGCGGGGCGGCACGGCGAAGGGGTCCGATAAGGCGCAGCGCCGTGAACTTGGTCTGCCGGAGGCCACGGGTCCCTGGCCGCGCCGGATCACCGAACGCGGATCGTTGGAAATCCAGGCCTACGACGAGGTGTGCTTTCCCGGACTGGAAGCTGAATGGGCACGATGCGATGGCCGGCGGCCCTTTGTTGGCGCGCTGACGATGGAGTTACCCACGGATGCCGATGAGGAAGTCGCGTCGTGGATTGCGGCGGGAACACCGCCAATTTGCTTCGGGTTTGGCAGCGTAGGCGTCGAATCTGCTGCCGACACATTCGCGATGATCGGCTCGGCCTGCGCAGAGCTAGGCGAGCGAGCGTTGATTTGTGCCGCCGGGACCGACTTCAGCAACGTCGCTGATTTCGACCACGTCAAGGTGGTGGGCGTGATGAATTACGCGGCTGCCTTTCCCGCCTGCCGCGCGGTTGTGCACCACGGCGGCACCGGCACCACGGCCGCGGGCCTGCGCGCCGGAGTCCCTACGTTGATCCTCTGGACTATGCCGGATCAGGCGCTCTGGGGATCTAGGGTCAAACGACTGAAAGTGGGCACCGCCCGGCGCCTTTCGGCCACTACCCAGCAATCGCTGGTCGCAGACCTGCGCACCATCCTGGCTCCGCAATACCTCACCCGGGCCCGCGAGTTCACCACCCGGATGACCAAACCCGCCGAAAGTGTTACCGCCGTTGCTGATCTTGTGGAGAATGTCGCCCGCTTGCGGCGTGTTGGCTGATCGGCGCATGCGTGCTGTCGCCACGCGCCAAATCAAGGTCAGCAATCGATCTCTGCGATCAGATCGAATTCGGCGAACGTACGCGACACGACCTCCCGCAGATCATCTTTGGTATTTTCCCGGTCGAGAGAATATGCGGAGATTCTGAAAAAGATCTTCTCGTGGCCCCGCCCCGATCCCACAAACAGTTGCCCACCTATGTGCTCGAGTGTGCTTTTCTTGATATCGGGCTCGGGGTTTCTCATGTACACATAGTCGGCATCGGTGCCGTCGGGCCGGTTTCCTGCCGGGGGCAGGTCACCGATGTTGGAGACAGTCACCGGAAGATCGGCACCACCCGCCGCCATGCCTGCTATCCGCCTGTTCATCCATCTCGGGATCATCACTGCCAGTGGGAATGTCGACAAAAATTCGTCGTCGGCGTTCTCCATCTCGGCGAGGATTGCTTGCGTGATCTTGACGTGCATTTCCCCGAGCTTCGTGGCCGCGTGCGTTGGGTCAACCGTGACGTCGACCACCGTGAGCGCATTGCTACGGGTATCGTCTTTGGTCCGTAGCGATATCGGAAATCGCAGGGTGACTGTTCCGTCGGCCCGAACTCGCCCCACCCGCACCGCGAGTCGGCACGCGACTCCTGCGGCCAGCGAGTTACTGCTTGCGCCAAGACTTTTCGCTCGAGAATCCCATTCTGCCAGGTCGATGTATGCGGTCAGGGCGGGCACCTCTACGGCCTGATCGTTGCTGGCTGTCCTCGGCGCGGGTGGTGCCGCTTTGATTGATGATGTGAATTCTTTGCGGTCGGGCCAGGCCTTTCGAGCCGTGGCTCTCACCGCCTGCGCTACGTCGGGCAGGTCTTTGACGGTTTGCCGAAGATCCTCACGCAACGCCCGCCCACGCGTGCGCGATCCCGCAGGCGGATAGCCCAGATCGTGCGTCCTGCCCTCAGCAGCATCAACTATCGCCTGGACAAGGCCGACCCCGTCGACAACGGTATGTGACACCACCAGACTTACCGCCGTCCCGCCGTCCTCGAGCGGAAGCACCCCGAGATGCCAGCCGGGTCCCCACTCCGGATCAACGGGTAGCCGCGCCCGCTCGTCGGTCCATGCGTTCACGTCGGCGCGCGGTCGCGGCGTTGCGGCGATATCAATGTCCTCGGCCGCCGGAGACAAGACCCAGTGATCACGCGCGAACGGTAACGGGGACCGTTCGATCCTGCGTCCCAGCAACCCACGTCCAAGATTGCGGTGAAATCGCCGCAACCCATCGAGATCGACGGCACGGTCATATATCCATGTGACCTGAATCAGCGCGTCGTGAACCGCTCGCATCGTGCGAAATACCGCTTGATCCACGTGTGTGAGCCGATTGTCTACCGGCTCATCGCTAGGCGTGCCGACCTGAGCCGCTGGGACCGCAGGCCCAGCGCTGTCGGCCAGCAGGTCGGCCAGGTGGGCGGCGAGCGTGGCCGGGGTGGGGTAGTCGAAGGCAAAGGTCGCCGGCAGGGTGAGGCCGGTGTGTTGGTTGAGGGTGGTGCGGAGTTCTAGCGCGGTTAGCGAGTCGATTCCGATGTCTGTAAAGGGGCGGTCGGGATCGAGGGTGGCCGGCTCGGGGTGGGCTAACACGGCCGCGGTGGTGGCGGTGACCATCGCGGTGAGGGTGTCGAGCCGTTGCTGGGGAGGCTGGGAGGCCAGTCCGGCGGCCATAGTGCGGGGGCTGGCATTGTCGGCTTGAGGGCGGCGGTTAACCAAGCCAGACACGAACCGGGTCCAACGTGTTCTGGCGCGCTTGGCGGGTCCCAGCGCCAGCCCGCGCGCGTCGCCGGTCGGAGCGGGGGCCAGCCAGTACTGGCGGTGCTCGAAGGGGTAGGTGGGCAGCGCGACGGTGCGGGCGTGGGGATAAAGGGCTGCCCACGAGGGGCTGTGGCCGTGATTGTGCAGCTTGGCCAACGCGGTAGCCAGGGCGTCTTGGTCGGGCCGGTTCCGGTGCAGCGTGGTGATCACCGCCGACTGGGTGCGCCCCGCGATCTGCGCGAGGGTGTCGGTGATCGCAGGGGCCAAGACCGGATGCGGGGACAACTCCACAAACGTGCACTCACCGGCGGCCAAACGCTCAACCACGCTGTCACAAAACCGGACCGGCTCCCGCAGGTGTCTGGTCCAGTAGCGGCTGGACGCGAGTTGCTCGGACGTCGCTATTTGTCCGGTGAGGTTGGACAGGATAGGCACCGTGGGCGAAGCGAAGGTCAAGCTCTCGGCGATGGCCTCAAATTCGAGCAAGGCCGGGTCCATCAACGACGAGTGGAAGGCGTGACTGACCGACAAGAAGGTGGCGCGAATACCATGTGTGGCGCAGTGCTCGCGGATGGGTTCGAGCGCCTCGGGATCCCCGGAGACAACCACCGAGGTGGGTCCGTTGACCGCGGCGATAGCGATCCTGGGGTGATCGGTGAGCAGGGCCTCCACCGCGGGTTCGTTGGCCTGGATGGCGAGCATCGCGCCAGGCGGACAGGCTTGCATTAGCCGGCCGCGAGCGGTGACCAACACAGCGGCGTCGGCAAGGGAAAACACACCGGCGAGATAAGCGGCCGTGAGTTCTCCGATGGAATGCCCTAACAGATAGTCGGGAGTGATCCCCGACTGGATGAACAGGGCATGCATGGCCGCGCCCATCGCGAACAGCGCCGGTTGCGCATAGCTCGTTTGATGGATCAACTCGCCGACAGCACTACCCGGTTCGGCGAACATAATTTCACGCAGCGAAACCTCGAGGTGGGCATCGAGGGCTTCACATATGTTGTCGACACTGTCGGCGAAGACGTGGTTGTGTTCGTAGAGTTCGCGACCCATGCCGGGGTATTGGGCGCCTTGGCCGGGTAGGACGAACACGGTTTTACTGCGCAGGTGCGGCAGGTAGTGGTGTTGGGTCAGCTGTGGGTGGGGCACGCCTGTGCGCAGGGCGCCCAGGGTGTCCAGCAGATCTTTGCGCGGGTCGGCGCTGTCCACCGGCACGGTGATGGCCGCCCGGTAGGGGTGGTGGGTGCGAGTGGTGGCCAGGCTGCAGGCCAGATCGGTCAGATCCAGGTCGGGATAGTCCATCAGGTGTTGGTGCAGTCGGTCGGCCTGCGCGCACAACGCTGTGGGGGTGCGCGCGGAGATCGGCCACAGGGGTAGCCCGAACTCATCGCTGTGACGGGTTTGCCGTGCGTGGCGCCGCGGGTCGGCCGATCCGGCCGGCGGGTCAGACGGTTGTTGCAGGATGAGGTGGGCGTTGGTGCCACTGATCCCGAACGAGGACACTGCCGCGGTGCGGGGATGATCGGTGTCCGGCCATGGCACCGGTTCGGTGAGCAGGCGAACGGTGCCAGCGGACCAGTCGATGTGTGGGCTGGGGTGATCGACGTTCAGGGTCGGCGGCAAACTGGCATGATTGAGGGCCGCGATCATTTTGATGATGCCGGCGACACCGGCGGCGGCTTGGGTGTGACCGATGTTGGATTTGATCGATCCCAGCCACAAAGGCCGGTCTTCATCCCGTGCGGCGCCGTAGGTGGCGATCAGGGCGCCGGCCTCGATCGGGTCGCCCAGGGCGGTGCCGGTGCCGTGCGCCTCGACCACATCAACCTCATCGAGCCCGAGACCGGCATTGGCCACGGCTTGGGTGATGACGCGTTGTTGGGCGGGCCCGTTGGGGGCGGCCAACCCATTGGAGGCGCCGTCTTGGTTGATCGCCGATCCCGCGATGACCGCCAGCACCGGATGATGGTTGCGCTGAGCGTCGCTGAGCCGCTCCAGCACGAGCACGGCGGCGCCTTCGCCCCAGCCGGTGCCATCGGCGTCCCCGGAGAACGCTTTACACCGTCCATCAGCGGCCAGCCCGCGTTGGCGGGCGAACTCGGTGAACACCGCCGGTGTGGTCATCACGGTGACCCCACCGGCCAGGGCCAGCGTCGATTCGCCGTGCCGCAACGATTGGCACGCCAAATGCGTGGCCACCAGCGATGACGAGCACGCGGTGTCCAGGGTGATGGCGGGCCCCTGCAACCCCAACACGTAGGCGATGCGTCCGGAGGCCACGCTGGTGGACACCCCGGTCATGGCGTATCCCTCGGCGCCATCAGAACCGCCCGCGCCGTATTGCTGTGACCACGCTCCGACGAACACCCCGGCCTCCGAACCAGCCAACGAGGCGGGATCGATTCTGGCGGTTTCCAACGCTTCCCAACACACCTCCAGCAGCAGCCGCTGCTGAGGGTCCATGCTCTGGGCCTCGCGCGCCGAGATCCCGAAGAACTCCGCGTCGAAGTCGGCCGCCTCCGTCAGAAATCCGCCGGAGCGGGTGTAGGTCTTGCCCACCGCATCAGGGTCGGGATCGAACAGCTCCGCCAGATTCCAGCCACGGTCAACCGGAAACTCCCCCACCGCATCGGTGCCGCTGGCCACCAGATCCCACAGTGCCATGGCCGAATCCACGCCACCGGGGAACCGGCACGCCATCCCCACCACCGCGACCGGCTCATCGACGGCCACCTGCGCCTCCACCGGCGCAGCCGGCGCAACCGATCCGCTCAGCAGCTGGCTCAGGTGGGCGGCCAACGCGTCCGGGGTGGGGTAGTCGAACGCCAGGGTGGGCGGCAATTCCAGCTCGGTGACGGTTTTGAGCCGATCCAGCAACTCGATGGCTTTCACCGATTCAAACCCCAGGTCCTGAAACGCACCGTCGGGGTCGATGTCATCCGGGCTCGGACGGCCCAATACCGTTGCCGCCTCTGAGCGCACCATCCCCAGCAATAGGTCATGCTGCTGCTGGCGGAGCGTACGCTGCTGCCGGCGCAACGTACGGAGGCGTTGGGTCAACCCCGAGTCGGCCCCGGCGCCCGCACCGGTCTCATCGACCACGCGCGGTGCCGGCGAGCGGATCAGCCCGTCCAAGCGGGTGAACTCATCGCGCAGATAGAGCTCGAGACAAGCCCTCCGCCTGACCTTGCCGCTTGTGGTGAGCGGAATCGAATGAGGCGGCACCAGAACCAGATCCGCCACACTCAGCCCGTGTGACTTCGATATCGCCGAGGTCACTTCATGCCTGACGACGCCCATCCTGTGCGCCGCGGTCTCTTCGGATTCGTCCCGCTTCTTGAGTTCGATGATGGCGACCAGCTTCTCGATGCCGTCATCATCAGGAACCGCTATCGCCACGCAGCGTCCGCGGTTGATCTCCTGGATCGTGGCCTCGATATCGTCGGGAGAGTGGTTACGTCCATAGATGATCAGAAGATCCTTGATGCGGCCGAAGATGAACAGCTCGCCATCGGACAGGAAGCCCAGATCCCCGGTCCTGAGCCAAGGCCCTTCGGGTGTGCCGGCCGACGGCTCGACGAGCACGGCGCCGAAGGTGCGCTCGGTCTCTTCGGGCTTTTGCCAGTAGCCCATGCTGACGTTGCCGCCGTGCACCCAGATCTCGCCGGTCGATCCCTGTCCGCACTCGATATGAGTATCGGGATCGACGATCCGTACGGTGGGTGCTTGCAGCGCGGAGTAACTGATCAGTGCTGTGCCGGTTCCACGTGCGCAGCGCTGCGCTTGGCCTGCGGAAAGTTTGTCAGGCTCGAAGTCGACCACTCTTGGTGGTTGATCCTCGGTGGTGGTCGCCACGTACACCGTCGCTTCCGCGAGCCCATAGGTGGGTCGGATTGCCGCCTCGCGGAGGTTGAAGCGCTTGAACCGCTCGCTGAATCGTTTGATTGTCTCGGGGAGTACTCGTTCGGCACCGCTGATGATGGTCGACACCTTGCCAAGGTCGTACCCGGCCATGTCTTCGTCTGATGTTTTGCGTGTGGCCAGTTCGAAGGCAAAGTTCGGTGCCCCCGTGGATGCGCTGGGGTGGGAGGCCAGCATTTGCATCCACCGGGCCGGACGCACCAGGAACGCCACCGGGCTGGTGAGCACCGCGCTGCATCCGGAGAGCACCGGAGTGCAAACACCCATGATCAAACCCAAGTCGTGATAAAAGGGCGTCCACGACACAATGGTGTGGTCGGGAGGTTCGATACCGCCGTTGCCCGAAAAAAGGCTGGCCATCGTCAGTTTATAATTGACCTGAAGGTTGGAATAGGAAACCATTACTCCGGCCGGGCTCCGAGTCGATCCGGACGTATATTGCAAATACGCCGTGCTTTGATAGTCGTGTTGTCCGGTATCGAATGGAGCCGGAGCGTCCAGGTCAAGCAAATCGATTTCGATGATCGATGGGGCCGGTTGCCCGGGCCGGGGCGTGACATGCCGGGTGACGTCGTCTACGGCAGAGGATGTGGTGAGAACGGTAGTTGGCGACGCATCGCGCAGCACCGAATCTACCCGCTCGTCGGCCACTCCGCCCAGCGGCACCGAGAGCGGAACGGCGATGATCCCGGCCTCCAACGCGCCCAGGAAGGCAACGATATAATCGAGCCCCTGGGGCGCTGATATCACGGCGCGGTCGCCGGGTGAGGCACAAAGCCTAAGGTTGCGTGCGACATTACGCACTCGCTGATACAGGTGCGACCATGTCAGGCTTTCCGCAACGCCCGCCCAGTCCTGCTCGTAATCGACAAACGTGTACGCCGTCTCACTGGGTTGCAGACTGGCACGCTCCCGCAGGAGAGCGGGAATGGAAGGCTCAAGCACGGGTTGAAAATACCTGGAATGCGGACATGGCGTCAGCAGAACGGTGTTCATGGATGCGGGCCAGGATCGGGAAACAATCCGCAGCAGGGAATTCTAATTCCGCCAGCATGTGGTGCGCTCCGACATGCGCTACGGAATGGTCCTTGGTTTGCAACGCCGCACGACACGACTCGGCCGCACGTTGGGGCCAACCCTGAAGCCGCTGGACGCGGGCTTGACGGTACAAGTGTCGTGCGCTGTTTACGGCAATTCCCATGGCTCTCTTGTGATCGTTGTGACCGGCCCGGCCCGCGTCCTTAATGTAAGTGGTCGGACCTCGTCGGGGAGGCTGGGAGTGATAGTACTGCCCGCGTCGTCGCTCAGTTTTACTCGATGTCTCCGAGTGACTTGGGTCGACTGCTAGCATCCCGCGCATGGCTGAAAGCGCCGGCCCAGTGCGGATCGGCATCCTGGGCGCTTCACGCTTCGCACCGATGATCCTCATCAAACCGGCCCAGGGAAACGACGAGGTCGTGGTGGCCGCGGTGGCGTCACGCGATGTGTCGCGTGCTCGCGCCTTTGCCGCCAAACATGGCATCGCACGAGCGCATGAAAACTACGAGGCGCTGATCGCCGATCCAGACCTGGACGCTGTCTACATCGTGCTGCCCAACAGCTTGCACGGCAGGTGGACCCGGGCGGCGCTGGCCGCGGGCAAGCACGTGCTGTGCGAAAAGCCGTTCATGGCCAATGCCGCCGAGGCCCGCGAAATCGCCGAACTCGCCGCCACATCAGATCGAGTCGTGATGGAGGGATTCCAATACCGCTACCACCCGTTGACTTTGCGCGTCGAGCAGATCATCGCCTCAGGCGAGTTGGGCAACCTGCAGCGGGTGGATGTCTCCGTGTGCGTCCTGCTGCCGAAGTCCTCCAACAGCAACGTCTACGACTACTCCCTTGCCGGCGGCGCGCTGATGGATGCCGGAAGTTATGTGGTCCACATGCTCCGCACGTTCGGCGGGTCGACCCCGGAAGTCGTTTCGGCGCAGGCGAAACTGCGGGGTTCTGAGCTGGACCGGGCCATGAGCGCTGAATTGCGCTTCGCCAATGGGCACACGGGCCGGATCCGCTGCGCGCTGTGGTCGTCGGACCTGTTTCGGGCCAGCGCCAAGGTGGTGGGTGATCGCGGCGAGCTGCGTTGGCTGAGCCCAGCGGCACCTCACCTTTTCCATCGGCTCTCGGTCCGATCGGCCGACAGCAAACGGGTAGAGCGCTTCCCGGGGCGCAGCTCGTTTGAGTATCAGCTTGAGGCTTTCGCCGCGGCGGTGCTGCACGGGGAACCGGTCAAGACGACGCCGCAGGACGCGATCGAGAACCATACCGTCATCGACGCGATCTATCGCGCTGCCGGCCTTTCGCTTCGCAAGCCGGCCTGAACGCTCATCCGTTCGCGCGATCAGGTCGCGAAATGGGCTTCGTTGACGTGTGCGGCCACCCGTAAGGCGTTGGCCGCGACCGTCAAACTGGGGTTCAAACCGGCGCTGGACGGGAAGAACGAGGTGTCCACCACGTAGAGGTTGTCCACTTCGTGCGCCCGGTTTTGGGCGTCCAGCACGCTGGTCTTCGGATCGGTACCGAATCGGCACGTCCCGCACACGTGGCCCAGGTTCGCGTTGTTTTCGCCGCTGCCCAGTGACAAATTACGAAACGGTTGCAGCACCTCCTTCAGTTGGCGCAAAAACGCCGCGCGGCGATCAATCTCGCTGGGGTGTAAGCGGTACTGCATTCGCAGCCGCTGACGGCCATCCGAGCTGGGCCGGTCGTAGGGCAGGACACGGTTGTCCAGGTAGGGCAGGTCTTCCGTCATCGCGGCCAGCAGCAGTCCGCCGGTGAAGACCCGCTGGTAGATCTGGCGCACCGCCGGGTTCATCAGGCGCAGCGCCTTGCCCCGCCAGTCGGGACGGTTGGTCAGCAACTGCATGGGCGGTATTGCGCCGAACGATTGCACGGTGCCGAATTTCTGCCCGTCGGAGAAATAGAAGTCGTTGAGCCCGATCTCCTTGTTCGCGGCTGTGATCTTGGAATCGCGTTGCGGCCAGATCTCGATCGGGTCCAGGAGATGACGCATCAAGTTGCGGCCCACCCAGTCGGAGCCGTTGGCCAGTCCGCGCGGCCACTCGCCGGACCGGGAATTGAGCAACAGCACCGGGGTGGCCAGCGCGCCGGCGGCCAGCACCACCACCTTGGCCTTAAGAGCCAGCATGTCGGAGCGACGCTGACAGATCACACGCGTGACCTGGGTGCGGTCGGCTTCGAGGCGCACGACTCGACATTGGGCCAGCAGCTGGGCGCCGTGTTCGGCGACGGCGGGTAGCACGCCGTTGCGGGCCGCGTCGTTTTTGCATGATTGATTGCAGAGGTAGGTCTGACAGGTGGCACAGTCGTCGGTGTAATCACAGGCCATCGGCAGGTGGTAGGGATGCAGTCCGCGACCTACCAGATAGTTGACCAACGCCTGGTTCTCAGGCGAAAACGGCGGCGCGGCGGGCAGGCCGACCTCGGCGGCTTCCGGCCGCAGGGGATCAGGTTGGCCACGAACCCGTAGCAGCTTTTCGGCCTCGGTGTACCAGGGCGCCATCTGTTCATAGCTGATCGGCCAGGCCTCGGGCACAGTTGATTCGCCGGGGTCGCGGAAATTCTGGCGAGGAGTGAAATCGCCAGCGAAGAATCGTTCGCAGACCATGCCATACAGGGCTGAGGATCCGCCGGTGCCGCTGCCGATGAACGGCACGAACCGCTTCGGAGAGCGCCCGCTGATGTCTTCGACCTCGTCGGTTGTGCGTCCGGCCCGGGCCAAGGCGTCGTAGTACGCCCCTGCGGAACGGGCCGAAAGCGGCTCGGCCAGTTCGGGAATGGCGGCGCGAATGGTTCCGGGGGTTCCGGGCAATGTCGAGTGCCCCTTTTCGACGAACAGCACCCGCCGGCCCGAGCGGGCCAGGCGGTAGCCCAGCATTCCGCCGCCCATGCCGGTGCCCACGACAATCACGTCCCACTCGACGCGTTCGGCATCGCGCGCGGTCAATTCGCCGTCAGCCAAAACCGAACTCCTCAGCGGTGTCGAATTCACGATGGGCACCCCGTCGGTCCTCGACGCGGTGGACTCGGCCACCGTACCGCCTGAGCTTTCTTCGTCTATCCAAGTGATGCGGGTCTGCTGTTAGCATGCGCCCATGGCTGAAAGCGGTGCTCCAGTGCGGATCGGCATCTTGGGCGCTTCAAGCTTCGCGCCGACAACGCTCATCAACCCGGCGCGGGGAAACGATGAGGTTGTGGTGGCCGCGGTGGGCGCACGCGATATGTCCAGTGCACAGGCCTTTGCCGACAAATACGGCATCGCCCGGGCGCACGGCAGCTACGAGTCACTGATCGCCGATCCGGACCTGGATGCTGTCTACGTCCTTCTGCCGACCAGCTTCCATGGCAGATGGACCCGGGCTGCGCTGGCCGCGGGCAAGCACGTGCTGTGCGAAAAGCCGTTCGCCGCCAACGCCGCCGAGGCGCGCGAAATCGCCGAACTGGCCGCCCAGTCAGACCGGATCGTCATGGAGGCAATCCAATTCCGCTACCATCCGTTGACTTTGCGCGTTGAGGAGATCATCGCCTCGGGGGAGCTGGGCAAACTGGAGCGGGTAGAGCTCACCTTGTGCGTATTGCTACCGAAGTTCTCGGGCAACTGCTACAACTACGCCTTTGCCGGCGGCGCGATGATGGATGCGGGAAGCTATGTCGTCAACATGCTCCGCACGTTCGGCGGCTCCACCCCGGAAGTTCTTTCGGCACAGGCGACGCTGCGAGGTCCCGAGGTGGACCGGGCCATGACGGCCGAGTTGAGCTTCGCTGGCGGGCACACGGGCCGGATCAGGTGTGCGCTGTGGTCGTCGGACCTGTTTCGGGCGAGCGCCAAAGTGGTCGGTGATCAGGGTCAGCTGCGTTGGCTCAGTCCGGCGGCACCGCACGTGTTCCCTCGGCTCTCGGTCCGCTCGGCCGCCGGAAAGCGCGTCGAGCGGTTCCCGCGGCGCGCCACCTATGAGTATCAGCTTGACGCTTTCGCCGCGGCGGTGCTGCGCGGGGAACCGGTGAGGACGACGCCGCAGGAGGCGATCGAGAACCACACCGTCATCGACGCGATCTATCGGGCTGCCGGCCTTTCGCTGCGCCAGCCGGCGTGAACGCTAACCCGTTCGCCTAGTGGCGTTCGGCAGTGCGATCTCGGGCGGCAGGGCGCTATCGGTGAGCCAACCGTCGACGGTGCGCGCGAAGAGGTTCGGATTGCGCGTGTGCCATTCATGGGGCATGCCGATTGCGACCCCATCGACTCCGTTGGGCATTTGCTGCGCGAGCGCTGCAGCCCAGCGGCGCACGACCGGCATTTCCTTGGCGCCGGTTAGAAACAATGTGGGTGACTCCGATTGGTCGAGTTCCTTGGGAAGCGTGAACCCCGCGGACGCCATGATCACGTCGGCGAGCTGTCCGCTGGTAATGAGGCGTACATCCTCGCGATAGTCCCCGAGATGGGCCGAGGGAACCTTCGCTTGCCAAGCATTCCGGTAGTGGCGGACCATCCAGCGGTACATTGCGTTCCGGGCGGGCAGCGACAGCAAGCGCCGCGTCAACGGTACAAACGGCACCGTGTTGAGGGCGGTCCCGCAGAGCATCGCCCGATCAACGAGTTTTGGCTCGGTCGCCAGCAGCTGCACCCCCACTTGGGCCCCGAGCGATAGGCCCACCACGTGCGCCCGGCCGGTGTCTGCGCGGGAGCGGATGAGTTCTGCCACCGCAGCGGCGGCCCGGCCCATCTCGAATGGTCCCTGCTCGAAACTCTTGCCGTAGTGGGGCAGATCGGGGACCAGACAGTGGTATTGCTGCATTCGTTCGACTACCGGCTCCCAGGACCAGCCGCTGGTATACGCGCCGTGGAGGAAGACGATGGTGGGGGCTCCGACCGGACCGGATTCGCGCACGAACAGGTCCATGCGGGCGACCCTATCAGGATTACGCGGCTGAATTTCAGGTCTATAGGGCACGTGTTGGATTAGACTCCGGGCGGGTTAGCCTGGGGAGGGGAGGGCCCAGTTTCATTACACAGAACGCGCACGGGGGATTGAAGGGCTGGTTCCGCGATGGCTGAAGGCGTTTTCGGACGTAGCGACGCTGAGATCGACCTCTTGGTGCGTGGCATGCGCTCGGGGATCGCAGTGGTGGGCTTCGGCTACATCGGCACGGTGATCGGTGCCGTGCTGGCTGATCGCGGCTGGCCGGTTACGGGCATCGACGTGAGGCAGAACGTCGTCGACGAGATCAACCTGGGCAAGACCACGGTGCCTGAGCCGGGGCTCAACGAGCTGGTGTCCCGCAGCGTACGAGTCGGCCGGCTTGGGGCGACGACCGATTTCGGTGCCATCGCCGACAATGACTTCATCATCGTGACCGTCGGTACGCCGCTTGGTCCGGACTACGAGCCCATCGTCGACGACATCAAGGCGGCGGCGCGGGCGGTGGGGGAGCACCTGCACCGCGGCCACATCGTCATCCTCAAGAGCACGGTGCCGCCCGACACCACCGAAAATCTTGTTCGGCCGATCCTCGAAGAGGCCTCGGGACTGCGCGCCGGGGTCGACTTCGGGTTGGCGTTTTGCCCGGAACGGCTCGCCGAAGGCCAAGCCATCCGCGAGCTGACGTCGATTCCCGTCGTCGTCGGCGCCGTCGATGAGCGCAGCGCTCGCGCCTGTACCACCCTGTGGCGACACGCGCTGGGAGTGGATTCCGTTGTCGTTGACAGGCCGCGCACCGCCGAGATGGTCAAGCTTGCGGACAACCTCTGGGTCGACCTCAACATCGCGCTGGCCAACGAGCTGGCCAAGGTGTGCGACCGGCTCGGGATCGACGCGCTTCAAGTGATCGAAGCGGCCAACACCATGCCGAAGGGCGGAAACCCGGCGAACATCTTGAGGCCAAGTATGGGCGTCGGCGGATACTGCTTGACGAAGGATCCGTGGTTCGTCAACCACCTGGGCAAGTCCGTCGGGTTGGACCTGGAAATTCCGCGGACGTCGAGAACCGTCAACGACACGATGCCCGCCTACACCTACGGGCTGCTCAAGCAGCTACTCACCGATCAGGGCAAGACGGTCGAGGCCAGCCGGATCGCGGTGCTGGGCATCGCGTTCAAGAACAACACCGGCGACTGCCGCCTCACACCCACCAAGTACGTTGTCGCCTTGCTCGAGGAGGCCGGCTGCGAGCTTTCGGTCCACGATCCGTGGGTGCCGGCCGAGGAGGCCCTCGAAGTGACCAAGATCCCTCTGACCGCAGACATCGAGTCAGCGGTCGAGGGTGCCGATGCCCTGGTGGTGCTCGCAGGGCACCGACAGTTCCACCAGATCCCACTGGTCCGGCTCGCGGAGCTAACGGCGGCCAAGTGTGTGTTCCTCGACGGACGGAACAGCTTCGACCCGGCGGCAGTGCGCGCCGCCGGCTTCGTCTATAAGGGGATCGGCCGCTAGGCGGCCGACAAGTGAACATCGACCCCTACACCAAAATGAAAGAGTAAATATGTCCAATGTCGTCGTGACAGGCGGCTACGGCTTTATCGGATCGCACCTGGTCTCCGCTTTGCTGGACCGCGGGGACTCGGTGACGGTTTTCGACTTCGCCAAGAACACCCGCGACAGCAGTATCGACTTCGACCGACACCCGAACTTCCGGTTCGTGCAAGGCGATGTCACCGATCTGTCTGCACTCGAGAAAGCCCTCACTCCCGGTGTCGATACGGTCTTCCACCTGGCCGCGGTCGTCGGAGTCACAAACTATATGAATGACCCGTTGCGGGTTCTCGACGTCAACGTGACCGGCACTCGCAACGTCCTCGAGCTGAGCCATCGGCACGGGACGCGGGTGGTGTTCTCCAGTACGTCCGAGGTGTTCGGCAAGAACCCCAAGCCACCGTTCGCCGAGGACGACGACCGCGTCCTCGGTTCGACGAAGACCGCGCGCTGGAGCTACAGCACCAGCAAGGGCATGGCCGAGCATCTGGTCTTCGCGATGCACAGCGCCTACGGGCTGCCGGTGACGGTAGTGCGCTATTTCAACGTGTACGGCCCGCGGCAGAATCCGATTTTCGTGGTCTCGCAGACCATTCACCGAATTCTCAATGGCCGCCAGCCGTTGCTCTACGACTCGGGTGACCAGACGCGGTGCTTCACCTACGTCGACGACGCGATCGCCGGCACCTTGCTGGCGGCCGATAACGACGCGGCGATCGGTGAGGCCTTCAATATCGGGAGCATGACCGAAACGACTGTCGGCGAGGCTGTCGATCTGGCGATCAAGATCGCGAGTGTCGACTCGGTGTCTAGCGCCGAAGCCGTTGACACTGCGGCGCGGTACGGCGGTCGGTACGAGGACATTCCCCGTCGTATCCCGGACTCGACCAAGGCTCAGCGGGAGTTGGGTTGGCGCCTTCAGGTCGACGTCGAAGAGGGGATTCGCCGCACCATCGATTGGGCGCGGGCCAACCCGTGGTACCTCAAAGAGCCCACGGGATAGGTCGCTAAGCGAGCGCGCGGTCGGCGAGCGTCCCCATTGCCGATGTCAACTGCCGGCAGTATTCGATCGCCAGGTGGTTCCAGTCAGAGTAGACAAGGGTATTGCCGACGATGACGGGGCAGCGGTTTGCGGTGCAAAACAGCTCGGTGAGGTCGGCGTATTGTCCGCCGCTGGCTTTGGTGGCGACGGTCTCAGAAGCTATGCCGGGTTGGTTGACCGCGGTTGACCGTGGCGGTGAGCAGGCGCTCACGTCATCGAGGTGGCCGGACAGACACTCTGGCACCGATGTCTGCGGATCCGGGATCGGTCCGAGCACCAGCACCCTTGCGCCAGTGTCGCGCAGCTGCTGCACCAGGTGGGTCAAGCTGTCGATCCACGCCGGGTCGTATGGCGCATAACCTGACTGCCAACTGCCGACGCTGCGCACCCGCGACATGCTCACCAGGACCAGCCGCGGGCGCTCGGTGCGCAACCGGGCGAGGATCTGAGCGCGCCACTGCTCGCAGTGCACAAAGTGTTCGATCAGGCCACTGAGGTGTTTGGCGAAAGGCACGTCGATCAATGGGCAGCCCATCTTGGCCAGCATCTCTAGCCTCCAGTGCCGTTGCGTAGCGATCATTTCGAACGCGGGATTCCACATCGCGGCGTGCGAATCACCGACGAGGGCCACCGTCGTGCTCGATGCGGTGTCGCCCGTCGCGCACTCAGGCTGTCCGGCCTCTTTCTGCGTGCGCAAGCAGCCGTTGGACGACAAGCCCATTTGGGCCGCTGACACGTCGGCCAGCGGCGGGGCCAGGTTCGACGGAACGCCTTGGAGATCGGTGGCCGCCTCGACCGCGGCCTGTACCTGTGAGAAGGCGCGTCGCACCGCCGCGTCGTAGGCGTCCATGGTGGAGCCGGTGGGGGCAGGTGCTGCGGTGATGGTCAGTGGCGTGGCGGGCGCGCCGCGGCCAACCGGTGCGGGTATCCATTCCAGCAGTGCTACGCCCACACAGACCGCGACCGCGGTGGCGGCACCGCCGAGTGCGAGGCTGGCCCAGGCAGATCGGCGTATCGGGGCGGCGAATCGCAATGGGTTCTCGATGAAACGAAGGGTGAGTACTGCCAGCCCGCCCGAGGCCAGGGCCGCTGCCACCCTGGCGGCTAGCCCCAGCGGGTGGCCCAGCAATGCTGGCGTCAGTACGAGCACCGGCCAGTGCCACAGATACCACGAATACGAGATCCGCCCAATCGCCTGCATCGGTGATAATCCCAGGATGCTGCCGCATCCCTGGGTGGGTGCGGCACAGCCGGCGCCGATGACCAGCGCCGCGCCCACCGTGGGCCAGATCGCGGCGGTGCCCGGATAAAGCGTGCTTGCGCTCAACCAGGTGCAGGCCAGCACGATCACCGTCAGTCCTGCCCATCCGGAGATCGCGGCAACCAGGGGCGGTAGTCGGCGCCACTGGTTGGCGGTCAGGGCCACCAGGCCGCCGGCGGCCAATTGCCAGGCCCGGGTGGGCAGCGAAAAGAACGCCGCGGCAGGCACCAGGTAAGTGGTCACCAACGACAGCGCAAACGACACGGCCGCGACCAAGACGAGGATCACCAGATACGGGCGTTTCGACAAGATGGCAGGCGAGGTGGGATCGGCCTTGGTCCGCCGATGCACCCGCCGGATCAGCCAGGCCGTGCCCAGGATCATCGGCGCCCACACCAGATAGAACTGCTCCTCGACACCCAACGACCAGTAATGCTGGAACGGCGACGGCGGCAGGTGCCCGCCGAAGTAATCCACGTTTTGCGCTGTGAACCAGAGGTTGCTGACATACAGTGCGCTGGCGATGCCGTCACGAATGACGGCCCCTACCTGTAGCGGGGGTAACAGGACGGCCGAGGCGATCATGGTAACGACGCCGACCATGGCCGATGCCGGCAGCAGTCGGCGGGCCCGCGCCCCGTAGAAGCCGCGCAGCCTGACGGTGCCGGTGGCGCTCACCTCCCGCCAGAGCAGCCCGGTGATCAAAAAGCCTGAGATAACGAAGAAGACGTCCACGCCGACGAACCCGCCACCCACACCGGGTACCTCTGCGTGAAACAGGACAACGGCCGCCACCGCGACAGCGCGCAAGCCCTCGATATCCGGGCGAAATCCCGCCCGTGCTGGGCGCTGACCCTGGCCCTCTTCAGTAGGACTCACGCTGTCCGTCTGGCGCACGGTCACCTACCTAGTAAGAGGACGCTTCTTCGAATCGAGGAATTATCACACACCCGTTCAACACTTCTCGGTCAAATCCAGCACGACTTGCTGCAGCTGGCGCACCTCTTCGACGGTCAGGCCGAACAGGAACACCCGCTCGACGTCACCGGCGATCAGGGGCAGATCCCCACGTACATCGGGTCAGTCGCCAGCTGCGGGCAGCGGGTCACCAGACGCTGCACCGACTGCTCGGTGTTGATCGCAGCGAGGATTGGGGACAGAACCAAGAAGACGATCGCGACTGCGAAGGAGACCCGGGTGCGAGTGGTGGCCGATCGGGTGGATTCAGGTTCGCGGCTCGCGTAGAGCAGATAGACCACGCCCACATCGAAGGAGATCGCTATCCACCATCGGGCCCAATCAGCTGAGGTTGCAAAAACCGGAAGCAACAACAGGGCCGCAAGAATTACCCACCAAAGCCGTCCCTGTACAGCTTGGCGAAATCGCCCGAGGGGCACGCCGGAAATACCCCTGATGACAAGCATCGTCAGCGCGAGGAGAACAATCCCCGCCATTGTCGACATGATCAAAGGGGCCCAACCGATCGCGTAGGGATCGATGAAAGGAGTTTTTCTTGTTGTGGTGGTGATGAAGCGACAAGTCCAGTCGTGATAGTCCGTGTAGGCATGTTCGCCGCTCAGAATCTGGCCGGGCGATAACTTTCTCCGCCAGTCAACGGCTCTGTGCGGCAACCGAGCACACTGCGACGACACGTCTTGCCGTCGCAGCAACGCTATCGCCAGCGCGACGACCAAACCCGGAACCACGGCGAGAAGTGCGCTTAGACGCTGTATTTTGACGGAACTGTGCACCAGAACCACAATTGCCAGGACCGCACCGAGCGCCTGCAGAAACGGAACCGCCTCGTGGATCAGCGTCAGCACCGCCGTCGTCATGCCGTAAATGCCGCTCGCAATTAGTAGCGTTCGGTGCCTCCTCGCCGAGGCGAGCACCACCGCGAACACTGCCAGCGCTGCCTCGCCAACAAGGTCGGGAGTAGGTAGCGCAACAGCGTGCACGAAGCCCAACGGCAGCATCGGGATGAGCAGGGCCAGCATCAGCCGGCGTTCGGAGCGGCCGAATCTGACTGCCACCGTCCACGCCACCGCCGCGATGCCGACTCCGAAGAGCGCTGGGACAAGCCAGCGCAAAATCAATAGGCCGGTAAAGTAGAGGTCAGCGGGAAAGAGGTCCAGAATCTCGCCGGCGAGCCCACGCCTGACGAAGCCTTGGCTGTAGTCGACCGCATAGTATGCGAAAAATTGCAAATTAGGTTCGTAAACGCTCGTAAAAACAACCCAAGACGCCATATAGAGCAGCAAGAGCAGTCCGACAATCGCGTAACCGAGCCTGCGCCGGCTACTCGGCTCATCCGATCGCAGAGCCCTTGGCGGTTCTTCGGTCTCGACTGGACGACCGGCGTCAAATCCCGCCTGCCCCGAGCGTGGATCCAGCCGTTCTGCTTCATGGCTCACGCTGCGGCCCTGGCGCGGGCCACGCGCCATGTGAAACGACGCATTCTGGGGACCGAAGCACCATTTCCACTCAGCCACTCCGTGACGGTGGCATCAAAGTCCGATTGAGCGACGACTGAGTGTGTGATTCCTATTGCCTGCGCCGCAGGTGTCGGGACGTCAGCCTGGCGCACGGTCACCTACCTATGTAAGAGGGCGCTTCTTCGAATCGAGGAATTGTCGCACACCCGTTCAATACTGTTCGGCCAAATCGACCACTGCCCGCACACCGGCCAGCCCCGCGACGAACAAAAGGCGTCGCAGCGGCTGAGGGATAGTCCAGGGGCTCTCTCGCGAGGGCCCGGGGTTGTCGGCCGCTTGCCCAAGATTTCCGGCTTCCAGTTCGATAGCGCGGGTACCGGGTTATGCTGCTGGGCGGCCGAGCCGGGTACGCGGGCTGCCGCTTCTATTCCGCAGAACGCGCACGGGAAGTGAAAGGCTAGGATCTCGCCGATGAAATTTGTGCTGGCAAACTGGGGAACGCGTGGCGAAGTTGAGCCCTACGTTACGGTCGGCCGCGAGCTGGTGCGCCGCGGACATGACGTGCACATGGCCGTCGCGCCTGAGATGGTGAGCTTCACCGAGGCGGCCGGGCCCACGGCGGTGGCCTACGGACCGGACTTGAAGGCCATCCTGGACCCGCATCGCGATTTTTGGGCGGGTTTGTTCGCCAACCCGTGGAGGATCCAAGAGCTCAGCAGGTTGGCGGGCGAATATTCGGCGCCTCTTAGCCAGTGCCGGGCGGAGGTCAGTGCGACGCTGACGTCGCTGGCGGACGGGGCCGATCTGTTGCTCACCGGCATGAATTTCGAGGACGACGCGGTCAATGTCGCGGAGCATTGCGACATTCCGCTTGCCACCCTGCATATTTTCCCGCTGCGAGTCAATGGCCAGCTCCTACCGTTCCTGCCGGCGCCGTTGGGCCGCTCCGCGATGAGGGTGCTCGACTGGGTGGCTTGGCGCGGACCGAAGAAGGTTGAGGATGCGCAGCGCCGTGAACTCGGTTTGCCGGAGGCAACACGCCCGTGGCCGCAACGGATCACCGAACGCGGATCGTTGGAAATCCAGGCCTACGACGAGGTGTGCTACCCCGGGCTGGCAGCCGAATGGGCGAAATGGAATGGGCAGCGGCCCCCCAAGAGGCCGTTCGTCGGTGCGTTGACGATGGAGTTGCCGACTGACAGCGATGACGAGGTCGCATCGTGGATCGCTGCAGGAACGCCGCCGATTTGTTTCAGCTTCGGCAGCGTAGGGGTCGAGTCTGCCGCCGACACGCTCGCCATGATCAGCTCGGCCTGCGCGACGTTAGGCGAGCGTGCGTTGATTTGCGCCGCCGGGACCGACTTCAGCAACGTCGCTGATTTCGACCACGTCAAGGTGGTGGGCGTGATGAATTATGCAGCCAACCTGCCCGGCTGCCGCGCCTTCGCACACCACGGAGGCGCGGGCACCACGAACGCGGGCCTGCGCGCCGGGCTGCCCACGTTGATCCTGTGGACGTTGCCCGATCAGGGGGCTTGGGGAGCTCGGGTCAAGCGGCTGAAGGTGGGCACCGGGAGGCGCTTTTCGGCGACTACCGAGAAATCACTGGTTGCGGACCTTCGCACCGTCCTTGCCCCGCAATGCCTCACCCGGGCCCGCGAGCTCGCCACCCGGATGACCAAACCCGCCGACAGCGTTGCGATCGCCGCCGATCTCGTAGAAAATTTCGCCCGCCTCAAGCGTGTTGGCTGATTGACGAAGGCGCGCCAGCCATGCGTGTGTGATCGCGTGGCTCGAGAGGCAATTCGGGCTGATCGCCGATCCAATCAAGCAGAGCACGCAGACCGTCCTCAAGCGCCCACTTCGGACGCCAGCCGAGCTCGTGTGTTGCCGCCTCGATGTCGCACCTCGCGGCGCGTACGTCACCGTCGCGGAATTTCGTCACAACGACCGGTTCGGGGGCATCGCAGATTGCTGCGATCTTTTGAGCCAGCTCATGAATGGTCGTCGGCGTGCCCGACCCGATGTCGACGCAACGTGCCTCAGTTGCAGGTTCCGCGATCGCAGCGAATAGCGCCTCGACGACATCGTCTATATAGATGAAATCGCGCATGATCTGCCCGTCTTCATAGACCTCAAGCGCGAGCTGCGCGCGCGCCAATCGTGCGAAAAGAGCGACTATTCCCGTGTAGGAATTCGTCAGCGACTGGCCCGGCCCGTAGACATTCTGCAGCCGCAGCACGCTGAGCTTGGTGTCGTGCGCGGCCGTCCAGGCGGCCAAGATGTGCTCTTGCGCGAGCTTGGTCGCGGCGTAAATGTTGGTAGGCCGGGGCTCCGTTCGGCCGGCACAGCTCGGTAGCGGCACTGCAGGCTCGCCCGTGGGCCCTTGCGGATCCCAGATACCGGCCAGCAGCTGCGCGTGGCTGCGAGGCTGCGGGTAGAAGATCTGAGAGCCGCATTGCCAAGCGCCCTCGCCGTAGACGGCCCTCGACGACGCCAGGACTAGTTGGTGGGGCACGTGAGCTGAGCGGCTCAGGGCATCGAGAAGTTGAGTCGTCCCCACCACGTTCACCGAACCATGGCGCGTCGCCTCCGACAGCGACTGCGCCGTTCCCGTCTCGGCCGCCAAATGAACGATCTGGGATGGACGGAACAACCGAAGCACCGCATCGCAGTCAGGGGCATGGGTGACATCGCCGGTGAACAACCGCACCGGTGGCGGCAGGTCGATCGCTGTGGTTTCGCCATGCACTTGCGGATGCAAGACATCCATTACCGCGACGTCATAACCGGCTTTGACGAGACGACGCGCGAGCGCGGACCCAATGAATCCTGCCCCGCCAGTAATGAGCACGGATGTTGACAACGGCCGACGCCTCCGATTCCTCTGTGGGAGTGTTCACTCCGACGTTCAGCAGGTCAACCGCGGGCGAGCATGCGATCGGCCAGCGCCCCGAGAGTGTTGCCGACGATGACCGGACAGCGGTTGTTGGTGCAGAACAGTTCGGTAGGAGGGGCGCGGTCTTCGAACCGGGGAATTATCACACACCTGTTCAACGGATTGGGTATGTTGGCGAATCATTACGCCATCGTCGCCGGCTCGGGGACCTCTGGCTCTTTGGGCCGTCAAAGCGCTGATTCAGAGCCGGCAGGTTCGGTGCCATGCCGATGTAGTAGTAGTAGGGCCTAATCTGGCCGAGAACCTGGAGGTGAACCGGTGAGCGTCGTCGATAGTCCGGCAGTGGATAACCCAGCACACGATCGGACGAATATTCATCGTATATGGAAAGCGATTCTTATTTGCATCGCGCTAGGTGTAGCCGCGGCATGCTATTTCGTTCCGGTTCTCCTCGTCGCCATTGGCCTGCTTCTCCTGTTGCTCCTGTGCGCACGCTTGGTCTACCAGGGTCGCGACCGCTACATTCCAAACCTATACGCCCGGGATGTCCGAGTTTACGACGACGCATATCGTGCGTTTATTGGCCGCACGCTTTCGGATCTGCGTCGGTGCAAAATTCGAGGCCACACGCTGTTGTGGGAAGCGTCGCGTCTACCGCGGCCAAGCGGTCAGGATTCTGACGATCTCTTGCTCGATCTAGGCGTCTGGCTCGGCTGGTCGACGAGGCTGATGTCTGATGCTTCTGGCCGCCGGGTGTACGGCTTCGATACCTTTGAGGGTCTTGTTGAAGACTGGCAAGTCGACGACCAGATGCTCTTCAAGCGTGGGACCTTTTCACTATCAGATCCGCTCGCGCAACGTTCTATGCGGGACACTGGTGTGAGTTTGCAGGACGGGCTACCTGCCGCGCTTGGTCGCGAGGTGCAGTTCATCAAGGGGAGCACCTACGACACGCTGGGCCCTTTCCTGGCTGCGCGACCGGGCGCACCAATCAGGCTTTTCCACATGGATTTGGACACCTATGAGAGTTGCCTGCATGGGCTCGAAACCTGCAAGGATCGCTTCGTCGAGGGGTCGATCCTTGTCTTTGACGAATACCTTGTCACTAATGGGGAAATGCTGGCGTTCTTTGAGTTCCAGAGGCAGTACGAGCTGGAATGGCGATACCGGGCATGGGGCCTTGAGGGCATGGAGATGAATATGGAGATGGTCGTTACGCGTTGGAAGCGCGTGACGTACTCCTTGCTCTGGGTCGCAGCGTTTTGGGTGGTGGGCGACGGCAGCTATGTCTGGAAGTTCTTCCAGAGGCGGTTTTGGCGGTTTTGGTTGGGCGCACCGATAGGCGACATTCTTTTTATGCTTGGCGCTGCGGGACAACGGAAGTCAATTAGCCTTGAGATCACCGGCCTAGGCAAACTTGACCGTGCGTGAATCTCAACGGTCCGCGATGAAATTTGTGCTGGCGAGCTGGGGGAGTCGCGGCGATGTCGAGCCCAACCTCGCTGTCGGCCGCGAGCTGGTGCGCCGGGGGCACGACGTGTGCATGGCCGTCCCGCCCGACCTGGTCGGATTCACGGAGGCGGCTGGGGTTGCGGCGGTCGGCTTCGGGCCGGAAGCGCAGTCCATTCTGGACGCGCACCGCGAGTTCTGGACGTGCTTCTTCAGTCACCCATGGCGGGTCCGGGATCTGACCAGATCGCGACTCGAAATCGCGGGACCGCTTGTCCGGGGCTGGCAGGAGATGAGCACGACGCTGATGTCGCTGGCGGACGGGGCCGACCTCATATTCACCGGCATCAATTTCGAGGACGCCGCTGCCAACGTCGCGGAGGATTACGACATTCCGTTGGCCACGTTGCATTACTTCCCGTTGCGGCCCAACGGTCAGACCCTGCGATTCCTGCCGGCGCCGTTGGCCCGCTTGGCGGTGACGGCGTTCTGGTGGGTGTCTTGGCGTGGGACGAAGAAGGCCGAGGACGCCCAGCGTCGTGAACTTGGCCTACCGAAGGCGACAGGCTCCGCGCCGCGACGGATTACCGAACGGGGTTCGCTGGAAATCCAGGCCTACGACGAGGCGTGTTTTCCCGGGCTGGCGGCCGAATGGGCGAAATGGAACGAGCGCAAGCCCCCCCAGAGGCCATTTGTCGGCACGCTGACGCTCGAATTGCAGACGGACGCCGACGAGGAGGTCGCGTCCTGGATCGCCGCAGGAACACCGCCGATCTACTTCGGGTTTGGCAGCATTCCGGTCGAATCTCCGGCAGACACGATCGCGATGATCAGCGCGGCCTGCTCGGAATTAGGCGAGCGCGCCCTCATAGGCGCCGCCGGAAGTGACTTCAGTAGCGTCCCCCATCCTGACCACGTCAAGGTAGTGGGCGCGGTGAATTATGCGACCGTCTTTCCCGCCTGCAGGGCGCTCGTCCACCACGGTGGCTCGAGTACCACCCCTATTGCCATGCGCGCGGGAGTCCCGCAACTGATCCTGTTTTGGGACCTCGTTCACGCGGTTTACGGAGCCGCAGTCAAACGGCTCAAGGTTGGGACCGCCCGGCGCTTTTCGACGGCTACCGAGAAAACGCTGGTCGCGGACTTGCGCACCATCCTCGCCCCGGAGTACGTCGCCCGCGCCCGCGAGATCGCCACCCGGATGACTGAACCCGCCAAAAGCGCCGCGGCGGCCGCCGACCTTCTAGAAGATTTCGCCCGCTCGCGACATGGTGGCTGATTGGCTTGGCGCTAACGAAGCACCACGAAGCGAAACCCATCGCCGCAGGTCACGGGCAAGTCACCACTGCCGGAAAACTGCGCCGCGTACCAATTGCCGATTCTGGTGACAGGCGTCACACGCAGCAAGTATGGTCTTTAACTTGTTACACCCATGTCGAGTAGATGGTCTGGAGACGCGTTGAGCATCAATCCGTTCGATGATGACAGTGGCAGCTTGTTCGTCTTGGTCAACGACGAGCAGCAGCGCGACGTGATGGGCGGCCGGAAATGACCGATCTCCAGAAACAGGCTCCGTCGGCCGGAATGAATCAGAGTTTCGCCATTGTCGGCTACGCGCTGCGCGTGCCGGGTGCTGCGGATGCAGACGAGTTCTGGGATGTGCTGCAGCAAGGGCGGGACACGGTATCGGACGTACCTGCGGACCGGTGGGACGCCGACGAATTCTACGACCAAGATGCCGACGCGCCCGGGAAGATCGTGACCCGACGGGCGGGCTTCATCGAGGACATCGCCGGGTTCGACGCGGCGTTTTTCGGACTGTCAAAACGCGAAACCATGTTGATCGACCCGCAGCATCGGTTGCTGCTGGAGACGGCGTGGCAGGCGGTCGAACATTCCGGGACCGCACCCTCGGCTTTGGCGGAAACCAAGACCGGTGTGTTCATGGGTCTGGGCACCCACGACTACCTGGGCTTGATATCGGAAGACCTGAGCTACGAAGAGATCCAGGCGTACGTAGCAATCGGCACGTCGTCGGCCGCGGGAGCGGGCCGCATCAGTTACGCGATGGGGCTGCAGGGCCCGGCAATCTCAGTCGATACGGCGTGCAGTTCGTCGTTGGTGGCAATCCACCTGGCCTGCCAGGCGCTTCGCTTCGGGGAATGTGACGTCGCGCTGGCCGGCGGCGTGAACGCGCTGCTCAGCGCGAAGAGCGTGATCGCCTTCTCGCAGGCGCACATGCTCGCGCCCGATGGGCGATGCAAGACCTTCGACGCGTCCGCGGATGGCTACGTGCGTGGCGAGGGCGTCGGCGTCATTGTCGCCAAACGCCTCGAGGACGCGATCCGCGACGGCGACCGGATTCGGGCCGTGGTCCGGGGCAGCGCGGTCAACCAGGATGGCGCATCGGGTGGTTTGACGGTGCCGAACGGCGTCGCCCAGCAACGCGTCATCACCGAGGCGCTGGAGTGCGCCGGCGTCGCCGCCGGCGACGTCGGATACCTGGAGGCGCACGGAACCGGGACGTCGCTGGGCGACCCGATCGAGGTCCAAGCCGCCGGTGCGGCACTGGGTGCGGGGCGCGACGCCAGCCACCCGCTGCTGATCGGGTCGGTGAAGACCAACATCGGGCACCTGGAAGCGGCCGCCGGCATCGCGGGCGTCATCAAGGTCATTCTGTCGCTCGAGCACGAGGCGCTGCCGAAGCACCTGCACTTCGATAAGCCGTCGCCGCACATCCCCTGGGACCGGCTCGCGGTCAAGGTTGTCGACGAGACCCTCCCGTGGACGCGTGGCGAGCGTCCCCGCATCGCGGGGGTCAGCTCGTTCGGGTTCTCCGGGACCAACTCACACGTCATCCTCGAGGAAGCACCTGCGCAGGTAGGCCAGGTTGCTGCGGCACCCGTGGAGCCGTCCGACGACAGACGCTTCAGCCTGTTACCGCTATCGGCGCGCAGCCCGGAAGCCTTGGTGGAGCTCGCGCAGGGATACGGCAACTGGCTGGCTGCCCACCCGGAAGCCTCGCTCGCCGACGTGTGCCTTACCGCCGGAGTGGGGCGGTCGCACTTCGAGCACCGGGCCGCCCTGGTGGTGAATTCGATCGAGTCCGCGCGTGAAGCACTGCGTGCGCTGGCCGAGGATCGCCCGGCGCCGGGTTTGGTGCGGGGGGATTGCGCCGACAAGCCGAGGACCGCGTGGTTGTTCCCAGGTCAAGGCAGCCAGTCCGCCGGCATGGCCCGGGAGTTGTTCGAGACCGAGCCGGTATTCGCCGAGACAATGAACCGGTGCGCGGCGGCGGTCGCCGACGTGCTCGAAAGGCCATTGCTGGACGTCATTTTTGACACGGAGGGTCCAGAAAGCGAAGCCACCATCCGGCAAACCAGCTACGCCCAGCCGGCCTTGTTCGCGGTCGAGATGGGCCTGGCCCGGCTCTGGCAGTCGTGGGGCTTCGAACCAGACGTGGTGATCGGCCACAGCGTCGGCCAATACACGGCGGCCTGCGTCGCCGGTGTATTCAGCCTCGAAGACGGCGCCCTGTTGCTGGCCGAGCGCGGCCGCCTGTTCGGCAGCTTGCCCGCCGGCGGCCGGATGGCCGCGATCTTCGCCACCGCCGAGCGGGTGGAGAGCCTGACCGACGAGTTCCCCAGTCTGTCGGTGGCCGCCTACAACGGTGCCAACACCGTGCTGTCCGGGCCCGCGCAGGATCTGGAGCAGGCGGTGGACAGGCTGGAAGACGACGGTGTGCGCTGCGACTGGCTGGATACCAGCCACGCCTTCCATTCGGCACTGCTGGACCCGGTCCTCGACGAATTCGAAGAATATGCGAATCGGTTCAAGTTCGCTGCGCCACAACGGACATTGGTGTGCAATCGCACCGGGGCGGCCCTCGGCAGAAGCGCGAAACTAGACGGTGACTACTGGCGTCGCCATGCGCGCCAGCCGGTCGAGTTCGCCAAGAGTGTGCACACACTGTCCGATCTGCACTGCACAATGCTGCTGGAGGTCGGCCCGCAACCGGTGCTCACCGCCGCAGCCATGCGGGCATGGCCGGACCCGGCGACCGCACCACGGGCGGTCGCGTCGTTGCGCCGAAACATCGCCGACCACCGCCAGATCACCGAAGCCCTCGCCAACGCTTACGTCGCCGGCCACCTTCCCGACTTCGCTGCGCTTCAAGGTGTTCTGCAGCAAGGACCCGCGCATAAGCTCGACCTGCCCACCTATCCGTTCCAGCACCGCCAGTTCTGGTACCGCGAGACGCGGGTCCGGCCCACTCAGAGCGATGCGATGCGTACCGAATCCGTGCGTCTTCTCGAGGACGGCCGGATCGAGGAACTCGCTGCGCTGCTCGACGGTGCGAGCGGCAATCAGCAGACCGTTAATGTGCTGAAGCAGCTTGCTGCGCAACACAACCAACAGCGTGCAACCCAGTCCATCACGGACACCCGGTACGAGATTCGCTGGGAGAAGGCAGCCGCTGCCGTTGCGGGTGCCGCAGCAGGGGAGGAGTCTGCCTGGCTCCTGATCAGCGATGACGCCGAGGCGGTTCGGCCATTGGTGGACGCGCTGACCGCACGTGGGCACCGCCACCAGATCCTCGGGCTACCGGTGTCGGATGCGGACGAGGAACGCCTCGAAGCCGCGTTGCGTACTGCGGCAGCAGACGAGCCGACGCTGCGCATCCTGCATCTGGCGGCCGTCGACTCCGAAACCGCCCCCTCGATGCGGTCGCTGTTGCGGATGCAACATCAGGTGCTCGGCGGAACACGGCGACTCTTCCGCGCCGCGGCCGCCGCTGAACTGCGCACACCCATCTGGTTGATCACCCGCGGAGCACAACGTGCCACCAGCGCGGACACCGTGTCACCGGCGCAATCCTGCCTGTGGGGGTTCGGTCGTGCCGCCGCGCTGGAGCACCCGCGGCTCTGGGGCGGACTGGCAGACTTGTCGAACGGCGGTGCCGACCAGTGGTCGCTGTTGATCGACCACCTGATGACGGCACCGCACGCTGAAGACCAAGTCGCGCTGCGGGATCAAGCGGTTTACGTTCCGCGGCTGGTACGGCGGGTGGGGCAGCCGACGGCGACACCGCTGGCACTGCGTGCTGACGCAACCTATCTGGTGACCGGTGGGCTGGGTGCGATCGGATTGGAGGTTGCCGAATATCTGGCCTCGCACGGCGCCCGCCAGCTGGTGCTGACCAGTCGACGGTCACCCAACGACGCCGCGCAAAAGCGCATTGACGCACTCCGCGAACAGCATGGCTGCGAAACCCGGGTCATCGCGGCCGATGTCGCCGATCCGCACGCCGTCGCGCGCCTGTTGGCCACTGTGCAGGCCGAACTACCGCCGGTGGCCGGCATCGTGCACGCCGCGGGCGAGATCAGCAACACCCCGCTGCAAACCTTGGACGACGCCGAAGTGGACCGCGTCTTCGCCGGGAAAGTCTGGGGTGGGTGGAATTTGAGCGAAGCCACCGCGGACCTGCGGCTGGACTTCTTCCTCAGCACCTCGTCGATTTCCTCGATATGGGGCAGCTTCGGCCAGACGGCTTACGGCGCGGCCAACGCCTTCCTCGACGGGTTGGCCTGGCGGCAGCGTGAGCAGGGTGTGCCCGGGATCAGCGTCAACTTCGGTCCCTGGGCCGCGGGCATGGCCGACGAGGAGGCTCGCGCGCACCTGGACAAACGCGGAGTCCGGACATTGTCACCTGCCGACGCATTGGCAGGAATGGCCGAGCTCATGGCGGCTTCCGCAAAACAGGGGACATCACACGGGACGGTGGCCCGGATCGATTGGGCCAGTTTCCTGCCGCTCTACCAGATCGCGGGCAAGCGGGCATTCCTGGCGCAGTTGCAGCGTGAGGTGCCCGAGTCGTCGGCGCCGGCGCCGACGGCGTCTGGCAACACCCGACTGGTGGAGCAGCTCACCATCGCTCCGGCACAACAGCGCAAGAAACTTGTCGTGGATTATCTGCGCGATGTGGTCGCGGAGGTAACCCGGATCGATGCGGCGGAGATCCGCGACGAGGCCGGATTCTTCGACGTCGGCATGGATTCGCTGATGGCCGTTGAACTGCGGCGCCGCCTCGAGCAGTCCGTGGGCAAGGAGTTGCCGTCGACCCTGGCGATGGACTATCCACGCCTGGTCGACGTAGCGGACTTTCTGCTCCGCGACGTCCTCAGCTTCGCAGCACAGGGTGCCCCCAAATCTGAGCCCAAGCCCGCGGCCGCAGCGCCGATCCGCACGGATGAGCCGATCGCGATCGTTGCGGTGGCTTGCCGATTCCCGGGCGCGCCCGATCCCGAAGGTTTCTGGGAGGTGCTGGCCGGAGGTGTCGATGCGATCCGCGAGATCCCGAGCGACCGCTTCGACGTCGATGACTATTACGACCCAGACCCCGAGGCGCCGGGGAAGATATACACCCGCTACGGAGGGTTCCTCGACAAAATCGACGGATTCGATCCGGAGTTCTTCGGTATTTCCCCGCGCGAGGCCGTGTGGATGGACCCGCAGCAGCGGTTGATGTTGGAGATTGTGTGGGAGGGCCTGGAACGTGCCGGGTATTCGCCTGCGACGTTGCGCGGCAGTCAAACCGGCGTGTTCGTGGGGGTGGCCGCTAACGAGTATTCGCAGCTGCTGTCCGCCAACTCGGTCGACACCATGGAAGCCCATTTCATCACCGGCAATGCGCTCAATGTCATCGCGGGTCGGGTAGCGTTCGCGCTCGGATTTGAAGGGCCGGCGATGGCGGTGGATACCGCGTGCAGCGCGTCGCTGGTGGCCGTGCATCAGGCCTGCCAGGCATTGCACTCCGGTGACTGCGATATGGCGCTGGCCGGTGGGGTGAACGTCTTGGTGAGCCCCGCGTCCATGATTGCCACCTCGCGCGCCAGAATGCTGTCCGCCGACGGTCGATGCAAAACCTTCGACGCCGCGGCCAACGGCTATGCCCGGAGTGAAGGATGCGGGATCCTGGTACTCAAGCGGCTCAGCGATGCGGAGCGCGACGGCGATACGATTCGTGCGGTCATCCGGGGCAGCGCGGTCAATCAGGACGGCGCTTCCAGTGGTTTGACGGTGCCCAATGGGGGTGCACAGCAACGGCTTATCACGTCGGCGCTGACTCGCGCCGGTCTCGTCGGCGGCGACGTTGACTACCTCGAGGCGCACGGCACGGGCACCTCGCTGGGTGACCCGATCGAGGTCCAGGCCGCCGCGGCCGCCTACGGTGCCGGCCGTGACGCGGACCGGCCGCTGCTGATCGGATCGGTGAAGACCAACATCGGGCACCTCGAATCGGCATCGGGGATCGCCGGTCTGATCAAGGTCGTGTTGTCTTTGGAGCACGGAGTTCTGCCGCAGAACCTGCACTTTGACAATCCCTCGCCGCACATTCCATGGGCTTCGTTGCCGGTGCGGGTGGTGGACAAGGCGATTCCGTGGCACGCCATCGGCAGGCCGCGCCGCGCCGGAACAAGTTCCTTCGGGTTCTCCGGCACGAATGCACATGTGCTGATCGAGGAGGCACCACAGCGAGCCGCGGTGGCGGCGGAGGAGCCGGCCACCGGCGGAGATGTCGTCGGCGTGTTGCCGCTGTCCGCGCGCTCACCGGAGGCGCTGGTGCAGTTGGCGCAGCGATACGGGGCCTTCTTGGAGGAGCACCCAGAGACCGACATCATCGATGTCTGCCGGACGGCCGGGGCCGGGCGTTCGCACTTCGAACACCGGGCCGCGCTGGTCGTGGATTCGGTTCAGGGTGCCCGCGAGCTCTTGGCCGAATTGGCTGAGAACCGGCTGGGACCGGGTGCGGTGCGTGGCGAGTGCGGTGACCCGCCGAAGACGGCGTGGTTGTTCACCGGTCAGGGCAGCCAGTACCCGGGGATGGCGCGCGAGTTGTTCGACACCGAGCCGGTGTTTGCCGAAACCGTGAAGCGCTGCGCGGAAGCCATCGATGGGCTGCTGCCGCGTCCACTGCTGGAGGTTATGTTCGAAATCGACAGCGAAACCGGTACCGAGGCCGGGAAAACACTGCAGCACACCTCTTTCGCTCAGCCGGCGCTGTTCGCCGTCGAGATGGGCCTGGCCCGGTTGTGGCAGTCGTGGGGCATCGAGCCCGATGTGGTGCTTGGGCACAGCGTGGGCCAGTACGCGGCGGCGTGTGTGGCCGGCGTGTTCAGCCTCGAGGACGGGGCGCGCTTGATGGCCGAACGAGGCCGGCTGTTCGGCAATCTGCCCGAGGGCGGCCGGATGGTGGCCGTGTTCGCCGACGCCCAGCAAGTGGAGGGCGCCGCCGAGGCATTCCCGCAGATTTCGGTCGCCGCCTACAACGGCCCCAACACGGTGCTGTCGGGTCCGGCCGCCGATCTCGAACAGATTGTCGCCAAGCTGACCGGTGACGAAATCCGCTGCAAGTGGCTCGACACCAGTCATGCTTTCCATTCCGTGCTGTTGGAGCCGGCGCTCGACGAATTCGAGTCGTACGCAAAAGGGTTCGAATTCGCCGTTCCGACGCTGCCCCTGGTTTGCAACCGCACCGGGGCGGTGCTCACGGCGGAAACCCCGCTGGATGCCCAATATTGGCGACGGCATTCCCGCCAGCCGGTGCAGTTCGCCGAAAGCGTGCGCACCGTCGCGGCGCTGGGCTGCTCGGTGTTGATGGAGATCGGTCCGCAACCGGTACTGACCGGAGCTGCGGTGCAGGTCTGGCCGGACTCCTCGGCTGCGCCGCGAGCGATCGCCTCCCTGCGCAAGGGCACCGACGACCGGCGTCAGATCGCTGACGCGCTCGCGGCGGTCTACGTCGCCGGGCATCGGCCCGATTTCGCTGCGCTGCAGCATCTATCGGGCCGCAGACTCGAACTGCCGACCTATCCGTTCCAGCGCCGTCGCTTCTGGCCCAAGACGTCCGACATCCGTGTCGACGGCGCCTCGGTGTCCGGAATCCTGGGTAATGCGAAGGATCTCGCATCGGGCGACTCCGTCTACACCAGCCGGTGGTCCGTTAATTCGCAGCCGTGGCTGTCGCACCACGTCATCTACGGCCGGGTTGTCGTTCCGGGTGCGACGTACGCGGCGATGGCCCTTGCCGCGGTTGGGACGCCCGCGCAGGTGCGCAACGTCTTCTTCTACGAGCCGATCATCCTGGGCGACAAGAATTCTCGGGAGGTGCAGCTGAGCGTGCATCCGGTAGAGGACGGTGGCGGCTGGACCTTCCAGGTACACAGCCGCCCATACGGTGAGCACGAGGCTGAGTGGTCGTTGAACGCCGATGGCCGCATCGTCACCGGTGTCGACGACGAGCCGGCACCGGAGCCAACAGATTCCATCGATGCCGTGTGCGAGCGGCTGAGCCGCATGCGCCCGCAGCAGCTGTTTGACACCTTCTCCGACATGGAGCTGGCCTGGGGTCCCACCTGGTCCACTTCCCTCAAGTCGCTGTGGTCCGGTGACGGTGAGGCGGTTGGCGATGTCGCCATCGGCGACGAACTCGCCGAACAGCTCGGAAACGAGCCGATCCATCCGGTGCTGCTCGACCTGTGCACCGGAGTCGCCTTCCCGGCCTTCCCGGCGCTTCTCGGGATGAGCGACGACGGCGAGCCCATGACCGATCTGTTTTTGCCGCTGCGGTACGGGAAAGTGGTGCTGCGGGAGAAGATGCCAAAGCGGTTCTACTGCCACGCCCGGTGGCAGAGTGGCGGTCCCGACAGCGAAACGCAGGTCTTCGACCTCGATTTCGTGGATCGGGACGGTCGCCTGCTGGGCGAGATACGTGAGTTCACGGTTAAACGCGCGCCCCGCGAGGCGTTGTTGCGCGGGCTTGGCGGCGACGCCACCCGGAACCTGTACACCCTGGGTTGGGAGGAGGTGCCGGCGCCGGCGTCCAGCAACTCTGCCGAGAACGACGACGCGACCTGGCTGATTGCCGGATTTGACGAGCTGGCGGCCCTCCAGTCGGGTGCTGTCTCGGTGGACCGCGCTCTGGATCAGCAGTCCTGGGAGCGGCAGTTTGCACAGGCTCAGGAGCGCGGCGCCCCGGTATCCGGCATCGTCTGGCGCAGCACCGACCGGCCCAGTGCAGAAGAGTCGAGCACAGAATTGGTCGCGCGGCTGGAGGCCGAGGTCGACCAACTGCTCACAGTCGTGCGGGCGCTGCAGGCGCAGAAGGACCTGAAATTCGCTGGCGGACTGTGGATCATCACCGAACGGGCGGTGGCGACGGAGCCCGGCGAGCCGGTAGACCCCGTTCAGTCGGCGCTGTGGGGATTCGGACGCACCGTCATCGCCGAGCAGCCTGCCCTGCACTGCAGGCTGGTTGACACCGACGGATTCGATGACGCCGTGCACTTGCTGCCAGGTCTACTGGGCACGCCCGGCCAAGACCTCCAGGACCCCGAGCTCGCTTTGCGACAAGGAAAATACCTGGTGCCGCGCCTTCTGCCATGGGCGCGTGGCGGCCATCTCCCGGTACCGCGCGGGACCGACTACATCCTGGATGTGACCGAACGCGGCGCGATCGACAACCTCCATCTGGTCGAGACACACGTGCCGGTGCCGAGCGCGGGCCAGGTGCAAATCCGAGTGGAGGCCGCAGGCCTCAACTTCCGCGATGTGCTCAACGTGCTTGGCCTGTATCCCGGCGATCCCGGGCGGATCGGCGGTGGTGACCTCTCCGGCATCGTCACGGAGTTGGGCGCAGGCGTCACCGGATTCGAGGTTGGTCAGCGCGTCTTCGGCTTCATGCCGGGGTCGTTCGTCACCCGGGTCAACGTGCCCGCTCACTTCCTGTCGCCGGTGCCGAATGGGATCAGCGCAGTAGGGGCGGCGACCATACCAGCTGGGGCACTGACGACCCGGCTCGCGTTCGACTGGGCGAAGGTCGGACCCGGTGATCGGGTGCTCATACACGCCGCTAGTGGCGGCGTTGGTCTGGCCGCGATCCAGTTGGCCCAGCAGGCCGGCGCGACCGTCTTCGCCACCGCCAGCACCTACAAACGTGCGACGCTGCGCAAGATGGGTGTGGAACACGTCTACGACTCGCGCAGCACGGACTTCGCGGATCAAATCCTGGCCGACACTGGCGGCGCCGGTGTCGACGTGGTGCTCAACAGCCTCACCAATGAGGGGTTCATCGAAGCGACCGTGCGGGCGACCGCACAGGGCGGCCGGTTCGCCGAGATCGCCAAGCGGGACATCTGGACTCCGGAGCAGATGGCGGCGGCCCGCCCCGACATCGACTACGAGATCATCGCGCTGGACGTGACCATCGCGCAGGAACCCGAGCGGGTGGGGAAGTTGTTGGCCGAGCTGGCGGACAACATGGCCAGCGGCAAGCTGGCACCGCTCGCAGCCGAGGTCTACCCGCTGACGGAAGCGAAGACCGCGTTCCGCCGCATGCAGCAGGCGCGGCATATCGGCAAGATCGTGCTGCAGATGCCGAGACCGCTGGCCCCGCGCGGTGATCGGAGTTATCTGATCACCGGCGGCGTCGGTGCACTCGGTCTGTACACGGCGGCTCATCTCGCCCAACTCGGGGCCGGTGACATCGTGTTGACGAGCCGGCGCACGCCCGATGCGGACGCGCAGCGGGAGATCGACGACATCACCGAGCGCTACCGGTGCCGGATCCACGTCTTCGCGGCCGACGTCGGCGAGGAGGCGCAGGTTACCCAGGTGCTGGACCGGATCCGGGCGGAGCTGCCACCGCTCGCGGGGGTGGCACACCTGGCCGGTGTGCTCAACGATGCGCTGCTATCAAAGCAGAGCGTGGAAAGTTTCCGGACGACCTTGGCGCCGAAAGCGTTCGGTGCCTGGCATCTACACCGGCTGACGAAGAACGACGATCTTGAGTTCTTCATCGTGTACTCCTCGGCCTCCAGCGTGCTCGGTTCACCCGGGCAGGCCAACTACGCGACTGCCAATGCGATGCTCGACGGACTCGTTGCGGACCGCCAGGCGCAAGGACTGCCCGCGGCCGGCATCAACTGGGGCCCCTGGGCTAAGGGCGGCATGGCCACTTCGCACGCCGCGCGCGCCAACCTCAGTGCGCAAGGCCTGATTCCGGTGGATCCCGCGGCCGCCCTCGGCGCGCTCGACGAGATCATCGCCCACGGAACCGGACAGGCGACCGTCATCAAAGCCAATTGGCAGCGTGCCGCGAAGGGGCTGCTGGGTGGCTCTCGCCCATCGATCCTCGACCACGTGCTGCCGAGCGCTGTCGCGGCCACCCGCGGCGACAGCGAGTTGCTCCGGCAACTGCACGACGTACCCGTGTCGCAGCGCGGCAGTTTCCTCACCGAGTACCTGCGGCACGAAGTGCAGAATTTCCTGCGGCTTGCGCAACCGCCGGCCGCAACCAGCCGGTTCCTGGAGCTGGGCACGGACTCACTGATGGCGGTCGAATTCAGCAACCGGTTGCTGCCTCAGTTCGGTGGCGAATTCACGATCAGCACCACCGCGGTATTCGACTACCCGACGATCGGGTCGCTCGCCGAGTACCTGGCCGGTCAGATGCCGGAGTCGGTCGACGCGGAATCGGGTGCGTCCGAGACACAATGATCGAGGGACAACAGGTCGGCGCCGCATCCAAAGAGTAGCCGCCCGGCTACCGCGACTACCAGGTGTGGAAGGAATACGTCTTCCCGCATCAACCGCGCTTACGAAATGCGCCCAAGAGGCCCACTTCCGGTTCTAGGCGTGGCCGAATGTGAAGGTGGTTTCACGTTCGCGGCCGAATGTGAAACTACCTTCACGCTCGCTAGCGGTCGGCCGGGCCGGCCGGCTACCGCGCCCTGTGGATACCGGGCCGACGGGGTCCCTCTACGGGAGGACCTACGCCGCCCGCAATTGAGATCTCAGTATTCGGTACTCCAGCAAGCCCGCCCGCATCTGCTCGTAGATCGCGGACCCGGGTAGCGAGAGAAAGTTAGCCACCCGAGCATTACCGTCGCCATATACCTCGGCCCAGTTGGTGGCCGCTTGATCGCGCGAGGCCAATACATTTGCGGTGATATCGCGGTCGTTTTCGGTGACAAATCCCATCGACTTCAACCGCATCCTTACCTGGTCCCAGTCCTCCGGACTCAGAAAGTCTGTGTGCAAAAACCATGCTCCGGGGCGGCAAATCCGGCGAACTTGCTTCAGGAATTTCGGTAGATTGCCATATGAATGCGATGACTCAACATTGAGGACGGCATCGCACGACCCATCGGCCAAGGGAATATTCAATGCATCGCCGACCTTGAATTCGATCGAACCACCAGTGTGCGTCTTAATGTGCGTCTTACTGCAGAAGGCGATCGCCTCTGCGGACATATCTATGCCGGTTACTTGAGCTTTGAATTTCTCGGCGACAAGGGCGCTGTTACCTCCGCGGCCACATCCGATTTCGGCGACAGCGCAGTCATTTAGGTTCTGCGATCCGATGACCTCGAACACGAGTCTGACCGAGTTGGCGTTGAAGGTGCCAGGGCGAATCTCGAACGCGGATTCATCTTTAGAACCCAACGGAAGGTATCCGTAATTAAGGAAAAACGATGAATCAGCCACCCCGACGTCCTCTAAGCGGCGGCTCAGTAAATCATAAAAGCTGTGCCATCCATCGGCGGTCGTAGACAGTAAGTCGTCGGCCAGGTGCGCCGACATCGGTTCGCTCTGCTGGTCCATTTAAGTCGCCTCAACCTTTGTAGCCATGTCTAAATCATCACCTATTTCTCGGATTTCTTCGCGCTTAAGCTGTCTCCACGATAGCCTCGATGTGCTGCGTCCTGAAGGCCTGCCATGCCGCCTTGCCTGTGTGCTTGGCGGCGTCGGCAGCCATGCAGTCGGTAGGTGATCTTGTCGGCCCCGGCCGTGTTCGGGCTCGCAGCACGCGGGTGACGGCAGTCACACCCAAATTGGTGACAGCGGTCACACCCACGAAGTAGGATTTAGAACTTGTTCTACTTGTGTCCACTAGATCGCTCGGAGGGGAACGGTGAGCATCAATCCGTTTGACGACGCCGATGGCACGTTTTTCGTCTTGGTCAACGACGAGGAGCAGCACAGCCTGTGGCCCGCCTTCGCCGACGTTCCAGCCGGTTGGCAGGTGGTGCACGGCGAAGCGGACCGCGCAGCGTGTTTGGACTACATCGAACAGAACTGGACCGATATACGGCCGAAGAGTCTGCGCGACAGGTTGGCAGCGGGCTAGAGGTTTTGATAGGCAACCACATGGAATTTGATGACCTGGCACTTCCGCTGACGCGGGGGCAGCTGGATATTTGGCTTGCGCAGGAAACGGGTCAATCCGGCACTGACTGGCAGCTGGGCGTGCTTGTCCGATTCGACGGCGCGGTGGAGCCCGCTGTGCTCGTGCGGGCGATCCGTCACGTGGTGCAGGAGGCCGAGCCGGCCAGGGCCGCCATCTCCGAGGAAGATGGCGACGTCGTCCAACGGCCGATCGACTACTCGGATGTCGAGGTGGCCTTCCACGACCTGAGCGACGCGCGCCATCCCGTGCAGGAAGCCCGTGCGATGGCGTCATCGATCCAAAGCACGCCGATGTCGGCGGCCGGCCCGCTGTTCAAATTTGCGTTGTTCCAAACGTGGTCCGATGAATTCTATCTGTTTGGGTGCTTCCACCACATCGTCATAGACGGAACCGGAATTACGCTTCTCGCCCACCGTATTGCAACTGTCTACGCTGCAATTGCTTCGGACACACCCATCCCTCCCACCTTCTTCGGCTCGCTGCAGGACTTGGTTCGTTACGAGTTGGAATACGAAGCATCCACCGATTACCTGGATGATCAGGCCTATTGGACGAGGAACCTGCCACCGGAAAGCGGACCGCATAATCTGTTGTCGCCAGCGGTGGGCGAGGGTGCTTCGACTGAGCCTTCCGCGCCGGTCCGATTGGACCCGGTGGTCCTTCGGCGAGTTCAAGAGCTGTCCGGCGCATGGAATGTGCCTCAATCGTCGATCATCACTGCGGCTTCCGCACTATTGGTGCGTGGGTGGTACGCGCAGGGCTCAGAGGTAGTGCTCGACTTCCCGGTCAGCAGGCGGGTGCGTCCGGAGTCGAAGACGCTTCCCGGGATGCTCTCCGGGGTGGTGCCGCTGGTGTTGACGGTTTCGCCGGAATCGACGGTCGCCGGCTTTTGTGAGCATGTCGACACTCGAATACGGGAAGCGCTGCAACATCAGCGGTTTCCGGTGCACGCGCTTGAACGCAAAGCCAATCCCCGCGGCCTAGAGCAGCCGGCCGACAGGGTGAGCGTCAATTTCATGCCGTCGAAGATGAGCATCGACTTCGCGGGTATAGCGGCGTCGGCCTCGTTCACCAATCCCGGCCAGGTAGGCGGTTTTGGGTTGATCTTCTCTGGCGCCGGTGACCAGCTTTTCCTGAGCACGGCGGGTGCCGGCGGGCCATTTTCGAACTCCGACGTCTCCGATCTGGCGAGGCGGTTGGGGCGGGTGTTGGCGGCGATGACGGCTGACCCGGGGCGGCTGCTGTCGTCGATGGATGTGCTGGACGACGATGATCACGCTCGGTTGCAGGGATGGGGCAATCAGGCGGGGTTGGCCGCGCCGGTGGGTGCGCGGCTGTCGATTCCGGAGGCGTTCGCCGCGCAGGCGGCGCGTGTTCCGGACGCGGTGGCGGTGACCTTCGAGGGTGTGTCGCTGACCTACCGGGAGCTCGATGAGTCGTCGAACCGGTTGGCGCATTTGTTGGCCGCTCGGGGTGCGGGTCCGGGGCAGCGGGTGGCGTTGTTCATGCCGCGCTCGGGCAAGGCGATCGTGGCGATCTTGGCGGTGCTGAAAACCGGGGCGGCCTACGTGCCGATGGACCCGGCGGTGCCGGCGGCCCGGATCGAGTTCATGCTCGACGATGCCGCGCCCATTGCCGCGATTACCACCGCCGGGTTGGCCGATCGGCTGGACGGGCGCGATCTGCTGGTCATCGATGTTGATCATCTCGCAGACGCTTTAGACAGCCAACCAAGCGCAACGCTACCGGCGCCGGGCCCCGACGATATCGCCTACCTCATCTACACCTCGGGCACTACCGGTGTCCCCAAAGGGGTGGCGATCCCCCACCACAGCGTCATCCGGTTGCTGGAGTCCCTGGACGTCGAGCTGTCGCCGGGGCAGGCGTGGTCGCAGTGGCATTCCTTGGCCTTCGACGTCTCGGTGTGCGAGATCTGGGGCGCACTGCTATCCGGTGGGCGCCTCGTGGTGGTGCCCGAATCGGTGGCGCGTTCGCCCGAAGATTTCCATGCGTTATTGGTCAGGGAACAGGTCGGTGTCCTAAGCCAGACCCCGTCGGGGTTCTATGCACTGCAAACCGCGGACGCGCTCGCGCCCGAGCTCGGACAGCAGCTCAAACTTGAGGCGGTGCTGTTCGCCGGTGAAGCGCTGGAACCGCATCGGCTGCGGACCTGGCTGGACCGTCATCCACGTTCACCGCGCCTGCTCAACTTGTATGGCACTACCGAGACGACGGTGCATGCCTCGTTCCGCGAGATCGTCGCCGCCGATGTGGACAGCACTGTCAGCCCTGTTGGGGTGCCATTGGCACATCTCGGGTTTTTTGTGCTCGACGGCTGGTTGCGGCCAGTGCCGGCGGGTGTGGTGGGGGAGTTGTACGTGGCCGGCGACGGCGCGGGCTATGGGTATTGGCGGCGGCCGGGTTTGACGGCGACGCGGTTTGTGGCCTGCCCGGTCGGTGGGCCCGGGGCACGCATGTATCGCACCGGGGATCTGGCGTGGTGGGGTGCCGACGGGCAGCTGCGCTATGTGGGGCGCGCCGACCAGCAGGTGAAGATCCGCGGGTATCGCATCGAGCTCGGTGAGGTGCAGGCGGCCTTGGCCGGGCTGGACGGGGTCAAGCAGGCAGCGGTGATCGCCCGCGAGGACAGGCCCGGGGATAAGCGCTTGGTGGGTTATGTGACCGGGACCGCGGACGTGGCCGGGGTGCGTGCCGCACTGGCGGAGCGGCTGCCGGCGTACATGGTGCCGGCCGC
>Ga0224557_1000198_pt1 | contig 70228 bp, 66 predicted proteins | sample 714S31014metaG_FD_180677 | JGI IMG/M metagenome (GOLD analysis project Ga0224557, IMG submission 180677) | Peat soil microbial communities from Stordalen Mire, Sweden - 717 S3 10-14 | ecosystem: Environmental > Terrestrial > Soil > Wetlands > Peat | place: Sweden: Norrbotten County, Stordalen...
CCGGTCGAGAGCGGCCCGCCTACGCCGAAGCGAAAGAGGGGCAGCTGGCGCCTGAGCGCTCCCCCGCCCTCGCCCATCACGATGCCGCTTCGCATCATCGCCGCTCGCTGTCCCGGTATGGACCCACGCGCTGGCACCGCCGGTCCCGGACCCTTCCGGAGTTGGGCTCCACCATTTAGGCCCGAGACGCTCGTTGTAGGGTTGTCGACTATGGGTGTCGTTCTCTCCGTTCGTAACCTAGACACCGAATTTCGAATGCGAAGCGCGAACGTCGTGGCCGTTGACGACGTGACCTTCGAGATCAGTGAGGGCGAGTGCGTTGGCCTCGTCGGCGAGTCGGGCTGTGGCAAGACGACGATCGGCCTGTCCATCATGAGACTGCTACAGAACAATGGCCACGTGATCGGCGGATCGATCGAGAATTTCGGGAAGGATCTGGCGACCCTTTCGGAAGAAGAGATGCAGAGGGTGCGCGGCAACGAAATCGCCTTCATCCCTCAGGACCCCATGACGTCGCTCAATCCGACCATGAACATCGGCCGCCAGATCGCTGAGGGCCTCATTGAGCATCGCGGCGCGAGCGTTGAGGAAGGCCGTCAGCGCGCCCTTGGCCCCGAAACTGGCGTTGGTCGTCGGATTATGGTGCTCGTCCGTCGGTCGTTTCGACCATGGTGCCCGTGGAGCAAAGAGTAGGCTCTGTCAACTATGTCGTCGCTGCTCACGGTGAACAACCTGAAGGTCCAATTCGCATCACGTAAGACATTCGCCACCGCCGTTGACGATTTTTCCTTGACGATTGGCGCTGGTGAGTGTGTTGGCCTGGTGGGCGAATCGGGTTGCGGCAAGACCACTACGGGTTTGGCCATCATGCGCCTACTGCCCGGTACGGGAAAGATCGCCGCGGGCAACATCGTTCTCGACGGCGTCGATCTCGCTGGCTTGAGCGAAAAGGAGATGCAGCACCAACGCGGCCAGAGCATTGCGCTGATTCCCCAGGACCCCATGAGCTCGCTCAACCCAACGACAAGAATTGGCCGCCAGATTGGCGAGGGGCTCAGGATTCATCATGGAGCAAGTGAGGCCGATGCGAGAAAACGAGCGCTCGAGGTGCTCGAGATGGTGGAGATGCCGCGCCCCGCCGAGCGCCTCAATCAGTATCCCTTCGAGCTCTCCGGAGGACTACGACAGCGGGTCATCATCGCCATGGGCCTAGTGTGCAGTCCGACGATCCTCATCGCCGATGAACCGACGACGGCCTTGGACGTGACGATTCAGGCGCAGATTCTCGACATCCTGGACAACCTCAGAAAAGAACTCGGCATGGCGATGCTGCTCATCACCCACGACATGGGGGTCATCGCGGGCCGTACCGACCGCGTGGTGGTGATGTACGCGGGCAAGAAGGCCGAAGAGGCCTCGACGCCGGAGCTCTTCAATTCGATGCGCCATCCCTACACTCAGGCACTCTTGGCGTCGATGCCCAATCTGGAGAACACCTCGAAGCACAAGCTGGCCTCTATCGCCGGCATGCCGCCCGACCTGACTAAGGAGATAACGGCGTGTCGCTTCGCGCCACGCTGCGCCTACGCGACCGACCAGTGCCGGTCCGAAGAGCCGTCGTTAACGCTTCAGGGTGAGCACGCCTTCGCCTGCTTTCATCCCACCGACGGCCCGAAGGTGGTCGTGGCAATAGCGCCATCTCCCGGTGCGGTTCGATCGGCGAGCGGGGCCAAGATAGAACTCGTGCGCGCCGAAGGACTCGTGAAGGAGTTCGCGGTCACGGGCGGGCTCATTCGACACAAGATCGGCGCCATCCACGCTGTATCGGACGTCAGCTTCACGCTCACCGAGGGCGAGACCTTCGGATTGGTCGGCGAGTCGGGCTGCGGCAAGACCACGATCGGGCGAATGCTGGTGGGCCTGGAACCCCTGACGGCCGGCCAGATCTTCTTCGATGGCAAGCTCGTGTCGGCTCGCGGTCACAAGCCTTCGAGGGTCGGACGTCGCGATCGCCAGATGATGTTCCAGGATCCCTATTCGTCTCTCGATCCGCGCATGAAGGTCGCCAATATCCTGGGTGAGCCCCTCGCCATCCAAGGTGACGGCAACAAGACCCAGCAGAGGAAGCGAGTCTACGAACTGCTGGCCTCGGTGGGCCTGGACCGAATGGCGGCCGATCGGTACCCGCACGAGTTCTCCGGCGGGCAGCGCCAGCGCATCGGTTTTGCGCGAGCGCTAGCGCTCAATCCTCGGTTGATCGTGGCCGACGAGCCGGTTTCGGCTTTGGACGTCTCGGTACAGGCCCAGATCCTTAACCTGATGAAGGAACTTCAACGCGAGCAACACCTCTCGTACGTGATGGTCAGCCACGACCTGGCCGTGATCTACTACATGGCCGATACCATCGCCGTCATGTACCTCGGTAAGATCGTCGAAATCGGCGACGCGGAATCGGTCTTTCGCTCGCCGGCGCATCCCTACACCCAGGGCCTTCTCGACGCGGTGCCCGTGCCTGACCCCAAAGAGGCCCACAAGCGCCGCGGCAGCCAGGTGCGCGGTGAACTGCCCTCGGCGGTTCACCCGCCCTCAGGGTGCCGTTTTCGCACGCGCTGCCCTAAGGCTCAGGAGATCTGCGCCTCCGAAGAGCCCGTTCTTCGAAGCTTCGGCGTGACCCAGCAGGCGGCCTGTCACTTCCCGATGAAGACGCCGGTCACGTTAGGCCCGCGCACGTAGTGGGACACGCTCGAGGCACTTCGTCCTCGAGACCGCTCAGCGTTCGAGGAGACGAACCTCGAAGGCGTCGCGCAGGGCTTCACCGATGTAGGTAATGGCGACGATTACCAGCACGAACAGCAGGGCGGTGGGGTAGATCTCCCACCAGAAACCGTTGGACTGTTGGACGGACCCCGCTTGCATCATGGTTCCCCAGTCGGTCTGGGGAGCCTGGATGCCGAGACCGAGGAAACCCAAGGTTGAGAGGAACAAGATCGCGTCGGCCACAGAAAACGTGGCGACGGTGACGATGTTGCTCATCGAATTCGGAAACACGTGGCGCCAGATGATGTGCCATTTGCTCGCCCCCATGGCAGTGGAGGCCTGCGAGTACTCGAGTTTCTTTATCAAGAGCGCGTCGCCTCGAATGATGCGGGCGTTGCCAAACCATAGCGTGACGCCGATGAGGACGATGAGAAAGATCGTGGAACGCTGAAACACCGCTATCAGGGTGATCAGCAAGAAGAGCAGCGGAATCGACAAGAACGCATCGAGCAGGCGCATCATCAAGGTGTCGACGATCCCGCCAAGGAATCCCGCGACCATGCCGTAGATGGTGCCCACGATGATGGTGATGAATCCGGCGAGCATACCCAGACTCAGCGAGTACTCGCCGCCGAACATGATTCGTCCGAGTTCGTCGAATCCCGAGCTGTCTGTGCCGAGTAGGTGCTTGAGCGACGGCGGGGCGTTGAAGGTCACGTTGAGCGCTTGGGCCTGATTGGTCTGGTTGGAGTGGTACAACAGAGGACCCAAGTAGCAGAAGATCACGGTCGCCAGGAGAAAAAGTACCGACGCTACCGCGAGCTTGTTGTGGATGAAGATGCGCGTGCGTTGCTTCCACATCGGCACGACTTCGTCGCTCGCCTCGGTATTGGCGAGATTCTCAGTGACCAGGCTGTGGAGCTGCAGCGGCGGCTCGGGACCTTCGATCATCGGTTGCCCTGGATTCGTATTCGCGGGTTCACGATACCGAGCATGACGTCGGCGATTAAATTACCGAGCAGGGTCAAGATGGCGACGAGCAAGGTGATACCCAGTACCGTCGGTACGTCCAGTGTCGATGCGGCGGTGACGATCTGGATTCCCAGCCCGCTGTAGTTGAAGACGGCCTCGATCACGACAGCGCCACCCAGGAGTCCGGGAAAATAGAGCCCCAAGATGATCACGATCGGTCCAAGCGCATTGCGAATCGCGTGACGAGCGAGCATCCGGCGGTTACTGCAGCCTTTGGCTTTGGCCGTGCGTATGTAGTCCTGGACGAGAACCTCCAGGACTGCGCTGCGCATGAAGCGACTGAGAAACGCAATGCTCAGAAGTGTCAGGGTCGCCACCGGAAGGATGAAGCCCAGCGGATTTGTGAACATGGCCCACGGCGCCACAGCGGACGGCGGGGAGGCGGGCAGGCGGGGCCAACTGAAGCTGAAGAACTGCAGCATCAAGATCCCGAGCAGGAAGGCGGGTATCCCGTAGAGGATGAAGGCCGTGCTGGTCGCAACGTAGTCGACGGTGCTGTTGCGCTTGGAGGCCTGGTAAATGCCCAGGGGGAGTGCGATGATGACCGTCAAGATGAGTGACGAAAGTGCCAGCCAGATCGTGCGAGGCACGTAGAGCGAAATAATCTGCCACACCGAGAGGTTCTGTTTGTACGAGTGCCCCAGGTTGAAGTGGATGAATACCTGGTCGATGTAGCTCCAGAACCGCACCAAGTACGGGTGGAACATCCCGTGCTGGACGCCCCACACGTGCACCGTCGCTGGATTGGCGTGCGTGCCGAGCACTGCATACGCGGGAGCCAAAATGCCGTTGACCTCGAAGTAGGGAAGGGTGAACGTGATCAGCATCACAATCAGCAAGACGATGATCGATTGACCGAGCCGCCTCAGGATGTAGTTGAGCACCGGGCGATTGTACCAGTACCGTTCCCCCTCGCAGGTTTGAAAAGCACCCACACAATGAGCGCTCGCGGACGGTATGGGCGCGCAACGATAGGGATCGGCGCGCCCGGCTATCAGGCCAAAGTCCAGGAATCTACGGGATTGCTCCGGTTAGATGGATACCCCAAAGCCGCATTATGGCCAGACCAGTCGTGGTCTTCCCACAGCCCGACTCACCAACCAAGCCAACGCACTCGCTGGGTTCAACGGCAATCGAAAAGTCCTCAACGGCCGCCGCGAAGGTCTTGCGAGTGGCAAAATTGACCGACAAATTCTTTACGGAGAGCAGCGGAGACATAGTTACCCAGTCCTACTCCTCCCATCAGAATTCGCCGTTTTCGGCGCATTCACAACGCCTTACGCCAACTCTGACGAGTCCACTTGAACGGGTAGACGCCAACTCTGACGATGAAAGGACGTAGGGCCGCGGCGACGCAACGCTTCCAGGTGCTCAGGGGCTCCATAGCCCTTGTTCGCGGCCCAGCAGTAAGCCGAAAACTCCCCTGAGAGTTCCACCATGAACCGGTCACGATGGACCTTGGCTAACACCGAGGCGGCGGCGATTGTCGCGCTCACTTGGTCGCCCTTGACGATGGTCGTAGAGGGCAGGCTCGAGTAGCGGAGCCGCGGAGGCGCCTGGACACCGAATCCGGTATCCAGCGGTGCTCTCAAGAGGTTGAACGAACCGTCGATGAGCGCATGTGTCGGCCTCACCCGCAGCCCATCAAGGGCCCGGGTTCCCGCCACCGCCAGCGCCAAGCGCAGTCCCCATTCGTCGATTTCTGCCGAAGTGACCGATCCAAGCGACCAGTCGGCGGCCCAGCCCTCCAACGGCTCCACCAGCGCTTCGCGACGTGCGGACGTGAGTAGCTTGGAGTCGGCGAGCCCTTGGGGCGCCGCGGCCCCGCAGGTGAGGACGACGGCTCCGACCGTCAAGGGACCGGCGAGCGCTCCGCGTCCCACCTCATCGATGCCCACCACTACTTCGCCGCGCGCCAGCAGCGGCCGCTCGTAGTGGAGAAAGTCAAGCTCGGAGTGGGCCACGCTGAACAGGGTAACCAACGACGGCCCCTAGCATTCACATCCATGACCCGCGACGCCATTGTGATGCCACTCAAGCGCTTCGACGTGGCCAAGGACCGGCTACGTCAGGCTGGCGCGGTCGACGTCACCCAACTCGCCGAGGACCTCGCCCTCGGCGTGCTGCGCAGCTGCAGGCCACGTCACGTCGTCGTACTCAGCGAAAGCGACGAGATCTCCCAATTCGCCGTGGCCCACGGGGCCGAAGCCTGGCGCTCGCAAGCTCGAAGCCTCAATGAGGCGGTTCAGGGCGCCTACGCGGCCCTGCGCGACAGGTTCGACCGGCTGCTCATCGTCCACGGCGACCTCGCCAGCCCCGAGGGACTCGGCCAGTTCCAGCCCGGACCAGGCATCACGATCATCGCCGACCGCCACCGCGCGGGCACGAACGTCCTCGTGGTGCCAACGGGTCTGGACTTCCACTTCGCCTACGGACCCGATTCGATGCGGCTGCACCAGGCCGAGGCTGAGCGCCTCGGCGTTCTCTGGAGGGTCATCGACGACAGCCCGTGGCGCTTCGACGTGGATGACCCAAGCGACCTGAAACAGCACCCGGACAGCATTTGAGGGGACCCGAAGGCCCCCTCAAATGCCAACTCCCCGAAAGGGGTCGACTACTTGCGCTTGGCGACGCGCCTGACGGCCTTCTTCGCCGGAGCCTTCTTGGCCGGAGCCTTCCGTGCCGGAGCCTTCTTGGCGACGGCCTTCCGTGCCGGAGCCTTCTTGGCCGGAGCCTTCCGTGCAGCAGCCTTCTTGGCGACGGCCTTCTTGGCCGGAGCCTTCCGTGCCGGAGCCTTCTTGGCGACGGCCTTCTTGGCCGGAGCCTTCTTGACTACCTTCTTAGCAGCGGCCTTCTTCGCAGGACGCTTCGCAGCGACCTTCTTGGCGGGGGCCTTCTTGGCCGGAGCCTTCTTCTTCGCAGCTGTTGCCACTTTCCCTCCTTGGGAATCATCATTGAATCAATTTGGGACCCCGAGGACACCACCGTGGTGACCGCGAATCTGGTACCGCATTGAAAAAACGTGAACTCGTTCGTGGACCACCCAGCCTCACGGCTGTGCGGCGACCAAACGCAGTGCACGGTCCAAACGCGAAAGAGCACTTCACTCAGATGCTGCTAGCAGCACTTTTGCAAAACGTTGACCTCCTCCGCAGAAGGACAAACAAAAGTTCACTCGCTTTAGAGGCCAATGTCAAGCATTTCGAGTTTTTTTACGACATTTGTCATTCGTGATCGATGACCGCGGAATCTATTTGGGACGCGGCGCGAGTGGTGATGCAACGAGTGGACCAGAGCGATCGACACTCGTGTTGGGTCCAAGTCGCAGTGGAAAGACCTCTTCGCTGATCATCCCAAACCTCCTGATCACAAAACGTTCTTGCGTAGTCACTTCGACGAAGAACGATGTCGTCTCTCTCATGGCATCGGCACGTCACGATGGCGCGACACTTCTCTTCGATCCTTCCGGAACGGTGCGCACTCCGCCGGGCGTGCAGCGCATTGGTTACTCGCCGATTCGGCAATCTTTGACGTGGGATGGCGCAGTATTGGCCACCCGAAGTCTTATCGACGTTGCGAGACGAGGGCGCAGCGAGCGCGGCGACGATCATTGGACGGAGCGTGCGAGCGCGCTCGTCGGACCACTTCTGCACGCCGCCGCGCTACGAAACGAGTCGCTCGGGTCACTGGCGTCGCGCGTCGACGAGCGACGCAGCGACGACGTCGCGCTCGAGTTGCGCGAGCGTTACGGCGATCATCATCCGGCGCTCACGCTCCTTCGAGGCGTGCTCGCCACCGAGGACCGCGAGCGCTCGAGCATCTGGTCGACCGCATCGGGTCTCTTCGCCGGCGTGCGAACCGACGCCGCTCGCGCCAGCGCCCGCGAAGCCCCGCTCGATATCGACGCCTTCCTCGCCGGACCCCACCAGCTCCACATCGTCGCGCCCAGCCGTCACCAGGCGGTGACGACCCCCTTGGTCGTGGGCCTCATCGAGGAGCTGGTCCACGCGACCTACGACCGCCACGAAGAGGGTGCCCGGCTGCTCCTCGCCCTCGACGAACTGGCCAACGTGGCTCCCCTGCCTCGACTGGCGGGCATCGTGTCCGAAGGCGGCGGCCAGGGGGTCCTGACGCTGGCCTGCCTGCAGGACCTCAGTCAAGCCCGAAGTCGCTGGGGCCAGACGGGCGACGGATTCCTTTCGCTCTTCCCCACCGCCATCATCCTGCCGGGCATCGCCGACCGGCCCACGCTCGAACTGCTGGCGCACCTCGCGGGGCGCACGCAGGTGGCCACGTCGACCCACCAGATCGGACGGCGCGGCCGAGCGCAGGGATACTCCACCGGCTGGATGGAACGGGACCGGGCCACTCTGAGCGAGATCGCCCGCGGCCGTCCAGGATTCGGGCTCGGTCTCGACTCGAACAAGGAAATGAAGTGGATCGGGCTCACCCCCGCCTACCGCGACGAACGCTTCCGCCACTACCTCGAGCGGTCCATCCACGAGCCCGAGCGTTCGCGCGGGCGCTGAGCCCAACCAGCCAGTTCGCTCACCGCCAGCGGGCGCGGGCCGCGCTCGCGAACGACGCCGATCATCCGAGCCTGGGTCAGGCCGATCGTCGCCTCACGGACCCCCCTGGACTCGGCCAGCGTGGGGTACAGCTGATCGATCGCGCGGGCGGTATCCTTCGCAGCCTGGCCGTATCTCGCGGCGTTGGCCCACGCCGCCACGACGTGGCGGCGGGCTACGTCGGCGCGCCCTTCCAGGGCGCCCGCGAACGAGTGCTCGTCGAGCCTTCCCCGGTCCCCCCGGGGCGGGGCGACCGTGCCCTGGGACTCGAAGCGCTCCAGGTCGCGCCGCCACTGGCGGACCGTGTCGTCGCGATGCCACGCCAGCTTCTCGCCGCGACCCTGGTGATGCCCACCCCACAGCGCCCGCAGCCCCTCGTCCAGACCTTGGACGTGCTCGATTCCCTGGAACGATCGCCACGCCGTCCAGGGCGTTCGTTGGGCGATCTCGTGGCGCAACGACGAGCGGTACAGGGCGTCGGCGGCGCGAACGTGGGCGAAGAGAGCCCGGCCGTCGAGCACGCCGCGCGCGCCGTCGGGTCGCGCGCCCACTAGCACGTGGTCGTGGAGGTGCGGCTCGCCGTGACGATTGAGTCCGTGCGTGTAGCTGACGATGGCGCGCCACCGCGCCGGCTCGTCGCGGTCCTCGCCCCCTCGACGGTCCCGCACGACCAGCGCCCTCTCCTCGAGGTAGCCGATCGTCGCCGCGACCGAAGCACGGTGTGCGCCGACCACGCCCGCGGCGTGCTCGGGGTCCAGGGCGATCAGGATCGAGACGGGGCGCGGGGCGGCGACCACGATGTCGTAGCCCTGCACCGCGGAACGCTCGGTCGTTCCAAAGACGCCCCGCACGTCGTCGGGGCCCCGGGTGTCGCCCGATCCCCGCATCCACCATCCGGGACCGCCCTCGCGCAACCCGTCGAGCTCGTGGGCCGGATCATCGGTGAAGTAGTTGACGTCGTTCGAACGCCGCACGAAAAGTCGAAGCAACGGGCACCTCCATAGAGGTGCCCAACGGTCGCCCTACAGCCACTCCGCGATCCGCGCCGCGAGCTCGTGACCGGCCTTGGCGTACTGGGGTGACGCCACCACCGCGCCGCCGCCGGCGCGCAGCATCAGGTGGTCGAGGAACGACTCGTCGCCGACGCGGAACTTGACGGCGTGGCGGCCGTCCTCGAGGGCCAGCCACTGTGCGCCGGGCAGCGGCTCGAAGAGCCAGCGCAGTGGGGCCTCCATGACGACGACGACCTCGACGCCCTCGTCGCCCACCTGGGTCAGCCAGTTCGTGGCGCCATCGGGCGCACGCTCCTCGGTCACCGGCGACTTGGCGAGGATGGCGCTGATGCGGTCGACGCGGAACGTCCGCCAGGCCTGCCTCGTCGTGCAGTAGGCGCGCGCGTACGTGTGGCCGTTGAGAGCCTTCATCTCGCGGGGTTCTATCAACCGGATACTGGCCTCCTGGGCCGTCCCGGGGGTGTACGCAATCTTGATCTGGGCGTGCTCGGCCACCGCGGACTGCACGTGGCCAATGAACGGCTCATTCGACGGCGACTCGACCTGCACGAACGCGGCGGCGGCGGCCTCGATCTTGTCGATGGCCGACTGGACCGCGGGGTCCGAGTAGACCCTCGACGCTTCGCGCAGGGCGATGTTCAGCTCGAACAGGTCGCGCCACAGCAAGGGCGACGGGCTGGTCGATCCGTGGGCGTCGGAGAAGCTCGCGAAGTAGGTCGAGTCGTCGGACTCCTCGTTGTCCCAGTCGTCGCACTCCTTGACCACGTGCGCGGGGAATCCGTAGTGGCCGCCCATCGGCTCGAAGGACACGAGACGGTCCATGATGTAACGCACCTGATCGCGGTCGAGCTCGAAGCGTCTCGCGAGGTCGCTGATCCGCAAGCCGTCGGGGGCCACGTAGACCGCGTGCAGCAGCTGAAGGGTCTGGCCGAGCACGTCGTTGGTCGACGTTCCCGCGAACTTGAGGCTCTCCAGCGCCGGCACCTTGCCGCGGTTCACGCGACCGAGCCAATCGACGAGTTCGGTCCTCAGCGCCTTGGGCCACTGCAAGCGAACCCGCTCGGCCGCCTCCAGGATGAAGTCCCTCGCGGCGTTCAGGTTGTCGAAGCTGATGCTGACCTCGACCTTGCCGCCCTTCTTGCTCGCCGCGACGGCGTCGGGGAACTGGCTCAGCAGGAGCGTCGCGTAGTTCTGGTTGGTGGTGAAGACGACGTCCACCGGCGCGGGTCCCTTGGAGAACGCGGGACGCCAGGCCTTGGCCAGCTGCGCGGTGGCCTCGTCGACCTGGAACGTGTCGTTCAGCACCACCGGCATCGACGTGATGCGGTCGACGCGGTAGCCCTTGATCTCGTCGGTCCCCTTGACGCGCGCGACCAGGTAGGTGGCGTCGCCGAAGAAGTCGATCACGAGCGGCTCCACGGCGCGCGCCCTGTTCGCCGACGAGTGGTAGTCGAACCTGAGGGCCCGGCGCTGATGGAGGGCGCGCAGCATGGGCGTGTAGTCGTTCGTGAACTTGACCCCGCCATCGCTGGCCGGTCCCTCGTTGAAGACGCTGAAGGCCCCCGACTTTCCGAACCCGCAGAAGCGCAAGGCCATCTGGACGACCCTCTCCTCGGCATCGGAGAAGTTGATGGGCGGCGCGTAACCGCTGGCGGGGTCGATCCGGTAGCCGACGGTGTCGCCGATGGTCACGGTGTCGATATGGAATCCCAGGTCGCGGATGCGGGCCTTGTCCCGTTCGAACTTCTGGCGAATGGCGGCCTCGTTGCCTTCGTAGGCACGCACCTTACGCGGCCCCTTGGCCGACACGGGGTACTCGTCGACCATCAGTTCGCGGACGATGACCTCCTGGCTGAGCGGCTCGGACTTCGGCGCGCTCTGGAGCAGCAGCACGAGCGCGACGAGGCGCTCTCGGCTCTGATCATTCCCACCTCGTGAAGCGCCCATCAGACTCCCGTCATCGTTACACCCGAGAGTACCGGCGCGGCGCGGACCCGGCGCGCGGCTAGCGAGGGGCTGTTTCGCCGCCGTCGGCGCCGAGGGCTTCCTCACGGCGCCAGGTCCCCGAGCGCCCCCCTGCCTTCTCCCACAGGGCCACCGCTTCGATCGTCATCGTGCGGTCGGCGGACTTGCACATGTCGTAGATCGTCAGCGCCGCCACGGTGACCGCCGTGAGCGCCTCCATCTCGACGCCGGTGCGGTCAACCGTGTCGACGCTGGCCTCGACGTCGATATGGGTGTCGGCGATCGTGAAGTTCACGTAGACGTTGCCCACGAGCACCGGGTGCGACATCGGCAGCAACGACGATGCCTGCTTGGCGGCCTGCATGCCCGCAATGCGCGCCGTGGCGAGCACGTCGCCCTTGTTCATTGCATTCTGTGCGACGCTCGCCGTAGTGGAGGCCTGCATGGTGATGCGGCAGCGGGCCAGTGCTCGTCGGGCACTGACCTCAGAGGGCCCCAGATCACGCGGGAAGGGCCCGTCGTGAAGGGATCTGCGTAGTTGGTGGAAATCGTCCACCACGCCATGCTACCGAGGTTGCGGCCGGGGAATCCTTGATGAAAGGTAGACTCTCTTGGTCGCTTTGCCTTTCAGGAGTTTGTTGATGCCGACCTACGAATACGAATGCCAGTCGTGCCACCGGCGCGTTGAAGCCGTGCAGAAGTTCGCCGACGCCGCGCTGACCACGTGCGAGAGCTGCGGGGGCGACCTGCGCAAGGTCTTCTCGGCAGTGGGAATCGTGTTCAAGGGCAGCGGCTTCTACAAGAACGACAGCCGGAGCAGCTCCTCGAGCGGCTCGGCCGCGCCCTCGACTCCGGCGAAAGCCCCGCCGGCGCCGGCGACGGCCTCCGCGTCGGCTGCGACACCGGCTGCGACACCGGCTGCGAGCACCGGCTCGAGCACCGGCTCGAATGCGGGATCGTCGCCCAAGTCCCAGGACTAGGCTCCCGACACCGCGAGTCCCTCGATGGCGAGCGTCTGTCCCGCGGCACTGCCGGGCAGCCACTCCACGTCGCTTCCGACGTGCACGATATCGAGCAGCATCCGCTGCAGGGTTGAGGCGATGGTGATCTCGCGCACCGGCTCGCACAGCTGGCCGTCGCGGATCATGAGCCCGGTCACTCCCACAGAGAAATCGCCGGAGACGGGATTCACCCCGGAGTGCACGCCCACGATCGAGTCAACGAAGATGCCGTTTCCCACGGACACCAAGATGCCGGCCTGGTCGATCTCGCCAGGGGCCAGCGCCAGCGCGCGGCACCCCGCCGACGGCGAGCCGGCGATACCGGCGCGCACCGCGCTGCCCGTCGACACCGTTCCCGCGCGTCGCGCGGACACGGTGTCGTAGACGAAGGCCTTCAGTCGACCCTTCTCGATCATGACGTTGCGCCGACAGGCCAGCCCCTCGCCGTCGAACACCGACGCCCCGAAGTGCCGGGCGTCGGTCGGATCGTCGAGCAGGGTGAAAAGCGGCGACGCCACGACTTCGCCCAATCGGTTCGCGAAGAACGATCGCCCCCGCACGACCTCCTCGCCGCTGAGCGATCCGCCGATGATGGCCAGCAGGGTCGCTGCGGTGCGGGGATCGAACACGCCGGTGCACTTCAGCGACGGGGGCTTCACGGCGCCGAGCATGCGCGTCGCGCGCATGATGGCGTCGCTGGCCGCCGCGTGGATGTCGAGCGCGCTCGGAGCGCGTCCGAACGACAGCCCCCAGCCGGTCCGGTCGCCGGACTCGTCGGACGCGATCGCCTCGACCGAGACGTAGGCCCCCGAGCGCGCGTAGGTCGCGCGGATGCCCGTGGTGGAGACGATCGCCGCCTCGGCGACGTAGTCCGAGTAGTTCGCCGAGTCGACCTGGCGGATCCTGGCGTCGCCCGCGCGCACGAGCCGCTCCAGCTCAATCGCCATCGCGATCTTCTCGTCGAGCGCCGTGCTGGTCACCCCGTCGTCGCTCAGTTCGAGCGCCGCGGGCGCCACGCCGTCGGGCCGGGCCAGGGCCACGAACTCGTCCTCGGTGGCGAAACGGGCGTTGTCGCGCGCCTCGCGCAGGACGTCTTCGATGGCGGACTCGTCGAGCGATCCAGCCCAGGCCGTTCCCACCTGGGCCCCCGAGACGCCGTCGCGCAGCACGCGCACGCCGATGCCGCTGGAGGAGGCGCTGGACAGCTCCTCGATCTCACCCTGGTACGCCTGCACGTCGGTGTCGACGCCGCGTGCGAGGTAGACCTCGACTTGCTCGGCGCCCTTCGCGGAGTTGAGGACCCGCTCGGCAATGTCCAGTAGCTCGCTCACGACGCCGTACCGCCGATCGTGACCGCGCTAAGGCGCATCGTCGCCTGACCCGTGCCTACCGGCACGCTCTGGCCGTTCTTGCCGCAGGTGCCGGGGGTCATTGAGAAGTCGCCCGCCACGGCGTCGACCCGAGCCAGGACCTCGGGACCGTTGCCGATCAGGTTGCAGTCGCGCAGCGGCGCCGTGATCTGGCCGTTCTCGATCATGAAGGCGGCGGTCATGCCGAAGACGAAGTCGCCGGTGGCGGTGTTGACCTGACCGCCTCCGAGCTGGGCGACGTAGACCCCGCGGGGCGTCTGGGCGACGATCTCGTCGGCGTCGGCGTCGCCCTCGAGCAGGTAGGTGTTGGTCATGCGAACCATCGGCAGGTGCTGGTAGCTCTGTCGGCGCCCGTTGCCCGACGAGGTCCGGCCCTGCTTGCGCGCGCGCAGGAGGTCCCACATGTAGTCGGTCAGGATCCCGTTCTCGATCAGCACGTTGCGGGTCCCGGGGCGGCCCTCGTCGTCGACCGCGAGGTACCCCCATTCGCCCAGCACCGTCCCGTCGTCGACCAGGGTCACGAGCGGGCTCGCCACCTGCTGACCGACCTTTCCGGCGTAGACCGACGCCTGCTTCAAGACGGCGTCGGCCTCGAGCCCGTGGCCGCAGGCCTCGTGGAACAAGATCCCCCCCGATCCCCCCGCCAGGACGACCGGCAGGTCGCCCGACGGCGCGGGACGCGCGTCGAGTTTGGTGATCGCCTGGCGAGCCGCGCGGCGCGCGGCGTCGCCGACCGCCTCGGGGGTCAGCAGTTCGAATCCCCTGGTGCCGGCGATCGGCCGGTAGCCCGTCTGCATGCCGGTGTCGCCGGTGGCGATGCACGAGATGTTGAAACGGGTGCGCACCTGGTGATCCGAGGCAAAGACGCCGTCGGAGTTGGCCACCACGAAGCGCCGCGAGGAGTCACCGAACCCGACCTGGACCTGCGTGATCGAGGAGCCTTCGGAGCGCGCCACGTCGTCGGCGTGTAGCAGCAGCTCGATCTTCTTGGCCTTGTCGACGTCGCCCGGCAGCATGACGGCGTGGCTCGGATGGTCTAGGAGCGGTCCGAGCGCGATTTCGCGCACACCGCCGCCACCCTCTCGCGCGACCGCCGCCGCAGCCTGCGCGGCCGCCAGCAGTCCCCGCTGGGACAGATCGGCCGTGTGGGCGAAGCCGGTGGTCTCGCCCACGACCACTCGGATCCCGGCGCCGCGGTCGCGGCCCGAGCTCAGCTCCTCGACGCGGCGCTGGTCTAGCATCGCCGACGACGTCGTGCGGTCCTCGACGAAGACCTCCGCGAACTCGCCCCCGCGGCTCAGGGCCTCGTCGAGGACCCGCTGGAGGACTTCTGCTTCGACGAGGGTGTTCGGCATGCCCGCCAGCGTACAGGGCGGGCCACCGCGACCTCCCGGGCCCCAGGAGCCCAAAGGTAGGCTGGAGAGGTGATTCTGCCATCGATTGAAACGCCCGCCGACCTCAAGGGGCTGTCGTACGGCGAACTGAACCAGCTCAGCGCGGAGATCCGCGAATTCATCATCTCCACGGTCACCACCACCGGAGGCCACCTGGGCTCGAACCTCGGTGTCGTCGAGCTGACCCTCGCCCTGCACCGGGTATTCGAGTCGCCCAAGGACATCCTGCTCTGGGACACCGGACACCAGTCCTACGTGCACAAACTGCTGACCGGACGCCGTTACGGGTTCAAGAACCTGCGCCAGCGCGGCGGGCTCTCGGGGTACCCGAACCGCTCGGAGAGCGACCACGACTGGATCGAGTCCTCGCACGCCTCGACCGCCCTTTCCTACGCCCACGGCCTCTCGGTGGCCCTGGCGCAGAAGAAGGAGCTGATTGGACACGGAGGCAAGCGCCACGTCGTGGCCGTCGTGGGCGACGGCTCGCTCACCGGCGGCATGGCCTACGAGGCGCTGAACAACCTCGGCCACTCCAACCAGCGCGTCGTCATCATCCTGAACGACAACGGGCGCAGCTACGCCCCGACGATCTCGAAGCTCTCGGGCTCGCTCACGACACTGCGGCTGAACCGGACGTACATCACCATGCGCGAACGCCTGCGCCGGCTCGTGCCCCACATGCCCAAGGTGGGACAGGCCGCCTACCTCGGCGTGCACGGCGTCACGTCGGTGGTTCGCGAGATGGTCACCCCGCACACGTTCTTCGAGAACCTCGGGGTGCGCTACGTCGGTCCGATCGACGGGCACAACATCGAATCCCTCGAGACCGCGCTACGCAGCGCCGCCGAATGGGACGGTCCGATAGTCGTGCACGTGCTCACCGAGAAGGGTCGCGGTTACGCGCCGGCGCTGAGCGACAAGATGAAGATGCACGACTTCAAGTTGCCCCCGCGCTTCGACGAGGAGGACGCGGCGCCCACGTCCTTCACCGTGGCCTTCGCCGACGCGCTGATGCTGCTCGCCGGCATCGACAAGCGGATCGTGGCCATCACGGCCGCCATGGCCGGGCCGACGGGACTGCTCGACTTCCAAGAGCGGTACCCCGCACGCTTCTTCGACGTCGGCATCGCCGAGCAACACGCCGTGACGGCGGCAGCGGGGATGGCCATGGGAGGCCTGAAGCCGGTTGTGGCGATCTACTCGACGTTCTTCTCGCGAGCGTTCGACCAGGCCCATCTCGACGTCGGACTGCTGAACTTGCCGGTCGTCTTCGTCTTCGACCGCGCCGGTGTCACCGGCGACGACGGGCCGAGCCATCACGGCCTGCTGGACATCGCGCTCTGCCTGGCGATCCCCAACATGACCATCTTCGCGCCGTCGTGCGCGGAAGAGATCCCGGGGATGCTCGCGACCGCCCTGTCGATGTCCACCCCGACGGCGCTGCGCTTCCCCAAGACCCTGCCCAAGCCCTTCGACGGCAGGATCGGCGACGGGCTGAAGGCCCGCCGGGTCGTGCGCGGCGACGGGTCCCTATGCGTGCTGGCCGTGGGCAAGATGGCGCCGAATGCCTACCGGGCCCTCGAGCTGCTCGGCGACGAGGGCGCGAAGATCACCCTCTACGACGTGCGAGTCCTGCCGCCGGACACCGAGATGATCGACGACGCCCTCTCCCACGATCGCATCATCACCATCGAGGACGGAACCCGCCACGGCGGGGCCGGAACCCTCATGGTGTCGGCCATCCGCGGCCGGGCCCAGGAGCTCGATCGACCGTTTCCCACCACGCGGATCCTCGGGACCCCGCGCGCCTACCTGGAGCATCACAAGCCCGACGCGCTGCTGGCCGAGCTCGGGCTCGACCCCGAGGGACTGGCGGGCGCGTTTTCGAGGCTGCTGTGCGACGCGCCCGAATTCCCGCGAACCGTGCCCGAGGCCCCGCGTCCGCGCTACGTGTAGGCACGCCGGCCTTCGCCCGCTACATTGACGCCATGACATACGAGATCGAGAAGACCAACGAGCAATGGCGCCAGGAGCTCTCCCCCGAGCGCTACGCGGTGCTGCGCGAGGCCGCCACCGAGGCGCCCTTCAGCGGATCGCTGCTCAACGTCGACGCGAACGGTGTCTTCACCTGCGGCGGCTGCGGCCAGCACCTCTTCACGGCGGACCAGAAGTTCGACTCCGGCTGCGGCTGGCCGAGCTTCGACGCCTGCGAACCCGGAACGATCATCGAGCGACGCGACCGATCGCTCGCTCGAGAGCGCACCGAGATCCTCTGCGCGAAATGCGGCGGCCACCTGGGCCACGTCTTCGCCGACGGGCCGACCCCGACGGGGCTGCGCTACTGCGTGAACTCGGCAGCCATCGACTTCGATCCGGCCGAGGACTGAACGACCCGACGGTAACCGCCCGTTCTACGCCGGCCCCTCCAATCGGGGCCAGTCCCACTCTTCGCCAGGTCCACGCGCGACGTCGCGCACACCGACGCCAGGACGGGACTCGAACGCCGGCTGGGCGGCCCATCGAACGACGCCACGGGCCGCCAACTACTCGCTGGGGAAGCCCTCCTCGGTGCGCTCGATGTCCTCTCGCTCGCGCGAGATGATGCGCTCTTCGACGTTGTCGTCCTCGGGGTTGGCCGCCGCCTCGGCCTGAAGGTCGGCCGTCGGGTCGCTTACGACCGCACCACGTCCAAGGAAGAGTGATCGAAGGCTACGTAGACTCATGAGAACGCCAATCTGCGGGACTCTTTGCGAGATGCCCCCATGTCGCGAGAATGCTTGATTTGACCATCGTCCGTCACCCTAGCGCCAACTCGCCGCGAAGTCCCGTCCTCACCACCCCGGACGAAGCCCCGATGAGGGCGACTGCCCAGCGGCTCCCGTCAGCCGGGGCGCCGACCGCGCAGAACCTGCCCGCATGGTGGCGATGGCGCGACCCGGCTGTTGTCCGGGCCGGGTGCGGCATCTGAGCTAAACGTCGAGGAAGCGGTGGATGGCGATGGCCGAACCGACCGAGCCGATGACGACCCCCACGACCAGGACCACGATGTTCGTGCCAACCAGCGCGCTCGTGTCGAGCTGGAACTCGTTGTGCAGCGGATACCACGTGTGCAGCGCCGTCACCGCCAGCATGGCCACCACCGAACCCATCAGGCCCTGTATGAAGCCCTCGGTGATGTACGGGATCCGGATGAACCAGTTGGTGGCACCCACGAGCTTCATGACCGAGACCTCGCGGCGCCGCGAGAAGATCGCCATTCGAATCGTGTTCAGGATCAGCACGGTCGCCGAGAGCAGCAGCACGCCGGCCAGCGCGAGAAAGACAATCTGCACGACCCGGATGGCCTTGTTCATCTCGCGAATCTGCTGCTCGGGCGCGGTCACCGTCAAGACGCCCGGCTGGGGCAAGAACGTCGACTCAACCGTGAAGGCGTTGGCGGGCACTGTTGGCACGCACCGGAAGGACGACGGCATGTTGGCGACCTTCAACACGTCGAACTCGTTGGGCTGCAGGAGTGACTTGGCCTCCTGGTAGTCCTGGGCCTGGGAGTAGAACACGCAGCTCTTCACGATGGGCAGGTTGGCGAGCTGGGTCTGAATGGTCGAGACCTCGCTCGAGGAGGCCGTGGGCTCCATCCAGATGGTCACGCGGGTCCCCTGCTGCCACTGCGCCGAGGCCTGGGCCGCGCTCTGCTTGAGCAGCAGCGCCGCCCCCACGAGCGACAGCGAGACGGCCACGGTCAGCACCGCGGCGATCGTCATCATGCGGTTGCGCCACAGGTTGCTCAGCGTCTCCTTAAGCGCGTAGCGGAAGTAGACGCGCATTACAGGATCCCCGCTTCGTCGATACCGTAGACCCCGCGCACCTGGTCGCGGATCATCTCACCCTTGTCGAGCTCGACGACGCGCCGGCGCATCTTGTCGACGAGCACCTTGTCGTGGGTGGCCATCACGACGGTGGTTCCCGTGCGGTTGATGCGCTCGAGCAGGGCCATGATCGACTCGGAGTTCGTGGGGTCGAGGTTCCCGGTGGGCTCGTCGGCGAGCAGTATCAGCGGTCGGTTCACGAAGGCGCGCGCCACGGCGACGCGCTGCTGCTCGCCACCGGAGAGCTCGTGGGGCAGGTTCTTCGACTTGTCGGTGAGGCCGACGAGCTCGAGGATCTGGGGGACCTGCGCCTCGACGGTCGAGCGCGGGCGCCCGATCACCTCGAGGGCGAAGGCGACGTTCTCGAACACCGTCTTGTTGGGTAGCAGCCGGAAGTCCTGGAAGACGCAGCCGATGTTGCGCCGCAGGTACGGCACACGCCACTTGGGCAGTTCGCCGATGTCGCGTCCGGCCTCGAGGATGCGGCCCTGGTCGGGCAGTTCCTCGCGCAGCAGCAGTCGCAGGAAGGTGGTCTTGCCCGAGCCCGACGAGCCGACGAGAAAGATGAACTCGCCCTTCTCGATGTTGAGCGAGATGTCCTTCAGCGCGGGCGTCCCGTTCTTGTACGTCTTGAAGACATTCTCAAATCGAATCACGGCATCACCCCCTTTGGGCTGGTCGGTAAGAGTGCGTGGGCACACATCTACGTGGCAATCATTCTAGTTTGGACGACCATGGCGTTCGTGCCACGAATGTTCGCTGTTTGCAAGGTCTGACAATTCTTATGAGCGTTCACGCTGACGTCGAAGCTCCGCCTCCATGAAACCGTCAAGGTCGCCGTCGAGCACGGCCTCGACGTTGCCCGTCTCGTAGTTCGTGCGGTGGTCCTTCACCAACTGGTAGGGCGCCATGACGTAGCTGCGGATCTGCGATCCCCACGCGTTGTCGCTGCGCGTTCCGCTCAGCGCGTCCATCTGCGCCTGGCGCTCGATGCGCGCGCGATCCGCCAACTTCGCCGTGAGGATCTGCATCGCCCGCGCTCGGTTCTGGTGCTGGCTGCGCTCGTTCTGGCAGCTCACCACGATGCCCGAGGGAAGGTGCGTGATGCGAATCGCCGAGTCCGTCGTGTTAACGTGCTGTCCCCCCGCGCCCGACGAGCGGAACGTGTCGATCCGCAGGTCCTTCTCGTCGATCTCCGCCTCGCCCGAGCCCTCGGCGAGCAGCGGCGTGATATCGATGCTCGCGAAGCTCGTCTGGCGGCGGGCTTGTGAGTCGAAGGGGCTCATGCGCACGAGACGGTGCACGCCTCGCTCGGCCGACAGCCAGCCGTACGCGAAGCGTCCCTTCACGATGAACGTGGCCGACAACAGTCCGGCCTCCTGGCCCGCGGTGGCCTCGTCGATCTCGACGTCGAAGCCGCGCCGCTCCGCCCAGCGCGAGTACATGCGCAGCATCATCTCGGTCCAGTCCTGGGCGTCGGTGCCGCCGGCGCCGGCGTGCAGCTCGGCAATGGCGTCGTTCTCGTCGTAGGGTCCGCTCAGCAGGCTGCGCATCTCGAGCGCGGCGAGCGAGTGCCGAAGCTGGGCCACGGTCGAAGCGAGCTCGTCGAGCAGCGACCAGTCGGCCTCTCCCGCGCTCAGCGCCTCGCGCGAGAAGTCGGCGAGCACGAGGCCGTCGTCGAGGGCCCGACGCAACTGGTCGAACTCCTCGAGGTCGTTGGACAGCCGGCCGAGCTCGGTCGTCACCTCGCGGGCCCGATCCTGATCGCTCCAGAGGTCGGGATCGGCCGCCTCGAGCGCGAGCGCCGCGTGGCGTTCGCGGCCCTCTTCGATCTTCAGGTAGTCCCGGGCCGCGCTCCACCGGTCTTCGAGATCGCCCAGCGTCGATACGGCATCGCGAAGCGCGCCCTCCGCCTTAAGGTCGGCCATGACACTGCTTGAACTTCCGACCCGACCCGCACCAGCACGGCTCGTTGCGGCCGATCTTGTCGCCCTCTTTCGCCAGCGGCTTGGCGCGAGCGGACGTGCCGTGCGCGGGCAGCTCGGCCGTGCCGGGCGCGACCTGGTTGGCGTTCGTGATGGCCCGCTCGAGGCCCTCGTCCGCCACCGCCTCCTCGGGCTCCGCCACCGCCTCGACGTGGGTGATGTAACGCACGAAGTCGTTGTCGACCGCGTCGAGCAGGTGCTCGAACATGACGTAGCCCTCCTTCTGCCACGCGGTCAGCGGGTCGACCTGGGCGACCTGGCGCAGGTGGATTCCGTCGCGCAGGTAGTCCATGTCCGAAAGGTGCTCGCGCCAGCGCTGGTCGAGGATCTGGAGCATGACGTCGCGCTCGATCTCCTTGGCGGTGTCCATGCCGCCGGGATACTCCTCGCACTTGGCGTTGTAGAGCGACACGGCGTCCTCGATCACGAGCGCCGCCACGTCCTCGCGGTCCTCGTAGGCGTCGAGCAGATCCGCGGTGAGCCGCGTCGGGTAGTAGTTCTGCAGCTCGGTGGTGAGGGCGTTGAGGTCCCACTCCTCGGCGAACTCGCCCTCGAGGCGCTCTTCGACGACCGCACCGATTCGCTCCTCGATCATCTCGATGGTGGCGTCGTGGATGTCCTCACCGTCGATCACCTGCTGGCGTCGGCCGTACATCACCTTGCGCTGCTCGTTCATCACCTCGTCGTACTTCAGCACGTCCTTGCGAATCTCGGCGTTGCGCCCTTCGACGGTGGTCTGGGCCCGCTCGATGGCCTTGGAGACCATCTTCGCCTCGATCGCGACGTTGTCGGGCATCGTGCGGTCCATGACCCACGACACCGCCCCGGTCGCGAAGAGGCGCAGCAACTCGTCCTCGAGTGAGAGGTAGAAACGGCTCTCGCCCGGGTCGCCCTGTCGTCCGGATCGTCCACGAAGCTGGTTGTCGATTCGCCTCGAGTCGTGGCGCTCGGTGCCGAGCACGTAGAGACCCCCGAGAGCCCGGACCTCGTCGCCCTCTTCCTCGCAGATCGCGCGGTACTGGGCCAGGGCCGCCTGGTAGACGGGCTCGAACTCCTCAGTCGCGGGCTCGAGCCCGCGGCCGATGGCGTCGCGCATGGCCAGGCCCTCGAAGTTCCCGCCGAGGATTACGTCGACGCCACGGCCGGCCATGTTGGTCGCGACCGTCACGGCGTGCTTGCGGCCGGCCTGGGCCACGATGTCGGCTTCACGGAAGTGCTGCTTGGCGTTGAGCACCTCGTGGGTGACGCCGGCCTTGGCGAGAGCGCGGCTCAGCAACTCGGACTTCTCCACCGACGCGGTGCCCAGCAGAATCGGCTGGCCGCGGTCGCTGCGTTCGCGCACGTCGGCGACGATGGCGTCGAACTTCGCCTCTTCGGTCTTGTAGATCAGGTCGGGCTGGTCGTTGCGGATGTTCTCGCGGTTCGTGGGGATCGGCACGACGCTGAGTCCGTAGGTGTTGCCGAACTCGCTGGCCTCTGTTTCGGCCGTTCCGGTCATGCCGGCCAGCTTCTCGTAAAGGCGGAAGTAGTTCTGCAGGGTCACGGTGGCCCACGTGTGGTTCTCCTCTTGGATCCGCACCCGCTCCTTGGCCTCGACGGCCTGGTGCAGCCCGTCGGACCAGCGCCGTCCGTCCAGGGTTCGCCCGGTGAACTCGTCGACGATCTTCACCTCGCCGGCGTCGACGAGGTACTCCTTGTCGCGATGGAAGAGCTCCTTGGCGCGCAGCGCCTGGCCCAGCTGATGGACGTAGTTGGTCGCCACCGCGTCGTAGAGGTTCGTGACGCCGAGCTGGCGCTCGACCTTCTCGATGCCGGCCTCGGTGGGCACGACGGTCTTCTTCTCCTCGTCGACCTCGTAGTCGACGTCGCGGGTGAGGGTGCGCGCGATGGAGGCGAACTGGTAGTACAGCTTGGTGACGTCCGAGGCCGGACCCGAGATGATGAGCGGCGTGCGGGCCTCGTCGATGAGGATCGAGTCGACCTCGTCGACGATCGCGTAGTGGTGGCCGCGCTGGACCATGTGCTCGCGGCGCCGCGCCATGTTGTCGCGCAGGTAGTCGAAGCCGAACTCCGTGTTGGTGCCGTAGGTGACGTCGCTGGCGTAGGCCTCGCGCTTCTGGTCGAACTCGGTGAGGTCCGGCCCCACGCGCCCGACGCTGAGCCCGAGGAAGCGGTGCAGCTGGCCCATCCAGTTGGCGTCACGGGTGGCCAGGTAGTCGTTCACCGTCACGACGTGCACGCCCTGGCCGGCCAGCGCGTTCAGGTAGACGGGCAAGGTGGAGACGAGGGTCTTTCCTTCACCGGTCTTCATTTCGGCGATCCACCCGAAGTGCAGCGCCATGCCGCCCATCAACTGGACGTCGTAGTGGCGCTGGCCGAGTACGCGAGTCGCGCCCTCGCGAACCACCGCGAACGCCTCGACCAGGAGGTCGTCGAGCGTCTCGCCCTCGGCGAGGCGCTCGCGGAAGACCTCGGTCTGGGCGCGCAGCTCGGCGTCGGTCAGGGCGGCCATCTGGCCGGACAGCTCGTTGATCGGTCCGACGAGTTCGGCGAGTTGACGAACCCGCTTGCCTTCACCGGCCTTCAGGATCTTGTTGAAAACACTCATAGCGTGACTCAGCCTACCGGTTCCATTAGAAATGCTAGAGGGCTGCGAGTGTCTGACCTGGTCTTTGACCCCACATCTGCCTGCGGCGGTGTCCGTGCGCACCTCCGGCAGCACCAGGCTCTCCGGCGATGGACTCGCATGCTTCACCGGCTCCCGGGCTGACCTCTTTGATCATCCCGGGGCAGGGCTTACTTCTAAACCGCGCCATGCTCAGCGTCGATAAGACGCCTTACGTGGGTCGTTTCGCCCGCGACTGGCATCGACTTGCAACCACAGACCCACTCGCAGCCCTGAGGCCATTCTAGGCCCATTCGCGCCTTCAACCCTTCGGGCGCATCACGAGAGCCAAGCAGAGCCTCGCCCCGATCACCAGCGCAGCCAGCGGCGCCAGCGCTCGGCGCAGGCCCCGCGCGGTCTGGAACTCGAAGCGCAGGGCGCTCGCGTGGTGGGCCAGGATCATCGAGCGCGACGCGCGCTGGCGCGACAGGCCCTCGACGTGGGTCACGACCGCCTCGGCGGTGCTCGCCACGCCGTAGCCGAGCGCTCGGACCTGCCAGCAAAGGGCCATGTCCTCGGCGAACATGAAGTAGCGCTCATCGAAGCCGCCGATCTCCTCGAAGACGTCGCGGCGCACGAGGAAGCAGGCGCCCGAGACCCAGTCGACCGTCCCGTCGGACCGCGGCGAGCGGTAGATGCGCGTGACCGGGTTGTCGGGCCACAGCGGCGCGAGCAGCGCGTGGGCCCCCGCCAGCCAAATGTTCGGGAAGACCCGCTGGGAGGGGTAGACCGTCCCGTCCGGTCTGAGGATCTGGGGCCCGACAACGGCGACGTCGTCGTGGGCGTCGAGGTACGAGAGCATCGCCGCCACCGCTCCCTCGTGCAGCACCACGTCGGGATTCGAGACCAGCAGGTACCTGGCCGGTCCCGTCGCCGCCGCGCCGCGGTTCACGCCCCGCCCGTAGCCGAGGTTCCTTCGGGGCTCCACGAGCACGACGTCGCGCCCGTCCAGCGCCGGCGCGCTCGAATCCACCTCGCCGTTCTCGACGACCACGATGTCGCGCACGCCGTTGGCGTGCAGCGAGTCGATGCACGCGGCCAGGGCGTCGCCGGCGTGGTAGTCCACGACGACGCACGCCACGTCCCTCGACGGGTCGCTCACGACGTCGGCCCGCCGCCGAGGGCACGTGCCTCCAGCAGCCGGATGACGCCGCTGCGCCACGGCGCCATCGCGGTCCACCGCCGGGACTCCCACTTCTTGGTCGAAAGGTCGCTGCGGATCGGACGCCGGGCCAGCGGAGCGGGATCCAGGTCGTCGGTGGAAATCGGAGTGGCGAAGCCCTCGTCGCGACCAAGGACGCTGCCGGCGAACTGGGCGACCTCGAACCACGTCGTGGTACCGGCGTTGGCCACGTGCCATAGGCCACCGGGCCGCTCGCGCACCATCGTCACGAGCGCGCGGGCGAGGTCGCTGGCCAGGGTCACCGTTCCGGTCTGGTCATCGACGAAGCGCACCGTCTCGCCGGACAGGGCGCGCTGGGCGATCACGTGCAGCACGTTCTTGCCGCGCACCCCCATCACCCACGAGGTGCGCACAATGGTGTCGTCGCCGGCGCAGAGCAGCTCCGCGGCGCGCTTGGACGCGCCGTACACGTTGAGCGGGTTGGCGGAGTCCTCCTCAACGTAGGCGCTGCCCTTGTTGCCGTCGAAGACGTAGTCCGTCGAGATGGCGATCAGGTGCGCGCCGACGTCGTGAGCGGCCAGCGAGAGCGACTCGGTGCCCGTCGCGTTCACCGCGTAGCAGGCGTCGGCGTCGACCTCGGCGCGGTCGACGGCGGTGTAGGCCGCGAGGTGCACGATCACGTCGGGCCTGGATCCGCGAACGCACTTCATGACGGCGTCGCGGTCCGTGATGTCCAGATCGTGATGGCTCAGGGCGAGTACCTCGAACTCGTCACGGTCAACGCTGCGCCCGTCGGGCTCGAAGGCCGGGTCACCGCCGAGCGGCGTCACGCCTGAGAGCGTGTCGACGAGATCGACGCCGACCTGTCCCGCGGCGCCGGTGACGAGCACTCGCGTGGGGCTGCTCATAGCCACTCCTCGCTGTGGCGGCGCACGTGCACGACGTCGCCGGTCGCGAAGGTCATCTCGGTCCCGCCCACGTCGACGACGAGCCGGCCGGAGCGGTCGACGCGCAACGCCTCGCCCACGAGGATGTCGCTGGGGCGCTGGATGCGCACCCGCTCGCCGAGCGTGACCAGCGCCTTCTCGTACTCGGCGTGCAGCGCGGTCCGGCCCTCCTCGCTGTCCAGCTGCGCGCGGCGCCACTCGAGTTCCTCCAGGAGGATGTCGAGCAGGGCGCGGGGGCTGATCGTGACCCCGGCCTCGGCGAGGACACTGGTGGCGAGCACGTGGGTGGGGCTGCGGGTGAGGTTCACGCCGATGCCCACGACGATGGCCGGACTTGCGGCGTCGATCACCTCGGCCAGCAGCCCGGCGAGCTTGGCGTCGCCGACCACCAGGTCGTTGGGCCACTTGAGACCGGGACGCACCCCGCAGAGCCGCACCAGCGCGGCGCGCGCGGACAACGCCACGCTCGCCACCACGAGCTGGAGGTCGTCGACCTCGATCTGGGGGCGCAGCAGCACCGAGCAGAGCAGCGCCGACCGGGGCGCAGCCTCCCACTGCCGATCGAGTCGCCCGCGTCCGGCGATCTGGTAGTCGGCGTAGGCCACGAGCCCCTCGGGGGCGCCGCCGCGGGCCTCCTGGACCACCCAGGTATTGGTCGAGTCCACCTCGACGAAATGCTCGACGCGCCAAATCATTGGATTCACACTCCAAACATTAGGGTTTAGACGACGAGTGGTAGAAAATAACAGTCCCTGTATGGAGGTTCGCGTGTTGAAGAAAGTCCTCATCGCCAATCGTGGCGAGATTGCCGTCCGGATTATCCGGACGTGCCGCGAGATGGGCATCTCGACCGTGGCCGTCTACTCCGAGCTCGACCGCAACGCCCTGCACGTGCGCCTGGCCGACGAGGCCTACGCCCTGGGGGGCCAGAGCGCCGCCGAGAGCTACCTGAACACCGCCGCCATCCTCGACGTCATCGAGCGCTGCGGCGCCGACGCCGTGCACCCGGGCTACGGCTTCTACTCGGAGAACACCGACTTCGCCCGTTCCATCACCTCGCGCGGAGTCACCTTCGTCGGCCCTCCCCCCGAGGCGATCGAGATCATGGGCGACAAGATCTCCTCGCGTATCGCCGCCGAAGAGGCCGGGGTGGCCGGGGTGCCCGGGCGCAACCGTCCCCTCGAGCACGCCCTCGAGGTCGTAGCCTTCGCTGAGGAGTTCGGCTGGCCCGTCGCGATCAAGGCCGCCTACGGCGGCGGCGGACGCGGCATGAAGGTCGTGACCGGACCCGACGACGCCCACGCCGCCTTCGAGAGCGCCCAGCGCGAGGCCCTGAGCTACTTCGGACGCCCCGAGTGCTACGTCGAGCGCTACCTCACCTGGCCGCGTCACATCGAGATGCAGGTCCTCGCCGACGCCGCCGGCCACACCCTCTGGCTCGGCGAGCGCGACTGCTCCGCCCAGCGCCGCCACCAGAAGCTGATCGAGGAGTCGCCGGCGGCGAACTTCCCCGACGCCGTGCGCCAGGCCATGGGCGAGGCCGCGGTGAAGGTCGCTCGGGCCTGCGGGTACGTCAATGCCGGCACCGTCGAGTTCCTCTACCAGGACGACGAGTTCTTCTTCCTCGAGATGAACACGCGCCTCCAGGTCGAGCACCCCGTGACCGAGCTGGTGACGGGCCTGGACCTCGTCGAGTGGCAGCTGCGCATCGCCGCCGGCGAGGAACTCGACTTCACCCAGGACGAGATCTCGCGCACCGGCCACGCCATCGAGGTGCGCATCAACGCGGAGGACCCCTCCGGCGGGAAGTTCGCGCCGTCGATGGGCACGCTCTCGCGCTTCGACCAGCCTTCGGGCCCGGGCGTGCGCCTCGACGCTGGCTACGGCGCCGGCGACACCGTCTCGCAGTACTACGACAACCTGATCGCCAAGCTGATCGTCTGGGGACCCGACCGCGAACGCGCCCGACGAAGGATGCTGCGCGCCATCGAGGAGACCTGCATCGAGGGGGTCGCCACGACGCTCGATGCCGACGTCGTGATCCTGACCAGCGAGGACTTCGTCGAGGGCACGCACTCGACCAAGTGGGTCGAGGAGGTTCTCGACTTCTCCGACCTCAAGACCAGTGCCGCGCCCGTCGTCTCGGCGGGCGCGGGCGAGGTGCGAAAGGACGTCACCGCCGAGGTCGACGGGCGGCGCATCACGGTCTCGCTGTGGATTCCCGAGGGCAACGACGGACCGCCGCGGGCCACCAGCACCGCCGCCAAGCCCCGCCGCCAGCACCACGCGGGAGTCCTGGGCAGCGGATCGAACCTGGTGACCGTTCCCATGCAGGGCACCATCGTCAAGGTGAGCGTCGAGGTCGGCCAGGCCATCGAGGTCGGTGAGACGGTCGTGATCCTCGAGGCCATGAAGATGGAGAATTCGGTCGCCGCCGAGAAGTCGGGCGTCGTCAAGAGCATCCGCGTGACCTCTGGTGACTCGGTCGGCGCCGGCGACGTCGTCGCAGAGATCGAATGAGCGTCACCGCCACCGCCACCGCGACGAGCGCCGTCGAGGCCGCGAGCGCGTCGCTGATCGAGCTCAGCCACTACGTCCACTCCCACCCCGAGCTGGGCTACGAGGAGTTCGCCAGCTCCGAAGCCGTGGCCCACGCCGCCGAGCAGGCGGGGTTCGACGTCGAACGGGGAATCGCCTCGCTGCCCACCGCATTTCGGGCGACCCTCGGTTCGGGCACCCTGCACATCGTGTTCTGCGCCGAGTACGACGCGCTGCCCGACGTCGGCCACGCCTGCGGCCACAACATCATCGCCGCCTCGTCTCTGGGCGCGGCCATCGGCCTGGCGAGCGTGGCGGACGAACTCGACCTCACGGTCACCCTCCTCGGCACGCCTTCCGAGGAGGGCGGCGGGGGCAAGATCGACCTGATCAACGCGGGGTGCTTCGACGGCGTGCACGCGGCCATGATGATCCATCCCTGGCCCGACGACCGGCTCGAGGCGACGTGCCTGGCCGTCGACCACTTCGACGCGACGTTTCGCGGCAAGGACGCCCACGCGTCGGCCGCTCCGTGGGAGGGTATCAATGCCCTCGACGCGCTCACCATCTCCCAGGTGGCGATCGCCCTGTTGCGCCAGCAGCTGCGTCCCGGCGACCAGGTCCACGGCATCGTCGCCGAGGGCGGATCGGCGGCGAACATCGTCCCCAGCCTGGCGATCGGGCGCTATATGGCCCGGTCGGTCTCGAGCGAGCGTCTGGGGGAACTGCGGGGTCGCATCGACGCCTGCTTCCGGGCCGGCGCGGTCGCGACCGGCGCCCGGCTCCAGATCGAGGAGCTGGGCAGCGCGTTCTCGCACATGGAGACCGACCGCGACATCCTCGCCCACTACCGCATCGCCGCCGAGGCGCTCGGAAGGACCTTCACGCTCGACGACGAGGGCACGCCCAGGCCGACCATCTCGACGGACATGGCGAACGTCTCACTCGTGGTGCCGTCGATCCATCCGCTGCTGGGCATCCCCACCAACGGAGCGGTCAACCACCAGCCAGAGTTCACCGCGGCGTGCATCACGAGCGACGCCGACCGAGCCGTGCTCGACGGAGCGCTCGCCCTCGCCCGCACCGCGATCGGTGTCGCCCAGGACCCGGTCCTGCGCTCACGTCTGGTGGCCCGGCGATGATGCTCGAGCACGCGCTGCTGGTCATAATCCCCGGACGCGAGGCCGAGTTCGAGGCGTCCGTGGCGAGCGCCCTGCCGATAATCGAGTCGGCACCCGGCTGCCACGGCGCCGAGGTGCGCCGCCAGGAGGAGGACGCTTCGGTGTACCTTCTGCTCGTGCGCTGGTCGTCGGTCGAAGCCCATATGGCGTTTCGCGAGACCACGCCGTTCACACAGTGGCGCGCGCTCACTCACCCCTTCTACGTCAACGCTCCGGTCGTCACGCACTTCCACGACCCCGTCGAGCGCTAGCCGGGCCGGTAGACGCCGAACTCCTCGCGCAGTACGTCGGCGACCTCGCCGAGGGTCGCCATGGCCGCCAGCGCGCTCTTCATCGGATAGAGCACGTTGGCCGATCCACGCGCGGCGGTAGCGAGGTCGCCGAGCGCCGCGCGAACGGCGTCGTTGTCGCGGCTCTTCTTGAGGGCGATGACCCTGGCCACCTGGGCCCGCTGCTGGGCCGCGTCGATCGGGAAGACGTCGGCCTTGGTGGCCGAGGTTTCGGCAAAGAGGTTCACTCCGACGACGACCTTGTCGCCGCGGTCGACGCCGCGGGCGAACTCGTAGGCGGCCGCCTCGATCTCGCCTTGCATGTAGCGCGACTCGATTGCGGCCACGGCTCCGCCCAGGTCGTCGATGGTGGCGATGTAGGCGGTGGCGAGGCGCTCCACCTCGTTGGTGAGCGACTCGACGAAGTAGGAGCCGGCCAGCGGGTCGACCGTGTCGGTGACGCCCGACTCGTAGCCGATGACCTGCTGGGTGCGCAGCGCCAGCCTCGCCGCATGCTCAGTGGGCAGTCCGAGCGCCTCGTCGAAGCCGTTGGTGTGCAGGCTCTGGGTCCCGCCGAGCGCCGCCGCCAGGGCCTGGATGGTGACGCGCACGATGTTGTTCTCGGGCTGCTGGGCCGTCAGCGTGGAGCCGCCGGTCTGGGTGTGGAAGCGCAGCATCATCGACTTGGGGTCCTTGGCCCCGAACCGGTCGCGCATGATGTTCGCCCACATCCGGCGAGCGGCGCGGTACTTCGCCGCCTCCTCGAAGAGGTTGTTGTGGGCGTTGAAGAAGAAGCTCAGGCGCGGGGCGAAGTCATCGAGCTCCAGGCCCGCCGCGAGCGCCGCCTCGACGTAGGCGATGCCGTTGGCGAGGGTGAACGCGATCTCCTGGACCGCGGTGGAGCCGGCCTCGCGGATGTGGTAGCCCGAGATCGAGATGGTGTTCCAGTTCGCCATCTCCTTGGCGCAGTAGGAGAACGTGTCCACGACGAGGCGCATCGAGGGTCGCGGAGGGTAGATGTAGGTCCCGCGGGCCACGTACTCCTTCAAGATGTCGTTCTGGATCGTGCCTCGAAGCTGCGCGCCGGTGACGCCCTGCTCCTCGGCGACCAGCTGGTAGAGCAGCAGCAGGGTCGACGCGGTCGAGTTGATGGTCATCGACGTCGTGACCTCGTCGAGCGGCAGCCCCGCGAGCAGCAGGCGCATGTCGTCGAGCGACGAGATGGCGACCCCGACCTTGCCGACCTCACCCTCGGCTCGGGGGTGATCGGCGTCGTAGCCCATCTGGGTGGGCAGGTCGAAGGCGCACGACAGGCCGGTCTGGCCGGCTCCGAGGAGGAACTTGAAACGCTGGTTGGTCGCCTCGGCGGTGCCGAAGCCCGCGTACTGGCGCATCGTCCACAGTCGCCCGCGGTACATTGTCTCCTGCACCCCGCGGGTGTAGGGGAACTCGCCGGGGCCACCGAGCATCGTCGCCTCGTCGAAGCCCGCGAGGTCGCGCGCGGTGTAGACCGGCTGGACCTCGATTCCCGAATCAGTGGCTCGCTCGTCAAGTGTCACGTGTGCAAGGTTAGGCGCATCGCCGAGGGCCAATCGCCACTATTCGCGCGCCCGGTGCGGCGTTCGCTAAGGCCCCCCCGCTCGGCAAAGATGTACGAATGTACTGTTCGAACTGCGGCACCCAAGTGAGCGGCCCGCAATGCGCGGTGTGCGGCGCGTCGGCCCCCACGACTTTCGGCGATGACTCGCGGGCCTCGAGCGACCTGGCGGGCTGGTGGCGGCGCGTCGGGGCGACGGTGGTCGACAACCTCATCCTGTTCATTCCCACGCTGGTCGTCTACACGATTGTCGGCGACGTCGCCGGAAGCGTCGTGGGAGCCCTGGCGGCGATCGCCGTCCAAGGCGTCTACATGGTCAATCTGCTGGCGTCGCCGCACGGCCAGACCATCGGGAACCGGGTGGCGGGCTCGCGGGTTCGCGACGCCCTGACCGGCCAGGCCCTGACCAACCGCCAGGCAATTCGACGCTGGACCCCTCTCGCCGCCTACAGCCTCTTCGAGTTCTCGGGAAGCTCGCTCGTGATCGGTCTCGTCGGCGTCGTCGCGGCCATCGACTACCTCTACCCGCTCGTCAATCCTCGTAAGCAGACCCTGCACGACAAGCTGGCCGGCACGATCGTGACGAAGGTCCAGATCTAGCTAGACGCGCACCGGGTGGGGCATGCAGAGGTCGTCGTACTCGGCGATCACGATCTCGCCGGCGTCGTCGCCGCACGCGGGGCACGTCGGGTCCCGGCGGACCTTGAAGGTTCGAAACGACTGGTCGAGCGCGTCGTAGGTCATCAGCCGTCCGACGAGTGGGTCGCCGAGTAGCAGCAGTAACTTGATGGCCTCGACGGCTTGGATGGAGCCGACGATCCCGGGCAGCACGCCGAGCACGCCGGCTTCGGCGCAGCTCGGCGCCAACTCCGCGGGCGGCGGCTCGGGAATCATGCAGCGGTAGCAGGGACCGACGTACGGGTTGAAGACGGTGATCTGGCCCTCGAAGCGGAAGATCGATCCGTGCACGACCGGAATCCTCTTCAGCAGCGCCGCGTCGTTGACGAGGTAGCGCGTCGGGAAGTTGTCCGTGCCGTCGACAATGACGTCGTAGCCGTCGAAGATGTCCAGCACGTTGTCCGCGCCGAGGCGCGTGTCGTAGGTGATGACCTTGAGGTCGGGATTCAACGCCTCGAGGGTCTTTCGCGCGCTGTCGACCTTGCGCATGCCCACGCGCTCGAGGTTGTGCATGATCTGGCGCTGGATATTCGAGGAGTCCACGACGTCCATGTCGATGATCCCTATGGTGCCCACGCCCGCCGCGGCGAGGTAGAGCCCGGCGGGCGAGCCGAGCCCCCCGGCTCCGAGCAGCAGGACCTTGGCGTCGAGGAGCTTCAACTGGCCGGCCTCGCCCACCTCGGGAAGCAGGAGGTGGCGGTGGTAGCGGATCCGCTGATCGGCCGTCATCACCCGAGGAGTGGTCCAGACCAGCCCCTCGTCCTTCCACTTGTTGAATCCTCCGATGACCGACACCACGTCGGTGTAGCCGAGTTCCTGGAGGGTCTTGGTGGCGAAGGCCGACCGGACGCCCCCGGCGCAGTAGACGGCTATCGGCGCGTTCTTGTCCGGCAGACGGCCCTCAACGGAGAACTCCAGGTTGCCGCGCGCCACGTGGACCGCGCCGGGCACCGCGCCCTGGTCATACTCGTCGGGCTCGCGCACGTCCAGGACCTGGTAGTGATCGAGGCGTGTGGCAACCTCGGCGGGCTCGATCTCGCGGATCTCGGCCTTGGCCGCATTCAGTAGTTCTCTGGGTGATGACACGAGTCGCTCCTTCTCAGTAGGCGAATCCTACCGGTCGACCCGCCATCCACTTCACCCCACCTGCTAGACCCGTCGCGTGGAACTTCGCGAATTGCTGGCCCGGCGGCGCATGGTCAGGTCCTTCGACGCGACACCCGTGGACCAGGACTGGCTCGACGAGCGGTGCGCCGACGCGCTCTGGTCTCCGACGGCCGGCAACAGCGCCGGCGTGCGGATGTACACGCTGGGGCGCGAACTGATGGGAGAGTTCTTCCAGGTGTCGACCGACGAGCGGTGGCGCGCCTCGTCGAGGCGGGCGCCCGGGCTGGCTCGAGCCGGCGGGGCCGTGCTGGTCACGTCGCGCCCCGGCGACTACCTGGAGCGGTACGCGCAGGGCGACAAGGCCCGCTCGGGCCTCGAGGAGCCCTCCGCCTGGCCGGTTCCCTACTGGCACGCCGACGCCGCGATGGCGACCATGGCGCTGCTGCTGCTGCTCGAAGAGGGCGGCTGGCAGGCCACGATCTGGGGCAACTTCCGAAACGACGCCGCTGTGCTCGCCTGGGCTCGAATCGACGACGAGGAACTCTTCGCCACCGTCCTCCTCGGCCACGGCGACGGACAGGACGCTGCGTCGCCGTCGCTGGGCCGCGACGTCCCCAGCCGGTCTGCGCGCGTAAGGCGCGTCCGCGGCTAGCTCGTCTCGGTGGCCGCGGCCACCGCCGAGAGGAACTCGACGATCGTGCGTGCGCCGAAGGCCGTGGCTCCCTTGGTGACGTAGCCGCGGCCGGACTCGGCGCGGCCCGGGCCGGCGATGTCGAGGTGCACCCAGGGACGCCCGTCGGTGAAGTGCTGGAGCAGCAGCGCCGCCGACACCGAACCTGCCTGACCGGTCTTTCCGATGTTCTTCATGTCCGCGACGTCGGACTCGATGTGAGACTCGTAGCTCGCCACCAGTGGCATGCGCCAGAGAAGCTCGCCGCTGCGCGCGCTCGCCGTCGCGAAGTAGTCGGCGAGTTCGTCGGTCGTGGCGTACATCGCGCCCACTTCATCGCCGAGAGCCACGACCTGGGCGCCGGTGAGCGTGGCGACGTCGACGATCGCGTCGGGGTTCGCCTCGACGGCCAGGCACAGGCCGTCGGCGAGGATGAGCCGGCCCTCGGCGTCGGTATTGAGGACCTCGATCGTCATGCCGTTGCGGATCGTGAGCACGTCGCCGGGCTTGGTGGCCTCCTCGCCGGGCAGGTTCTCGGCCATCGGCGCGATCGCGCTCACGTGCACGGCGAGGCCGAGGCGGCTGGCGATCGACAGCGCCGTCATCACCACTGCGGCCCCGGACATGTCGGTCTTCATCGTCATCATGCCCGCGCCGGTCTTCAGCGAAAGCCCTCCCGAGTCGAAGGTCACGCCCTTGCCCACGAGCACCACGTGGGCCAGGTTGGCGCCCTTCGGCCGGTACGACGCGTAGACGAGGCGCGTTGGCTCGGCCGAGCCGATGCCGACCCCGAGCAGACCGCCGAGCCGCTCCTCCTTGATCCGCGACTCCGTCCACACCTCCACGGTGACCTCGGGGTCGTTCTCGAGTCGCTTCGCGACGGTCTTGGCGAGTTGCTTGGGCGCCATGGCGCCAGGCGGCGAGTCGATGAGATGCTTGGCCCAGTTGACGGCGTTGGCCACGATCTCGCCGCGGCGCACGCCCTCGCTCACCTCGTCGTGGGTCTCCACCGAAGGCAGCGGCAGCCCGAGCGGAACGACATCGAACGTGGCGTCGGCGTCGGTGGTCTTGTAGCGGTAGCTCGAGAGCAGGGCGCCCTCGACCAGCGCCTGGGCGGCGGCGCCCGGCTCCTCGATGCCGCTGGTGGGCAGGAAGAAGGCCACGTTGGAACCGTTGGCCGCCCGCAGCGCCGCGGCGCCGGCGAGCCGGTAGTGCTCGGGGTTGTTGTAGGTCGCGCCCAGGCTCACGATGACAATCGTCGATCCTTCGAACGGACGGATCACCGCGGTGCTGCCCGGCTCCTCCTTGAGCCCCTGGGCCGTGCACCACTCCTTGGAGAACGACCGGGCCAGTGACTGGCCAGCGAGCGCGACGGGCACCGACTCGGCCAGAAAGGCCTCGCCGTTGTCGAAGGTGACCGGGACGCAGAGCGTCGCCTGGGCGGCACTCTCGTGAGGCGTCGAGATTCGGGCGGAGACTGACATGCGTTTCCTATCTTGTCATCGCGTGCGCGCGGTGCGGTGGGTGGGTCCTTCGGCCCATCGGGCCATTGTCCAGACGAGGTCGCTCAGGCGGTTCAGGTAGGCCACGACGAACGAGTCCTCGAGCGGGTAGCCGACGGCGATCCGCTCGGCGCGGCGAACGACGGTCCTGGCCACGTCGAGCGACGCGGCGAGCGCATTCTCACCGGGAACCACGAACTCCTTGGGCATCGGGGTCTCCTCGGAGAGCGAGTCAATCTCGTCCTCGAGGCGCGTGACCATCTCGGTGGTCACGAGCGACTGCCCGGCCATCAACTTGTGGCGGTTCTTCGGCAACGTGGCGACCTCGGCCATCAAGATCCACAGGTCGCGCTCGAGCGTGATCAGCAGCTCGTTCAGGCGGCTCGACGGCTCGCTCAGCGACCGGGCCCATCCGAGCATCGCCTGAGCCTCGTCGACCGCGCCGTTCACCTCGATGGGGTCCGAGCTCTTGGCGATGCGGCCTCCGAAGTAGAGCCCGGTCGTGCCGTCGTCGCCGTTGCGCGTGTAAATCTTCACACGCTCAGCGTAGTGAACGCCGCGCGCGCGGGTAGCCTGACTACGCCATGGAGTCCTCCGCCCGCCCTCCCTTCGCCCGTCCGGGCGCCGAGGACCCCTATCTCGCGGCCCTCGGCCAGCGGGTTCTCATCTATGACGGGGCAACCGGCACGAACCTCCAGCTCCAGGACCTCAGCGCCGACGACTTCGGGGGAGTCAGTTTCGAGGGCTGCAACGAGATTCTCGTGGTCACCAAGCCCGCGGCAATCGAGCGGCTCCACCGCTCCTTCCTCGACGTGGGCGTCGACGCCATCGAGACCGACTCGTTCGGATCGTTCAGCGTGGTGCTCGCCGAGTACGGGATCGCCGAGCGCGCCCACGAGCTCGCCCTCGCTTCGGCCCAGATCGCACGACGGGTCGCCGACAGCTACGCGAGCGCCGGGTCACCCAGGTTCGTCGCGGGCTCCATGGGACCGGGCACCAAGTTTCCCACGCTCGGCCAGATCTCCTACGACGACCTGTCGGCCAGCTACGAGGAGCTCGCCTACGGGCTGCTCGAGGGCGGCGTCGACCTCCTGATCGTCGAGACCATGTTCGACCTGCTGTCGGGCAAGGCCGCCATCGCGGCGTGCCATCGGGCAATGGCCCGCCACGGCCGCATCGTACCGATCCAAGCCCAGGTGACCATCGAGATGACCGGACGGATGCTGCCCGGCACCGAGATCGGCGCGGCGATCACGTCCCTCGCCCCGCTCGGCATCGACGTCATCGGGCTCAACTGCGCGACCGGACCCGTCGAGATGTACGAGCCGCTGCGCCAGCTCAGCGAGAGCGCCCCGATGCCGGTCGCCTGCCTGCCCAACGCGGGGCTGCCGAGCGTGGTCGACGGCAAGATGCACTACGACCTCACGCCCGACGACCTGGCCGAGCACCTGTCGAAGTTCGTCACCGAATACGGCCTCCAGGTCGTCGGTGGATGCTGCGGGACCCTACCCGAGCACCTCGCGCGGGTGGTCGAGACGGTGCGTCCCCTCACCGCGGCCCCGCGCCGCCCCGTCCTCGAGCCGGCCGTCGCGTCGATCTACGCCGCTACCACCTACGACCAGGACCGTTCGGTACTGCTCGTGGGCGAGCGCACCAACGCCAACGGATCCAAGAAGTTCCGCCAGGCCATGCTCGACGGCGACTGGGACACCTGCGTGGGAATCGGCCGCGACCAGGTCAAGGAGGGCGCGCACATCCTGGACGTCTGCGTGGACTACACGGGCGCCGACGGCGTGGGCGACATGAACGAGGTAATGAGCCGCCTCGCCACGCAGTCGTCGGTGCCGATCATGGTCGACACGACCGAGATCCCCGTCGCGCGCCAGGCCCTGACCTGGCTCGGCGGCAAGGCCATCTTGAACTCGGTGAACCTCGAGGAGGGTGACGGTCCCGGCACCCGTCTCGACGGATTCCTCTCGCTCGCCGCCGAGTTCGGCGCAGCGGTCGTCGCCACCTGCATCGACGAGGAGGGCCAGGCCCGCACCGCCGAGTGGAAGGTCCGCGCCGCGCGGGCCATCACCGACCTCGCGGTGACCCGCTACGGGCTCGACGCCCACGACGTCTTCATCGACCCGCTCGCGCTGCCCCTCTCGACCGGCATGGTCGAGTCGCGCCGCGACGGCATCGAGACGATCGAGGCCATTCGCCGCATCAAGGCCGAGCTGCCGGGTGTGCGGACGATCCTGGGCCTCTCCAACGTCTCGTTCGGCCTCAACCCCGCGGCCCGCCAGGTGCTCAATAGCGTGTTCCTGCACGAGTGCGCCCAGGCCGGACTCGACGCCGCGATCGTGCACGCGTCCAAGATCCTGCCGCTCGCGCGGGTCGACGAAGAGGCGCGACGCGTCTGCCTCGACCTCATCTACGACCGGCGCAGCGACGACTATGACCCGCTGACGGTCCTGCTCGGCCTCTTCGAGGGGGTCTCGTCGACCAGCTCGAGCACCGAGTCGCTCGCCGACCTTCCCCTCGACGAGCGCCTGCGGCGGCGCATCATCGACGGCGTGCGCGTCGGGCTCGAGGACGACCTCGCCGAGGCCATGGCCGCCGGCTCCGCGCCGCTGGCGATCGTCAACGACGTGCTGCTCGACGGCATGCGCGAGGTGGGCGACCTCTTCGCCAGCGGCGAGATGCAGCTGCCCTTCGTCCTGCAGAGCGCCGAGACGATGAAGTCGGCCGTGGCGTTCCTCGAGCCGCTCATGGAGAAGAGCGACCAGGGTGGCCGGGGCCGGGTCGTGCTCGCGACCGTCAAGGGCGACGTGCACGACATCGGTAAGAACCTCGTGGACATCATCCTGACCAACAACGGCTACGAGGTCATCAACCTCGGCATCAAGGTCGGGGTCAACGAGATGCTCGCCGCCGTCGAGGAGCACCAGGCCGACGCGCTGGGCATGAGCGGTCTCCTGGTCAAGTCGACGCTCATCATGCGCGAGAACCTCGAGCTGATGAACGAGCGCGGGATGCAGAACGTCCCCGTGCTGCTCGGCGGCGCGGCGCTGACGCGCACCTTCGTGGAGCGCGACCTGCGCACCGTCTACCAGGGCCGCGTCTTCTACGGCAAGGACGCCTTCGAGGGGCTGCGCGTGCTCGACCGCCTCGGCGAGCTGCGCCGCGGCGAGTGCGATGACCCGACCTTCGGGCGCGTCATCTCCGAGCGCAAGGTCTCGCGGCGCGTCCGCGGCGAGGCCGACGAGGCTCCCGAAGGGCTGCCCGATCGCAGTCCCGACGTCGACACCGACAACCCCATCTTCGTGCCGCCCTTCCTGGGCAGCCGGGTGGCCAAGGGCATGTCGGTCGACGAGATCAGCGACTACCTCAACCTGACGGCGCTCTTTCGCAACCAGTGGGGATTCCGGCCCGAGAACGGCGAGGACGACCCGGCCTTCAAGGAGCGCGTCAGCGCCACGCTGCGCGAGCAGCTCGCGATCGCCAAACAGGAGGACCTGCTCATCCCCCAGGTCGTCTGGGGTCACTACGCGGTGGCGTCCCAGGGCGACGACCTGATCGTCTACTGCGACGATACCCGCGACCGCGAGGCCACGCGATTCACCTTCCCGCGCCAGCACGTGGCGCCCCACCTGTGCATCGCGGACTTCTTCCGTTCGGTCGAGAGCGACGACAAGGACTACGCGAGCTTCATGCTCGTGACCATGGGGCCGCGCGTCTCGGAGCGCTGCCAGGAGCTCTTCACCCAGAACCACTACAGCGACTACCTGATGCTGCACGGCCTCGGGGTCGAGATGGCCGAAGCGCTCGCCGAGCTCTGGCACCGCCGGATCCGCGAGGAACTGGGCTTCGCCGAAGAGGACGGCCCGACGCTCACCGGGCTCTTCCGCCAGCAGTACCGCGGCGGGCGCTATTCGTGGGGCTACCCGGCCTGTCCGGACCTCGCCGACAACGCCAAGGTCGCCGGGCTCCTCGAAGCCAGCCGCATCGGGGTGAGCGTCTCGGAGGGCTTCCAGCTCCATCCCGAGCAGACGACCGACGCCATCATCGTCCACCATCCGATGGCGAAGTACTTCGTCGCCTGATCGGGGTTGACGCCGTTCAGCGTCGGCTTGGACCCCGACGGTCGAGCGCGGCGACCGTGCAGCCGCCCGCCGGGTGCTCGCCCATGGAACGAAAAGGTGACGCTGCGTCGCTCCTGGCCCGTGCCGCGGCGCAAGCGCGCCGTTCGCCTCGCCCACGGAGAGCCACGTGGCGTGCGCGTTGACGACGACGTTGCCCATTGCGCGATCCAACGGCGCCAGGCTGACTGCGGCCGCGCTAGCGCCGAGTCGGAGCCGCCACCGGCGTCGCGTCGCTGAGCGCCTCACGGGCGTGGTAGCTCGAGCGTGTCAGCGGCGACGACTGCACGTGAGCGAGGCCCAGCTGCCTGCCGTAGCGGGCCAGCTCGTCGAACTCGGCGGGCTCCCACCAGCGCGCGACCGGCAGGTGGCGCTCGGTGGGGCGCAAGTACTGGCCGATGGTCGCGATCGAGACCCCGACTGCCGCGAGGTCCGCGAGGGTCTCGTGCACCTCGTCGGGGGTCTCGCCGAGGCCGACCATCATGCCGGACTTGGTGGTGAGCCCGGCCGCCACGCTGCGCGCCAGCACGGTCAGCGAGCGCAGGTAGCCGGCGCTCGGGCGCACCGCCCGCTGCAGGCGCGCGACCGTCTCGACGTTGTGGTTCATCACGTCGGGCCGCGAATCGATGATCAGCTCCAGCGCGCCCGCGTCGCCCTTGAGGTCGCTGATGAGCACCTCCACGTCGGTCTGGGGTGAACGGTCGCGTATCGCGCGCACCGTCGCCGCGATGGCCCCGGCACCTCCGTCGGCGAGGTCGTCGCGCGCCACGCACGTCACGACCGCGTGATGCAGCCCGAGGCGGACCACCGCCTCGGCGACGCGGTCGGGTTCGCTCGGGTCCAGCGCCATTGGCTTGCGGGTGTCGATCAGGCAGAATCCGCAGGCCCTCGTGCAGCGCTCGCCGTTGACCATGAAGGTCGCCGTGCCCTGGCTCCAGCACTCGAAGATGTTCGGACAGCCCGCCTCCTCGCAGACCGTCACCAGCCGCAGGTCCTCGGTGAGCGTGCGCAGCGACTGGAACTCGTTGCCCATATGGGCCTCGATCCGCAGCCACTCGGGCTTGCGCGAGCGTATCGGGATCCCCGCGTCGGGATCGACACCGGCCTTGCGCAGTCGGCGCAGCAGCGGGCGCTCGGCGGTGTTGGTCGAGACGCTGCGATCGACCCGGGCCACCGCGGCGCGGGCGCCCAGGCGGGCCTCGAGCTGGTCGCCGAGGCGCTCTTCGACCTCGAGCGACGTCGGGGAGAGTCCGAGCGAGTGCATCGACGCCACGGGCTTGTCGGCGATGCCGCAGGGCACGATGAAGCCGAATCCCGCGAGATCGACGTCGACGTTGAGCGCCACCCCGTGCATGGTGCGACGCGCACCGAGCTCGTTGCGCTCGGTGCGCACGCCGACGGCCGCGATCTTGGCAGGGGCCCCCTCGAGGTGGGCCCACACCCCGGGGTAACCCTCCAGGCGGCCGACGACGCCCAGGTGGCCGTCGGGGTCGAAGCTCTGGACCGTCGCAATCACCGCGTCTTCGAGGCGGGTGACGTGGGCCTTGCCCGCCGACGGATCGTCGGGGACAGTGACGATAGCCCAGGCCACGACCTGTCCAGGCGCGTGGTAGGTCACGTCGCCGCCACGGTCGGCGTCGATGACCACCGCGTCCAGGGTCTCGGGCGGCACCAGGAAGTGCTCGGCCTGGGTGCGGATTCCCATGGTGTAGGTGGGAGGGTGCTCGAACAGCAGGATGTAGTCGTCGCTCGAACGAACCAGGGCCCGCTGGAAATCGTTGGCCTCGGCGAACGTGATTCGCCCGAGGTGGCGTCGGCGCAGCACCTAGAGCTCGCTCTCCAGGTCCATGCCCGAGAGCAGCTCCGCGACCCGCTCGAGGTAGCTCGCCGCGGCCACCGATTCACAGACCCGGTGGTCGAAGGAGAGCCCGAGCACGAGTCGGCGTCCGACCTCGACCGACGTCACGCCGTCCTCGGTGACGACGACCGGCACTTGGCGAACCGCGCCCAGCGACAGCACCGCGACCTGGGGCTGAATGATGATCGGCACGCTGGTCAGGGTGTGTTCGCTCGGCGCGCCCGCGATGGTGAACGTCCCACCCATGAGATCGTCGGTCGTGAGGTGGTGCGAGGCGACGCGCTCACCGAGTTCGCTGACCCGCCGTGCCAGAGCTCGAAGCGTCAGGCCGGCCGCCGCGTGCACGACCGGCACGAGCATGCCGTCGTTCTCCACCACTCTCATGAAGCCGAGGTTGACGCTGCGGTGCACGACCAGCTCATCGCCGGCGAAGGTCGCGTTCAAGTACTCGAACTCCCCCAGCGCCCGTACGCCGGCCAGGCTAACGACCATCTCGTCGGTCACGCCCACGCCGTCGCGGCTCACTCGCCCCATGGACTCGAGTTTGGCGAAGATGTCGCCGTCGGCCTCGATGGCGACGAAGCCATGCGGGGTGGTCTGGGCCGACAAGGCCATGTGCTGGCCCATGCGGCGGCGGCCGTTGGAAAGGGGCACGAGCACCTCATCGGTTGGGCCGTTGGCGACCGCACGTTCGGCGTCGCGGCGCGTGATGGCCCCGCCGGGTCCCGAACCACGCAGCGTCGAGGGGTCCACCTCCCCGTCGGCGAGGATTCGCCGCACGACGGGCGACATCACCACGCCCAGCTCCTCGGCTTCGTTCGGCGCGCCCGGCGCCGCGCGGGGCGTCGGCGTGGTCGGTGCCGTCGGCGCGCCGGGTGGGGTCGGCGCGCTGAGTGGGGTCGAGCCCGCCACTGCGTTCTCGTCGATCACGGCGACCCGCGAACCAGTCTGGACCGTGTCGCCCTCCTGGGCCAGGATCTGGGTGAGGACTCCGGCGGCCGGCGAAGGCATCTCGGAGTCGACCTTGTCCGTGGACACCTCGAAGAGCGCTTCGTCGCGCGCCACGGCGTCGCCCACCTTCTTGAACCACTGCGTGATGATCCCTTCGGTGACCGACTCACCCAGTGACGGCAGCGTGACGTCAGCCAATGTGTAGTCCTCGGCCGGCGAGCGCGAGGAGCGTCTCACCGAACGTCTCGGAAAGCGAAGGGTGCGGCTGGATCAGCGCGGCCGCCTCCTCCGCGGTCGCCTCCCAGTTCACGGCGAAGTAGCCGGCGCCGAGCTGCTCGGTGACCCACGGACCGGCCATGTGCACGCCGAGGATCTGGCCGGCGGTGCCGTCGGTGCGCTTCTCGGCGATGACCTTGACGACGCCATCGGTGTCACCGATGATCTGGGCGCGGCTGTTGCCGCCGAAGGGGTCCTTCTTGACCACGACCTCGTAGCCCTTCTCCTTCGCGGCGGCCTCGGTGAGGCCGCAGAAGGCAACTTCTGGGTTCGAGTAAATGGCCCACGGCACCCGCTCGTAGTCCACCGGGACGACCGGCTCGCCGAGAATGGTCTTCACCGCGACGATCGCCTCGGCGAATCCGACGTGGGCGAGTTGTGGCGAGTTCGCCACGATGTCGCCGACGGCGAAGACGTTCGGACTGGCCGTGCGCTGGGCGCCGTCGGTCACGACGAATCCTCGCTCGTTGACGACCACGCCGGTTCCCTCGCCCAGCAGCCCGTCGCTGCAGGGACGGCGCCCGACCGAAAGCACCACCATGTCCACGACGACGTTGTCGCCGCTCTCGACGGTGACGGTTGTCGAGCCCTTCTTGGGCGTGTGGCCGGTCACGTTGACTCCGGCACGCACGTCGATACCGCGCTTCTTGAACGCCCGGCCGACCACGTTGACGACCTCGGTATCGCATCCCGTCAGGATCGTCGGCAGGAACTCGAGGATGGTGACCTTGGTTCCCATGTCGCAGAGCATCGACGCGAACTCGCAGCCGATCGCCCCTCCGCCGATCACCGCCGCCGTCGCGGGCAGCGCTGCGAGGTCGAGGAACTCGTCGGACGTGACGACGAGGGAGCCGTCGACGTCGAAGCCGGGCAAGGTGCGAGGCACCGAGCCCGCCGCCAGGATTACGTTCTTTCCCCGGGCCACGACCCCGGCGTCGGCGCCGTCGACCACCGTGACGGTTTGATCGGCGTCCAGGCGGGCGCTGCCGGAAAAGACGGTGACCTTGCGTCCCTTGAGGAGCCCCGACAGGCCCTTGAACAGGCGATCGACGATCTCGTTCTTGCGCGCCTGGCTGACGGCGAAGTCGACGTTCACGCCCTTGGTAGTGATGCCGAAGTCGCCGGCGTGCTCGACCGTGCGCCGCACGTGCGCGGTCTCGAGGAACTCCTTGGCGGGGACGCATCCGCGGTGCAGGCAGGTGCCTCCCACCTTGTCGCGCTCGACCAGGGCGACGCTCAGGCCGGCGGCCGCGGCGTAGAGGGCGGCGGCGTATCCGCCGGGTCCGCCCCCAATGACAACTACATCAAACTGCTGGACCTCATTCGCCACGGACTGACCCTTCACTCGCTCATACGGAGAAAACCAATGGAATTCTAATGTTTCCTGGAGAGCGCCGGAACGGGGCTACGAGCGCTGCCCCCGCTGGGTGTCAGCGGCCACGGTCGCCAGCGCATCGACGAAATCGTTCATCATGTCGCCCGAGTGTCCCTTCACCCACGTGAAGGTCACCGCCCGCCCGCTCTGCAGGACGAGTTCGAAGAGCTCCTCCCAGAGATCGCGGTTGGCCACTGGCTGGCCCTGCGAGTTCTTCCAGCCGCGTTTCAGCCAGCCCGCGTGCCACTTGTCGTTGAAACACTTGACCACGTAGGTGGAATCGCTGACGATCGCCACCGGTCCCTCGGGGTTCTCGCGCAGCGCGTCGATGACGGCGTAGACCTCCATGCGCTGATTCGTGGTGTGCGCTTCGGCGCCGCTGGCGTAGCAGTCGGTGTCGAGTGCCCACGCCCAACCCCCGGGTCCGGGATTGCCGCGGCACGAACCATCCGTGTGAATTCTTTTCAAATGTGCCGCGTTATCCACGCATCGGGATCGGAGCTGAACCTCGTGATCGATTCGGGCAGGTCGCCGCGCAGCACCTGGCCGAGCGTGACGTGCTCGAGGACCTCGCGCAGGGTGGCCCGCACCGCGATCCACACGTCCTGGAGGTGCGTGGCCTCGCCGCCATAGTGCAGGGTCTCGGGGCGCATGCCGCGCACGCCGGCGAGCGGGCCGCTGACGATGCGCAGGATGTCGGCGATCATGATGGTGTCGGGGTCCCGCGCGAGCTTGAAGCCGCCCTCGGGGCCGCGCTGGCTCGAGACGAGCCCACCTCGTCGCAGGTCCGAGAGGATCGCGCCGAGGAACTTGGCCGGCAGTTCCTGCTGCTGGGCGAGGTGCTCGGCGCTCACCGAGGTCTCGCTCGCCGCCAGGGTCAGGAGCGCACGGATGGCGTAGTCGGCCTTGGCGGGAATCTGCATTCCCCCATTCTGCCCTACCAGGGACCGACATTTCACGAATCACCGCCCAACATTAGGGTGAGCTGGTGCTCGAACTCTCGAATCGGAACCTTTACCTCTGCGTGGCCCTTCGCCCGGACATGGCGAGTTTCCTGCCCGCGGTGCTGCGCGGCGGCGTCGACGTCGTCCAGTTACGCGAAAAGCAGCGCCCCGACGCCGAGCGCCTGGAGATGGCCCGGATCATGGTGCCGATCTGCCACGAGTTCGACGTGCCGTTCGTGATGAACGACTCGCCGGAACTCGCTCTCGAATCAGGCGCCGACGGCGTGCACGTGGGCCAGGATGACGTCAGCGTGTCCCACTGCCGCGACGTCCTCGGCGACGAAGCGATCGTAGGCCTCTCCACGCACTCCCCCGACGAGTTCGACGCGGCCCTGAGCGAGCGCGCGTCGTATCTCAGCGCGGGACCCATCGTCGCCACACCGACCAAGCCCGGACGCACCGGCACCGGGCTCGACTACGCCGTGACCTGCCAGGCCCGCAGCGACCGGCCCGTCTTCGTCACCGGCGGGGTGGACGCGGCCAACATCGCCGGTCTGGTGGCCGCGGGGCTGCGCCACTTCGTTGTGGTGCGCGCGCTCTGCGAGGCCTCTTCACCCGAGCGCGCGGCGCGCGAGCTGCGCGACGCGCTCGACGAGGCCCTCGGCTAACGGTGTCGGTCGAGCCAACCTAGCAAGGTGGCCACCATCCGAGGGTCCGCCCTCAACTGGTGGCCGGCCCCCTGGATCAGTCGCAACTCCGCGCGGCCCTCGGCGGCGTTGAGCAGGTCGCGCGCATCGGACACCGGGATCTCCAGGTCGTCGGTCCCGTGGCCGATCAGCAGGCGCCGCGGCGGGATCTTGACGATTGCGCCCAGCGGATCGATGGCGACCACGTCGCGTCGCAGTTCCTCGGCACTGAGCAGCTCCTTGGGGTTCGCGACCACTCCCGCCACCTGGACGGCCCGGCGGAACTCCTCGGGCGGACCGCACCACGCCTCGAGGTGCGCCGGGGCGGCGAACGTCGCCACGCCGTGGACGCGCTCGTCGGTCGCCGCCGTGGCCAGCGCCATCGCGCCGCCGAAGCCGAAGCCCGCCAGCGAGATGCGCCGCTCGCCCTCCTGGACGCGGTTGAGCAGTTGGTCCAGGTCGGCGCGCCACTGCGTGGCCGAGAACGTCCCGGTGCTGCCGCCGACGCCCGAGAGCGTGCCGGTCGCCACCAGCCACCCCGATTCGTTGGCCAGGTGCTCGGCCAGCTCGGGCAGCAGGCCCGCCGCCTGACGTCCCATGCCCATCATCCGGGGCAGGCCGTGCACGAGCACCAGCACGTGGCTCACCAGCGGACGGGTGTTGGACGTCGCGATGCGCAGGTCGAGCAGCGAGTTGCCGCTGACCAGCTGCTCGTGGGCGAGCACGTCGGGCTAGATGCCCAGTCGCTGGGCCAGCAGCTCGCGGTGGTAGGCCGGGTCGCCCAGGAACAGCTCCGAACTCTTGGCCCGCTTGAAGTACAGGTGGGCGTGGTGCTCCCAGGTAAAGCCGATGCCGCCGTGGATCTGGATGTTCTCCGCGGCGCAGTGGAAGTAGGCCTCCGAGCAGAACGACTTGGCGAGGCTCGCCGCGATCGGCAGCTCGTCGTTTCGCTCCTGGGCCGCCCAGGCGGCGTAGTAGGCGGCCGACTTGGCCGACTCCACGTCGAGGAGCATGTCGGCGCACTTGTGCTTGATCGCCTGGAACGATCCGATGGGCCGCCCGAACTGCACTCGGACCTTGGCGTACTCGACGGCGTTGTTGAGCACGCGCTGGGCGCCGCCGACCTGCTCGGCCGCGAGCGCCGCGACCGCGACTTGCATCGTGGTCTCGAGGCCGTCCCTCGCGGCGCCCTCGACGCCCACCAGGGCGGCCGGGGCGTTGTCGAACACGATGCGGCTCTGCTTACGGGTTTGGTCCATCGTGGCCAGCGCCTCGCGCGCCACGCCCGTGGCGTCGCCGCGCACGGCGAAGAGCGAGAGCCCCTTGTCGGTCATGGCCGGCACGAAGATAATCGAGGCGACGTTGCCGTCGGTGACGTAGTTGCGCACGCCGTTCACCACGTAGCCGTCGCCCGACGCGCTCGCGGTGGTCGACGTCGAGTCGAGGTCCCACTGTCCGGCGTCGTCGGTCAACGCGACCGTGGCGATCGTCTCTCCCGACGCCATGCCGGGCAGGAACACCGCCTTGTCGGCGTCGGTGCCCACGAAGAGCACCGCGTTGGCGGCCAGGGCGACCGTCGAGAAGTACGGCGAGCACAGCAGGGCCGCGCCCATCTCCTCGAAGACCACGTAGAGCTCGACGGGCCCGTAACCCTGACCGCCGAACTCCTCGGGGATCCCGAGGCCCTGCAGGGCCAGTTCGTCGGCCATCTGGCTCCACACGGCCGCGTCGTAGCCCTCCGCCGTCGCCATCAGTCGCCGGACCTCGCTCTCGGGGGACTTCTCTTCGAGGAAGCGCTTCACCATCTTGCGGAGTTCTTCTTGTTCTTCGCTAAATCCAAAGTTCATCGCGACCCTCTTCTCCCCTACTGGCAAGTAATGCCAGCCATAGCGAGAATAGCCAAACTTCGCCGCCCGGCCGGAAGTGGCATTGTGGGGAGGTGGACAACGTCGAATTGGTCTGGGCGGACGCCGACGCCGAGGTGCACCGGTTCGTCGTGGGCCCGGTCGCCAACAACGTCTACGTGGTGCGCTGTCGAAGGACGGGCGAGGCGACGCTGATCGATGCGGCCAACGAGCACGATCGTCTCTTGCGGGTGGCGACCAACCTGGGCGTGACCTCGGTGCTCGAGACGCACGGACACTGGGACCACATCGGGGCCGTCGAACAGGTCCGCGACGCCGGCATCGACGTCTGGGTGGGCGGCGAGGACGCCGCGCTGCTGCCCGGCTACGACCACGTGTTCGAGGACGACACGGTGCACCGGGTCGGCCACCTGGCGCTTCGCACGATCCACACCCCCGGCCACACCCCGGGCAGCGTCTCGTTCGCCCTGGAGGGCACGCCAATCCTGTTCACCGGCGACACGCTCTTTCCCGGTGGACCAGGCAACACCACGTTCGAGGGCGGTGACTTCGCCGTGATCATCAATTCGATCGAGGAGCGGTTCTACCGGGTGTACGGCGACGAGACCATCTTCTGGCCCGGCCACGGAGCGCAGTCCACGATCGGCCTCGAGCGGCCCCACCTCGACGAATGGGTGGCGCGCGGCTGGTAGCGAAGGGTCAGTTTCCTCCCCAATACCGGTAGGCTCCTACCCGTGTCCGAACCCCTGCTGGAACTGCGAAACCTCCACGCCGAAGCCGACGGCGCCTCGATCCTGCGCGGCGTCGACCTCGTCGTGAACGAGGGCGAGGTGCACGCCCTCATGGGTCCCAACGGGGCCGGGAAGTCGACCCTCGCCAACGTGGTCATGGGCCACCCCGGCTACACCGTCACCGCCGGCGAGATACTGCTGAACGGCGAGAACATCGCCGCCTGGACGCCCGACGAACGCGCCCGCGCCGGGATCTTCCTGGCCTTCCAGTACCCCGAAGCGATCAGCGGCGTCTCGGTCGTGCAGTTCCTGCGCCAGGCCATCGCCGCGCGCAAGGGTCTCGAGGAGCTGAGCATTCTCGAGGTCCGCCTCAACCTCGCCGAATGGATGGACCGTCTGGGCATGGATCCGGCTTTCGCCGAGCGCCACCTCAACGAGGGCTTCTCGGGCGGCGAGCGCAAGCGCAACGAGGTGCTCCAGATGGCCCTGCTCGAGCCGGCCATCGCCTTCCTGGACGAGACCGATTCGGGGCTGGACATCGACGCGCTGCGCATCGTCGCGCGCGGCGTGCGAACGGTGCGCGACCAGAACCCCCCGATGGGCGTGGTGATCGTGACCCACTACGTCAAGCTCCTCGAGGAGATCGAGCCCGATCGCGTCCACATCCTCGTCGACGGCCAGATCGTGCACTCCGGTTCGGCCAAACTCGCCCAGCAGATCGAGCTCGAGGGCTACGACGCGTGGCGTCCCGTTAGCGCGTGAGCAGCTTCGACGCCCGCCGGGTACGCGCGGACACGCCCGCGCTCGCGCGCATCATCAACGGACAGCGCATCACGTACCTCGACTCCGGCGCCACGTCGCTGCCGCCCCGAGCCGTCATCGAAGCGATGAGCCGGTACTACGAGCTGCGCCACGCCAACGTGCACCGCTCGGTCTTCCAGACGGCGAGCGAGGCGACCGCCACCTACGAGGGCGCCCGCGAGTCGGTGGCCCACTTCATCAACGCCCCAGGCGGGGCGGGCGAAGTCGTCTTCACCAAGAATACGACCGAATCGTTCAACCTGCTCGCGAAGTCATGGGGGGAAGCGAACCTGAGCGAAGGCGACGTCGTGCTGCTCAGCGAGATGGAGCACCACGCCAACATCGTGCCGTGGTTCATGCTGCGCGAGCGCACCGGCATCGAGGTCCGCTTCATTCCGGTCACCGACGACTTCCGCCTGGATCTCTCGAGCGTGGACGAGCTCATGGAGGACGTGAAGCTGGTCTCGGTGACTGCGATGTCGAACGTCCTCGGCACGATCAACCCGGTCAAGGAGCTCGCCGCGACCGCCCACGCCCACGGGGCGCTCATCGCGGTCGACGGGGCCCAGTCCGTCGCCCACGACGTCACCGACGTCGCGGACCTCGACATCGACTTCTTCGCCTTTTCCGCCCACAAGATGCTCGGTCCCACCGGGATCGGGGTCTTCTGGACGCGAGCGGAGATACTCGACGCCATGCCCCCGTTCCTCGGGGGGGGCGGCATGATCGCCGACGTACGCCTCGACGGCTACAGCTGCGCGGGCGGCCCGACCCGATTCGAGGCCGGCACTCCGCCCATTGCCGAGGCGGCTGGCCTCGGCGCCGCCGTGCGCTACCTCGAGGGGCTCGGCATGGCCAACGTCGCCGAGCACGAGCGCGCCCTGACCGGTGACGCCCTCACGAGACTCGGCCTCGAGTTCGAGGACCGCGTCAGGGTGATCGGGCCCGCCGACACGACGCACCGGGGCGGGGTCATCAGCCTCGACGTCGAGGGAGTGCACCCCCACGATGTCGCCCAGGTGCTCGACCAGTTCGGGGTCTGCGTGAGACCGGGCCATCACTGCGCCAAGCCCCTGATGCGCCGGTTCTCGCTGCCCGCCACCGTGCGCGCCTCCTACGGTCCCTACTCGCTGGTGCGCGACACCGACGTCCTGATCGAGGGGCTCCGGCACGCCATCGAGATGTTCGCGTAGCCATGGAGAACCTCGACAACCTCTACCGCGAGATCATCCTCGACCACTACCGCTCACCGCGCAACCGCGGCGAACTCCCCTCGCCTCCGGCGATCCGCACCGAGGGCTTCAATCCCCTCTGCGGCGACGAGATCGTGGTCTACCTCGACGTGGAAGAGGGCGTGCTCGCGAACATCAAGCTGACCGGGCACGGCTGCTCGATCTCCCAGGCCTCGTCCTCGCTCATGAGCAGCGCCGTCAAGGGCAAGACCATCGAGCAGGTCCGCGACGTCATCACCACGTTCAAGCAGCTGATGACAGTGCACGAATCGACGCTCCAGCCGAGTGGCGAACCGGTGAAGGTCGACCTACGGGCCATCGGCGAACTCGCGGCGCTGGCCGGCGTCGTAAAGTTCCCGGTGCGCATCAAGTGCGCCATGCTGGCGTGGAACACGCTCAGCCAGGGGCTGGACGAGCTCGGCTCAGCTTAGGGAGTACAGGGCACCGGGTCGAAGTTCGGCACGGCCTGGGACGGGTTCGTCGTCGTAGTCGTGGCGACCTTCTTGGGGCCGGTCTTGGTCTTGGGCACCGGCACGGCCTTCGTCGCCGTGACCACCGGCGGCATTGGCGTCTCCAGGAGCGTGTTGGGCGGAGGGTTGGTGGGCGCGAGCAGCTGGCTGCCGAAGATGTTCACCAGCATCTTCTGAGCGGCCGGCTGGGCGACGAAGAGCACGCTGCCGACGGCCGGGTCCAGCGCCGATGTGGTCGGCAGCGTGTCGGTGAGCATGGCGCTCGGGTTGATGCCGTGGAACTTGATCGCGAGGCCGACCAGCTCGCCCAGCGTGAACTTGCTGTCGAGCGTGATGCCCTGGGGGATCTTGGAGAGGAACGAGTTGATCGTCAGCGGGTTGTAGGTACCCCTCACCCGGTTGATCATGGCCCGCATGAAGGCGTTCTGGCGGTCGATGCGTCCGAAGTCGCTCGTTCCGTCGTACATCCAGCCGTCGTTGTACACCTCATCGTCGATGGCGGTGCTGTTCGCCAACGTGATAAGCGTGGCGTCACGGGGCCAGTAGTTGAGGCCCTTGACGTTGTAGTAGTAGTGACGGCTGCGCGCGACCGCCAGCGCCTGGAAGCCGCTGACCAGCTGGCAACCGGGGTGCCTGATGACGAGCCCGGAAGCGGGGTCGTGCGTCGGGTACTTGAAGTCGAGGTAGACCCCGCCGATGGCGTTGGCGGCGTTGATCAGCCCCCCGAAGCTCACGACGATGACGTGGTTGATGGGAATGCCGAAGTTGGCGGTGATGGTCCGGGCCAGCAGCGAGGGGCCTTTGCCAAAGTTCACATTGATGCGGTTGAATTTCCCGAAGAGTGACTGGTTGGCCAGCAGCGTCGTCATCGTGTCGCGCGGTATCGACAGGACCGTGATGGTGCCCGCCGCGGGGTCGACGTGCATGATCTTGACGACGTCGCTGCGCTGGCCCGACACCGAGGAGGCGCCGGTCTCCGCGGCGACCTTGGCCGTCAGGCCGACCCGGGAGTCCGAGCCGATCTCGAGGATGTTGAACGGCTTGCCCGCCAGCACGGGCGCCTCGGTGGGGACGTTGATCTTGGGGATCTGGTTGAAGCGGTACTGGGCGTAGAGGTAGCCGCCGCCGAGCAGGACCACCAGGAGTCCGACCACCACGCCCGCCGAGATGATGATGTTGCGGCGCCGGTGGCGCCCGTGGTGCCTGTCGCGGCGGCGCTTAGGCTCAATGCCGCTCTTGCGGTCCACGGCCTCGCCCAGGGCGACGAGACGGTGCTCGTTCGCCAGGGCCCGCTGGGCCGCTTCGGCTTTGTTGGATCGGCCCCGGGGCGCGCTGTGACGTCCGTCAGACATTCGAGAAGTTTACCAAGCCGGCCGCGTCGAACGATTTCAGATGCTGGAGACGCGGAAAGGCTCGTAGCCGTCGCGCTCGAGGACCTCGGCGAGCTCCGGTCCGCCGGTGACGACGACTCGGCCCGCGCTGAGCACGTGGATCATCGTCGGTGTGAGTTCCTGGAGCAGGCGACGAAAATGCGTGATCGCCAATATCCCGCAGCCCCATTCGGAGGTGGCGGCCAGCAGACGGCGCGCGACCGCCCCGAGCGCGTCCACGTCGAGACCCGAGTCAATCTCGTCGAGCACCGCGAACTTAGGACGGAGAATCCCGAACTGCACCATCTCGGCGCGCTTGCGCTCGCCTCCCGAAAGATCGACGTTGACGAACCGGTCGAGGACCTCGGGGCGAAGCTCGACGCGGCGCGCCTCGTCGTGCATTCGCGCGCGCAGGTCGGCCGCGTCGGCGCCGGCGGCCACGAGAAGGTCGATCGGACGCACCCCGGGGACCTCGAGGGGCTGCTGGAGCGCCAGCAGCAGTCCGTGGCGCGCGCGTTCGGTAGCTGAGAGTTCGAGCAGCTCGACGCCGTCGATGCGCACCGAACCGTCGAGGACCTTGTAGCCCGGGTGCCCGGCGATCGCGTGGGCGAGGGTCGACTTTCCCGATCCGTTGGGTCCCATGATGACGTGCACCTCGCCCGACGACATCTCGAGGTCGAATCCACGCAGCACCTCTTTGCCGGCGACTTCGACGCGCAGGCCCTCTATCTTCAGGGTTGAACTCACGGCACCATCACCTCGAGCCGCCCTTCGTTGTGGCGGATGTCGTAGTGGTGAACGGGCCGCGTGGCGGGAAATGACATGGGCTCGCCGTCCTTCAGGCTGAACATGGCGCCGTGGCGCGCGCACTCGATCTCGCACGTGGCAACGTTCACCTCGCCTTCGGCGAGGCTGAACTCCTCGTGGCTGCAGCGATCGTCCAGGACGTAGACGTCGGCCTCGATGCGCACCACCACCAGGACGCGGCCGTCGACGCGCACCTGGCGGGCGTCGCCACTAACGAAGTCCTCCACCGTCCCGATGTCCACCGCCCTCACGGCGTCACCACCCGGACCGTCGCCAGCACCGAGGTGACGTCGGCCTCGACCAGTCCGGCCAGCTCGTCGGGCAGGGTCGTCAGCATCTCGTTGAAGAATCCCTGGATCATCAGCCGCTCGGCGTCGCCGCGGGTCACCCCGCGCGACTCGAGGTACCAGCGCTGCAGTTCGTCGAGGGGCCCGACGCTCGAGGCGTGCGCGCACATCACGTCGTTCTCGCGAATGTCGAGGTTGGGCACGCTGTCGGCGTGCGCCGATGGCGAGAGCAGCAGGTTGTGGTTGGTCTGGCGCGCGTCGGTGCGCTTGGCGCCCTTCTCAATCTCTATCAGCCCGGTGTAGACCGAGCGCGACTCGTCCGCGACCGCGCCCTTGGACAGCAGCGTGCAGCGGCTGCGACCGGCCTTGTGGAACTGGTGCGTGCGAAAGTCGTGAACCTGCGACCCCGATCCGAGGAACGTGGTGCGCAGCTCGTTCTCCGATCCGAGCCCGAGCATCTCGGCGTCGTTGCGCGAACGGTTGTAGTGGCCCCCGATGCCGATGACGGCCTGGCGGAGCCGGCCGTCGCGCGACAGGAAACCGGTCGTGCGCGCCACGTGCCACGCGCTCGGGGCCAGGCGCTGGTAGGTGATGAGCCCCAGGGCGGCGTTCTCGCCGATCTCGTACTCGCTGAGGGGAACGACCAGGGCATTGGCCCCGCCTTCGAAGTACTCCACCACCGTCGCGTTCGCGCCGCGTTCGAGCACGATCTGGGTGCGCGCGAACGATGAGGTTCCGTTGGTGACGTTGAGCACCACGATGGGCCGCTCGACGTTCACGCCGGCGCCGACGCGGATGACCGTCGTGGCCGGCGCGAGCGCCACGTTCATCAGGGCGAAGGTGTCGCTCTCGTAGCGCCGCACGAGCGCCTCGCCGCTGAGCGACTCGGACGAATCAACGCTGAGCACGCTCACGCCCTCGAGGTCGGCGCCGGCGCCGACGTAGTAGCCGTCGACGATGCGCACGACGAGCCCGGCCCGCTGGCAGAGCTGGGCGGCGAAGGCCGAGTCGGCGGCGATGAGCGGTTCATCCGCGAGGGTGAAACGGTCCAGGTCCAGCTCGCCCAGCGGCGCGTAGCGCCACACCTCATCGCTGGTCGTGGGCAGACCGGCCGACTCGAAGCCCACCCAGGCGAGCTGTCGCGAGAGCGTATCGGGCCGACTGGAAATGAAGGAAGAGGCTGATTCAGCGAATATTTTCATAGATTTGGGGTCCTTGGCATTGTAATGGGAAGCCCCGGACACCAAACGGGCCCGGACGTAGGCTGGTGCGAAGTCGCCCGAGGAGGTCCGGTGGAGTTCACTTCAGATGTCATCACGCTGGAAGTCGAAGGGCACGTTGCGACGATGTGGCTCGACCGCGCCGAGGCGAGAAACGCCATGGGCAGCGCGCTATGGCGCGATCTGCCCCGCGCCGCGCACGCGCTCGCGAGCAACCCGTCGATCCGGGCGCTCGTCATCGCGGCCAAGGGTCCCCACTTCACGGTGGGACTCGACCTCAAGGAGATGGGAGGCAGCCTCGTCCACAGCGGAACCGACGCCCCGTCCAGGGCAGCCTCCAGTGCCGTCACCTACGAAGCGGTGCGCGTCATGCAGGACTCGGTGACGTCGATCAGCGAGCTGCCGTTCCCGGTCATCGCCGCGGTCCACGGCTACTGCATCGGCGGCGGCGTGGACCTCATTTGCGCCTGCGACATCCGCCTCGCCTCGGGTGACGCCATCTTCTCGGTGCGCGAGGCGAAGGTCGCCATCGTCGCCGACCTCGGGACGCTCCAGAGGCTTCCCAAGATCGTCAGCGCGGGACACGTGGCCGAGCTGGCCTTCACCGGCAAGGACATCGACGCCCAGCGCGCCGCCCAGATCGGAATCGTCAACTCGGTCCACGGCACGGGGGCCGACGACGTGCTCGCGGCCGCGTACGAACTGGCCAACGAGATTGCCGCGAACTCCCCGCTCGCGGTGCGCGGCACCAAGGCCGTGCTCGCGGCCAACGACGGCCACACGGTGCACGAAGGTCTCGTCTTCGTGGCGCGCTGGAACACGATGTACCTGCAGAGCAACGACTTGCGCGAAGCGATGACGGCGTTCCTCGAGCGGCGCCAGCCGGTCTTCACCGGCGACTAACGGCGCCAGAACTTCCAGCCGCGACGCTTGTCCGCCAGCTCGTCGAGTTCGCGCCGGCGCTCGTCGAACATCTCGGGCGCCACGGCGTTGACGATCTCGCTGGCCTGGTCGAGCAGCTCGCGCCGGTCGTCGACCGGCACACCTGACTCGGGGGCCTTCTCGACCGGCTTCTTCACGAGGGACCCGTGAGCCCACCCGACGTCGGCGAATCGCCGCTCGTAGGTCAGGCAGTTCTCCGGGCACGACCAAGGCTGATCGGGCGCGTTGCCGAGCACGCAGAAGCGTGCGGCCTCGCCGTTGGCGTAGGTTCGGCTCTGGAAATGCTTACACTCTTCACGCATAGCCATCTTCTCATTCTCGCACGCCAGGGCTCGCGTAGTCTAAAAATTTATGGCGACCGACGGATTACGACTGGACGAGCATCCCCTGGACCGGACGACCCTGCGTGAGGCGGCCCTGGTGGCCAGGGCCGCCTTCTTCACCGATCCCTTCTACGAATTCCTCTTTCCGGACGAGAGGTTTCGGTCCCGCGGCCTCTCAATGTTCTTCCGCGCCGTGCTGGGTCACCTCGGGCCCCGGGCGAGGACTGCCACGGTCAGGAACGCCGCGGGGCACGTCGTGGGCGTCGCGCTGTGGCTGCCCACGGGGGCCTATCCCCAGTCGGCTCGAACGCAGCTGTCCCAGCTGCCCGGCCTGCTTCGCTCGATGCGGCGTAGTCCGCGTTCCATCGCCCACGGCAACACGCTCTTCGCCGCCAGCGCCAAGGTCCACTCCAAGGAGCCACACTGGTACCTGCAGCTGCTGGCGGTCATGCCGCCCCTGCAGCGCGAGGGAATCGGATCAATGCTGCTCGAGCACGGTCTGGGCATGGTCGATGAGGAGGGCGTGGGGAGCTACCTCGAGACCCAGAACCAGGAGAACCTCGCCTACTACCGCAGCTTCGGCTACCGGCTGCGCGACACGTTGAACCCGATCGCGGGTGGTCCCGTGCTGTACACGATGTGGCGACCGCCCCGTTGACCTTCGGTGGCGACGGCCGGGCGCGGCTTCCGGCGATCCAGCGCCGTCACTCGAAGCCCACCAGCACCGCCGCACCGTTCACCCGGTCATGGGCGAGGTCGGCCAGGGCGCGGTCGGCCTCGCCGAACGGGTAGGGACTGACGGTCGCCTTTATCCCGATACGCGCGGCGATCTCCAGGAACTCCGCTCCATCGCTTCGGGTGTTGGCGGTGACGCTGCGCAGTGTTCGCTCCTCGAAGAGGTGGCGCTCGTAGTTGAGAGCGGGGATGTCGCTCAAGTAGATCCCCGCCACCGCCAGGGTGCCACCCCGGTCGAGGGCCTCGAGCGCGGGCAGCACCAGCGTGCCGACGGGGGCGAAGAGAATGGCCGCGTCGAGCGGTTCGGGCGGGCGGGCGCTCGCGTCGCCCGCGCTCGAGGCGCCCAGTGAGAGCGCCAGCTCGCGCGCCTCGGAGGACCGGGTCATGACGTGCACGGTCGCGCCTTCGGCGAGGGCGATCTGCGCGGTGAGGTGCGCCGATCCCCCAAAGCCGTAGATGCCGAGTCGTCCGCCGGGCGGCAACTCGGTGCGCCGGAGCGCCCGGTAGCCAATGATGCCCGCACAGAGCAACGGCGCGGCGTCCTGGTCGCTGAACCTCGCGGGAACCGGGTAGGCGTAGTCCTCGTTCACCACCACGTACTGCGCGTAGCCCCCGTCGACGTCCCAGCCGGTGAAGGTCGGCGACGTGCACAGGTTCTCGCGTCCGTTCACGCAGTACCGGCAGGCCCCGCAGGTACGCGCGAGCCACGCCGCCCCGACGCGCTCTGCGAGGGTGAAGCGCTCCGCTCCCTCGCCGAGGGCGTCGACGAAGCCGACGACCTCGTGACCCGGCACGACCAGCGGATGCTTCTGGACCAGGTCGCCCTCGGCGAGATGCAGGTCGGTGCGGCACACCCCGCAGGCGACCACCCGCAGACGCACCTGACCGGGACCCGGCCGGGGAACGGCTCGCTCAATGAACGCGAGCGGGCCGGTGTCGATCGGACCAGGCGCGCGCACCGCCCACGCCCTCATGCTCTCACTCATCGTGGCACCCCCTATCCGTTGCCAACCTATACATAGTGCATGTCCACTTTGGACACACCGGTTCGCCTTGACCGCCTGAACAGCCGGCACTTGCTCACCGTCCTGGGGCTGGCCCGCTCGGACCAACACTGGCCGGTTCCGTCCCGGGGCCCTGCCCCTGTCGAGGCTTGTACGGGTGGCGAACGGCTCTTCCCGCGTGCTTCGCGGTGCAGGAATCATCACGCCAAGGCGCCGTGAATCCACTTCCGACAGTACCGCCAGGGTGTAGCAACACGCGGAACTCGCTCAGGGTTGGGAAGTAGCACACGGCCTGTCGGCACGCCCCACGGGCCTCGACCAGGGACGTCGCTTCCGGCCAAGGTCGAAGGTCAAGGGCCGCGCAAGCGCCTCGAGCGATATGACATTCGGCACTATGAGCGCGCTTGCGGGAAGGTCATAATCACGAAAGGTGGCCGTTGCCACCGCGAGGAGGAGGCTTTCATGACTGACGTAATCGAAAAGGTAGTGGACACGGAGAAGCAGACACCGAAGGACGCGGTGTTCGCGGCACCAGGCGAGCCCGACAGTTTCGTCTCGCTCAAGCCCAGGTATCAGAACTTCATCGGTGGGAAATGGGTCCCGCCCGTTCGAGGAGAGTACATGCAGGACATCTCTCCGGTGACGGGTAAGCCATTCTGCGAGGTCGCCCGCTCGACCGCAGAGGACGTTGAACTGGCGCTCGACGCCGCGCACGCGGCGCGGCAAGCGTGGGGCGAGACGTCACTGACCGAACGCGCAGCAGTGCTGAACAAGATCGCCGACGTCATCGAGGCCAACCTGAAGATGCTGGCCGTCGCCGAAAGCTGGGAGAACGGCAAGCCGGTGCGCGAGACCCTCGCGGCCGACATCCCGCTCTCGGTGGACCACTTCCGCTACTTCGCCGGAGCGACTCGCTCGCTCGAGGGGCGTACGACCGAGATCGACAAGGACACCGTGGCGTACCACTTCCACGAGCCGCTCGGCGTCGTTGGTCAGATCATCCCGTTCAACTTCCCGCTGCTCATGGCGGCCTGGAAGATCGCGCCCGCCCTGGCCGCGGGCAACTGCACGGTTGTGAAGCCGGCGTCGCCGACCCCCTGGTCGATACTGAAGTTGGCCGAGCTGCTCGAAGACGTCGTGCCACCCGGCGTGATCAACATCATCACCGGTCCGGGCGCCGAGATCGGCAAGGCGCTGGCGTCGAGCCCGCGGATCGCCAAGATCGGCTTCACCGGCGAGACGACGACCGGCCGCTTGATCATGCAGTACGCGGCCGAGAACCTGATCCCCTCGACGGTGGAGCTCGGCGGCAAGTCGCCCAACATCTTCTTCGCCGACGTCATGGCGAAGGACGACGCGTTCCTGAACAAGGCTGTCGAGGGGCTGGTCCTCTACGCGTTCAACAAGGGCGAGGTCTGCACCTGTCCGTCGCGCGCGCTGATCGAGGAGTCCATCTACGACGAGTTCATGGAGCGCTGCCTGGCCCGGATCGAGAAGATCACGCAAGGCAATCCTCTCGACCCGACAACGATGCTCGGTGCCCAGGTCTCTATCCAGCAGATGGAGAAGATCGCCTCGTACGTCGAGATCGGTCGACTCGAGGGCGCGGAGTGCCTGATCGGTGGCGAGGCGACGCACCTCGACGGCGAGCTGGAGGGCGGCTACTACTACCGTCCGACCGTGCTGAAGGGCCACAACAAGATGCGCGTCTTCCAGGAGGAGATCTTCGGACCCGTGCTCGCGGTGACCACGTTCAAGGACGAGGCGCAGGCAGTGGAGATCGCCAACGACACCCTCTACGGACTCGGCGCGGGCGTGTGGACGCGCGACGGGAACCTGGCCTACCGGATGGGCCGGGCCGTGCAGGCCGGTCGCGTCTGGACGAACTGCTACCACCTGTACCCAGCGGGTGCGGCGTTTGGCGGCTACAAGATCTCCGGCGTGGGCCGTGAGAACCACCAGATGATGCTCGAGCACTACTCCCAGACGAAGAACCTCCTGGTCAGCTACAGCGACCAAGCGCTCGGATTCTTCTAGAAGTGATGGCGCAGGGATGATGAACGGGTCGCGCGTCACGCGCGTGGTCGCCACGCCGGCGGCACTCGGAGCGATATTGGAGCTCACGCGCGAACGCGGACCCGTCATCTTCTTCCAGTCCGGGGGATGCTGCGACGGCAGCCTGCCCATGTGCTTCGAGGAGGGCGAGTTCAAGATCGGCGACCACGACGTGCTGCTCGGGAACGTGGGAGGCTGCGCGTTCTACATCGACCACCGCCAGTTCGAAGCCTGGAAACACACCCAGTTGATCCTGGACGTGGGCGCCGGCGAGCCCGAGGGGTTCTCGATCGGAGCCGGCCGCGACCGGCACTTCGTCATCAGGTCGAGGGTCTTCGATGCCGGCGAGTTGGAGGCACTGGACCAATCGGCGCCGTGACGCCCGCCGGTCAGCCATCGGCCAGCGCTGTCAACCGATGGAGCCTTCCATCTGAAGCTCGATGAGCCGACTCCACTCGACCGCGTACTCCATCGGCAGCGTGCGGGTGACCGGCTCGATGAAGCCGTTCACGATCATGCCCATTGCCTGCACCTCGGTGAGGCCGCGGCTCATCAGGTAGAAGAGCTGGTCGTCGCCGATCTTCGAGACCGTGGCCTCGTGACCGATCGACGCGTCCTGCTCACCCACCTCCATGTAGGGCTTGGTCTCCGAGGTGCTCTTCTCGTCGAGCAGCAGGGCGTCGCAGCGCACGAAGCTCTTGGCGCCGGTGGCGCCTTCCTCGACCTTCACGAGCCCGCGGTACGCGGTCAGGCCGCCGTCCTTCGAGATGGACTTCGAGACGATCGTCGAGGTGGTCTCGGGAGCGCAGTGCACCATCTTGGCGCCGGCGTCTTGGATCTGGCCGGGGCCGGCGTAGGCCACCGACAGCACCTCGCCCGACGCCTTGGGGCCCATCAGGTAGACCGACGGGTACTTCATCGTCAGGCGAGACCCGATGTTGCCGTCGATCCACTCCACGCGCGCCTCGGCTTCGCAGCGCGCGCGCTTGGTGACGAGGTTGTAGACGTTGTTCGACCAGTTCTGAATGGTGGTGTAGGTGATCCGCGAACCGGGCAGCGCCACGAGCTCCACCACCGCCGAGTGCAGCGAGTCCGTCGAGTAGACCGGCGCCGAGCAGCCCTCCACGTAGTGGACCTGGGACCCCTCGTCGGCGATGATCAGCGTGCGCTCGAACTGGCCCATGTTCTCGGTGTTGATGCGGAAGTAGGCCTGCAGGGGCTGGTCGACGTTGACGCCCGGCGGCACGTAGATGAACGATCCCCCGCTCCACACCGCGGAGTTCAGGGCGGCGAACTTGTTGTCGTTGGGGGGGATGACGGTCCCGAAGTACTTGCGCACCAGGTCGGGGTAGTCGCGCGTGGCGGTGTCCATGTCGCAGAACAGCACGCCGAGCCGCTCGAGGTCCTCGCGGTTGCGGTGGAAGACCACCTCGGATTCGTACTGCGCCGTCACTCCCGCCAGGTACTTGCGCTCCGCCTCGGGGATCCCGAGGCGCTCGTAGGTGTTCTTTATCGCGTCGGGCAGGTCCTCCCAACGCTCCACGCGGTTCTCGGTGGGCTTGATGTAGTAGTAGATGTCGTTGAAGTCAAGGTCGGGCATCCGAGTGGCGAACCACGGCAGCATCGGCTTCTTCTCGAAGCGCTTCAGGGCGTTGAGGCGGAACTCGAGCATCCAGGGCTCTTCGTTCTTGATGCCCGACATTTCACGGACGATGGCCTCGTTGATGCCCTTCTTCGGCTTGAACACGGGAATCTGGTCGTCCGACCAGCCCAGCTTGTAGCGACTGAAATCCAGACCCGTTGTCGACATGGCGCTCCTTTGGAATTAACCCTATGGCCATAGTAACAACTACCCCACGGCCCATGTCCGAAATACTGACAAAGTAGTGACCGTGCCCACTCCCCCCACCGCTGCCCAGCGCCCCCACCCGATCAGCCGCCACGACGATACCCGCGTCGACCCCTACTACTGGCTGATGAACCGCGACGACGAGGAGGTTCTCGCCCACCTACGCGCCGAGAACGACTTCCTGCGCACCGAGTTGGCCCGCCTGAAGCCCCTGGAGGACGAGCTCTTCGAGGAGATCAAGGGACGCATCGAGGAGACCGACATCTCGGTGCCGGTGCGCCGCGGCGGCTGGTGGTACATCGAGCGTACCCGCGAGGGCCTGAACTACCCCATCAGCGCGAGGGTGCCCGCGTCGGGCGACGACCTCACTCCTCCCCAGATCGACCCGAACGAGACGCTGGCCGGCGAGCAGATCATCCTCGACGAGAACCTCGAGGCGGGCGATCGCGACTTCCTCTCGGTCGGGATCCTCGCGGTGAGCCCCGACGACGCGTGGGTGGCCGTGGGCACCGACTTCGAGGGCGACGAGCGCCACCACGTCACGGTGCGCCCCCTGCTCGGACAAGAGCCGATCGGCGATGAGCTCGACGACGTCTACTACGGCTTCGCGTGGGCGACCGATTCGCGGCACTTCTTCTACACCCGCGTCGACGACGCCATGCGCCCATGGCAGCTGTGGCGCCACGAGTTGGGCACGCCGGCCGCGAGCGACGTGCTGGTGCTCCAGGAGCAGGACGAGCAGTACACCGTCTCGGTCGGGCGCAGCCGCGACGACGCGGTGATCGCCGTGCTGGTCGGATCGTCGATGACCACCGAAGTCCACTACCTCCACGCGGACCAGCCGACGAGCAAGCTGACGCTGCTCGAGGGACGCCGCCACGGCATCGAGTACGGCGTCGAGCACTTCGTCGACGGCGGCGGGCGGGGATGGTGGCTGAAGATCACGAACGAGGACGCCACGGACTTCCGCCTGCTGGCGCGTCGCGTCGACGGCGGCGAGTGGCGCGAGCTGATCCCCGAGCGCCCGGGCAGCCGGCTCGACGGCGTCGACGCCTTCAAGGCCTTCCTCGCCATCAGCGAACGCCACGACGGCTGCGCGGCCGTGCGGCTCGTCAAGACCCTGCCCGGCGACGATCCGTTCGGCGACGGCCTCATCGGGCGCTCGACCTTCGTAGAGGGCGACGCGAGTCCGAGCACCGTGTCGCTCTCGGCCAATCCGAACTTCGACACCCCCCTGGTTCGGGTCTCCATCACCTCGCTGGTGACGCCGCGGCTCATCGCCGACGTCGTCGTCGAGACCGCAGAGCTGCTCGTGCGCAAGCAGCAGCGGGTCCTCGGCGAATTCGACGCCGCGAACTACGTCACCGGGCGCCTCTGGGTGAGCGCGAGCGACCACGAGCGCATTCCCGTCTCGATCGTCGCACGCAAGGACCTGGTGAACGTCGGACCCACCGGCGAACTCACCGCGCGAGCGCCGTCACCGTTCCTGCTCTACGGGTACGGCAGCTACGAGATCTCCATCGATCCGTCCTTCTCCTCGCTGCGCCTGTCGCTGCTGGACCGGGGGGTCATCTTCGCCATCGCCCACGTCAGAGGCGGCGGGGAGATGGGCCGCTCGTGGTACGAGATGGGCCGGCTCGCCCAGAAGCCCACCACGTTCAGCGACTTCGTCGCGGTGGCCCGCGAGTTGGTCGCGCGAGGATGGACCACGCCGGACCAGTTCAGCGCTCGAGGAGGCTCCGCAGGGGGCCTCTTGATGGGCGCGGTGATGAACCTCGCGCCGGAACTCTTCCGGGCCGTGGTCGCTGAAGTGCCCTTCGTCGACGCCCTGACGTCCATGCTCGATGCCTCGCTTCCCCTCACGGCCGGCGAATGGGAGGAGTGGGGCAACCCTGACGCGAGCGCCACCGCGTACCGCACGATGAAGTGCTACTCGCCCTACGACAACGTCAGGTCGACGAACGACGACGGCTCCGAGCGCGTCTATCCCCACCTCTACGCCACGGGCGGGCTCAACGACTCACGAGTCGGCTTCTGGGAGCCAGCCAAGTGGGTCGCGAGGCTTCGAGACGCCAACCCCGCGAACACGGCGTACCTGAAGACCGAGATGGGCGCCGGACACGGCGGACCGTCAGGGCGCTACGACGCGTGGCGCGACGAGGCGCAGGTCCTCGCCTTCCTCCTCAGCGAGGTCAGCCCGCGCCCGTAGAGGACGGCTCGAAGACCAGCACGAGGGTCGAGGACAGCGACGAGGGCAGCTTGACCGGGCTCCCGCCGAGGCTCACCGACGCGTCCTGGGGCGACCCGAGCGTGACCCGCGAGACGCCCGACACCGTCACCGACTTCGTGGTGCCAGTGGGAATCGTTCCCTGGAACACCAGGGTGCCCGCCGCGCCCATTCTGATGACCGTGGAAACTGGGCCGGCGCCGGCGGTGACGCTCACGTGGTACTTCAGCACCGGCACGTTGTAGGAGGCCGACTCGCCGTTCACCGACGAGGCGACGAACGACTTCGGCCAGCTGGCCGCCCGGGAAGGCGCCAGGGTGGTCGTGGTCGTCGGGTGATGGTCCTGGCCGGTCACGTAGTAGCCGACGAACCCCGCGAGAACCCCGAGCACGACCAGGACCATCAAGACCCGAAGGGTCGCCGCGGAGATCCGCGATTTCCTCGACGACTTGGACAGGGCCCAGAGCTCGTCGTGGCGACCGAGCGGCGACACGCTCTTGACGTAGTCGGGAAGCTGGCTCTCGCTGAAGACGTACTCGCGACCCGGCTCGAGGCGCGGCCGGGGTGGCACGGGCCGCAGGGGCTCGTTCACGGGCCCGTCGAGCAATCGGAACCCCTTGGACGGCGTGTAGGGCGACGGAGGCGGCGCCGTCAGCCGGCGCTCCACCGGCGCGTCGACCTCGCGATGCTCGTCGCGGCGCAGCTTGCGCGCGCGCAGCGCCGCCGCGGCGAGCAGGAGCACGACGAAGAGCGCGAACAGGACCTTCAGGACGGTCGTCACCGCCGCCTCGCGACAACGCTTACTCGGGCCGTGGTGATCACAGAACGAAGCGTAGTGAAGCGGACCCGCTCAAGCAGGTAGCCCGTAGCCCCCGCGGTAGTACAGCAGCGGGCTGGCGGCGTTGGCCTGCACGTAATCGACCGCCACCACGGCGATGTCGTGGTCGCCGTACGTGGTGACGCTGAGTATCCGTCCCTCGAGGTGCGCGAGCGAGCCCTCCAGGAGCGGCGACCCGTGGGGCGCCTGCGCCCACGCGACGCCCGCGAACTTGTCGACGCCGCTGCGGGCGAAGCGCCGGGCGAGGTCCTCCTGGTCGGCCGACAGCATGCTGATCCCGACGATCCCGACGCTGCGGATCCGCGGCCACGACTGGCCCGCGCTCTTGGCGGCGAACGAGATGAGCACCGGGTCCAGCGACAGCGAACCGAAGGTCTGACAGCTGAAGCCCACCGGCCCATCCGGGGTCATGGCCGTTATCACCACCACGCCCGTCGCGTAGTGGCTGACGACGTCCTTGTAGTGATCGAGGTCGACGGAACTCACCTGGCCGAGACTACCGGCCTGGGCGCGCTCAGCTCCCGGCCAGCTGCACGCCGCGACCGCGGCGCTCGACCAGCCCGTCGCGGATCAGGCCGTCGAGAACGAGCCGGCACCTCGCGGGCTCGGCTCCGTCGAGTCGCGCCAAGAGCGCCGCGGTCGATAGTGACGACCCGCGCAGTTGGGCCAGGATCCGTCCCCGGACCTGTCGGTCGGAACCCTCGAAACGCGACTGCGGCCGCGATACCCCCGCGCTTCGCGGCGCGGGATCGGCCCCGCCCTCGAGGCGCCACCGACAGACCCTGGCCACCGGGCAGGAGGCGCACAGCGGAACGGACCGGCAGAACTGCGCGCCGAGGTCGAGCATGGCCTGGTTGAACGGGGCGCTCTCGCCGCGCCCGAGCAGCCGCTGGGACATGGCCCTGGCCTCGGGGGCACTGAGGGGACGGTTGGCCAGCGCTCGCGCCAGCACCCGCGCGACGTTGGTGTCGACGACGGCCACCCGCTCCTTGAACGCGAACGACGCCACCGCGTTGGCCGTGTACTCGCCCACTCCCGGGAGGCGGCGAAGCTGGGAGGTCTCTCGAGGCACCACACCGGCGAACTCGTCGCGGATCATTCGCGCCGCATCGTGCAGGGCCTTGGCCCGCCGGTGGTAGCCGAGCCCGGCCCAGAGGCGAAGGACGCTCGACAGCGGCGCGTTCGCGCACGCGGTGGGCGTCGCGAAGGCCTCCACGAAACGCGACCAGGGACCGACGACGCGCGAGACCTGGGTCTGCTGGAGCATCACCTCACTCACGAGCACGGCCCACGGGTCGGGGTGCTCGATCCAAGGCAGCGGACGGACGAGTGAGGGCGCGCAACGACGAAGCGCACGTCGGAACGTGGCGTAGTCGTTACTCCCAGACGTCGTCACCGTAAGGCCGCCGGCGCTTGGGCGCGTAGTCGCGCATCCACACCATCACCCGGCGCCGGAAGTAGCAGACCTCCAGACCGTCCTGGTTGAACCCCTTGGTCTCGACGAGCACGACGCCGCGGTCGGGCTTCGACGTGGAAGGGGTCTTGGCGAGGACGCGGGTCTCGGCGTAGATCGTGTCGCCGTGGAAGGTCGGGTACCGGTGGATCAGGGTCTCGACCTCCAGGTTGGCGATCGCCGCGCCGGACACGTCGGGCACGCTCATGCCGAGCACCAGCGAGTAGACGAGGTTGCCCACCACCACGTTCCTCTTCTGCACGCTCTCGTGCTCGGCGAACCAGGCGTTGGTGTGCAGCGGGTGGTGGTTCATCGTGATCATGCAGAACAGATGGTCATCGGCCTCGGTGATTGTCTTGCCGGGCCAGTGCTTGTAGATATCGCCGACCTCGAACTCCTCGAAGCAGCGGCCGAAGGGTCGGTCGAAAGTGCTCATGGCCCCAGTCTTACCGACGCCGCGGCTCTCGCCCTATTCCTCTTCCGGCGTCTCGAGCGCCGGGCGCGTCGTGAACGAGACGGTCGCACCGGGCAACGATTCGCCGTTGATCACCATGCGCCAGGTAAACCGCGAACTCGGCGCCAGCGGGATCGGACCGAAGTTGACGGCGATGGGCACGTCGACTGGCGTGCCGACCGGGACACCGGTCGGCGCGGTGGCCGAGAAGTCCCCGCGCACCTCGATGGTCTGCATTCCCTCGGGGGTCTCGAACTGGACCAGCTGTCCGTCGGTGTCCTCCAAGAAGAGCTCCCAGTGGTGGTTCTCGTTGAACTCGGGCGAGTCCACGCCGACCTTCATCGCCACCGCCGAGGGCGACGCGTCCGGTCCGGTGACCGACCATCCACCGCCCAGGATATAGAGCTTTCCGTCGGCGACTTGGGCCGAATCCGCCAGGAGCATCGTTACGTTCACCGACCAAGACTATGTCTCGCCTCAGCACGGCGGCGAACCGGTAGTTTTCACTTATGCCCGCGCCCGCACTTAACCTCGTTGAAGCAGCCGATTTGGTGGACCGGGCCCAGCGGCTCATCGATGCGGCGGTTCGCGAGCTGAAGGCCCGTGGCGGCGTCGACCTCAACCAGACGCTCGCCTACGACATCGCTCACGCCGCCAGCGCCATTGCCACCGCCCGCTCGGCCTTGGACTACGCCCGTAGGGGCACCACCGAGGCGGCCCTCGCGGGCGCCTTCCTGGGGCTCGCGCTGAGCGACCTCGCGACGCGCATCCTCGGCCGCGAGGCGCTCTGGGCCGTCGCCGACGACTGGTACCGACCGTTCGCCTCGTTCGTCGCCTCGCACCGCGACCCCCAACTGCTCGCCTCGCTCGCCGAGACCCCCGGGCCGCGACACCTCGGCGAGGACTTCTCGATGGTCGCCGAGATGTTCCACCGCTTCGCCGAGGAGCAAGTACGTCCCCACGCCGAGCACGTGCACCGCACCAACGGCGACATTCCCGACTCGATCATCAGCGGACTGAGCGAGCTGGGCGGCTTCGGGCTCTCGGTACCCGAGGAGTTCGGGGGCTTCGCCACCGGCGGCGAGTCCGAGTATCTCGGCATGGTCGTGGCCACCGAGGAGCTCTCGTGGGGCGGGCTCGGCATAGGCGGCTCGCTCATCACCCGACCCGAGATCCTCGCGAGGGCGCTGCTGAGCGGCGGCACCCGAGACCAGAAGGAACACTGGCTGCCGCGGCTCGCGAGCGGTGAGGCCCTCGCGGCCGTCGCGGTGACCGAGCCCGACTTCGGCAGCGACGTGGCGGGGCTCAACACGATGGCCATCAAGACCAACGGCGGTTGGCTGATCAACGGCACCAAGACCTGGTGCACGTTCGCGGCGCGCGCCGACGTCCTGATGCTGCTGGTTCGAACCGATCCCGACCGCGCCAAGGCTCACCGAGGGCTCTCGCTCTTCCTCGTGGAAAAGCCCCGGGGCGACAGCCACGGCTTCCTCTTCGCCCAGGACGCCTCGGCTGCGGAGCGCCACGACGCCAACGGGCGCCTCGAGGGCCGGCCCATCGACACCTTGGGGTACCGTGGCATGCACTCCTACGAGCTCAGCTTCGACAACTGGTTCGTGCCTGACGAGAACCTCGTCGGCGGCGAGGAAGGTCTCGGCAAGGGCTTCTACTTCCAGATGGCCGGCTTCGAGAACGGACGGATCCAGACCGCCGCGCGGGCCATCGGAGTCATGCAGGCCGCCTACGAGGCGGCCCTGGAGTACGCCCGCCATCGCGTCGTCTTCGCCGAGCCGATCATCAACTACGAGCTGACCCGCGTGAAGCTCGGCACCATGGCCGCGATCATCCAGTGCTCGCGCCAGTTCTCCCTCGACGTCGCGCGCCAGATGGGTCGGGGCACCGGCGCCATGGAGGCTTCGATGGCCAAGGCCTACGTCTGCCGAGCGGCGGAGTGGGTGACGCGCGAGGCGATGCAGATCCACGGAGGCATGGGCTACGCCGAGGAGTACCCCGTGAGCCGCTACTTCGTTGACGCGCGGGTTCTCTCGATCTTCGAGGGGGCCGACGAGACCCTCTGCCTGAAGGTCGTGGCCCGGCGCCTCCTCGACGAGGTCGGCTGACCGCTTACTCCTCGTCGATGGTAAAGGGCTTGTGCACCGCCCCCAGGGTGATGCCGGCCGAGTGGAGGTCGGTCTGCTCTCCCCTCGACGCTTGGGCCTTCAGGGCCGCTCGTTCCCAGCGCTCCTCGACCTTGCCGTAGCGCCAGTAGAGGAGTGCCCCGGCCCAGACGAAGACGAAAATCCCCACGATCGTGAAGCCGGCCGAGTTGATGTTGAAGGCGGCCGCGTAACTCCAGAGGCCGCCCTTCAGCTTCAGCTGGCCGACGAGCACCTGCATCAGCTCCAGGGTCCCGATGTAGAAGGCCACGAAGACGCTCAGCCCGGTGATGGCGATGTTGTAATAGACCTTGCGCACCGGCTTGGAGAAGGCCCAGCCGTAGGCGAAGTTCATGAACGAGCCGTCGATGGTGTCGAGCAGGCTCATTCCCGCCGCGAAGAGAATCGGCAGGCTGAGGATCGCCCAGAACGGCAACCCGGCGGCGACGGTGGTGCCCGCGAGGACCAGGAATGCAATCTCGGTCGCAGTGTCGAAGCCCAGACCGAAGAGCACACCCAGCGGGTACATCTTCCAAGGCTCGTCGATCGAGCGCGCGAGGGGCCCGAAGAACCTCATCATGAAGCCTCGGGAGTTCAGGTGCTTCTCGAGCTCGGAGTCGTCGAAGCGGCCCTGGCGCATCTGGACGAAGAGCCGCACGATGCCCACGAGGATTATCAGGTTCAGCGTCGCGATCAGGTACAGGAAACTGCCCGAGACAATGGTCCCGATCAGCCCGCCGTAGTGGTGCAGCGAAGAGTTCGAGTTGCGGACCTGTCCTCCAAGGACGCGCGCGCCCAGTCCGAGGAGCACCGTGAGCGCCACTACCACCGAGGAGTGCCCGAGGGAGAAGAAGAAGCCCACCGACATCGGGCGCTTGTCCTCGGACATGAACTTGCGCGTGGTGTTGTCGATGGCGGCGATGTGATCGGCGTCGAAGGCGTGGCGCATCCCCAGCGAGTAGGCCAGTATCCCCGTACCGACGCCGAGCACCTTGCCCGATCCAACGCCGTAGCGCTCGCTCGAGGCAACGATGAGCAGGGTCCATCCGGCGACGTGCAGCAGGACGATGACGCCGAACATCGAGTAGAGCTTGCGCCATTCGCTGGGCGAAAAGGAGGCGCGAACACGATGGCGTAGGGCGGTCTGCTCCGTCGTCACCGTGGCCATGGGGCCACCTTAATAGGAGCCCTTCGCAGTAAGACTGAATCCCATTCGGCAAACTCGGTTGGTCGTGGAGTACGGCAAACTACGCACCACACCGAGTTCTGCACCGAACTATCTCCTACGCGCCGACTACCGGTGGCGTTTCGGTTGACGCTTCGTCGGGGTGTGCCGTTGCAACAAGATTCTGCTGCGCGGGACTTACCTCCCCTCCACGTCCAGTACCGGAGCTTGTCCCCGGCAGGCCTTGTCGGGCCAGGTTGATGGCCGCGTTGTGGTCGCGGCCGAGCACGAGACCGCAGGCCCCGCAGTGATACATCCTTTGGTCAAGGGACAGCGTGGCTTTGGCTGTCCCGCAGTGACTGCAAGGTCTTTGATGAGGGGTAGAACCGGTTGACGCGCACGAGAGTAGAGCCGTACCACTTGGTCTTGTACTCGAGCTGGCGGGCGAACTCTGCCCAGGCGGCGTCCTCGATGTGCTTGGCGAGAGAGTGGTTCTGCACCATGCCCGCCACGTTCAGGTCCTCCACCACGATCACGTCGTAGTTCTTCGCGAGCATCGTCGTGGTCTCGTGGATGAGGTTCTTGCGGGCGTTGGCGATGCCGGTGTGGATGTTCTGCACCCGACCGTTGGCCTTCTCCCACCGGTTCGACGCAGCGACTCCCTTCTCTGGACCCTGGCGCCGCGAGGCGATGCGCTGGGCGTGGGCCAGCTTCTTCTCCGCGGTCACGAAGTGGCGTGGGTTCTCGACGTTGAGGACCCGGGTGCCATCGGGAGTTGCTCCGGTGTAGAGGGTCGTGA